>Ga0196977_1000019_pt1 | contig 155560 bp, 127 predicted proteins | sample S3v_1013CmetaG_FD_148634 | JGI IMG/M metagenome (GOLD analysis project Ga0196977, IMG submission 148634) | Soil microbial communities from Anza Borrego desert, Southern California, United States - S3+v_10-13C | ecosystem: Environmental > Terrestrial > Soil > Desert | place: USA: California...
ACAGCACGCCAGTGGAGGGCTCGAAACCCACGCCGGAAGGCAGCGAGCCGGAAAGCGACAGCGTCGGCGCCGGCGTGCCGGTCGCCGCAACCGTGAAGGAATTGAACGACAGCACCGTGAAGGTCGACGTATCCGCGCTGGTGATCGCGGGAACACCCGCGGTCGCGCTGATCAGCCCGAAGCCGACCTGCGACTGCCCCGCCAGCCCGATGAATTGCCCGCCGAGGGCCACACGGCCGGCGCCGTCCAGGCCGACCGCAAACAGCACCGGCATGAATATCGTCCAGGGCCCTAGCGTGACCTGCGCATTCCACGAGGGGTCGGCCACACCGGTGCCGGTCGTCGAGACCTTGGCGACGTGCCTGCGGCTTTGCCCGCCGATGGAAAAGTAGGCGCCTGCCGGATAGACGCTGCCATTGCCGTCGAGGGCCAGGCTCGCGACGATGCAGTCCGTTGTCGTAATGGGCGCCCAAGCTGTATCCAGGGCGCCGTTGCCGCCGAGCGCCACCTTCGCCAGGCATCGCCGCGACTGGCCCCCCATTTCCCAAAAGGAGCCGCCTACATACAGGGAGGCCCCGTCGGAGGCGAGCGTCCATACGAAGAAATCGGGGTTGGGATCCCACATGGAATCCAACGCTGCCCCGCTCGTCGTGGACAATTTCGCAAGGTTGTTGCGCGATTGAAGGTTGACGTTCGAGAAAAGCCCGCCGACATACAGGTTGCCGCCGTCCAGCAGCAGGGCGCGCACCTGTCCATCGATGATCGGATTCCATGTGTTGTCGACCGCCCCGGTGCCGCTCGTGGCTATGCGTGCGAGACCGCTGCGAGGCTGGCTCGAGATGGAGCTGAAATTTCCGCCCACATACAGGTTGCCGCTTCCGTCCAGGAGCAGCGCATCGACGGAGCCGTTGGGGTTCGGCGCCCAGGTGCTCTCATGGGCTCCGGCGCCATTGCCGGAAAACTTCCTGATGCCGAAGAACGCGCCTGCATAGACGTCACCGCCGGGCTCCACCGCGAGCGCGGACACGCGCGCGCTCGACGGTGCCCACGCCGCATCGAGGCTGCCATCGGCGTTGAAGCGCGCGAGGTTGGTGCGCCGGGTCACGAGGTCGCCCATCAGTCCGAACGATCCGCCCACGACCAGGCGGCCATTGGCATCACGACCGATGGCGTTGACCGCGCCGGCCGCCAGGACGCTCGGCATTCCGGGCACGGTCAAGCCGAAATTCCTGTCCACCATCGCGAAGCCCGCGCGTGATTGGCCACCCATGGAATAGAAGACTCCGCCGACATGCACATCTCCGGTTGGTGCGATGCGGATGCTGTGCACGGTCGCCGAAAAAGGCGTGGTGTTGGGCACGAAGCTTCCATCCACGGCCCCGCCGCTGGAGAACTTCGCGATGCCATGGCGGGTCACGCCGGATAGTTGGGAAAAGAAGCCGCCTACGTACGAATTCCGGTCGGCGTCCACGGCCACCGCATAAACCTCGCCGGTGGGGTCAGGCGCCCAGGCGGGATCGAGCACGCCGCTCGGCGCGAACCGCGCCAGGTTGCGTCTGGCCTGGCCGGCGACCTGGAAGAAATCCCCTCCGACGTACAACACTCCGCCGCTATCCACCGCCAGCGAGCGAACCGTTCCCCAGACGTCGGGGTTCCACGCGGCCTCGGCGGCGCCGGTGCTGAACGCGCCCAAAAGTGCAAGGCTTCGTCGCGCCTGCCCGCCAATCGTGGTGAAGTCCCCGCCGGCGAAGAGGAAGCCGGAGCTGAAGAGAGCCAGGGCGTAAACGCCGGAGGACGCGTTCGGGTTCCAGGTTGGGTCGACCGGCCCGGTCCCTTCGGTGGAGACCTTCGCCAGGTTGTTTCGCGAGACGCCGCCGACCGTGCTGAACGTTCCACCGATGAACAGGCTTCCGGCCCCATCGGCCAGGAGGGAATGCACGGACGTGCTCGACAATCCGGCCGGCTCGACATTCGCGCTCCACATCGCGACCGCAGCCCCGGTCGCCAGCGACACCTTGGCCACATGCGTGCGGTTGAGCCCGGCGATGATGTAGAAGTCGCCGCCGACAAAGACATTGCCATTGCCATCGAGCGCCAGCGCCCGGACGTTCGCATTGGGCGCCGGGTTCCAGGCCTCGTCGAGGCTGCCGTCGGGGTTCAGTCGTGCAAGGAACGGCCGCATCACCGCCCCGACGTGCGAGAAGCTGCCGCCGATGATCACTTTTCCGTCGGGCTGCGTGACGCTCGCGAGGACCATCCCCGAGTTGAATACCTGCGCAAGCGAGGGACTCACCACCGTTTGCGCGCGTACCGCCCCGGACACGGCGAGGATTACGGCAAATGCCAGGCGAAGGAGCGGCGCGACCACGAAGCGGAGACGCGATGCGTTTGGCAAGGAAGATCCCCGGCGGGTGGGAAGGCCCGCGCGTGGCCAGCAGTCTAGCCGGATAGCCGCCGTCGCCGCTTCATCCAACCGGAGGATGGACTTATTGCAGGCAGCCCGCGTCGATCACAGCCTGCACGCGCGCACCGAACTCGGGGCTGTTGAGGAAGCCGTAGTAGCGCGCATCGTTGCGGAAGTAGTACTGGGATCCCGGCGTGCTCACCTGGTTGATCCAGTACTGCACGCCCGCCACGTCCCCGCCGCGCCGCAGGAAGGAGTAGTACATGTCGGTCACGAATTGCGTGTTGGAGCGCGCGCGGTTGGTGTACTCCGTATTGAACATGAAGGCGGCCGAGATCTCGTCGACTTTCTGGAAGACCGGTCCGGCCCCTTGGCACTGCGCCGCGCGAAGCTGCGCCAGCCAGAAGTTGAAGGATGCCGTGTCAGGCAGGCGATTTAGGAGCCCGCGGAAGAAATCAACCACCATGTCCACCTCCGGCCGCGCCGCGGTGTTGCCGAAGATCGCCTGCGTGAACGCCCGGAACTCCGGGGAGAACATGAAGGAGAAAAGGACGACCTCGCGCGGCAAACCCATGGCGATCTGGCCCACCCAGTAATTCAGTCCGCCGGAATCGGGCGCGCGGTTGAAGAAGGTGTTGTAGAGGTCGGTGACGAAAGCGGTATCGCTCTTGCCCGCCGCGAGGTACTCGGCGGAGTTGAAGAAATAGCCCGCCATCACGAACCACGCTTCGTTGATGTTCACGCCGAGCGAGGCGAGACGCGCCGATTCGCTCCTCCAGAAGTTCTTGCCGTTCGCGTCGGGCTCGCGGTTGAGGATGGCACGGTAGTAATGGTCCACCAGCGACTTCTCGGCATGCGCGCAGAGCTGGATGGGTGCTATCGCGGTCGAGCTGTCGCTCGCCACGTGGATCTGGCCCATGTAGGGCTGGCTGCCATTGAGGTCGGCGGCGGTAGCGGGTGGCGAGAAGGTGACGTGGATCAAGCAGCTGGCGCCGGGCGCCACCGCCCCGCAGTCGTGGGCCATGGTGAACGCGCCGCCGGTCGAAGGTGTGACGCTCGTCACGTTGCGCGGGGCGCTGCCGACATTCGCGATGGTGAAGGTGCGTATCACGGAGCTCGTGCCCATCGAGCGCGTCTCGCACAGGGGCATTCCCGTCGGGCTCGCGACCAGCGACTCGGACGGCGGGACGAACACCGCCACGACGGATTTCGCCTGGTTCATCGTGACGGTGCACGTCGCAGTGCCGCTGCAAGCGCCGTACCACCCGGCGAAGCGCGCGGTTCCGGGGTTTGCCGTGAGCGTGACCACCGTCTGCTCCACAACGCTCGCGCTGCACGTGGTGCCGCAGTTGATGCTGGCGCCGGTCGCCGTCACCGTGCCCTCGGGCGCGCTCGCGCCCGCCTTCTCGACGGCGAGCGTGTGCATCGCCACGGCGGCCTGGCCCGAGTTCGGGTCGACCATGAGCGAAGAAGTATCGACCGCTTCGAAGTCGCCGCCGCGCAGGGCGTCGAGCTCGTGCAGCTGGTCGTTGTCCCATCCGGCGTTGGGGATGCCGGAGACGTACCAGGGCGAGCCGTTGTCGGCCAGGATGATGCCGTACGTCTTCATCGCCTGCGCGATCGCCCGCGCTTGCGGCGAGAACCCGCTGATGTCGTAGGAGGCCTTGAGCCGGAAGCGCGCGCCCATGGGCGGGAAGTTGGGATCATCGGTGTGGCCCGCCTGGTGGCGCGCCGGCCAGATGAAGCTCCGGTGCGTGCGCTGTGCGGTGAAACGCAGCGCGTGCTGGATCACGCCTGCCGCCACTTCCTCGTAGCGAGCCAGACCGGGGAAAATGGGCAGGCCCGCCGCGTCGGCGGAGGTCCACGTGCTGGGCCGCAGCGGCCCGTTCACGTTCAGGTTGTAGATCGCCCCCGAGCCTGCTGTCCAGCTCGCTCCGCCGTTCTGCGGGAACGAGTAGAACGTCTCGTACAGGATGCAGTTATCCCTATCGATGACGAGCACATGACGGTCGCCTTCGGCCTCGGGCGGGCCCACGCCTTCGATGGGGGCGTTCGGCGGGATCGGGTAGGGCCCCGGGTCGCTTTCGTCGTCGTAGTCGAATGTGACCGGCACCTTGGGCTGGGTGCCGTTCACGACCACGTACGGAATCCCGATCGGCGCGCCTTCCCACAACCCGGATCCGAAATCCATGTGGAACGGCCGAGTCGCGCCGGTAGCCGTCGAATTGACGTTGGCCACCCAAGCGCTCGATCGCGCATGCACCGGCAGGTGGTCCACCCGCGCATTCCACACGTTGTTCGCGGGAAACACGGGACAGCCTTCGATCGTCGGCGCGGCGAGGGCGCCGCAGGCGGTCGAGGCGAACAGGAATGCGGCGAGGCGCAACGATGTCATGGCAGGAATCGGCTCCGGTACTCGCTCGAGTTGAGGAAGCCGGCGATTAGCGCGGCGCCGCCGTTCCCTTGCTCGAGGTGCTGGACCCAGAACGAGAAGCCGCCGGGGTCGGGCGCGCGCTGCAACATCCCGGCGTACGCCATGGTGACATGGACCTCGGCCGCGGTGAGTAGCGAATATTCGGCACTTTCCGAGAAGCCGGCCATCACCTGGCCGCGGGTGCGGCGGCCCGAATCCAGCTCCGCAGTCCAGAACGCGCGTCCTCCCGCATCGGGTGCGCGGCCGAGCACGTTCTGGTAGATGCGATCGACGAACTGCCCGTTGTCCAGCGCGCCGTAGCGGCCTGCGAATTCAGCGCTCTGGGCGAAGAAGCTCGAGATGCCGTCCAGCGACTCGCCCGTCCGGTAGCGGGCGATCCAGAACTGCAGGCCGCCGTGATCGGGAATGCGCTGGAAGTATGCGAAATAGAGCCTGGCAACCGGCGCGATGAAGTTCCGGAACTCGGGCGACAGGAGGAAGAATTCGATCACGTTCGCGCGGGGATGGGTCCCGTTTGCCACCTGGGTGGACCAGAAGTCGATGCCACCCGCTTCGCCTTCGCGACCGAGGAAGTCGCGGTACTGTTGCATTGCGAAGAGTCGCGCATCGTCGAAGACGTCGTTGTCCTTTGCGAAGGGTGATCGCCCTTCGCGATACTCGACGATGTTCGTCATCCCGTCGCCGTCGGTATCCTCAGCCGGGTTCCCGGCGGTGGCGTCGCCGAAATATCGCGCCTCGAACCCGTCGGACATGCCATCGGCGTCGGCATCGGGCGCGACGATCCGAAGCACGCTTCCCTCCGTGTGATTGGCGACGTAGAGCTCTCCCGCCTCATCTTCACCGAACGTGCTCGGCGTGTTGAGCGTCGCCACGATGGCCGTCGACCATGCGCCGCCCGGGATGGGCAGGGCGGCCCACATCCGCCCACTCACGTAATCGGCATAGACGTAATGACCGCGCAGCTCGGGGAATGCGCGTCCGCGGTACCGATACCCGCCCGTGATGGAGAAACCGCCCGACGCATCGTGGCCATACTCGAGGATCGGGCGTGTATGGCCAGACAGTGAGCATCCGATGGGTGGGTCGTGGCAGCCCGTGCCCTCGAACACATGCCAGCCGAAGTTCTGTCCACCCGCCCCGCCGGCGGCGATGAAGTTCACCTCCTCGCGCGCGCCCTGGCCAACGTCGGCGATGAAGAGGTCTCCCGTCGTGCGGTCGAAGGCGATTCGCCAGGGGTTGCGCAGCCCGTAGGCGAAGATTTCCGGCCGTGCGCCGGACATGGACACGAACGGGTTCGAGGGCGGTATTCCATAAGGGGAACCGGAATCGACATCGATCCGCAGCAGCTTGCCGCGCAAGTCGGCCAGGTCTTGAGCGGCGTTGAAAGGATCGCCGCCACCGCCGCCGTCGCCGAGCGACACATAAAGGTATCCGTCCGGGCCGAAGGCGAGCTTGCCGCCGTTGTGGTTGGTGAACTGCGGATGCGGGACGCTCAGGAGCACGCGCCTCGACGAGGAATCCGCGGCGCCCGGATCGTTGGTCGAGCGAGCGTATTCGGCGACGACTACGTCATTGCCTCCAGCGGCTGCCTGGCTCGGCACTGTGTGGAGCACGAAAAACCGGCCGTTGGTGCCATACGCCGGGTGGAATGTGAGCGACAGCAATCCCATCTCCCCCCCCGAGAGCGTGACCGGGGTAAGGTCGAGAAACGGCGAAGAAACAAGGAGGCCTTCGCGAATGACGCGGATGCGTCCCGGCTGCTCCGCCACGAAGAGGCGCCCGCTGCCGTCACCGCAATGCACGATGTCCACCGGCGAGGCGAGCCCTGCGACCATCGGCGCGGTCGACACCAGGCCGGGATCGGCGAGCGCACCGTGTGCGGAAAGAAGTGCCGCTATGAGGGAAAGCGGTCGCGCAGGATTCATGGGCGGGAGTCTAAGACCCCCGCCACCTCAAAGGAAGCGTCCGCGGTATTCGGGCGATGCCAGGAATCCGTCGATGAGCGCCAGCCCGTTGTTTCCGCGATCGAGGTAGTCGACCCAATATGAGAACCCGCCACCATCGGGCCCGCGTCGCAGCATGCCCATGTAGATCATGGTCACGGCTACCTCATTTGCCACCAGCGCGCGATACTCGGCGCTCTCGGAAAAGCCCAGCATGACCTGGCCACGCGTGCGCGCGCCGCTCGCAAGCTGCCCGGTCCAGTAGGCGAGGCCCTGCGCATCCGGCGCGCGCCCGAGCACGTTGAGGTAGATCCGCGTTACGAACTGGGCGTTGTCCAGCGCGCCGTACTTTTGCGCGAATTCCGGGCTCGCGGCGAAGTAATTCGAGATGCCGTCGAGGGTGCCTTCGCTGCGGAAGCGCCCGATCCAGTACGCGAGTCCTGCGTAGTCCGGCACTCGAAGAAAGTAGGCGAAGTAAAGGCGCGCGACGGGCGAGATGGTGCCCTGGTATTCGCCCGAGTTGAAGAAGCTCTCGACTACCGCGCTTCGCGTCCGCGCGCCCGCGGCAATTTCGCCCGCCCAGAAATTCAGCCCGTCGGCGTCGCCCTCGCGGCCGAGGAAATCGCGGTACTGCTGCGCGGTGAAGAGGATGGGATCGGAGAAGACGTCGTTGTCCCGGACGCCCGAATTCTTCAGGCTCGCCGCCTCGATGCAATCCGGAATGCCGTCATGGTCGCCGTCGGTGGCCAGATTGCAAGTGCCAACCCACGAGGCGCGAAAATTCGCCACCGTATGGCGAATGCAATTGGTGCCACGCACGTCGTCCTGCTGGTTGTCCACGCCGCACGGCGCCGAGATGGCCCCGGACTGCGTGCCCTGGCACATGAGGTTGGGGCTCGAGAACTTCGGAACCGTGGGCCGGTGGTACGCCATGATCGTGCCGAAGCCGGTGCCCGTATTGTTGGTGCCCGCCTGGCCGCACAGGGACGAGGCCCCGCTGCCGCAGACGAAGTGGCCATAGGAATAGGAGGTGGAGCCCACGCCGCCGCCGGCATTCGGCCTGTCGTGCGCGTTGCCCAGGTTGTGGCCGAGCTCGTGCGCGGGAAGCGTGGCTCCCGGGAAGCGCCAATCGCCGCTCACCGAGTACATCCAGCGCGAGTCGCCCGAGGGCATGTTGCCGTTGCCGTCGCCATTGAGCCAGGCGATGCCGGAGATCGAGTTTCCGGTGGTGTTCTTGGGCCCCCGGAACATCGCCACCATGTCGGCGCCGTAGAAGTTGCGCAACGCGCCCACGTTGCGGAAAGGCCCAGAGCTGGCGGTGATCGCATCCAGCGCATCCGCATCGTCATCGCCGGATGCGCTCGCCGCCTGGTAGGCGACGTTCATCGTCGCGACGCGTCGGTACGTGACCGCGATGTTGCTCGCGGCATTGTACGAGTTCATCAGCGTGAAGATGTTGTTGAGCCGCGTTTCGGCGCCTGCCGGCCCGCCGTGGGTGCTCACGAAATCGGGCGTGATCACCGCGAGCACGTCGATGACGGCATGCTGCGTCGGCATGCCGTTGATGGCCGGACATGTCGCTTTTGGGCCGATCGTGGCCTCGTCTCGGCCCGGCGGAATGGGCGCGTCGTCGAGGTTTGCCGGCGGCGGCAGTTGCGCTTCCGAAGCCGTCTGGTCGAAGAGCCAGTCGTGGTCCGTGGTAGCCGGAACGACGCCCCAGGTCCCATCGGCCGTCTGGATCTGGGCATAGGTGCCTGCATCGCCGCTGGTACCCACGGCGCGCAATCCGGGGCGGCGGCCGTCGAGGACATCGCCCGACCAGGAGATGTCGCCGTTCTCGTGGCGCTCGATGCGCTCCAGCAGCACGCGCGCCTTGCGCCCGTTAGGCAGGTCCGCGTCGAGGACCCCGCCGGCGCCAAGCGCGATCACCGCCTCGCGATCGACGACGACCGGCGCTGGCAGGACCAGCGCCTCCGGGGCGCGCGCCGCCTTCGCCATCGGCAAAGTCTTGAAGAGGCTGGCGGCGAAGCTGTCCGCTGCCATTGCCAGTGCCGCGGCGAGCGCCGCGCTCCTTGTCCAGTCGATCGTTCGCATCATCCCTCGCTTATCATTCCGCCCTGATGATCAGACACTTGCAAACGCGCCAGCATCCGTTCGCGCCGACCGGCGTGGTTCCATCGGCCCACGCGCGAATGGCCCATCGCGTCGCCTGCAGGTGACAAATCCGGCGCCCACGATCGCGGTGGACCTTACGCCGCTGCTGCCTGGCGGCGAAAACGGTGGCGCCAAGGCGTTCACGCTCACGTTGCTGGGGGCGCTGGCCGCGGCGCGTCCCGCCGCGCGCTTCGAGCTGTTGACGCAAGCGGCATCCCACGAAGAGCTCGCCGTGCTCGAAGGGGGCAACATTCGCCGCGTGCTGGCGCTGGGCGCCGGCACGACGGCATTTCGTTCACGCGTGTTCGCGGCCGCCAGCTTCGCGATGAGGCATTCGCCGATCGGCTTGCGCACGCGAGTGGCGCGTTTGGGTTACCGGATCCATTCGCTGCTGAAGAGCGGCGCCGGTGGGCTGCCGGACGGCGTGCGCGCCGACCTCCTCTTCTGTCCGTTCACCGCTCCCGCATTTCATTCTCCCGAGAGGCCGACCGTCTGCACGGTCTACGACCTGCAATACGTGGCCTATCCGCAGTTCTTCGCGGTCGAAGATGTGGTCCTGCGCGAACGAGCCTTCAGCGACGCAGGCCGCAGCGCCACATTGCTCGCCGCGATTTCCGACTTCGCGCGCGAATCGGCGATCCGACACGGCAAGCTCGAGCCCGCGCGCGTGCGCACGATCCTCCTTCGCATGGCGCGAGCGGGTGGCACCGCGGACGCCCCGGCGCTCCTGGCTCGACTGAAGCTCGAGCCGGGCGCGTACCTGTTGTACCCGGCGAATTTCTGGCGCCACAAGAACCACGAGATGCTGCTCACGGCGTTTGGGCTCGCGGCGAGCACTCTCGATGTGCGAATCAAGCTCGTCTTCACAGGGACCGAGGGGTCGCGGCAGCGCGCCATGCTGGAGGCCGCCCGCGCGATGGGACTTGGCGGGCGCATCGTGCATGCGGGTTACCTTCCCGGCGAGGAAATGCACGCGCTCATGTCGGCAGCCGGGGCGCTGGTCTTTCCTTCGCTCTACGAAGGTTTCGGGCTTCCAGTCACCGAGGCCATGGCGCTCGGCGTGCCGGTGGCTTGCTCCAACACGACCGCGTTGCCCGAAGTCGCAGGCGACGCCGCCCTGCAGTTCGATCCACGCAAGCCCGAGGAAGTGGCCGCGGCCATCGTGTCAGTCATGACGGACTCCTCGCTGCGTGCGCGCCTCGCGCAGGCAGGGCGCGAGCGTGCGCTGGAGTACATCGACACGGCGCGCATGGCGCGGGAGTATTGGGAGCTTTTCGACGAGGCGATGTCACGTTCCGCGGGGCGCACGTGAAGGGCCTCGAGGGCGTTTCGGTCGGCCTCAACGCCATCCCGCTGGTCACGCCGCTTACCGGCATCGGCCGCTACACCTGGCAGCTCGCGCACGAGCTGCGGGGGCTGCTGGCCGAACCGCCGCAGCTGTTCTATGGCGGCGATTGGAGCACGGACATGCGTCCCCCACCCGCTCCGCAGCCTGTCACGATCGAACGACGCGTGCGCCGCGCCTTCCCGATGGGCTTCGAGATCGCGCGCGCGTTGCAGCAGCGCCGCTTCGACGCCGGGGTACGCGCGTTGGGCATCGGCCTCTATCACGAGCCCAATTTCCTCGCTTTCCGCTTCGATGGCCCCACGGTCGTGACCGTGCACGACCTTTCATGGGTACGGCATCCCGAGACCCATCCGCGCGAGCGCGTACGCGTGATGAATACGCAGATGCCTCGAGTGCTGCGCGAGTGCAGGCACGTCGTGGCCGACTCGGAATTCACGCGCGGAGAAATCATCGCCCATTACGGGCTGGCGCCGGGAAAGGTGAGCACCGTGCACCTGGGTGTGGACGCCGGCTTTCGCCCGCTGGGCCCGGAGCAGTGCGCGCCCGTGCTCGAGCGCCACCAACTGGGCTTCGGTTCGTATGTGCTGCACGTGGGCACGCTTGAACCCCGAAAGAACCTCGTCACCGCCGTAGACGCGTTCATGCGATTGCCGCAGCCGACGCGGCAGCGCTACCCGCTGGTGATCGCCGGCATGGCGGGATGGGGCCGCGACGGCGTTTCCTCCCGCCTGAAGGCGCTCATGATGAGCGGCGAGGCGCGTCTTGCAGGGTTCGTGCCGCAAGGGGAGATGCCCGCCCTGTATTCCGGCGCGCGCGCCTTCGTCTATCCGTCGCTGTACGAGGGCTTCGGGCTGCCGCCGCTGGAATCGATGGCTTGCGGCGTGCCGGCAATCGTTTCCGACCGCGCCTGCCTGCCGGAGATCGTCGGGGATGCCGGCTTGCAAGTTGCCGCGCTCGATGTGGCCGCTCTGTCGGAGGCTCTCCGCTCGCTGCTTGCCGACGATGCCCTCCATGAACGCCTCTGCATCGCCGCCCGTCTGCGAGCGAAGGCGTTCACCTGGCGGCGTTGCGCTGAAGCTACCGTCGCCGCTTATTGCAAGGCACTGGCGACCTAGCTTTTCGGCCGCCTGCTGCGTCGCCATATCCCGACGTAGGCGCGACTCCTACACAAGCCTCAGCCAGCGCCGACAGATGCGCGGCTGGGCCGTCCCGATGATGTGGACTCCCATTTAGCCTCACGTAGGAATCGTCATGCACGTACGCAATTTTTCGATGCGCAGCGCGCTCTGCGCCGTGTTCCTCATGATTATCACGGCGGCGCAGGCCCAGACCGTGCAGGCGCCCGTGGCGGTCGGCAGCCAACCTGTCGCCATCGCGGTGAATCCGGTGACCAACAAGGTGTACGTCGCCAATCGGGGGTCGAATACCGTCACGGTCATCGACGGCGCAACCCGGGCTACGACCACCGTGAACGTCGGCGCCGGGCCGACGCACATCGCGGTCAACCCGGAGCGCAACCGGATCTTCGTGGGCAACGTGACCGCAGCCAGCGTGAGCGTCATCGACGGCTCGACCGACACCGTGGTCGCCACCCTCGCCACCGGCGGCGCGGGCTGGACCGCGGTGAACCCGCTCACCGACCGCGCTTACGTCCTGCGCACCAGCACGGCGGATGAGGTCAACGTCCTGCAAGGTGACGGTTACGCGCTCACGTCGGCCACTCGTTCCTATACGCCCGTGGCGCTCGCCATCAACCCGGTCAACAACTATCTATATATCGTCCACCAGACCACGGGGGACATCGTGGCCCTGGACGTTACGAACAGCGTGCCGTATCCCCCACGTGTGTGTCCCGATGGCATGGGCGGGATCCGCCCCTTCGATGAGCACGAGGCGGATCCGCCTCCGTGCATCAACGTGCCGGACACGCCGGTCGCGGTGGCCATCAACCCCGTGACCAACACCGTGTATGCGGTGAGCTCGACGCCCACCAACCAGATCTCCGTCATCAACGGAACCAACCACACCTTTGCTTCTTTGTCCCCGCCCGGCGTGGGCAGCCTGGCGCGCGCCATCGCGGTCAACCCCCTCACCAACAAGATCTATGCGGCTTTCGATGCGCACGTGGTGGTAGTGGATGGCGCCACGCAAGCGATGACGGTGATCCCGTCCGGTGCCGCAGGTAGCGGCCCGGTCGCGATCGGCATCAACATCTCGACGAACCGTATCTACGTCCCCAACGCCAACGGCACGCTGACCGTCATCAACGGCGCCGACAACGCCGCGAGCACGCTTGCCATTCCGGCCGGCGCGAACTCGATCGCGGTCAATCCCGTGACGAACGTGGCCTACGTGCTCGGCAACGAAGTGACCCCGATCGTCGGCGCAGGCACCGACGTGGCGCAGTCGTCGCCCATCACCACGTCGATTACGCCGCTGCCCTCGAATACGACGAACCCCACCGGCGCGATCAACCTGCAGGTGAGCAATACCTTCACCCCGGCCGCGCTCGCCGGAGTGCGCAAGGTGTACTACCGCTTCGACACGCTCGATGGTCCATGGCAGGTCGCGAGCGGCAGCGGTCCTTTCACCGCGAGCTTTACCGGTCTTTCAGTAGGCGCGCATACGCTCTACGCCTTCGCGACCAACGGCCTGGACGCCCCGAGCTTCAATACGACGCCGCAGCACACGCCACTCGTCGGCCGCATCGCGTCGTATGCATTCACGGTCAGCGGCGCCGCGCCGGCGACCCCCCAGGCGTCGCTTTCGCCGACCTCGATAGACTTCGGCGCGCAGTCGATGGGGACCACATCCCCGCCGCGAACCATCACGGTGACGAACGTAGGCGGGGGCACGCTCACCATCACCGGCATTGCCGCCAGCAGCCAGTTCGCCCAGACCAACGACTGCGGCTCCGTCGCTGCGGGTGCCAGCTGCGCCATCACCGTCACGTTCAACCCGGCGGTGGCGGAGGGCGGCCTCAACTCCAGCGTTGCCGTCAACGGGACCTTGACCGTCTCAAGCAATGGGACCGGCAGCCCCAACGCGGCGACGCTCACCGGTAGCGCCGAGAAGTCCTTGGTGATGCACTACTACCGGTCCATTTTGAGACGCGATCCGGATTCGAGCGGCAAGGCGTTCTGGGAGTCCGAGGCGCAACGTCTCGCTTCCCTCGGCGCGAACCCGATCGAAGCGGTGTACGCCATGGCCAGCTCGTTTTACAACAGCCCTGAATACGCCGCATTCAACCGGAGCGATAGCGCATACATCACGGATCTCTACAGCACGTTCTTCAACCGCGCACCCGACTCCGGAGGTTTGAACTACTGGACGGGGCAACTGGCCGCGGGCCTGCCGCGCGAGGTGCTGCTGCTGCAATTCATGTTCTCGAGCGAGTTCCGCGCCTTCGCCGCGGGGATCTTCGGCAACACCGCCGCGCGCGCCGAGGTGGACGTGGTGATGGACTTCTACCGGGGTATGCTCGGGCGGCTTCCCGACAGTAGCGGCTTCACCTACTGGGTTGGGCAGTTCCGAACCGCCCAGTGCCAGGGTGCCGGCGCGGTGTACCAGGCGGTCCAGGCGATTTCGGCGCAGTTCCAGTTCGGCGGGGAATACGCGGCCCGCGGTCGTACCAACGCCCAGTTCGTGGCCGACCTTTACAACTCGTTCCTTCGCAGGGGCGGCGAAACGTCTGGCGTGCGCTACTGGGTCGACGAGTTGGATGCCGGGCGCCAGACTCGAAACGATGTTCGCATCGCGATCGTGAACACTCCCGAGATGAACAGCCGGGTGAATTCGGTGGTGGCGCAGGGCTGCCTGCAGTAACTGCGCGGGGCCGTTAGCGCCGTACGAAACCGGGGACTGGCACCTTTTCAACGGCCTGAAAGGCTGTAGTGAAAAAAGTGTCCGTCCCCGGTAAGCTTCGCCCGCGATGCGCATCGGGTACGACATTTCGCAGGCGGGCAGGGGGAAAGCGGGGTGCGGTCATTTCGCACACGCGATGCTCGCGGCCATGCTCGATCGCCGCCCAGGGCACCACCTCACGCTGTATTCGAGCTTCGGCGACTTCTATTTCGACCCGTCGATGGGTCTCGCCCGCCCCTATCGGGGGCGAAACGTAGGCTACGGACCGCGGCATTTTTCGAGGAATTCCGCGGCCGCTTTCTGGAATTCGCCGGGCCTGGAGCAGGCGCTCGGCAATCCCGACATCGTCCACGCCAACAACTTCTGGTGTCCGGCCCCGCTCGCGCAGAGCCGTCTCGTGTACACCTGCTACGATCTCGGTTTCACGGTCGATCCGGGCTGGACGACCGAGGCGAACAGGGTCGGTTGCTTCCAGGGCATGTTCCGCGCGGCAGTCGCCGCTGACTGGATCGTCGCCATCTCCGAGGCCACCCGCGAGCACTTCCTGCGCACCTTTCCGCATTTTTCGGCCGAGCGCGTTCGCGTGATCCATCCTACTTCCCGTTTTACAGACCTGTCGGCGCAGGGCCGCAGGCCACGCGGCCTGGATATGCTCGAGCAAGGAAACTTCCTCCTGAGCGTCGGCACGATCGAGCCGCGCAAGAACCACCTGGGCTTGGCGCGTGCCTACGCGCGATACCTCGCCCTCGGAGGCAAGCCGCGGCCCGTCGTGTTCGCGGGCGGGCGAGGTTGGCTCATGGGGGAATTCGCACGGGAGCTGTCGAAACTCGGCATCAGCGGGCACGTTGCGATGACGGGCTACCTGCCCGACGATGAGATCGCCTGGCTCTACCGCAACTGCCTGGCTCACCTTTATCCGTCGTTTTTCGAAGGCTTCGGGCTTCCAGTGCTCGAAGGCATGCAGTTCGGCGCGCCCACCATTTGCTCGAACACCACGGCGTTGCCGGAGGTCGCGGGCGAGGCCACGATCCTGCTCGCGCCCGAGGACACCGAAGCCTGGGCGCAAGCGATGCTCGCCCTGTCGAACGATGCGCCGAAGCGGCAGTGGATGGCGGCTGCCGGGCGCGCTCGCGCCGCGCAGTTCAACCGCCAGGCAAGCGCCGCGGCGATGGTGAGCCTCTACGAGGAAGCCGCAGCGGCCCCGAAGCGTGTCGCGCACCAAATCGCGGCATGAAGCGCGCCCTCATCACCGGCATCACCGGGCAGGACGGCTCGTTCCTGGCTGAATACCTTCTCGAAAAGGGCTACAAGGTTTTCGGCTTCGCGAGGCGAGACAGCTGGTTCCGCCCGAACTGTTCGAGCCACCTTGCCGATCGCATCGACGTGCTTTTCGGAGACATGGGCGAAGGCGTGGATATCGCCACCGCGATCCTCGATTCGGAGCCCGACGAGGTGTACAACCTCGCCTCGCAATCGCGGCCCGGAGAGTCCTGGGCTCGAGCGCCGGAGACTCTCGTCGTCAATGGCCTGGGCGCCATTCGCCTTTTCGAGGCGTTGCGACATCATCGGCCGCAGTGCCGCGTCTACCACGCTTCGTCTTCGGAGATGTTTGGGCAGGCCGTGGTGACGCCGCAGAACGAGGACACGCCTTTCAATCCGGTGAACCCGTATGCGGCGGCGAAGGTATATGCCCACCAGATGGTGCGCATCTACCGAGGCAGCTATGGCCTCTTCATCTCGAGCGGCCTGCTTTTCAACCACGAAAGCGAGCGCCGGCCGGTCCACTTCGTGACGCAGAAGGTTGCCTACGGGGCCGCGTGCGCATCTTTGGGAATCTCGGATTCGCCCGACCTGAACGAGCGCGGCCGGCCCATCGTCGAGGGGGGCAAGCTCGCGCTCGGAAACCTCGAGATCTCGCGGGATTGGGGCTATGCGGGCGATTTCGTGCGCGCCATGTGGCTCATGCTGCAACGCGAGCAGCCGGACGACTTTGTGATCGGCACGGGGAAGCTTCATACTTTGCGGGACTTGTGCGAGACCGCTTACCGCAGCGTGGGCCTCGACTGGCGCGATTGCGTCGTGAGCGACCCGGGGCTGGTCCGGCCCCTCGAGTCGGCGCAGCTCCTGGCCGATGCGTCCAAGGCCCGGCGCGAGCTGGGTTGGGCCCCCACGGTGAGTTTCGAGCAGATGGTGCAGAAAATGGTGGCGGCGCAGGCCGCCCACTTGCAATCCAACCGAGGCAACGAATGAAAAAGGCGCTCATTACCGGTATCACCGGCCAGGATGGCTCGTATCTCGCGGAGATGCTGCTGGGGAAGGGCTACGAGGTCCACGGCATCAAGCGGCGCACCTCGCTCTTCAACACGGACCGTATCGACCACCTGTACAAGGATCCGCACGAGAAGGGTGTGAAGCTCTTCCTGCATCACGGGGACATGACCGACAGCTCGAGCCTGGTCCGCATCATCCAGACGGTCCTTCCCGACGAAATCTACAACCTCGCCGCCCAGTCACACGTGGCGGTGAGCTTCGAGGAGCCCGAGTACACCGCGAACTCCGACGCCATCGGCGCGCTGCGCATCCTCGAGGCGATCCGAATACTGGGACTCGAGAAGAAGACGCGCTTCTACCAGGCGTCCACCTCGGAGCTATACGGCCTGGTGCAGGAGATCCCGCAGAAGGAAACGACGCCCTTCTATCCTCGCAGTCCCTATGCGGTGGCCAAGCTCTACGCATACTGGATCACGATCAATTATCGCGAGGCGTACGGCATCTACGCCTGCAACGGCATCCTCTTCAACCACGAGAGCCCGCTGCGCGGCGAGACCTTCGTCACGCGCAAGATCACGCGAGCGCTCGCCCGCATCAAGCTGGGTCTCCAGGACTGCCTCTACCTCGGAAACCTCGACGCCAAGCGCGACTGGGGGCACGCGAAGGACTACGTCGAGATGATGTGGCTCATGCTGCAGCAGAAGCAGGCCGAGGATTTCGTGATCGCAACCGGAGAGCAGCACAGCGTGCGCGACTTTGTCGAGGCGGCCGCGCGTGAAGTCGGCATCAAGGTCGCATGGAAAGGCAAGGGCGCCGAGGAGAGGGGCTTCGACGCATCCGGCAAGTGCATCGTCGCCGTGGATCCGCGCTATTTCCGCCCGACGGAGGTGGAGACCCTGCTCGGCGATCCCACCAAGGCGAAGGAGAAGCTGGGTTGGGTGCCGAAAATCCGCTTCGCCGAGCTGGTCGAGGAGATGATGCGCGAGGACCTCAAGTCGGCCGAGCGCGACGAGCTGGTGAAGAAGCACGGCTTCGCCGCGTACGACTACCACGAGTGAGCAGGGTCTTCATCGCCGGCCATCGCGGCATGGTGGGCTCGGCGATCGTGCGTGCGCTGGAGCGGCGCGGCGGCAACTACGACATCGTGGTGCGCGGCCGCGAGGAGCTCGACCTCCTCGAGCAGGCCGCGGTGCACGACTTCTTCGCGCGCGAGCGCCCCGACATCGTGGTGATGGCAGCGGCGAGGGTGGGCGGCATCCACGCCAACGACACCTATGCCGCGGACTTCATCTACGAAAACCTCATGGTCCAGGCGAACGTGATCCACGAGGCCTGGCGGGCGGGCGTGCGCCGGCTCCTTTTCCTGGGATCGAGTTGCATCTACCCGCGTGATGCGGCGCAACCGATGAAGGAGGAGGCGCTCCTCACCGGAAAGCTCGAGCCGACCAACGAGCCCTATGCCATCGCAAAGATAGCCGGCATCAAGATGTGCGAGTCGTACAACCGCCAGCATGGCACCGATTTCCGCAGCGTCATGCCCACCAACCTCTACGGCGAGGGCGATAACTACCACGCCGAGAACAGCCACGTGATCCCGGGGCTGATCCGCCGGTTCCACGAGGCGAAGGAGGCGCGCGCCGAAAAAGTGGTGATGTGGGGGACCGGCACGCCGCGCCGCGAGTTCCTCTACGTGGACGACATGGCCGAGGCGAGCCTGCACGTGCTCGAGCTCGACAAGGCGATATATGACGCGAGCACCCAGCCGCGGCTTTCGCACATCAACGTGGGCTCCGGCGAGGACATCAGCATCCGCAGCCTCGCCGAGCTGGTCGGCAAGGTAGTGGGCTACAACGGCCGCATCGAGCAGGACCTTGCCAAGCCCGACGGCATGCCGCGCAAGCTCATGGACGTGAGCCGCCTCAAGGCCCTCGGTTGGAGGCCGCGGGTGGGCCTCGAGGAGGGCCTGGCGCTGGCCTACCGTGACTTTCTCAAGAGTCCGCGCAGGTAATCGGTGTCTCCACCGCGCCTCACGATCGCGGTTCCCTCGTTCAACCAAGGACGTTTCCTCGACTGCGCGCTCGAGTCGATCTTCCGCCAGGAGCTCGCCACCGAAGTCTTCCTGATGGACGGGGGGTCCACGGACGGGACGCTCGAGGTCATCCGAAAGTGGGAGCCGCGCCTGGCCGGCTGGCGCAGCCGGAAGGACGAGGGCCAGTCCGCGGCGATCAATGAAGGCCTGGCACTAGGCAGCGCGCCCTTCGTGTGCTGGCTGAATAGCGACGATTGGTACCTGCCTGCCGGGCTCGCCAAGCTGCTCGCTGCCCTCGAGGCAAATCCCCAGGCGCCCATGGCCTACGGCCGCGCCTGGAACTACGCCGAGCGCAACGGGCGCACGACGCCGGTGTTCGTGCGCCCGTTCGACGAGCGACTCATGGCGCAACTCAACCTGGTCTCGCAGCCGGCAACGCTGATTCGTCGCAGCGCCTGGCAGGCTGTGGGCGGCGCCGACGCGAGCCTGCACATGGCGATGGACTACGACCTCTGGTGGAGGCTCTATCGCAAGCTGGGCGCCCCCGCGTTCGTGGACGACTTCGTCGCCGTCAACCGTGAGCACGGCGGCACCAAGACGAGCAGCCAGCGGGCACTTCACTATCGCGAGGCGATGGCCGTGGTCAAGAGGTATTACGGGCGCGTGCCGCTCAAGTGGTACCTGGCGCAGCCTTACGCGGTCTGGTGGAGGACGCTGGTGGGGCGCTGAGGGGACAACCTCCTCGATCTTCTGGATGCGTGAAGTTATTACTTGCGGTACCGTGGACTGGCCCCGCAGCCGCTGTATCACACCGTGAAAAACAAGAACTGGAAATCCATCCGCATCCTCGCCTTGGCATTTGCGCTGACGTGCGCCCAATGGGTAAATGCGGCAATTGGCGTGGGATCGACCGTGATCACGTCTTCGGGCAGTTTCATTCGCTCCACGGCGAGCACGGCATCGTCCTCGAACATCCTTTGTACGGCGGCGGCAGGTACCACTGGAACGGTGCAGAGCGGTCCTTATAGCGGCAGCAGCTTGACGTGGTGGATCGTGACATGGCCTTCAGCGTGCGCGGGCTACATCGCGCAGACGTCCTCAATCACCGAGGTGGTTAGGTTCACCAGCATCTCGCCTAGCTCCACCTCATGTACGAGCGCACCTTGCGAAAAGGCTTTTACGCTCGGGGGGCGCGGGTTCGACAGCGTCAATCGGGTGAGCTTCGTCTGGAGTGGTGCAACGAGCGGCAGCGCCACCTGGAACAAGGGCGACAGCAACTGGAATGGCAAGGTAGACGTCAACAGCGCAACGAGCATGACGATCCAGCCGACGGTCGCGGCAGTGGGCGACCCCTCGGGAACGACCACCTGGACAGTGTCCCTTCGCGCTTCGAACGGCACGGTGGACAGCCGCAACTTCACGGCAAGCTACACGGCTCCGTCCCCCTTCAGCTTCACGAGCCTCAGTCCTACCAGCGTTACCTGCTCGAGCGCGCCTTGCAGTCGCACCTTCACCTTGGGGGGTACTGCGCTCAACACCGCCAATCGTGTGACTTTTTCATGGACCGGCGTCACGAGCGGCAGTGACGTCTGGAACCAGGGAGACTCCGACTGGAACTCGAAGGTCAACGTTTCCAGCGCGAGTGCAATGACAATTCAACCGACTGTCGTCGCCTCTGGGGATCCATCGGGGAACACCACCTGGACCGTCGCCTTGCGAAGCTCGAGCGGCACTACTCTCAGCCGTACCTTTGCGGTGAGCTACAACCCGCCATCGTTGAGCCTGTCGGCCATTTCGCCAACGAACGTGGCATGCACTTCGGCGCCCTGCAGCAAATCGTTCAACCTGACAGGCACCGCGCTTGACGGCGTCACCACGATCGCTTTCGGATGGTCGGGGACGACGAGCGGGAATGCTAGCTGGAACAAGGGAGACGCCGATTGGAACTCGAAGGTGAGCAACATCTCCGCGACCGGCATGACGGTAACACCGTTGGTGGTTGGCGCTGCGGACCCCGCGGGAACGACGAGCTGGGGCATCACCCTCGCCAATGAGAGCGGCGCCACCGCGAGTCGGACCTTCTCGGTCGCCTATTCGCCCACGCCGGTGACGCCTTCGGTGAGCAGCATTAGCCCTACGACACTGCTCGCGAATCGGGGACCGCAATCCCTCACCCTGATCGGAGGCGGTTTTTCCGCCGGTAACGTGGTGCACTACATGGCTGGCGGGACGTCATCATGGAGTACGGCGACGGGTGCAATCGTGAACAGCTCCGGCCAAATCAGCGCGAGCATCAACCCGGGATCCGCCGCGAACACAATCCAGATCCGAGTGTGCCGCTCGTCCAGCGCGACTTCGGCCTCGGATTGCTCCACGCCACGAAGTGTCGCGGTGGTCGTCCAGGCGCTCGTCGCACCTTCGCCATCGCAGCCCTCCGGGATGATTTCCACGCTCGCGCCCACGTTCCAATGGAGCGGCGGTTCGGGCGCTTATTACCTCGTCACCGTGCGGAACATCGGCACGGGCGTGGCCTACACCAGTCCGCAGCTGCCCATGGGATCCACGAGCTGGACCATTCCCCCGGGATTCATTGTCGCTAACGGTTCCTACCGCTGGGATATTGCGGCGTGTCCAGTAGCCGGCGGCGGATGCGATAGCGGGTTTGCACTCAGCACCAAGCTCCAGTTTTCAACCGGATCGATGACCGCGCTGTCATCGCCAACGCCTCTCGCGCCGAGTGGCGATGTCGCCGCCCGGCCGGTATTCACTTGGTCGGCTGTAGACGGGGCGGCGAGCTATCTCATCAAGATCACCGACCGAGCCACGCGCTCTTTGGCTTACTCGGCGGTCGTTCAGGGCACGGCCTCATCATGGCCGCTACCCGCGGGTGCCGTGGCGGAGCGCAAGGCGTACGACTGGAACATCGCGAGCTGTGCGGCCTGGGGAGACCAATGCGCGGCTCCCAGTGGCAGCAGAAGATTCGCGGTCTTTCCTTACGTGCCCCCCGTGGCGACCGAGCCGGTCGCCGCAGCCTCCTCGCAGCCAAGCCCAAACTGGATTGTGGTGGTGCACGGCTGGCAGGCATCGCCGGCGGCTTGGCCCGATACGTTGGTCCGGCTGATCTGTGAGCGCCTCGGCAGCTCGTACGGCGGCCGGGAGATTGGGGATCCGGCCTGGGTGTCGCGGCAATGCCGAAGCGCATCCGGTTGGCGAGTCGTGTCCTATGACTGGACGGAGCAAGCCGACTGCCCGCCCACCAGCCTCAAGTGCTCGAGGCCCGGTCCGTGGGGAGCGCTCGTGAATGCCAAGCAATTGGGCGCCGAGCTCGGGGACTTCCTCGTTACCCAGTCGCCTCAGTTCGTCCACCTGATCGGGCATAGCGCGGGCTCCATGGTGGCGCATCGCGCGAGCGAGCGGTTGAAGGGGCGCGCACGCGTGGTTGCATCGTTCCTCGACTCATTCTGCGGGACGGCGATCACGAATTGCTCCTATGGCGAGCACGCGGATTGGGCGGAACAATATGTGGATTCCAGGGCGTTGCTCGACATCATCGGCCTTGGCGAGGACGAGAGCCGCACGGAGGAGTATTACGGCTCGACGAACTGGACGCTGTCGAGCGCTTTCAACTTCGATGTGACGGACGAGGACGCGCGAAACGAGAGCGGATTGACGGGCGAGGCGCTTGCGCAGCAACGCCACTCTTGGCCCTATCACTACTACATCAATAGTGCGATCGGAACCCCCCTGACCTTCGGGTATCCGCTGAGCGGCGCAGCCGCGTCCGAGGCGGGCGGCTTCGATGCCGCTTCCCTGATCGCGAGTCGTCAATCGGCATACCCAGCCAACAGGCGGTGCGAAATGGTGTCCGCCACTTCATGCCCGCTGACGTTGCAATCGCAGGTGAGGCGCATAACGACGAATATCGCAAGCTCCGTCGCTGACTCCCTGCTCCGCTCCAGAACCCCGTGTCCCCAGGGCACCTCGGTCCCAGGCGGGGGGCTCGTGGCTGGCAGCACACCCACGGTGATCGGGGTATGTGCGCCGTCGCCGGTTGCTCCCACGGACCGTTCCCCGAAGGCGAGTGGCCAGCTCGAACAGGCGAGCGTGTCCACGGAGTTCACGTTGTCGGAGCCGTCGCACCACATGCAGTTCGACTTTCAATTCCTCGGTGCGGGGGACGGTGTCTTCTCGTTGCTGGTGGACGACTTGCTCTACTTCGTTGGGCGCCGTTCGACCTATGGGACCGCCGTTTCGGACAGCGCCAAGATAGACATCAGCGGGCTGCTTCCGGGAACTCACACGATCACCGTGATCGTCGACGCGTACGGAACGATTCCGTTGCAGCTTTCCATACAGAACCTGCGCTTCTTGCGCAGCTCGGTGGCACCGGAGTCGACGGATACGGCTCCCGATGCGTTTGTTTTTCCTTCCTTGGACCGTGCCTCGCGCGCGGCCGTCGCAACGTCGGCAATCTCAGCGATCACCGGCATCAACGCACCCAGCACGGTGTCTGTTTCGAATGGCGAGTACTCCATCGGCTGCAACGGCATCTTTACGACACTGCTTGGGGAGATACGCGACGGAGAAGCGATCTGCGTGCGGCATACGACCGCATCGGCGGCGTCGACACCCACGACGACGGTATTGAACGTGGGGGGCGTCACGGCCTCGTTCGTCAGCATCACGGAGCCAGATGGCGCTCTGACGGTGAGCGCCACTTCTCTCGCCTTCGGCGGCCAATCAACCCTCACGACCGCGCCGCCGCAAACCGTGGTGATCAGTAATGCCGGATCGACGACGCTGACCATCGAGCAGATCACGACGACCGACGCTGCTTTCGGCGTAACCCACGATTGTGGAACTCTTCCGCGGATCTTGGCGGCGGGCGCCGCATGCAATGCGACCGTTACCTTCATGCCGTCCACCGACGGGGCGGCTAGCGGAATACTGCGGATCGTGACGCCGCTTCTGGCGACGGAAGTAAGCCTGACTGGCGCCGGCGAGCGATCGCTCGTCACGCATTACTACCAAGCCATCCTCCAGCGCAGCCCGGACGCTGCCGGCAAGAGCTTCTGGGAGAGCGAGGCCGCGCGCCTCACCGCCCTCGGCGTCAACATCAACGAGACCTGGTTCGTGATGGCCGGCTATTTCTTCAACAGCGCCGAATACCTGGCCGCGAACAAGAACGATACCCAGTTCGTCACCGACCTCTACAACACCTTCTTCAACCGCGGGCCCGATGCGGGCGGCCTCGTCTACTGGGTGGGCCAGATCCAGGGCGGCCTGCCGCGCGAGGTGGTGCTGTTCTCGTTCATGTTCTCGAGCGAGTTCCGCACATTCACCCAGGGAATCTTTGGCAACACGCTGGCGCGGCCCGAGGTGGACATGGTGGTCGACTTCTTCCGCGGGCTCCTGAACCGCCTTCCCGACACCGCGTCGTTCAACTACTGGTTGGGTCGGCTGCGCACGGCGCAGTGCCAGGGCGCGGGGCCGGTGTATCAAGCCGTGGACGACATTTCGGCGGCGTTCATGTTCAACCCGGAATACACCAATCGCGCGCGCAGCAACACGCAGTTCGTGACGGACATGTACTACTCGTTCCTGCGCCGGGGAGGCGACGTGGGCGGCGTGGGTTACTGGATCAACGAGCTCGGCTCCGGCGCGCGATACCCGAACGACGTGCGCTACTTCGGGTTCCTGAACAGCCCCGAGTTCGGCGCACGAGTCCAGGCGGTGATCGCCGCCGGGTGCGTGCAGTAGCCATCACTCCGGCACCTTGTCCAGGTCCCCCGCGACGATCACGTTCAGCCGGTCGGCGTGGAAGTACTTCTTCATCGCCGCGTTCGCCTGCGCCGTGGTCACCGCCTTGATGCGCCGCGGAAACTCGTCGAGATAGCGCGGGCCGAAACCGAACTTTTCCGCCGCGACCAGCGCGTTGGCGATGCCCGCGTTCGAACCCAGGTTCACCTGGTAATTGCCGGCAAAGAAACTCTTCTGCGCTTCGACTTCGGCCTCGGTCGCGCCCTCGCGTGCGTACTGCTCGATCACCTCTCGCGTGGACTTCATCGCCTTGGCGAGGTTCTGCGGCGCGACGTTAACGTCGGCGAACCACAGCCCGTCGAGCTCATCGGTCATCAGGTAGCGCGAGTAGATCTGGTAGGTGAGGCCCTCGGTATCGCGCACCCGCTTGCCCAGGCGTGACGAGAGCGCCGTCTGGCCGAGCGCTGCGTTGGCCACGAGCGCCGCTTCATAGTCGCTGTCGGTGCGGCGAAGGCCGCTCGCGGTGCCGAAGATGAGGTTCATGTTCGCCTTGCCGCGCATCGTGACTGCCTCGCGCACCGGGGATGCGCCAGCTTGCGCGCGCGGCACCCGGGCGAAAGAAATGCGCTCGCCGCGCGGGATGCCGCCGAGCGCTTTTTCCACCAGCCCGTGGGCCTTCGCCGCGTCCACGTCGCCCACGATGGCGATGATCAAATTCGCGCCGCTGTACCGCGCGGAATGGAAGGCGCGAAGGTCCGCTTCGCCCAGCGCCGTGACATTGGCGACCTTCTCCTCGCGCGTCGGGGCGTAGTAGGGATGCTCCCTTGGATAGACGACCTGGCGCAGCCGCTGCTGCGCGCGCTGGCCGGTGTTGTCGTCTGCGCGCAGGTAGTCGGTCTCCAACTCCTTTTTCGCCTTGGCGAGCTCCTCGGCGCCGAAGGCGGGATTGCGCAGCTCGTCGGCGAGCACTTCGAGGAGCAGCGGCAGGTCGCGCGCCATGCCGTTCAGGCTCAGGTTCGCGTCGTTGAGCGCCGTGACATAGGTGCGCGTGGCGCCGACGTCATCGAGCAGGGCGCCGATCTGCTCCTTGGTGCGCGACTTCGTGCCGCGCTGGAGCATCTTGGCCGTGAGCGCCGGCAGCGCCGGCTTGCCTGCGGGTGCGGCAGTGTCGCCCGCGAGCGCGATGCCGCGAATGGCCACCGTCGGGACGGCGCGATTCTCGACCACGTCGACGATGATCCCGTTCGCAAGAACCCTCCGGGAAGTCCGCTGCGCGAAGGAACGCTTCTCGGCCTCGGGCGCGGCGGCCGCCGACTGAGTGGCTTTTTCCGGCGCGCTCGCGGGCAATGTAGTCGGCACGACGGCCGCAATTTCGGGCCGCTTCGGGGCGGCTCCGGGCACGAACCAGCCGACCGTGGCCTGCTCGTTCACGAGGTAGCGCGCCGCGACGCGCTTCACGTCCTCGGGCTTCACCGCCTTGATCTCGTCCACGTAGGTGAGGAATTTCTTCCAGTTGCTGGAGGCGACCGCCTCGCCCAGCGCGGACGCATAGTTGTAGGTGCCGTCACGCGCGCGGATGACGGAAACCTCGAGCTGCTGCTGGGCGCGCTTCACCTCTTCGTCGGTAACTCCGTTTTCCACCACTTCAGCTATGGTCGCCTTGATCGCCGCCTCGACCTCCTGGTGCGTCTTGCCGGGCGCGAGAGTCGTGAACACCAGCAGTGGGAAGGGATCCTGCAGCAGGAAGTTGTATGAATTCACGTTGCTCGCGAGCTGCTTGTCCACCAGCGCCCGATAAAGCCGCGAGTTCACGCCGTCGGCGAGGATGTTGTTCAGCACCTCCAGCGGGATGTAATCAGGGTGCGCCGCGCCGGGCCGGATGTAGCCGATCATCACCAGCCCGAGCGTGCCGGGACGGCGTACGACCACGCGGCGCTCGCCCTCCTGGGGCGGCTCCACGGTGATCACCTTGGGAATCTCGTGCGGCGAGCGCTTGAAGGCGCCGAACTGCCGGTCGAACATCTCGAGCGCGCGCTCGGTGTCGAAATCGCCCACCAGGACCGCCTGCGCATTGTTGGGCCAGAAATAGGTCTTGTAGTGCTCCTTCAGCTTCTCGGTGGTGACGCCTTCGATGTCGGACCGGTATCCGATCGTGGACCAGTGGTAGGGATGCGCGGTGATGCTCGCGGCGACGGTCGCCTTGAAGAGCGCCTGCAGCGGGTTGTTCTCGCCGATCTCGAACTCGTTCCTCACCACCGACATCTCGGACTTGCGCTCCTCGTCGAGGATCAGGCCGCGCTGCAGGCGGTCGGCCTCGATCCTCATCGCCAGCTCGAGCTTGTCGCTCGGCAACGTCGAGTAGCCGTTCATGCGGTCGTACCAGGTGGTCATGTTGGAGGAGCCCGCGTCCGCGCCCGCCTCATAGAGCACTTCCTGGAACGTCTTGTGGCCGCGCGCCCGCCCGAAGTTCTCCGTGGACTTGTTGAAGATCATGTGCTCGAGCAGGTGTGCCGAGCCGGTGTTGCCCGGTGCCTCGTTGCGGGAGCCCACGTGGTAGACGACCATGAATGTGAAGACAGGGCTCGAGCCATTGGGCGAGAGCAGGATCGTCATGCCGTTGGACTTGAGGCGGTACTGCGAGATGCCGCGAAAGGTCTCGACGTGCTCGACGTTCGGTGGGAGCGCGGCGGCGGAAAGGGAGAGGAGGAGGGTGGTTAAGGCGAGGGCGACGTTACGAAACATTGCAGCTCCGCGGCGGGGGGACGCGGCATGTTAACGCGTCAAACCTCCAGCGTAGCTACCAGCGGCAAATGGTCCGAAGCCATCCGCGCAAGCGGCGTCGAATGCGCGCGCAAGTTCGTCAGCAGCGTTCGCGGGTGCGTCCAAATCCGGTCCAGCGCGAGAAATGGCGCCATCGAAGGGAAGGTCGCCACGTGCGGCGTGTGCTTGAAGTACCGGTGCAGCCGCCGAAGCGGCCGACCCCACAGGAACCATTCGTTCAGGTCGCCCAGCAGCACGGCCTTCTCGCGCGGCACGTCGGTGAAGAGCTTGATGAGTCGCGTCACCTGGTCGCGCCGCTCGGCGGGGCGAAGGCCCAGGTGCGTGGCCACCACGCGCAGCTCCTCGCCACCGATCGCGATGTCCGCCGCGATCGCGCCGCGAGGCTCGCGTCCGCGCCAGCTCAAGTCCGCCAGCGTCGAGTGCACGATCGGCAGGCGCGAAAGCAGCCCGTTGCCGTAGTGCCCGTCGTGTCGGATGAGCGTCGTGCCCGCCACGAAGTGGAAGCCCGTTTGCGCCGCGAGCCAGCAGAGCATCTCGGCACCGGAATCGCCCGCCTCCACTTCCTGCAGCGCCACCACGTCGCCGTCGATCTCGCGCAACACCGCGAGGATGCGTTCGGGGCGGCAGTGCCGGTCGCGCCCGATGGCGCGATGCACGTTGTACGAGACGATCGTGAGGGCCGCCATGCCCTCAGGCGCGTTTGGGCGCCTGGCGCCGGTGCGCCCTCCGCTCGCGTCCATCGAGGTAGGACAGCAACTTGTGGCCCGAGAAGGCCAGCGCGAGCAGCAACGACACCGCGCCGGCGATCAGCCACGGGTTCACGCCACGTGGATTCATGAGCGCAGTCGCGACCTGGTCGCTCAGCACGGTCGCCGCCAGCGCACCGGGCAGCATGCCGAGGAATGTGCCGATCACGAAGTGGTGCAGGCGGATGCGCATCGCGCCCATGACGATGTTGACCACCAGGTACGGCGCGATCGGAACGAAGCGGATCAATGTAACCGCCACGATGCCGCGGCGTTGCAGGAAGCCGGTGAGGCGATTGAGCCGCGGGCCAGCCACGCGCCTCACGGTATCGCGGTGCACCAGGCGTCCGATCGCGTATCCGGCCGTCCCCGCCAGGATCACGCCCACCATGGCGTAGACGAATCCCTCGTAGGGCCCGAACACCACCACCGCGGTCATGGTGAGCAAGGGCCGCGGGAACATGACCAACGAGGCCGGCGTGTAGGCGAACACGAGCAGCAGCGGCGCCCACCAATGGTTGGCGAAGGCGCGCGCCACGGCGATCACGTTTTCGGCGGTAATGACCTGGGCGAGCGGCGTGTAGCGCCACAACAGCGCCAGGATCCCCACGAACGCGAGGATTCCGCCCCCGATCCACAGCGCCCGCTTGGGCGCCGGGGGTATCGGCGCCTCGTCATGCGCCAGGTCTTGCACGAGGCCGTCGATCGAGATGGGACTTTCCATGTCGCCTATCTTCGCCGCGATCAGCATCGCTTCAGGGACTTCGGGCGCCTGCAACGTCTCCAAACGCCGGGAACCGTGGCTCAGCTTCTCGACGGCTGCGGCCATGGAGCCCAGCTCCTCGATCGCTGCGGCCATTTGCGCCTGCTCCACCCCGGCGTGCTCGGCGATGAGCCGGTCGCGAAAGGCGCGGATCTGCTGGCGCCGCGCGAGGTCGCCCTGGGCTTCGAGCGTCACGTCGCACTCCGTGTCCACGCCCATGGAGCGGTTGCTGATGTTGGACGAGCCGATGCGCAGCCATTCGTCGTCCACGACCATGACCTTGGAGTGCAGGTCGATGCACGTGCCCTCGCACAAGCCTTCCTGGTGCGGGAAATACGCATGGAAGCGCTTGGCGTGGTCCACCTCGCGCAAGCGCCGCACGAGCCGGGTGCGGAGCACGTGCATCGTCGCCTCCTCGAGCCAGCCGTGGCTGAGCAGGCGGGTCACGAGCACGATCTCCGGCGGATCGGGTTCCCTGAGGCGCGCTTCGAGGGCGAGACCCACCTTCTCCGAGGTGAAGTACTGGTTCTCTATGTAGATGTAGCGCCGGGCCCTGGCGATCATCTCGAGGTAGAGCGTCTCGACGTGGTGCACGCCCTGGTGACCGCCACCGGGGGGTTCGGTGCAGGCAATGCTGATGGAGACATCGCGCATGTGTGGCGCCATCTCGGCAGGCCAGGGATCGCCCGATGTCCTCACCGCTCTCACCTTCCGGTGCGTGGCGTTCGTCCAGCGCCTGCGCGCAATCGCGGCGAGCTCCGCCGCGGCATCCCCGTCCACCGCGACCATGACGTCGTGGAAAGGCGGGTAGGGCTCGTCCTCGAAAGTGCGGCGCGGGTCGTCCGGCGCATGCGCGGGGGAATCCCAGCGCTTGTTGGTGATGTCGAGGCCACCTGCGAACGCGAGCTTGTCGTCGATCACGACCACCTTCTGGTGGTGCGAGCCCGCGAGCGGGTGGGTGTCGTCGAAGCGGAACTGGATGTGCCGGTGCGGCTTCCACGCCAATCCGAAGATCGGCGAGTACTCGCGCCCGGTGCTGTACACCATCGGGAAATCCCAATCCAGGATGCGCACCCGAAGGCGGGGATTGCGCGCACACAAGGCGTTCAGGAACTCGCCCATGGTCTCCTGCGGCTTGCCATCTTCGCCAAAGCGCAGCACCGTGCGGCTGTCGAAGTCCCAGGCGAGGATGAGGATCGAGCGCTCCGCGCGTTCGGCCGCGCGCATGAAGAGCCGGAAGTAATCCTCGGCATCGACGATGAAGGCCGCGCGGCCCGCACGCGCGATGGCGCAGCAGTTTTCTCCCGGCCGGAACAGGCTGGTCGAGGCGGGGCCGGTATCGGGGGGCGCCATGGAGAAGGTTAGAGGGGCGAAAGGCTGGGCCGATCATTTTCGGCAGCGTGCGCGACTGCCGAAGCCGCGTTCGAGGGCCGGCCACTAGTTCTTTCGGACCATGGTTTGCCAAACCCGTTCCGTATGATGGGCGCATGGCGCAACCGCTCGCCCCGACCACCAGCAAGGAAATCCCGGAAGGACTGCCCGCGACCTTCCGGCCGCTCGGGGCCTTGCCGGCCGAGGAGCGCCAGGACCGCTATTGGAGCGCCGTGGCGCTCATGGTGGTGCTGCTGCTGGCAATCGCGGCGGGTGGCACCTGGACCTACACGCAGGTGCGCGCCTCGCTCGAGGACATTCGTTTCGCTGGCCTCGAGTCTCTGCTGGAGGCGCAATCGGGCGGCATGATGATCTGGATCGACGAGAAAAAGCGCGATGCGGAGCGCTGGGCCTCGACACCCGACGTGCAGCGAGCCGCGGCCGAGCTCGTCCGGCTTTCGAGGCAGGGCGCCAATCCGGCCGAAGTTTGCGCTTCCTCGCCGCGGCGCGTGCTCATGGAGGAGATCGCGCCGTACGCGGTGCTCGAAGAGGCGGTCGCCTTCAACCTCACGCTTCCCGATGGCACGATCGTCGCGTCCAACGACCAGGGCTATTGTGGCCAGCGCATCGATGCGAAGGAGTTCCTGCAGCGGATCGCGCCGGCCTTCGAGGGGCGCACCGTCTTCATACGCCCGTTCCTCGAGCGCGAGCGCGTGAACGCCAGTGCCGCCGCGAGCTTCGAGCGTCCGCTCGTCTGGGTGGAAACGCCCGTTCGCGACGAGGGCGGCAAGGTGATCGCGGCGCTGGGCTTCGGCCGCGTCGCCGACGAGCGCTTCGGCAAGCTGCTCACCAGCAACACGTCGCGGACTTCCCGAGAGGCTTACGCCTTCGACCGCCGTGGCCGTATCCTGACCCAAAGCCGTTACCTGGGCGACCTGCGCGGCGCCGGACTCCTGGGTCCCGGCGACAACGGCATTCTCACCTTCGAGCTGCGGGAGCCGCCGGGCGAGCTCACCGGGCCGTTGCCGGCCGGTACGTCGTGGCGGGAGCTCCCATTGACCCGCATCGTGCAGGAGGCGCTTTCCGGCCATGGCGAGGGTGTCGAGCGCGGCGCGCTGGTCGAGCCGTACCGCAACTATCGCGGGGCGATGGTGATCGGGGCGTGGCGATGGCTGCCGGAAAAGGAGATGGCCGTCGCCGTGGAAATCGAGACCGCGGAGGCCTTCGCGCCGCTGCAGTACGTGCAGGTCGCGTTCGTGGGCCTCTTCATCTTCCTGCTGGTGTCCCTCCTCGCCGCGGGTGCCTCGTCGATCTGGGCGGTGCGCCTTCGGCTGCAGGAAGCGCGCCGGGTGGGCCAGTACACCATCGAGCGCGAGATCGGCGAGGGGGGCATGAGCCGCGTGTACCTGGCGCGGCACAGCCACCTCAAGCGGCCGACGGCGGTGAAGGTCCTCAAGATGGCGCTGGCGAGCGACGAGGTGGTCACGCGCTTCGAGCGGGAGGTGCAGGTCTGCAGCCAGCTCTCCCACCCGAACACGATCGAGATCTACGACTACGGGCGCACCCGCGACGGGACCTTCTACTACGCGATGGAATACCTGCGCGGCATCTCGCTCGAGGACCTGGTGCGTCGGGAGGGACCGATGCCGGTGGCGCGTGCCGTGCACGCACTGCGCCAGGTCTGCGGCTCGCTGCGCGAGGCGCACCAGCATGGCCTCGTGCATCGCGACGTGAAGCCGCAGAACCTGATGCTGTGCGTGCGGGGCGCGCAGCACGACGTGGTGAAAGTGCTCGACTTCGGGTTGGTGAAGGAAATCCACAACCCCCACACCCGCGACATCACGCAGTTCGCAAAGGTGCTGGGCACGCCGCTCTACATGGCGCCGGAGCGGCTTCGCAATCCGGCGGATGCCGACGCGCGCGCGGACATCTACGCCCTGGGGGCGGTGGCTTACTTCATCGTCACCGGCAGCCACGCCTTCAAGGCCGAGACCGACCACGACCTCGTCTACCGAATCCTCAACGATCCGGCGCCTACGCTCGCGCACGGCGGCGCTCGGGATGTGCCTGCGGAACTGGAGGCGTTGGTGGCGCGGTGCCTGCGCAAGGATCGCGAAGAGCGACCGCGCGACATCGAGGAGGTTTCCGCGGTGCTCGCAGGCATCGCGCGCAACCACCCGTGGAGCGAGCGGGATGCGCGGCGATGGTGGGAAGAACGGGCAGGGGCGCTGGGAATCGACCTCGCGCCCGGCTCCTGAGGATGGCTTTCCCCTTTCCGCTTTCCCCCTGCTTCTTTACGGCAACGCGCACCAGGCCGTGCCCTCGACGATCCAGCCGCGGCGTGCCATCTCCCGCATCGTCGAGTCGCTGGTGGAATAGCGATGGTTGGAATCGTTCTGGCGCCAGCGATCGTTGTACGCGCGCATCACCTCGAACTGGCCCGCGGGGCAGCGTCCCGTGGCGGTGAGCGGCAGCACGTAGAAACCGATTCCCTCGTAGAACCATCCGCCCATTTGCTTCACGGCCTCGCAGCTGTCGGGGCTCGCGGTGAAGAAGTGCGAGTTGGGCCCGCCCGCCGCCGCGCCGTAGAAGCGGCACACCGGCGCGATCGCAGAGAACAACGCCGGCGCGAGCTGGCGGTATCCCTTGAACGATTCGTTGGTGAGGACCCAGCCCTGGCCCGCGCCTCCCGACAGGATGATGTCCACCTCGCCCTGCCATGCTGCGAGGAAGTAGTGGTCGAGGTCGGTGTTGTAGAACTCCCGCACTGGGGCCTGGTGCACCGATCCGTCGAAGGTCGTGGGTACGTGCACGTCCACGACGAGTGAGTCGGTGCGCCCGCCGTTCACGCGTCCCATCTTGATCCACCGTGCCCAGGCGCCGCTGTCCGCGCGAACGTCGAGGTAGGCGTTGAAGAAGGTGATCATCCACGTGAAGATGTCCCCCGCGTCCTCGGCGCGCAGCTCGTGCTCGCCGCCTGCGAGGGAAACCATGTAGCGCGAACCCTTGAATCGGTTCACCGCCTGCTCGGCGAGGTATTCCGGGGCCGTGGTGTCCGCGCTTCCGGTGATCGCCAGGAAGGGCCGCTCGACGCCCTCGGCTCCCGCCTGGTCGTCGCAGAACGCGGGCAGGAAGGACTGGCCCGCATAAGGCACGTAGCCCACGGCCGCCTTGATGCGCGGATCGGTGACCGTCTCGCGGCATGACTTGCCCAGCGTTGCGGTGATGCGGGCGCCCAGCAGGTGCGCCATCGCCTGGCCGCCCATGCTCGCACCGAAGCCGCCGATGCGCTCGGTATCGACCGCCGGCGCGTAGCCGGCATGGCCCAGGAGCACGTCGGTCATCGCCTTGAGCGACACCGGGCGCATGAGCATCATCTCCACGATGCGGTCGAAGTTGGTGAGCGCGTAGAAGGCATCGCTCAGGTCCTCGATGCGCACGCGCGAGAAGCGCGGGTCGCCGTGGAAGATCGCCGCGACCATGTAGCCCTGGGCCGCGAGCTGGCTCATCACCGCGATGTATCCCTTGCCGATCGGGCTGCCCCCCAGGCCATGCGAGTACACGATGAGCGGCAGCTGCATCACAGCGCCCGGCGGAAGCGCCGAAGGGTCGAGGCCGAAGGCGCTGGCGTATTCCGCGGCCGTGAGGAGCTTGGGCTGCGCGCCGGGCGGAAGCATGTGGGGTACCACGTCGCTCGTCCCCGGCAAGGGGTAGTCGGGGTCGGGATTGTCGCGGGGCGTGGGATGGCAGACGATCGCCGTGAACTCGACGACGTCGCCGGCGTTCCCGGGGTAGAGCTGGCGCAGGTCCGGCACCAGGGCGTCCACGCGCAACGCCGAGCCGGGATGCACGAGAAGCTCGCTGATGTAACGCGGGCGCCCTTCCACGACGCGGCCCGCCCAGTAATCGGCCGGCTCCGATCCCGCCACCAGGCGGGAGGTGTCCTGCTCGATGTTGGAGCAGGCGACCTCGAAGCGCCCGGCGGGCAACGGGTTGATGGTGAGCTCGTGGTTGGCCGCGAGGGCGGGCAGCGCGCAAGCGGGGATCGCAGCGGCGAGCAGCTTGCCGGCGCGGACGAGTCGAAGCATCAAGGTAGAATCCATCGGTGGAATTATAGGTTGGTGAGACTGCCATGGACGACAGCGAAAAGGTCCGCCGCATCCTCAGCCGCTACCGGACAATCGCGGTCGTAGGGCTTTCGGCGCAATGGCACCGGCCGAGCTACTTCGCGGCGAAGTACATGCAGGAGCATGGCTATCGCGTGATCCCGGTGAATCCCACGTACGAAACCATCCTGGGCGAGCGCTGCTTCAAGTCCCTGCGCGACATTCCCGAGCCCGTGCACATTGTCGATTGCTTCCGCAAGAGCGCGGAGATCCCCGCGATCGCGGAGGACGCCATCGCGATCGGCGCGAAGGTGCTCTGGATGCAACTGGGCGTGCATAGCCCTGCCGCGCGCGCGCGGGCGGAAGCGGCCGGACTCGAGGTAGTGGAGAACCGCTGCGTCAAGATCGAGCATGGCCGCTTTTTCGGCGGGCTGGGCTGGGTAGGCGTCAACACGAAGGTCATCTCCGCCAAACGCGCGAGCCCGCCGTCCGGCTGACTTTGTTACACCGGGGACAGACCCGGTTTTGCCTCTTTCTTAAGCGATTCGGGGTCTGTCCCCGGTGTAACACGCCCGGTGTAACACGGTTTACTTTCTAGGAGGCAACATGGAGGTGTGGCTGCTGTGGGTCATCGCCGGCTTCGTCCTCATCATCGCGGAGCTGCTCACGGGCACGTTCTATCTCCTGGTCATCGGGGTAGGAGCCTTCGCCGGCGCGCTGGCCGCCTGGGTAGGGGCTGACGTCATGATCCAGGCCATTGCAGGCAGCATCGTCGCGGTCGGCGGCACGATGCTGGTGCATCACTGGCATGGGGCGAACCGCGGCGCGGACGGGGGACGTGGAAACCTGCTGGACCGCGGGCAGCCCGTGGTACTGGAGGGATGGGCCAACGAGGGCGCGGGAATCGCCCGGGTGAAATATCGCGGCACCTCCTGGGACGCGCGCGTGGCGCAGGCCGATCCGCGCCCCGCGCCGGGCAGCACGCTGTACATCGAGGCCATGGAGGGAAACACGCTGGTCGTGGTCGCCGCGCCTCCGGGCCGCTAGCCGGCCCGGTTCCAAAACAACCAAGAAAGGGAGGCAACATGTTCTGGAAAACCGCCATCGCGGTCATGCTCACCGTGGCCGCCGCATTCCTCACGCAAAGCACCGGCGTCACGGTCGCCACGTTCTTCGTGGCGATGATCGTGGTGGTCATCGTCGAGGGCGTGCGCATCGTGCCGCAGCAGAACGCCTGGGTGGTGGAGCGCCTGGGCAAGTTCGCGCGCATCCTCGAGCCCGGCTTCAACGTGATCGTGCCCTTCATCGACCGCGTCTCGTACAAGCACTCGCTGAAGGAGATCCCCCTCGACGTCCCGGAGCAGATCTGCATCACGCGCGACAACACGCAGCTCACCGTGGACGGGATCATCTACTTCCAGGTGATCGACCCGCGCCTCGCCTCCTACGGGTCTTCCGATTACGTGCAGGCGGTCACCCAGCTCGCGCAGACGGCGCTGCGCAGCGTGATCGGCAAGATGGAGCTCGACAAGACCTTCGAGAGCCGTGACGAGATCAACCACACCGTGGTGCAGGTGCTGGACGAGGCCGGGCGCACCTGGGGCATCAAGGTGCTGCGCTACGAGATCAAGAGCCTCACGCCGCCGGAGTCGATCCTGCGCGCGATGCAGGCGCAGATCACCGCGGAGCGCGAGAAAAGGGCGGTGATCGCCACCTCGGAGGGCAAGCGCCAGCAGGAGATCAACATCGCCGACGGCGAGCGCCAGGCGGCGATCCTGGAGTCCGAGGGCCAGAAGACGGCCCAGATCAACAAGGCCATGGGCGAGGCGCAGGCGATCGAGCTGGTCGCCAATGCCAATGCCAATGCGGTGCGCGCGGTGGCCGCCGCCATCGGCGAGCCAGGCGGGATGAGTGCCGCCAACCTGAAGGTCGCCGAGAAATACATCGAGGCCTTCAACAACCTGGCCCGGACCAACAACACGCTCATCATCCCGAGCAACCTCTCCGACATCGCCGGGCTTGCCGCGAGCGCCATGACGGTGCTGGATCGCGCGAAGATCGGGGAAGCGTCGGCGGGCAAGTAGGGATGGCCGACCGGGAATTCGGGTTCGAGACGCTGTGCCTGCATGCCGGGCAGGTGCCCGACGCGCACACGGGCTCGCGCGCGGTGCCGCTGTACCAGACGACCTCCTACGTCTTCGACAGCGCCGACCACGCCGCGAGCCTCTTCAACCTGCAGACCTTCGGCAACGTCTATACGCGCCTGTCGAACCCGACCACGGCGGTGTTCGAGGAGCGGATGGCAGCGCTCGAGGCGGGCCGCGCCGCCGTGGCCACGGCTTCGGGGCAGGCCGCGGAAATGGTCGCTCTCCTGAACCTCCTGCAGGCGGGCGACCACGTGGTGTCGTCGGCGAAGCTCTATGGCGGCACGTACACGATGCTCACGGTGAACTTCGCCAAGCTGGGCATCGAGGCCACGCTGGTGGATCCCGACGATCCCGAGAATTTTCGCCGCGCCCTCAAATCCAACACCAAGGCGATCTTCTCCGAGACGCTGGGCAACCCGGCGATCAACGTGATCGACATCGCGGCGATCGGCGCCATCGCGCGCGAAGCCGGCGTGCCGTTCATCGTCGACAACACCGCCGCCTCGCCGTACCTGTGCCAGCCGCTCCTGCACGGCGCGGACATCGTGGTGCACTCGGCCACCAAGTTCATTGGCGGGCACGGCACTTCGATGGGCGGCGTGGTGGTCGAGAGCGGCAAGTTCCCCTGGGACAACGGCAAGTTTCCGGGCATGACCGAGCCCTCCACGGGATATCACGGCGTGCGTTTCTTCGAAACCTTCGGCGACTTCGGCTTCACCATGAAGGCGCGCATGGAGGTGATGCGCGTGTTCGGGCCCACGATCGCGCCATTCAACTCGTGGCTGCTGCTGCAGGGACTGGAAACGCTGCCGGTGCGGATGGATCGGCACGTGGCCAATGCGATCGGCGTGGCGAAATTCCTCGAGTCGCACCCGAAGGTGAAATGGGTGAATTACCCGGGGCTCGCCTCGAGTCCGTACCACGCGTTGGCGAAGCGCTACCTGCCCAAGGGCGCGGGTTCGCTGATGTCGTTCGGAATCGAGGGCGGCTTCGAGGCGGGGGTGAAGTTCATCGAGCGGCTGCAGTTCGTGAGCCACCTCGCCAATATCGGCGACGCCAAGTCGCTGGTGATCCATCCCGCGTCCACGACACACCGGCAATTGAGCGAGGAGGAGCAGGTTAAGGCAGGGGTGCCGCCGGATATGGTGCGGTTGTCGATCGGGCTGGAAACGCTCGACGACATCGTTTGGGACATCAAGCAGGCGTTGGGCTAGTTCGCCCCGAGCAGCGCTTCGGCTTCCTTCTTCGCGGCCTCCAGTAGCGTCGACTCCAGCCAGTCGACTATCGCCGAGGCACGGACGTAGTTCTGCCACTCGCCGTCGATCGATTGCAGGATCCCCGCTACGGCACGGCCGCCCGCCGCGCCGATGAAGGCGGGAGCGCCGGTTTCCTCCCGGGTGGCCGCAGCCTGGAGATCGGAAGCCTCGGCCGGCGGCTTGATGCGCAGGCCGATCGAAGTCGGGGTCACCCGATCGACCGTATTGATGCCCGCGCGCTTCCTTCCTCCCGCATGCCCCAATACAGCCACTGCATCGCCGGCTTCGTCCGTTCCCCGATAGAGTCGCGCCGGCTCGACACCCCGAACCGGCTCGCGCAGGTAGAGAAGCGCCGCGTCGAGCTTCGCGTCAGGGTGGAAGAAGAAAGCTTCGATCTCGTGGCGCCGGCCCGCAATCGGAAGTGCCACGCCTTTGGCGGCCTGGAGATTTCGCGCGCGCGTACCGGTGGTCAACACCCAGCGCGGCGCCACCAGCACGCCCTCACCGCCGGGCGCGGGGAACGCTATCGCGGAGGCGTAATGCGTTGCGAGCTCGAGATACTCGGAGTCGTCGCGGTCCGGTCGGATAACCAGGGCCGCCGCGGGAAGCGCACAGGACGCCGCAATGGACGCAACGAGGACGCGTGAAATCACGCATCCGATGGTATCAAGCCACGACCCGCAGCGAGACGGGATCGCGCGGCTCGACATGGCGCGACCACAGCATCGCCACCTCGTCGCGCACTCGCGCGAAGAAGGCCTCGCGCTCCATCGCGACGCGCTCGGCGCGCTGCTCGAGGTCCTGCGCCGATTCGAAGCGGCCGGCGAGGTCGTTCAGCATCGATTCGGCCTTGAGGCATTCGGCGAGGATCGCGGCGTGATCGAGCTGCTCGGCCGCGTCGCGCGCCCGCTCGATCGCCGCGCGTGCGTCCTCCAGCCTGCCCAGGGCCTTGAGCGCATGGCTCTCCCACAGGTGGCAGCGGGCCAGCACGAGGGGGCTGCGTGATAGCAGCGCGTGCTCGAGTCCGCGGCGAACCTCGGCGAGCGCCTGCTCGGGCCGCTCCAGGCGGCATTCGCACTCGGCGATGGCGGCGTGCGCCATCGCGTCGTCGGCGGCGCACGTCCCGGTGCCGATCGCCACGCGGTAGACACGGATCGCCTGGCGCCATTGCAGCCGCGCCTGCGCGAGGTTTCCGGCGCGCAGCGACTCGTTGCCCTGGATGCGGTAACCCTCGGCGATGCTCGAGGCTGAGCGCTTGAGCAGCGTGGTGTCGCCCAAGCGTCTCTGGATCGCGCCGGCCTCGCGAAACTGTCGCCGTGCGGCGCCGAAGCGGTCGCGTTGCGCGAGCACCGAGCCCCACAGCGTTCGGGCCCGCGCTTCGGTCGCAGCGTCGCCGCCGCGCAATGCGTCCACGGCCGCGCGCTCGGCGATCTCTTCGGCGAGGTCATAGGACTCGACGGCGACCAGGGCGCGGGCCACGTCCTGCAGCGCGCGGGACCGGCGGGGGAGGTCACGGCCATCGAAGCCGTCGACGGCACCCAGGCCCGCGGCCACGGCGGCGGCGTAGTCGCCCTTCTGGAACTGGCATCGCCCGACCGCGGCGAGCGCGCGCCCGGTCGCCACGGGGTCGTTGCGGACCCGGGCAATGTTGAGGGCCTCGCGGGCGCACCGCAGTCCCTCGCGGTTGCGATGCGCATCGGCGTGCGCCTCGGCAAGCTCGATCAGCACCGCCAGGCATTCCACGGCGCTCGAGGCCCTGATCAAGCGCGCTTCAAGCTCCCGCACCATCGCCTTCATCGCTTCGTCCTCCGGGTTCGTGGCATCCATGGGCGCACATTCCGCCCGCGGAGGCAAGCGGCGGTATGAAGCCGGTCACAGACTCGGTTACGGCGGCGTTTCAATTGACTTATTCGGGAACCGGGGCTTAGGATGGAATTTCAAACGATCGTTTGAATCATCCGTTTCAAACCGGCTCGTCCACCCTTGGCACCCATGGCGGCTACCCGTCCAGCCCGCAAGGGCTTCCCCGATCTTGCTTCCGCGGGAACCAAAACCCGCATCCTCGACGCGGCCGAGCTGCTTTTCATGGAGCACGGCTTCGAGGCCACGAGCCTGCGCAGCCTGACCTCGGCGGCCTCGGTGAACCTGGCCGCGGTGAACTACCACTTCGGCTCGAAGGAGGAGCTTTTCCAGGCGGTGCTCACGCGCCGGCTGGACCCGATGAACCAGGAGCGCATCGAGCGGCTGGAGAAGCTCGAGCGGGACGCCGGGGGCAAGCCATGCGCATGCGAAAAGATCCTCTTCGCGATGATGATCCCGGCGCTCAAGCTGGCGCGCGACGAGAACCGCGGGGGCAAGAACTTCCTGCGGCTGCTGGGGCGCGCCTATGCCGATCCCGCGCCGTTCATCCGCCAGTTCCTGTCGGCGCAATACGCCGGCATGATCGCGCGCTACAAGGACGCGTTCGGACGCGCGCTGCCGCACCTGTCCAAGCAGGAGCTCACCTGGCGGCTGCATTTCGTCATGGGCGCCCTCTCGTACACGCTCGCCGGGACCGACGCCTTCAAGCTCTTCGCCCAGGTGGCGCCGAACGAGCGCGAGCGCGACAACGACGAGCTGCTGCTGCAACGCCTCGCGCCCTTCCTGGTAGCGGGACTCAAGGCGCCGCCGTTGGGCGATACACGAAAGCTCGAGCTCGTCTCGGGCGACTGAAGGGAGGTTCGACATGAAAGCCCTGATGCTCATCCTGCCCGCCACGCTGGTGGTCGGCTGGGCGCTGGCCTACCACCGTGCAAACGGCCTCGCGTGGACGCTGGCGCTGGCGGCGCTGGTGACCGCCATCGACATCCTGACCGGCGCCCCCATGGGCCTGGTTGCCACGCTCTGGGCCGCGGTCGCCGTGTTCGCCCTGTTGTCGATCTGGAGATCGCTGCGCTCCGCCGTGGTCACGCGGCCGATCTTCGGCATCTACAAGAAGATCCTGCCGCAGGTGTCGCAGACCGAGCAGGAGGCCCTCGACGCGGGCAGCATCTGGTGGGACGCCGACCTCTTCAGCGGCCGGCCCGACTGGAAGAAGATGCTCGCCTATCCGCAGGCGCGCCTCACCGACGAGGAGAAGGCCTTCCTCGCGGGGCCGGTGGAGGAGCTGTGCGGCATGATCGACGAGTGGGATACCGTGCACCGGCGCATGGACCTCGCGCCCGAAGTCTGGAGGTTCATCCGCGACAAGGGATTCCTCGGCATCATCATCCCGAAGTCGTACGGCGGACTCGGATTTTCCGCCTACGCGCACTCGGAGATCGTCACCAAGATCTCCACGCGCAGCGGCACAGCGGCGGTCACCGTGATGGTGCCCAATTCGTTGGGGCCCGCGGAGCTGCTCATCCACTACGGCACCGACGAGCAGAAGAACCATTACCTGCCACGGCTCGCGAAAGGCCTCGAGATCCCCTGCTTCGCCCTCACGAATCCCGAGGCCGGTTCCGATGCCGGAGCCATCCCCGACTTCGGCGTGGTCTGCAAGGGCATGCACGAAGGCCGCGAGGTGCTGGGCGTGCGCCTCACCTGGGAAAAGCGCTACATCACGCTGGGCCCGGTGGCGACGATCCTCGGCCTCGCCTTCAAGCTCTTCGATCCCGACCACCTGCTGGGCGACAAGGAAGAGGTGGGCATCACGCTCGCGCTCATTCCGACCTCGCACAAGGGCGTGAACATCGGCCGGCGGCACATCCCGCTCGCGGCCGCGTTCATGAATGGCCCCAACTCGGGCAAGGACGTGTTCATCCCGATGGAATGGATCATCGGCGGGCGCGACATGGTCGGCAAGGGCTGGCGCATGCTGGTCGAGTGCCTCGCCGCCGGCCGCTCGATCTCGCTGCCGTCGATGTCGATGGCCGCGGGCAAGCTGGGCAGCCGCGCCACCGGGGCCTATGCGCGCGTGCGCTCGCAATTCCGCACGCCCATCGGCAAGTTCGAAGGCGTCGAGGAGCCGCTCGCCCGGATCGGCGGCTACACCTACCAGATGGACGCGACGCGCCGCATGACGATGGTGGCGCTCGACTCGGGCGAGAAGCCGAGCGTGATCTCGGCCATCTGCAAGTACCACATGACCGAGCGCATGCGCGCGATCCTCAACGACGCCATGGACATCCACGGCGGCAAGGGGATCATGATGGGGCCCAACAATTACCTGGGCAGCGGCTACTGCAACATCCCCATCGCGATCACGGTCGAGGGCGCCAACATCCTCACGCGCTCGATGATCATCTTCGGCCAGGGCGCCATCCGCTGCCACCCGTTCGTGCTGAAGGAGATCGAGGCTGCCGCGGCCAACGACCTGAAGGCCTTCGACGCCGCGCTGTGGGGCCACATGAGCTTCACCGTGGCGAACGCCGCGCGGGCGCTTTTCATGGGCCTCACGGGAGGCAAGGGCGTGGCCGTGCCCGGCGGCCCCGAGGTGCGGCGCTACCTGCAGATGATGACGCGCTTTTCTTCCGCGTTCGCGCTGCTCTCCGACATTTCCATGTTCGTGATCGGCGGCAGCTTGAAGCGCAAGGAGAAGATCTCCGCGCGCCTGGGCGATGTGCTTTCGTACCTGTACATGGCTTCGGCGACGGTCAAGCGCTTCGAGGACGAGGGGCGGCAGAAGGAAGACCTGCCGCTGCTGCACTGGTCCATGTACGACGCCTTCTTCAAGCTGCAGGTGGCCATGGACGGCGTTATCGCGAACTTCCCCAGCCGCTTCGTGGCCGCGTTCCTGCGCGTGCTCGTGTTCCCGAAGGGGCTCACGCTCGATGCGCCTCGAGACAAGGTCGGATCCAAGGTGGCCCAGATCCTGATCACTCCGGGCGCGGCGCGTGATCGCCTCACGGCCGGCGCCTACATTCCGCGCCGCGAGGGCGACGTCATCGGCAAGCTCGAGCTCGCGATGGAGGCGGTCGTCAAGGCCGAGCCGATCGAGGCAAAGATGCGCGCCGCGCAAAAGGAAGGAAGGCTTCCGCAGCGCACGCTCGCCGAGCGGCGCCTCGCCGCGCTCAACCAGAAGCTCATCGCACAGGAGGAATTCGACCACCTGGTGCACACCGACCGCCTGCGGCGCGAGGTGATCATGGTGGACGACTTCGAGCACGACCTGTCGCGCGGAGCCAATCCGGAGGAACCATGGCAGCAATCGGAAGCGAAGAAGAAGCTGGCCGCCGCGTCTTTGTAGTCGACGGCGCGCGCACGCCTTTCCTCAAGGCGAGGACCGGCCTCGGTCCCTTCACCGGCTCGGACCTTGCGGTCAACGCCGGACGCGCGCTGCTGCTGCGCCAGCCGTTCGCGCCCACCGCGTTCGACGAGGTCATCATCGGCGCGGCGATGCCCTCGGCCGACGAGGCCAACATTGGGCGCGTGGTGTCGCTGCGACTGGGCTGCGGAGACAAGGTGCCCGCCTGGACCGTCATGCGCAATTGCGCCTCCGGCCTGCAGGCGCTCGACTCGGCGTTCGTGAACATCCTCGCCGGCCGCGCCAACCTGGTGCTGGCGGGCGGGACCGACGCCATGAGCCACGCGCCGCTCCTCTACGGGCCCGCGATGGTGAACTGGCTCGCGCAGTGGTACGCGGCGAAGGGCTTCGGCCAGCGCGCCGGGCTCGCGATGAAGTTCAGGCTCTCCAACCTGGCGCCGGTCATCGCCATCCTTCGCGGCCTCACCGATCCGATCGTGAAGATCTCGATGGGGTCCACCGCCGAGATCGTGGCCAAGCGCTTCGGCATCACGCGCGCCATGATGGACGAATACGCCGTGGAGTCGCACCGACGCGTCGCCTTCGCCCAGGACAACGGCCGGCTCACCGAGGTCGAGCCGATGTACGGGCCGGACGGCACGGTGTACGCCCAGGACGACGGCGTGCGGCGCGACTCCTCCGTGGAAAAGCTCGCCAAGCTCAAGCCCGTGTTCGATCGCACCTACGGCAACGTCACCGCCGGCAATAGCTCGCAAGTGACCGACGGGGCCGCCATGCTGGTACTGGCTTCGGCGGACGCGGTGCGCGAGCACAACCTGAAGCCGCTCGGCCGCATCGTCGATACCCACTGGGGCGCGCTCGATCCCTCGGAGATGGGGCTGGGACCGGTGCACGCGATAACGCCGCTGCTGGTGAAGCACGGCCTCGAGCTGGACGACATGGACGCGGTCGAGATCAACGAGGCTTTCGCCGCGCAGGTGCTGGGCTGCCTCGCCGCGTGGGAGAGCGACAGCTACTGCCGTGAGCACCTGGGGCTGAACGGCGCCTTCGGCAAGCTCGACCGAGCCAAGCTGAACCAGGACGGCGGCGCCATCGCCATCGGCCATCCGATCGGCGCCTCGGGCGCGCGCGTCGTTTTGCACGTGCTCAAGGTCCTCGAGCGCACGGGGGGGCGCTACGGGGTGGCCTCGCTTTGCATCGGCGGCGGGCAGGGTGGCGCGATGCTGGTTGAGAGAGCCCACTGAACCACAGAGACCACGAAAGACCACAAAGAGAGACGTACTCGAACGTGCGGGATTTCGTAGGCACAACAGCGATCCTTTTCTCCCCGAGGTCCCAGCGTCTCTGTGGTGAATCGGTTATGACGATATGTCGCAGGGATTTCTAACCAGGTTCGAGCTTGGAGCCACAGGCATGCGCTGGCTGTTCAACCTCTGGCCGGTCTTCCGCGGCGCGGGCATCCGCGTGCGCGAGATCGCGCCCGACTTCCGCTCGGCCACGGTGGAGCTGCGCATGAAGCTCCTCAACCGCAACTACGTCGGCACGCATTTCGGAGGTTCGCTCTTCGCGATGACCGACCCCTTCTTCATGATCCTCATGATGAAGAATTTGGGTCCTGAATACGTGGTTTGGGACAAGGCGGGGACGGTGCGCTTCCTCAAGCCGGCACGGGGCACGGTCACCGCCAGATTCGAGATGCCGCCGGACCGAGTGGAAGAAGCAAGGCGCATGACCGAGTCGGGCGCGAAGTTCGAGCCGGTGTTCCGCGTGGACATCGTGGATGGCTCGGGCACGGTCGTGGCCGACGTCGAGAAGACGCTCTACATAAGAAGGAAAAAATGATGGAGCTCACGCACTGGAAGCTCACCGTGGATGGCGACAGCCTCGCCTGGCTCGCCTTCGATCGCGAGGGCAGCTCGACCAATACATTTTCCAGCTTGGCGCTGCGCGAGCTGCGCCAGGTGGTCGAGCACCTGCGCTCGATGCCGCCAAAGGGCCTCGCGATCTTTTCCGTGAAGGACAACGGGTTCGCGGCCGGCGCCGACATCGAGGAGTTCATGCGCCTCAAGGACGCCGCCGAGGCCATGGCTTTCACGGTTCTCGGCAATGAGGTCTTCGACGCGGTCGCGGCGCTGCCCTTCCCGACGGTGGCACTCGTGCACGGATTCTGCATGGGCGGGGGGACGGAGCTCGCGCTCGCCTGCCGCTATCGCGTCATGGACGATAGCCCCAAGGCACGCATGGGCTTGCCCGAGGTGATGATCGGCATCGTGCCGGGATGGGGCGGGGCCAAGCGTCTGCCACGGCTCATCGGGGCGGCCAACGCGCTCGACCTCATGCTCACCGGTCGCGCGATCGACGCGCGTCGCGCAAAACGGCTGGGGCTCGTCGATGCCGTGACGCCGCGGCGCCATTTCGAGAATGCGGCTCGCAAGATGCTGCTCGAGCCGCCGCGTGGCAATGGCCCAGTCCTCGCCGCGGCGATGACCAACTGGCCCGGCGTTCGCTCCATCGTCGCCTCGAAGGCGCGGAAGCAAGTCGCCGAGCGCGCGCGGCAGGACCACTACCCCGCGCCCTACGCGATCATCGACCTCTGGAAGGACTTCGGTGGCGACGTGCGCAACGTGCCGCCGGAGCATCCGGCGTCGATGCAGAGCCTCGCGGCGCATCCGACGACGAAGAACCTGATCCGGATTTTCGGGTTGCAGGATCGATTGAAGGCGTTGGGGAAAGAACCGGGGTCTGACCCCGTTCGCCACCTCCACGTGATCGGGGCGGGGGCGATGGGTGGAGACATTGCGGCGTGGTGTGCCCTGCGGGGCTTGAGCGTCACCCTCCAGGACCTCGCGCCGGATCGCATCTCGCCGGCCATCAAGCGCGCGGCGGAGCTGTACAAGAAGCGCCTCAAGGAGCCGCATCTCGTCCAAGGCGCGCTCGATCGCCTCATTCCCGACGTCGCGGGCAATGGGGTTGCGCATGCCGACCTCGTGATCGAGGCGATCGTCGAGAACGCCGAAGTCAAGCGAAAGGTCTTCGCGCAGGTCGAGCCGCGCATGAAACCCGGCGCGATCCTCGCCTCCAACACCTCGAGCATCCCGTTGCAGGAGCTCGCCGGCATCCTGAAAGATCCGTCGCGACTCGTCGGCATCCACTTCTTCAACCCGGTCGCGCAGATGCAGCTGGTGGAGATCGTGCAGGGGCCGCAGACCTCGGCCGCGGTGATGCAGTCCGCCCAAGCCTTCACCCGGCAGATCGACAAGCTGCCGCTGCCCTGCAAGTCGGCGCCGGGTTTCCTGGTCAATCGCGTGTTGTCACCGTACCTGCTGGAAGCGATGCTGCTGGTAGATGAAGGCGTGCCGCCGGAAACGATCGACGCCGCGATGAAGGACTTCGGCATGCCCATGGGCCCCATCGAGCTTGCCGACATGGTGGGCCTCGACATCGGCTGGGCGGTGGGCCAGGAGCTGGCCAGGCCGGGCTCGCCGATCCCGAAGAAGCTGCAGTCGCTGGTGGAGGCGAAGAAGTTCGGCATGAAGAGCGGGCAGGGCTTCTATACCTGGGTGAAGGGCAAGCCGCGCAAGTCGGGCCTGGGCAGCGGATCGCTGGACCTCAAGTCGCTTGCCGATCGGATGGTGGCGCCGGCGTTGAACGAAGCGGTCGCCTGCCTGCGCGAGCGCATCGTGGCCGATGCCGACCTGGTAGACGTGGGCATGATCTTCGGCACGGGGTTCGCGCCGCACCGCGGAGGACCGATCCAGGCCATCCGCGCGCGCGGCAAGCAGGAATGGCTCAAGGTGCTGAACGAGCTCAAGGCGCAGCACGGCCTGCGCTTCGAGCCCGACAGCGGCTGGGCGACCGAGGTTTGAAGGTCCTCGAGGCATGGCGGCGCATGGAGCGCATGCCCCTTGGCAGGTCGCTCTTCTCGCGCCTGGTCTGCTTCAACGCGCCGTATTTCGCCACCATTTCGCCGCGCTTCGAGGAGCTTCGTCCCGGCTACGCATGCGTGTCGATGCGCAAGCGCCGCGCCATCACCAACCACATCGGAACGGTGCACGCGATCGCCATGTGCAACCTCGCCGAGCTCGCCGCGGGCACGATGACCGAGGTGTCGATCCCGCCGACAATGCGCTGGCTGCCGAAGGGGATGAAGGTGGATTACCTGCGCAAGGCCGAGAGCGATGTGCGCGCAGTGGCGATCGTCGCCGATATCGCAGAGGGTCCCGCTCGCGAAGTGCCTGTCGTGGTCGAGATCAGCGATGCGGACGGGCTGGCGGTCTGCCGGGCGGCCATCACCATGTGGGTGTCTCCCAGGCGTGCGCCCCTGAAAGGAGCGCCTGGATGAGCACGACCTTGCCGCGCGTGAACCGCCAGGTGCGCCTCGCCGCTCGGCCCGTCGGATTGCCCAAGCGCGGCGACTGGAGCTTCACCGAGGAGGCCGTCGCCGGGCCGGGCGAGGGGCAGCTCCTGGTCGAGGTGAGCCACGTTTCCCTCGACCCGGCGATGCGCGGCTGGATGAACGAGGGCAAGTCGTACATCCGCCCGGTCGCCATCGGCGAGGTGATGCGCGCCGGCGCCGCGGGACGCGTCGTCGCTTCACGCCATCCCGGCTTCAAGGAAGGGGACTTCGTCGTCGGCACCTTCGGCGTGCAGGAATATGCGCTCTCCGACGGCAAGGGCGTGAACAAGGTGGACACGCGCCGGGTGCCGTTGCCCGTCTTCCTCGGCACGCTCGGCATGCCGGGCATGACCGCGTATTTCGGATTGCTCGATGTCGGCAAGCCCCAGGCGGGCGAGACCGTGGTGGTGTCCGGGGCTGCCGGCGCCGTGGGCTCGATCGTGGGACAGATCGCGAAGATCAGGGGATGCCGCGCGGTGGGCATCGCCGGTGGCGCGGAGAAATGCCGCTACCTGGTGGAAGAGCTGGGCTTCGATGCCGCCATCGACTACAAGTCCGAGGACGTGAAGGCCAAGCTCAAGGAGCATTGCCCCGACGGCGTGCACGTCTACTTCGACAACGTGGGCGGCGAGATCCTGGAAGCAGCTTTGGCGCGCCTCGCGCGCGGCGCGCGCATCGTGATCTGCGGGGCGATCTCGCAGTACAACGCCACCGACGCGGTGAAGGGGCCGTCCAACTACCTCTCGCTGCTGGTGAACCGCGCCTCGATGACGGGCATGGTGGTGTTCGACTATGCCGAGCGCTACGGGGAGGCGGCGCGCGCGATGGCGGGCTGGATGGCGGAAGGCAGGCTCAAGGGCCGCGAGGACATCGTCGAGGGCGGCATCGATGCGTTCCCGGAGGCGTTGCTGAAATTGTTTCGCGGCGAGAACTTCGGCAAGCTGGTGCTGAAGGTCGGATGAAGGCGCTCGTCTGCACGCAACTCGGATCGCTGGACCTGCTCTCGGTCGACGACCTTGTCCTTCCGCCCCTGGGGCCGAAACAGATCCGCATCGACGTGAAAGCGGCCGCGGCGAACTTCCCCGACGTGCTCATGGTGGAAGGCAAGTACCAGTTCAAGCCGCCGCTGCCGTTCGCGCCGGGCTGCGAGCTCGCGGGCGTGGTCGTCGAGGCCGGCGCCGAGGCGAAACCGTTCGAGCGCGGCGATCGCGTGCTCGCGATCGTGCCCCATGGCGCGTTCGCCGAAGAGGCGGTCGCGGACATCGCGCGCGTGGTGCCACTGCCCGAAGGCATCGACTTCGAAGCCGCGGCGGCCTTCCTCTTTACCTATGGCACGTCGTACCACGCGCTCAAGGATCGCGCCAAATTGCAGCCGGGCGAGACCTTGCTCGTGCTCGGTGCCGCCGGGGGCGTGGGCCTCGCGGCGGTCGAGCTCGGCAAGAAGATGGGCGCCCGCGTGATCGCGGCGGCCTCGAGCGCCGAAAAGCTGGAAGCATGCAGGGCGCAGGGTGCGGACGAGACCATCGACTACGCGCGCGAGGACCTGCGCGAGCGCGTCAAGGCGCTCACCGAAGGCCGCGGCGTGGATGTCGCCTACGATCCCGTCGGCGGCGCTTACACCGAGCCCGCGTTGCGCAGCATGGCGTGGCGCGGCCGCCTGCTCGTCGTGGGCTTCGCGGCGGGCGACATCCCGAAGGTCCCGCTCAACCTCGCGCTGCTGAAGGGGTGCGCGATCGTCGGCGTGTTCTGGGGCGACTTCACGCGCAAGGAGCGCGAGGCGAACGCCGCGAACACGCGCGAGCTGGTCCAGTGGCTGGCGAAACGAGAGGTGCGTCCCTACGTCTCGGCGCGTTACCCGCTGGCGGCGGCCGCCGAGGCGTTGCGCGCGGTGAAAAACCGTGAGGCGCGCGGCAAGGTACTGGTGCTGCCCGAGGCGTGAATTTTCACGCCGGAGGCGCCGAACTGACCCGCTTGCAAGCGTGACCGATTTCCCCCCAAGCTAGCGGGAGACCGGCTCCAGAGAGAGACCGGCGCACCAAGGGAGGTACAGCGTGCGCTACTGCTTCGGGCAGCTTTTTCGCGCTTTTGCCGTCGTGGCCGGCCTCGCAGCGCTCGCCGCACAGTCGGGCACGCCGCAGGTAGCCGCATCCCGGGCCACCGCGCACGCCCTTGCCCTGAAGAGCGATGGAACGGTCCTCGCATGGGGCAGCGACCTTTACGGGCAACTGGGTTCCTCACGCGCCCTGGTCAGGCCCAGCCCGACGAAGATCGACGGCCTCGCCAACATGACGGGCCTGTCGGTGTTCCTCGATCATGTCGTCGCGCTGGACAGCACCGGCCGCGTGTGGGCATGGGGCAGCAGCCAGTACGGCCAACTGGGCGTGCGTGTCGAGCGCAATTCAGCGAAGCCGGGCCGCATCGAAGGGCTCTCCGGCGTCGTCCAGGTCGCGGCCGGAGGGCGCTTCAGCGCCGCACGCAAGAGCGATGGCACCGTCTGGATCTGGGGCCTGCACGCTTCCGGAGCCGGCGAGGGAAATCCGGTTCCGGCGCAAATCTTCTCGGGGGCGGTCGAGATCGCGGCGGGTGAGCGCCACATCCTGATGCGCAAATCCGACGGGACCATCTGGGCGTATGGGGACAACCTGAGCGGGCAGCTCGGCTTGGGAGACCAGCAATTCAGGACGACACCGACGCAAATTCCAGGGCTGTCGAACGTTTCGCGCATCGCCGCCAGTGGCTCTACCTCCGCCGCATTGGTGGGAAACGCACTGTATGCCTGGGGCCAGATGAATTTTTCGGGCGGCGCCCCGCGAACGAGTCCAGGGGCGGTCACCGGCTTGCCGCCAGAGGCCATCGTCGACTTCGACGCGGGCAACCTCGGCTACATCGCAATGGCCTCGGGCCGCCTGTTCCGCTTCGAAAACTCGTTCAATGTGGCGGAGATCTCTCCGTCGATTCCCGCGGCCACCCCGATCCGCTCCCTGTCGATGGCCAGCCCGACTTCGGACAGCGCCGCGATCGTCCTGCAGAACGGTGGCAGCTATGTGTACAGCTCCAACCTGTTCGGCGAATCCGGCACGGGCTCGCTGGTGCCGAGCACCAGCGGACGGGTGAGGACACAACCCGCGGGATTGCCGCCGGTGCTCGCCATCGAGGGAGGGCGCGCCACCTTCTTCGCGCTAACGCAGGCCGGCGAGATCTGGGCCTGGGGCCTCGACTCGGAAGGCTTGTTCGGCAATGGCCTCATCACCGTCACCTCGTTCCCGAAGCCGGTCGCGGGCTTGCCGAACAACATCGAGCAAATCGACGCGGGCTACTTCTATTCCATGGCGCGCGACAGCGACGGCTTCGTTTGGACGTGGGGCAACGGCGTCGCCGGGGAGCTCGGCCAGGGCTTCGCGCCCCCGACCTCCATTCCGGCCAAGGCGAACATCAGCGGCGTGAGCTCCATCGCGGCGTGCACCTCCGCCAACTCGCTCTATCTCAAGACGGACGGCACGGTGCACCAGGCGGGGATGGGAATGCTGGGCCAGAACTCGGGACAGATCGTGCAGGTCGCGGGACTTCCCCAGATCGCGAAGATCTCATGCGGCTGGAACTCCTTCTTTGCCATCGACCAGCAGGGAGGGCTCTGGGCCTGGGGCGAGAACCACAATGGCCTACTAGGAGACGGCACATTGTTCAACCGCGTCCAGCCAGTGCAGATCACGAGCCTGGGCACTTCCGTCGCGGCCGTCGCCAGCGGGTTCTACACCACGGTGGCCGTCAAGACCGACGGCAGCGTGTGGACCTGGGGACGCAATCCGACAATGAGCGGAAGCGGTCCCGCGAACCCCACGCCGGTGCAGGTGCAGGGCATCACGACGGCAACGCACGTCTCGATCGGCGGCAACCACGTGATGATCCAACTCGCGAATGGCACGCTCGTGGCCTACGGCATCGGCACTGCCGCGTTGGGCACGCAGCCGCCAGGTGATGACGAGGATCAATCGCCCCAGTACTACAGCGTCCCGCGGGCCGTGCTGGAGATCGATTCGGTGCGATCGATTTCCGCGGGTTCGCAATCGTCCTTTGCTCTCCGGAACGACGGTACGGTGTTCGCGTGGGGGGAGAATTGCACCGCGGCCCAGGAGTGCCAGGCGCTCGGTGACGGCACGTTCTCGCCACGCGATCGTCCCGTGGTGGTCTTGCGCGAGAACGCGCTGGGCAACCTGAGCACCAACGACTGGCATCTCGACCTGGATCCGGCTGTCGCCAATTCGATCCCTGCCGCGAAGATTCCCAAGGTCATTCCCGTCACCACCGCGCTCTCGGGCGGCGGGCTCCTCAACATCGACGCCGCCATCAACTACCGGCAGAGCGACACCGGGCGCACGGTCGGCGTGTACGTGGTGGGTCTCGTGCCCGCCGCGTTCTTCGACTTCGTGAAGTCCGCGCCGGGCGAGAAGGCGCGTGCGAAGGCCCGCTCCAAGGACGGCGCGCCGGTGCTGGTGCAGCTCACGCCCGCGGGATGGACGACCGTGACCGGCCAGCTCATCGCGTTCAACACCGCCACCATCAGCGGCAACGGCGCGGCGCAGAACATCCTCAACAACGTGCCCCGCGCACCGATCCCCGGCGCGCGCTTCTGCATCGGCTACGGGTCCAGCGCCGACGACATGCTGAGCCAGCAGACGCTGCGCGACGTCGTCGCGACGAGCGAGGCCGAAGCGGTGATCTCGGGCTCCCCCTGCATCCTCGCGGGGATCTATGTGAGCGGCCCGCGCTCCTCGATCGAGGGCACCAACGTGTCGTTCAAGGCGACCGTCGTGGGCGCCGCGAGCCCCTCCGGGACGGTCCAGCTCCGCGACGGTGGCTCGGCCCTCGGCGCCCCGCTGACCGCGTCGAGCGTCAACGCCGCCGTGGCCAGCGTAACCCTCGCCACTTCGGCGCTCGCCGTGGGCGAGCATGGAATCCTCGCCGATTACTCGGGCGATGCGAACAACCCCGCGGCGCGTTCGGATGCACTGGTGCACAAGGTCATTGCCGCGGCATCGCAGACGGCGGTGTCGCTCTCGGGGCCGGCGAGCTCGCGCACCGGCGAGGAAGTGGCTTTCTCGGCACTGGTCACTGGCCGCAATCCGACGGGGTTGGTCCAGTTCAAGGACGGCAACGCCGACCTCGGATTCGGTATTCCGGTCGCAGGCGGTGTCGCGGTGCTGCGGATCGCCACGCTCACTCCGGGTGATCACACGATCACCGCGGTGTATGCGGGGGACTCCAACAACAGTGGGAACGGCTCGTCGATGCTCGCCCACACGGTGGCCGCCATCGTGAACACGGAAGTCACCGCCGTCGCGAGCAACGAGCGTCCCGCCCAGGGCGAGACGGTCGTGCTCGCGGCGTCGATCCTCGGGTCGAGCCCGACCGGCACGGTGGTTTTCAACGACATCAGCAGCAGCCGCTCCTACGGACCCGCCAGCGTGTCATCCAGCGTGGCGCAGGTTGCGGTCACCGACCTTGCGGTGGGCGTGCACCTTTTCACTGCGACCTATTCCGGAGACGGGGACAATTTTCCCGCGACGTCACCACCGTTTATCGTGGTCGTGCAGCCGCCGTCGCCGCTCCACTCCGCTCCCGCAGTGATTGCATTCGGCGGCCAATCGATGGGCACGACTTCGCCCGGAATCACCGTCACGTTCACCAACCCGGGATCATCGGTGATCACGATTTCGTCGCTGGCGACAGCTTCGCCTTTCGCGCTCGCCTCGCACGATTGCGCGAGCCTCGTGGCGGGCGGCTCGTGCACGGCCCTCGTGCGCTTCACGCCGCAGGCGCAGGGAGCCCAAACAGGGTCCCTGGTGGCGGAAACGAGCGCGGGCCTGGCCACCGTGCCGATTACGGGCACGGGGGAACGCTCGCTGGTGACGCACTACTACCGCTCGATCCTCAATCGCGATCCCGATTCGGCCGGCAAGCAGTATTGGGAAAGCGAGGCCGCCAGGCTGGAGGCCCTCGGAGTGAACCCGCTGGAAACCGTCTTCGTGATGGCCGGCTACTTCTTCAACAGCCCGGAATACCTCGCTGCGAACAAGAGCGACGCTTCCTTCGTGACGGATCTGTACAACACGTTCTTCAATCGCGGGCCCGACGGTGGCGGGCTGAACTTCTGGGTGGGGCAGATCCAGGGTGGATTGCCGCGCGAGGTCGTGCTGTTCTCTTTCATGTTCTCCAACGAGTTCCGGAGCTTTACGCAGGCGATCTTCGGCAACACCTCGGCGAGGCCGGAAGTGGACATGGTGGTGGACTTCTTCCGGGGGCTGCTCAACCGCCTGCCGGACACGCCTTCCTTCCAGTTCTGGCTCGGCCAGATCCGCGCCGCCCAGTGCCAGGGCGCCGGGCCGGTCACACAGAAGATCGACGAGATCTCGGCGGCGTTCATGTTCAATCCCGAATACGGCAACCGCGGGCGCACGAACACGCAGTTCGTGACGGACATGTACTACTCGTTCCTGCGACGCGGCGGCGACATCGGGGGCGTGCAGTACTGGATCACCCAGCTCGATACGCCGGGCTCGCAGTACCACTTCCGCAACGATGTGCGCTACTTCGGCTTCCTGAACAGCGCGGAGTTCGGGGCGCGGGTGCAAGCCGTCATCGCGGCCGGCTGCGTGCAGTGATCGCGAGGCCCATCGCGAAGGCGGCATAAGCCATCGCGATGGAGGCGCCGGAGAGGCGCCTTTCGAAGCCGGGCCGCAGTCGTGGTGGGGTGAGTTTCAAGTCCACGAGGCTCGCGGTTGCTGCCGTGGCCGCAGCCGCCGAAAACCGCTTCCAGCGAAGCCGCAGCGCCTCGTAGCCCACGGCCCAGAACGTGGCGGCGAGGTGGTGGACTGCGTAGCCGGCCACGGTGTGGCGAATCGAAAAGCCATCGGCAAACGGAGCCCGCCTTCCCCAGACCCACTGGCTCGGTCCGTTGAGCGGCGTCGCGGCGCTGCCCAGCTCGCGGCGCCCGCGCATCGCGAGCACGATCGCGGAGGCAAGGCTCGCCCCCGCGCCCGAAAGCAGGGCTGCGCGAAGCAGGCGCGGCAAATCGGCATGCGGCATGTCGAAACCATTTCGCGGGCGGGCGGACGAAGCTTGGAGGTGGCGTGCCCCATGACGGTTCCGCAATCGTGAGCGACATCCTGCTGCTGGGCGCCCGGGGGTTCATCGGCCGCCACGTGGCGCGCATGCTCGAGCTCGATGGCCATCGCGTCGTGCCCGCCGGAAGGCCCGAGATGGATCTCGCCCGCGACACCGCCATGGAAGCGTGGGTGCCGCGCGTGGCCGATTTCGACGTCGTCATCAATGCGGCCGGAATCTTCCGCGAGGCGGGCAGGCAGACTTTCCGTGAGGTGCATGTCAGCGGGCCCACGGCGCTTTTCGGCGCGTGCGCTCGCACCGGGACCAAGGTCGTCCACTTTTCCGCCCTCGGCGCCGACGCGAACGCCGTCACCGAGTTCCACCGCGCTCGCCGCGCGGCCGACGAGGCGCTGCTGGCGCTAGATGTGCCGTCGATGGTGCTGCAGCCGTCGCTCGTCTTTGGCCCCGATGGCGCGAGCGCCCGGCTGTTCATGGCGTCGGCAAGCTTGCCCGTGATTTTTCTTCCCGGCGATGGAAGGCAGCGCATCCAGCCCATCCACGTGGACGACGTCGCCGCGGCGGTTGCGGCCATCGTCCGGGAGGATGCCTTCACCCGAGAGCGTGTCGCGCTGGTGGGGCCGCGTCCCACCGAGATGCGCGCGTACCTGGCCGCGTTGCGCGGCGCGTTGGGTCTTGGCAAGCCGCGCTTCATCGAAGTGCCGCGCGGCATGGTCGCGTGGGCAAGCCGCCTGCGCCTGGGCCTGCTGGACCAGGACGCGTTGTCGATGCTCGAGCGGGGCAACGTCGCCGATCCCGCCGGCGCCATGCGGCTGTTGGGGCGCCCGCCCCGGCAGCCCGGGCACTTCGTCCCGCCAGAGACGCGCGAATCGCTGAGGACCTGGGCGAGGCTGGCGTGGCTCGCGCCGGTGTTGCGAGTGGCGATCGCGGCCGTGTGGCTGACCGCCGGCGTGGTCTCGGCCGGCATCTATCCCGTGGACGAAAGCCTCGAATTGCTCGCGCGCGTGGGGCTTCACGGCACCCTGGCGAGCCTCGCCCTCTATGGAGCCGCGGCCCTGGATTTCGCGATCGGCCTTGCCACGCTCTTCATGAAGAGGCGCCGCTGGTTGTGGGCCGCGCAAGGCGTACTCATCCTCGCATACACCGCGATCATCACCGTGGCACTCCCGGAGCAATGGCTGCACCCGTTCGGGGCCGTGGTGAAGAACCTTCCCATGCTCGCGGGCATCCTCCTCCTCCACCAGCTGGAGCGCGATCGATGAGCGAATACCTGGTGCTCAAGTGGATCCATGTCGTCTCGTCGACGATCCTCTTCGGCACGGGCATCGGCTCGGCTTTCTACATGCTGGTGGCGAGCCTCGACCGCGACGCCCGCGTCGTTTTCTTCGTGACGCGGTGGGTCGTCGTCGCTGATTGGATCTTCACCACGACGGCGGTGATCGTGCAGCCGCTCACGGGGTTCTGGCTGGCGCACCTTGCCGGCTTTCCTCTCACGAGCCGCTGGATAGTGTGGTCCACCGCCCTCTACCTGCTGGCCGGCGGCTGCTGGTTGCCCGTCGTCTGGATGCAAATGCAGATGCGCGAGATGGCGCGCGAAGCCGCGGGGCACGGACGCGAATTGCCGCCGCGTTATTGGCGCTTTTTCCGCATCTGGATCGCCCTCGGCATCCCGGCATTCCTCGCGCTCGTGGTGGTCTTCTACCTGATGGTGGCAAAGCCCGCCTAGCGCGCGCGCTACCATGGCGCCATGGCCACCGAGCTGCTTCCCGAGCACGAGCAACCCGTCCTGCGCATCGTTCCCATGCCGGCGGACACCAACGCGCATGGCACCATCTTCGGCGGTTGGGTCATGGCGCAAGTGGACATCGCCGGCAGCATCCCGGCCTGGGAGCGCGCGCAGGGCCCCGTGGTCACCGTGGCGGTGAACTCCTTCGTCTTCAAGGAGCCGGTGTTCGTAGGCGACCTCGTGAGCTTCTACGCCCGCGTACTGAAGGTGGGCCGCACTTCGATCACCGTGGATGTCGAGGTTTTTGCCCAGCGCAAGCGCAGCGGCACGCGCCAGGCCGTCAAGGTGACCGAAGCCCAGCTCACCTATGTCGCCGTCGATGCCGAGCGCCGGCCCCGCAACGTTCCGCCGGAAACGAACGCGCCCATCGAGGTGTAGAATTCAAACGCTCGTTTGAATTCTTCCGGACGCCCGTCCGATCGGAGCCTCGACATGACCGACACCACTCTCGATGCGACCCTCAAGTACGCGCGCGGCGAGCGCATGGCCCGCGAGATGGCCGAGAACGGCGGCATCACCGCCCGCATCGTCATCCGCAAGGCGGCCGTCCTCGGCGCCGGCGTGATGGGTGCGCAGATCGCAGCCCACCTCGCCAACGCCAACGTCCAGCCGATCCTGTTCGACCTTCCCACTGCCGAGGGCAAGGACAGGAGCGCCATCGCCAACAAGGCGCTGGCCGGCCTGGCGAAGATGAATCCGAGCCCGATCGCCACCGCCGCGGTCCTCAAGCAGATCACGCCAGCGAACTACGACGAGCACCTCCCGCTGCTGGCCGATTGCGACCTCGTGATCGAGGCGATCAGCGAGCGCATGGACTGGAAGAAGTCGCTCTTCGAGAAGGTCGCTCCGCACATCGCGCCCAATGCCATCTTTGCCTCGAATACGTCGGGCCTTTCGGTCACCGAGCTGTCGAAGACCCTTCCGGTGGCGCTGCGCAAGCGCTTCTGCGGCATCCACTTCTTCAACCCGCCGCGCTACATGCGCCTGGTGGAGCTGGTGCCTACGGCCGAGACCGAGGAGGCGATCCTCGACCGCCTCGAGACCTTCCTCACCACCACGCTCGGCAAGGGCGTGGTCCGGGCGAAGGACACGCCCAACTTCGTCGCCAATCGCGTGGGCGTCTTCTCGATGCTCGCGACGATGCACCATACGACGCAGTTCGGCCTGCGCTTCGACGAGGTGGACGCGCTCACCGGTCCCGCCATCGGCCGCGGCAAGAGCGCGACCTATCGCACCGCCGACGTGGTCGGCCTCGACACGATGGGCCATGTCATCAAGACGATGGCCGATACGCTTCCCAAGGATCCGTGGCATCCACATTACCGGGCGCCGGCGTTTCTTGCGGCGCTGATCGCCAAGGGCGCGCTGGGCTCCAAGACGAAGGCCGGCTTCTACACCAAGCGCGGCAAGGACATCCTGGTCCTCGACGTGGTGAAGCAGGATTACGTGCCGCAAGCCGGCGCCATCTCGGAAGAGGTCCAGGCGATCCTCAAGGAGAAGTCGCCTGCGAAGCAGTTCGAGAAGCTGCGCGCGTCGTCCCACCCGCAGGCCAAATTCCTGTGGGCGATCTTCCGCGACGTCTTCCACTACAGCGCCGTGCACCTGGCCGAGATCGCGCACAACGCTCGCGACCTCGACTTCGCGATCCGCTGGGGCTTCGGCTGGAAGATGGGACCCTTCGAGCTGTGGCAGGCCGCAGGCTGGGAGCAGGTGGCGAAGTGGATCGCCGAGGACATCGCCGCCGGCAAGGCCATGTCGATGGCGCCGTTGCCGGCGTGGGTCACGGACGGCCGCAAGGGCGTGCATTCACCGGAAGGGTCCTACTCCGCCGAAACCGGCCGGGTGCAGCCGCGATCGACGCTTCCCGTATACGCGCGCCAGCTCTTTCCCGAAATGCTGATCGGGGAGAAGGCGCCCGAGCGGGGAACCACCGTCTTCGAGGACGATGGCGTGCGCATGTGGCACCAGGGCGACGGCATCGCCATCGTTTCCTTCAAGAGCAAGATGCACTCCCTCGGCACGGAGGTGCTGCTCGGGCTCGATCGCGCCATCGACGAGGCCGAGAAGAACTTCGATGCGCTCGTCATCTGGCACGAGCCGCCCTTCGCGGTCGGCGCCAATCTCAAGGCCGCCCTCGAATCGCTCAAGGCGGGCCGCTTCGAGGAGTTCGAGAAGATGATCGAGCTCTTCCAGCAGACCTCGCAGCGCCTCAAGTACAGCCTGGTGCCGACGGTCGCGGCGGTCGAGGGCATGGCCCTCGGCGGCGGTTGCGAGTTCGTCATGCACTCGCAACGGGTGGTGGCGGCGCTGGAGAGCTACATCGGATTGGTCGAAGTGGGCGTGGGGCTTCTCCCCGCGGGCGGGGGCCTCAAGGAGTTCGCCGGCAGGACGGCTGCATGGGCGAAAGGCGGTGACATGTTCCCCGAGCTCGCGCGCGTGTTCAGGCAGGTCGCCATGGGCGAGACGTCGAAGAGCGCCGAGGAGGCGCGCGAGCGCGGCTTCCTGCGCCAGGGCGACGTGGTGGTCTTCCACCCGGGCGAGCTGCTGCACGTGGCCAAGCAGCAGGCCCGCGCGATGGCCGAGTCGGGCGCGCGCCCCCAGCTTCCTCCGCCGCAGATTCCCGTGGCCGGCGACACCGGGATCGCCACGCTCAAGATGATGCTCGTCAACATGAAGGAGGGCGGCTTCATCTCCGCCCACGACTACGAGATCTCCTCGCGCATCGCGGAGGTATTGTGCGGCGGGCCGGTGGAGCCCGGCAGCCTCGTGGACGAGAAGTGGCTGCTCGACCTCGAGCGGCGCCACTTCGTTGAACTCGCGAAGACCGGCAAGACGCAGGAGCGGATCGAGCACATGCTCAAGACCGGCAAGCCCCTTCGCAATTGAAGCGGGCGCGCCTGTGACGGGCACGACGCGGGAGCCGGAATGAGCCGCAGCGCAAAGGCGAACACCATCATCCTTTGCCTGCTCTTCGGCCTGCCCTTCGGCGGCATCGGGCTGTTCGCCGCGTGGGCGATGGCAACCACGGTCCACGACGGCTGGCGCGCGCGCGACTGGGTTAAGGTCGCGGCCTACGTCGAGGGCTATGACGGTGGAGACATCGACTACCGCTACAGCATCGACGGACGCGAATTCCGCGGCGACAGGCTCACCGTGTTCCCCCTCAAGGGCGACGACCAGGTCTCCGAGGCGCTTCATTCGCGCCTTTCGGAGGCGCGAGCGGCGCGCCGCCCGATCACGGTGTTCGTCAATCCGCAGGCGCCTGCGGAGTCGGTGGTCGACCGCGAGGTGAGCTGGCAGACGCTGGTCTTCCTTGCGCCGTTCGCGTTCGGCTTCGGCGGCGTAGGCCTGGGCGCGGCTTGGGTCGCGGCGCGCACAGTTCGCGGCGAGCGCCCACGCAAGGCGGAGCGCGGCCTGCGTTCCGATGGCGCCGGCAAGCTGCTCCTCACCTGGGCGTTCACCTTCATGTGGAACGTGATCGCCTTCCCGATCGGCATCGCGGTGTCGATGGAGGCCGTCCACAACGGCGAGTGGCTGGCCCTGCTGGCGCTGGTCTTCCCGCTCATCGGCGTGTTGCTGCTCTTCGGCGCCATCGCGGGCACGGTGAGCTACCTGCGGCGCGGCGGCGCGGTGCTCGAGCTCGCTTCAGGCGCCCCGCCAAGGATGGGGTCGGTGGTGCAGGGCCACATGGCATTCCCGCGCGGTGTGTCGGCGGGCGAGGGCTTCCGGGTGAAGCTCGCCTGCTACGAGGGCAAGGCCGACGACGGCATGCCCAAGGTGCGCTGGTCGAAGCACGTCACCGGTACCGTTGCGCAGGGGCCGTCGGGCGCGCGGCTCGCCTTCCGCTTCCAGGTCCCCGCGAGATTGCCCGGGCATGCGGATGAGGAAGCCGCCGGCCGCACCTGGCGCATCGAGGCCGAACGCGCCGACAAGCTCCTTGGCGTGCCTTACGGTTTCGACCTGGAGATGCTGCCGCCATCGAACGCCGCGTTGCTCGATCCCGAGCCCGCCTTCGAGGACGCACCATTCGCCGCCGCCGCGGTGGCCGGGCCGCAGGTGGATTTCACCCAAGGCGCTTTCGCCAAGGCGGACCTCACCACCGCGCAGCGCGAAGTGCTCGCCGGCATGACCCCGCAGCAGCGCGCGCAGGTCGAGAAGCTGCTCGCTATGCGCCCCCTCATCAAGAAAGCCGTCATCGGCGTGGTGCTGGCGATCGTCGCCCTCACGCTGTTGCCGGTCGTCATCGCTTTACTGATGGGCTAGCCCCGAGGAGAGAACCATGAGCAAGCAGGTCCAGGACGCCTACATCGTCGCGGCGGTGCGCACGCCGGTGGGCAAGGCGCCGCGCGGCATGTTCCGAAACGTCCGTCCCGACGACATGCTGGCGCACGTGCTGAAGGGGGCGATCGCGCAAGTTCCCGGGCTCGATCCCCACGACATCGCCGACGTGATCGTGGGCTGCGCCATGCCGGAGGCCGAGCAGGGCATGAACGTCGCGCGCATCGGCGTGCTCCTGGCCGGCCTGCCAGACAGCGTGCCGGCGATGACAATCAACCGCTTCTGCTCCTCCGGCGTGCAGGCCGTGGCGCTCGCCGCCGACCGCATCCGCACCGGCGACGACGACGTGGTGATCGCCGCGGGCACCGAGTCGATGTCGATGGTGCCGATGATGGGCAACAAAGTGGCCCTCAACGAAGCGGTCTTCGCCAACGGCGAGAACGTCGCCATCGCCTACGGCATGGGGATCACCGCCGAGAAGGTGGCTCAACAGTGGAAGGTGAGCCGCGACGAGCAGGATTCCTTCGCGCTCGCGAGCCACCAGAAAGCCACCCAGGCCATCGCCGCGGGGAGCTTCCGCGAGGAGATCGCGCCCTACGAGATCGAAACCGCGACGCCGGACCTGGCGAAGGGCAGGGTCGCGCGCCGCAGAATGGTCGCCGATACCGACGAAGGCCCGCGGCCGGATTCCAGCCTCGAAGGGCTCGCCAAGCTGAAGACCGTCTTCGCGGCGAAAGGCACCGTCACTGCCGGCAACAGCTCGCAGATGTCCGACGGTGCGGCCGCGGTGGTGCTCATGAGCGAGCGTGCGCTCAAGAGGTATGGCGTGAAGCCCCTAGCGCGCTTCGTGAGCTTCGCGGTGGCCGGCGTGCCTCCCGAGATCATGGGCATCGGGCCGATCAAGGCGATTCCCAAGGCGCTCGCCGCCGCCGGAGTAAAGCAGGACGACCTCGACTGGATCGAGCTGAACGAGGCGTTCGCGGCACAGTCCCTGGCGGTGATGAAGGAGCTTGGGCTCGACCCGGCGAAGGTGAATCCGCAGGGCGGCGCGATCGCCCTGGGGCACCCCCTCGGGGCCACGGGCGCGGTTCGCACCGCCACGCTGGTCCATGGCATGAAGCGCACCGGCGGGAAATACGGCATGGTGACGATGTGCATCGGCACCGGCATGGGTGCGGCGGGCCTTTTCGAGTCGCTCGCCTGAAGGCACAATAGCGCCGCTCTCCGAAGAACAGATAACTCCCCCCCCACGAGGAGAACCACCCCATGAGATTCCACCGCCACGCGGTCAAGCCGCTCGCGCTCGCGATGAGCCTGCTCGGCGTCGCCGTCCCCGCGTCCGCCCTGCAGTTCGAACTGCCCAACGGCATCCGGGCGAACGTCGACACCACCGTGAGCTACGGCATCTCGGTGCGCGCCGAGGATCGCGACCCGACCCTCATCGGCATCGCGAACGGCGGCACCTCGCGCTCGGTGAACGAGGACGACGGGAACCTCAACTTCGACAGCAGCAAGCCCTTCGCCAACATCCTCAAGGCCACGGTGGACGCGGAGGTGAAGTGGCGCAACTTCGGCTTCTTCGGCCGCGGCACGGCGTATTACGACTTCGACTTGCACGACAGCGAAAAGCTGGGCCCCACGGGGCGCAAGCGCCTCGGCAAGGACGTTGTCGGGCTGGACGGCTTCTTCAGCGGCTCCTTCGACGTCGCCGGGCGCAACCTGAACGTGCGCCTCGGGCGACAGGTGATCAGCTGGGGCGAGAGCACCTTCATCCCCAACGGCATCAACGTGGTGAACCCGGTGGACCTCTCCAAGCTGCGCATCCCGGGCTCGGAGCTGAAGGAAGCCTTCATCCCGACGACGGGCGTGTGGGCGAGCCAGCAGCTCACCAACGCCGCGACCCTCGAGGCCTTCTACCTCACCAACCACGACAAGGTCCGCCTCGATCCGCGCGGCTCGTACTTCTCCAACAACGACTTCGCTTCCGACGATGGCAACCGCGTGATCCTTTCGTTCGGCCGTCGCCAGGACGAGCATTTCGCCCCGTCCAACCCGGTGCCGCCGATCATTCCGCAGCTTGGCCCGGCTGCCCAGGCGCTCTTCGGTCCGTTCAACCCGGCGGCATCCATCTGGGCGCCGCGCGCCGACGAGCGCTCGCCGAGCGACGACGGCCAGTACGGGCTGGCGCTGCGCTACCTCGCGCAGGGCCTGAACAGCACCGAGTTCGGCCTGTACTTCATGAATTACCACAGCCGCGTGCCGATCTTCTCGGGCACCAAGGGCACGCCGACCTCGATCCTCACCGGGACGCCGCTGGGCGCCACCATTTGCGCCGCTGCCGCCACCAACACGGCGCTGCGCGCCCTTTGCCACACCGGCACTGCGGTGGCGTTCGCGGAATATCCCGAGGACATCCGGCTCTACGGCGTGAGCTTCAACACCGCCGGGCCCGCGGGCATCGCGCTGCAGGGCGAATTCTCCTACCGGCCGAACCTGCCGCTGCAGCTGTCCACGCCGGAGCTGCTGCTGGCCGCGCTGGGCCTGCCCAACCTCATCACCGGCTTCACGCAGATTCCCGGCGCGCCGGCTGGGGCCACCGCCGCCGCGTTGGTGCCCGATGGCAGCTATATCCAGGGTTACCGCCGCGTGAAGGCGAGCCAGTTCCAGGTGACCGGCACCAAGTCGTGGCCCAATGCGCTCGGCGCGGAGCAGGCGATCCTCGTGGGCGAAGTCGGGGCCAACTGGTTCCACAACCTGGGGGAGCTCAAGTACAACGCCCCGGCGGTATACCTGCCCGCGACGGCCTTCGGGGCGGTGCTTTCGAGCGCGTTCGCGGTGCAGCCCTCGGACAGCTTCCTCACCGAGTTCTCGTGGGGCTATCGCCTCGCCGGGCGGCTGGAATACAGCAACGCGCTGGCGGGCGGAAACGTGGCACCGCGCCTCGCCTTCACGCACGACGTGAAGGGCAGCGGCCCTAACTTCAACGAGAAGGTCAAGTCGGCTTCGATCGGCGTTTCCTGGGATTACCAGCGGCGCTGGGTCGTGGACATGCAGTACACCAACTACTTCGGCGGGCGCACCTATTGCGGAACGGACGTGCCGCCCCCGGGCTCGGCGGTCACGCCCGGCCAGCCGGCCACGTGGTGCTCGAGCGCCAACCCGCTCAAGGACCGCGACTTCTACTCGCTCGTCGTGAGCTATTCGTTCTAGGGACGCCCGCATTCGCGAAACCCTGTCCCGCGATTGGCCCTTCTCCCCGGGGGTCCCCAGCTGATGGGGGCAACGTCCAGGCGAGAGGGTTCGGGAGAGGGTAATGCTGCACGGAATAACTACAGGAGGAGCTCGATGAAATTCGTGACCCTGAAGTCGATCGCCGCATTCGCGGTCGGCGCCGCGTTTGCCGCGCCTGCCGCGGCGGAGCTGTCCAGCGCCGATCTCGCGAAGCTCGGCACCTCGCTTACTCCTTTGGGAGGCGAGAAGGCCGGCAACGCGGCCGGCACCATCCCGGCGTGGGACGGCGGCATCACCCGGCCCGTCGCCGGCTACAAGGTGGGATCGCATTATCCCGATCCGTTCGCCTCGGACCGGGCGACCCTCACCATCACCGGCGCCAACGCCGACCAGCACAAGGCCCAACTCTCCGAGGGCCAGATGGCGATGCTGAAGAAATATCCCACCTACAAGATGGTGGTGTATCCCACGCGACGCAGCGCCTCGGCCCCCGAGGGCCACTACCGCGAGACGCGCGAGTGCGCGGCGAAGGCCAAACTCGCGCCCGGGGGCAACGGCGTCACGGGCTGCATGGGCGGCATTCCCTTCCCGATCCCGAAGGACGGCAACGAGGCCATCTGGAACGCGCTGTTGCGTTACCGCGGCGACACGTTCGGCATGCATTGGTCGCAGGCCGCCGTCACCCGCAGCGGCGACTACGCGCTGGTGAAGTTCGAGTACGAGTACGACTTCTCGTACGGCAACCTCAGCAAGACGCCGCAGCAACGCGAGAACAACAAGATCCTGAACTACGTGCAGGCGACGACCGCTCCTGCGCGCCTCGCCGGCCAGATCCTGCTGGTGCACGAGACGGTGGACCAGACCAGGGAGCCGAGGAGCGCGTGGACGTACAACCCGGGGCAGCGCCGCGTGCGCCTCGCGCCGAACGTGGCGTACGACAACCCCGGCACCGCCGCGGACGGCCTGCGAACCAACGACGACTTCGGCATGTACAACGGCGCGACCGATCGCTACAACTGGCGCCTGGTGGGCAAGCGCGAGATGTACGTGCCGTACAACTCCTACCGGCTCTCGGACCCCAAGCTCAAGTATGCCGACATCCTCAAGCCGGGGCACATCAACCAGGACCACGCGCGTTATGAGCTGCACCGCGTCTGGGTTGTGGAAGCGACCTTGAAGCCGGGCACCAGCCACATCTACTCCAAGCGCGTCTTCTACCTCGACGAGGACAGCTGGACGCCGGTGCTGTCGGACAAGTACGACGGGCGCGGCGAGCTGTGGCGCTTCTCCGAGCAGCACAGCGAGAACTGGTACAACATCCCGACGATCTTCCCGACGGTGGAGGTCCACAACGACCTGCAGTCGGGCCGCTACATCGCGATGGGCCTTCGCAACGAGGAAAGGACGATTTACGAGCCCCTCAAGCGCACGCCCGGCGACTACACGCCGTCGAACCTGCGCGGCACCGGCACGCGCTGATCCCGCGCTCGCGGTGAGGCGCTTGCGCGGTTTCCTCGGGGCCGCAGCCATCGGCTGCGGCCTCGCCTTTTGCGCCGGCGCGCAGCAGCCGGCCGCAACGCCGGCGGCGGACGCATCGGCTCCATTTGGGCCGACGACGCTGCAGCGCCTGCTGCTGATAGACGGCGCACGCGTGGGCCCGACCCGCATCGTGACGGTAGGCGATCGCGGCTACATCGTCGTGAGCGACGACGAGGGCAAGTCGTGGAGGCGCGCGAAGTCCCCGCCCGCCCCCCTGCTCACGGCAGTGCGTTTCGTCGACGCGAAGCAGGGATGGGCCGTCGGCCACGACTCGGTCATCCTCGCGAGCAACGATGGCGGCGACACCTGGACGCAGCAGTTCTCGGCGCCCGCGCAGCAGCGTCCCCTGATGGACGTGCTCTTCCTGGACGCGGCGAGCGGCATCGCCGTCGGGGCCTATGGCGCCTATTACGAGACCGTGGATGGCGGCAAGACCTGGACCGAGCGCAAGGTCCTGCCCGACGACAAGCACCTCAACGCCATCGTGCGGCAAGCCGACGGCAAGCTGGTCATCCTGGGCGAGGCGGGCACCCTCCTCGCTTCGGCCGACGCGGGGAAGACCTGGGCGACGGTCGCCTCGCCGTACAAGGGCTCGCTCTTCGGTGGCGTGGTCGCCGACGACGGCGCCATCGTCGCCTTCGGATTGCGCGGGCGGATCTATCGTTCGACCGACGCGGGCAGGACATGGACCCAGGTCGAGAACGCCTCGACTTCCACGCTCATGGGTGGCGCCCGGCTCGCGGACGGATCGCTCGTCGTGGTCGGTGCCGCGGGTACTGCGCTCCTGAGCCGTGACGCCGGCAGGACTTTCACGCGCCTCGACACCGGCACGACTCGCGCCCTTTCGCGTCCTGTCCCTGCGGCCGCCGGCGCGCTGCTGCTGCTGGGCGAGGCCGGGGTGCGCACCATGGCGCTTCCCGTGGCGCGGCAGTGAGCCTCGACGGCCTCATCCGGCGCGCCTCCGCGCTCGTCTTCGACCACCGCAAGGTGTGGCTCGTGGTGTTTTCCGCCATGACCGTCCTCTTCGCCGCCTCGGCATCTCGCCTGGCGGTGGACGCAGGTTTCAACAAGATGGTGCCGCTGCGCCACGAGTACATGAAGGTGTACCGCGAATACGAGAAGGTGTTCGGCGGCGCCAACCGCGTGGCCATCGCCATCGTGCAGAAGGACGGCGACATCTTCGACAAGGAGTTCATGTCGAAGCTGAAGGGCCTCACCGACGACGTGTTCCTGCTGAACGGCGTCGATCGTCCGTCGGTGAAATCCCTCTTCACGCCCAACACGCGCTTCATCGAGGTGATCGAGGAGGGCTTCGCCGGGGGCAACGTGATTCCGGCCACCTTCCAGGGATCCGAGGCGGACCTCGCCACGGTGCGCGCGAACGTGAACAAGTCGACGGAAGTGGGCCGAACCGTCGCCACCGATTTCTCGGGCGCCCTGGTCGCGGCGGGGCTGCTCGAGATCGATCCGCAGACGGGCCGGCGGCTCAACTACTTCGAGGTCGCCGGCAAGCTCGAGGCGCTGCGCGCCAAGTACGAGTCCGATCGCCACTCGGTCCACATCATCGGATTCGCCAAGGCGGTGGGGGACATCCGCGACGGCGCGCGCGGGGTGGTGATGTTCTTCGGCGTGGCCTTCGTGATCACGCTCGCGCTCATGCTCTGGTTCGTGAAGGACGTGAAGCTCACGCTGGTGGCGCTGGTGGTGGCGATGATGCCGGTCCTCTGGTTGCTGGGCACCCTGCCGCTGCTGGGCTTCGGCATCGACCCGCTTTCCATCCTCGTGCCGTTCCTCATCTTCTCCATCGGCGTTTCGCACGCCGTGCAGATGACCAAGACCTGGGAACGGGAGGTGCTTTCCGGCGCCGACAGCCTCACGGCGGCGAAGCATTCCTTCGCCAAGCTCTTCATTCCCGGCACGCTGGCGCTGCTCACCAACGTGCTCGGCTTCGCCGTAATCATGCTGATCCCGATCGACATCGTGCGCGAGCTGGGAATCACGGCTTCCCTCGGGGTGGCATGGATGATCATCACCAACAAGATGCTCCTGCCGATCCTGCTTTCGTACCTGAGCATGTCCCGGCGCGCCGCCGCCGGGCAGGCCGGGCAGGAAGGCGCGGTGCAGCGCTTCTGGCGCGCGGCCGCGCGCGGGGTCGAGCGTCCGCGGGCCCTGACCATCATCGCGGCCTCCGCCCTGATCCTGGCCCTCGGCCTCTACAAGGCCCACGACCTCAAGGTGGGCGACTACGGCATCGGCGTACCGGAGCTGCGCCCCGAATCGCGCTACAACCTCGACAACCGCAGGATCGTGGAGAAGTTCGCCATCGGCGTGAACACGCTCGGCGTGGTGGCCCAGACGAAGAACGTGCAGGGCGCCTGCACGCAGTACGACGTGATGACCACCATCGAGCGCTTCGACTGGCACATGCAGAACGTGCCCGGGGCGCAATCGGTGATCTCCCTGCCGGGCCTGGCCAAGGTGGTCAACGCGGGCTTCAACGAGGGAAACCTGAAATGGCGGCAGCTGCCGCGCGACCCGCAGGTGATGGCACAGGCGGTCACGCCGATCGATACCTCGACGGGCCTCCTGAACCCCGACTGCAGCGCGATGCAGGTGCTGGTCAACACCACCGACCAGCAGGGCGAGACCATCGCGCGCCTGGTCTCGGAGGTGAAGGGCTTCGCGGCGAGGAACAACAGCGACAAGCTCGAATTCAAGCTCGCCACCGGCAACATGGGCGTCACCGCCGCCACCAACGAGGCGGTGGACAAGGCGCGCTGGGAGATGAACTTCGCCATCTTCGGGGCGCTTTTGGTGATGTGCATGATCACTTTCCGCAGCCTTCGGGCGACCCTCTGCATCCTCATTCCCCTCGCGCTGGTATCGGTCCTGTGCGAGGCGCTCATGCCGATGCTCGGCATCGGCCTCAAGGTCTCCACGCTGCCGGTGATCGCGCTGGGCGTGGGGGTCGGCGTCGATTACGGCATCTACCTCTATGACCGCATCGAGATCCACCTGGAAGAGGGCAAGGACCTGGCGGCCGCCTTCTACGAGGCGCTGAACGAGCGCGGCACCGCGATGGTCTTCACCGCCGTCACCATGACGATCGGCGTGGGCACCTGGGCGCTCTCGGCGCTCAAGTTCCAGGCCGACATGGGCATTCTGCTCGCCTTCATGTTCTTCCTGAACATGCTGGGCGCGCTTTTCCTGCTGCCGGCGCTGGCCGCCTTCCTGCTCAGGCCACACGCGGCTGCCCGGCCAACGGCCTAGGCGCGCCGGTGGGAATTGCCGAGCTCGTCATGCTCGCAATTTTCCTGCTGGTTGCTGCGGTTTTCGTTCGCGCCTTCCTGGCCGGGGAGACGGTGGGCCGCGTGAAGGGCGACCGCGACCGGATAGGCGCCCGCAGCAAGGTGTCGGTGCTGGTGAAGCGGCACGTGCGCCGCGGCTCGATCGAAGCCGATGTCGAGCTGCAGCTGCGCGTCGTGGGCTCGGTCAAGTGGGCGACATGGGATCCCGGCTTCGCCCTGACGGTCGCGAAAAGGCTCGAGGAGGCCGCCGCCGAGGTTCGCCGGCGGGAGGCGTGGTGAGCGACGAGCCGCAAAGCCTCCTGCACATCGCCGCAGCCGCCGCGGTGCTGGTCGGCATCATCGCCTACCAGCTCGTGGTCGAGCGATTCTGGAGCCGCGCCGAGGACGTGCGCGTGCTGAAGGAGATCGACCAGCTAGGCTTCATCGACCTCGAAGTCGTCGCGGACGCGAAGGGCCGCAAGCGGGTGGCGATCTGGTATTGGGTCGGCAACGATTTCACCGCGCGGGCGCTGCTCACGTCGGACCAGGCTTTCAGGCTGGCGCGCATGCTTCGCGTGGCCGCCGCCCCCGGCCGCAACCTGGCCATGGCGCGGCTTGCATGGTTTCGTGCGCGCAGGGCCGCGGAGGCTGCGGCGCCGAGCATCGTGATCGGGGACGAGGAGGCGAAGTGAACGCCACGGCCCGTTGCTGCAACTGCGAGGCTTCGCCGCCGCCCCCTCAGGCGTCGCCGCTGGCGATGCCGATTGTTGCGCGTGGTGCTCCATCAGGGTCTCCGATGCGGATCGAGCGGGTCGACGATGTCGCCCACCCGCACGGTGCCCGCCTGCAGCGTGACGAGGTTCATGCCGAAGAGCGGCCCGTATTCGGGATGGTTGCGATAGCTCGAGAGCGTGGCGAGCGGCTCTGGGCCGCGAACCTCGCCGGTCGCCTGGTCGGTCGTCGTAACCTGGCAGCGGCCGCACGCCTTCGCGGTTCGCAGCAAGGCATCTCCCACCTGCACGTCGCCCCATGTGTCCTCGGCATACGCCGCGCCTCCGGAGACGACGAGGTTGGGACGGAAGCGGTTCATGGGCAGCGGCTTGTGCCCCTTTGCCAGCAGGCGGGCATTCAGGTCGGCGAGCGAGGCCTCGCCGAGCAGGAGGTACGCGAACGCATCGGCGAACCCGACCAGCCGGCCCTCGCCGGCGAATTCCGGCCTGGACTCCCGCTCGGTCTCCTCGGGCATGTAGACCAGCGCGCAGTCGATCCCGAGGTAGTCCGACAACCACGCGCTGGCGGGCCCCGGCACGGCGGCCGCGTCCACGACGCTGCTCCAGACGCGAACCCGGCGCGTGGCGCGCAGGGTCGGGTCGATGGGCACCTCGACGGCATCGCGGTCGGGGGCCGAAAGGACGAGCCTGCCGTCATCGATCTCTGTCCAGATTGTCGCCATGCGCGGATGCTCACGCTGCGAAAGGAAATCGCCCTCGCCGTCTACCACCATCCAGCGCCGGTCGTGCTCCAGACCGCGCTCGGTGGCGCGCGCTTCGGTGACGGAGATACCCTTGAGGCCCTTGACGGGGTAGACGTTGAGGGCGGAGACGGAAAGCATGTACGAGGGATGAGGGATGAGGGATGAGGGATGAGGATGGGAAAACGCTGCGCCGGGGCGGCGGCGAACGGCAATATTCACGCAAAGGGCCGCCCAAGGTTACCGTAAACTTGTTCCTTTCCCGCCCCTGCCGAGGAGAGCTGACATGGCCCTGTGGGACAAGCTGAAGGCCGAGCTGATCGACATCGTCGAATGGCTCGACGATACCAACGACACGCTCGCCTACCGTTTCGAGCGCTACCAGAACGAGATCAAGTACGGCGCCAAGCTCGTGGTGCGCGAAGGCCAGATGGCGGTCTTCGTCAACGAGGGGCAGCTGGCCGACGTCTACAAGCCGGGCACGCATACCCTCACCACGCAGAACATGCCGATCCTTTCCACCCTGCGCGGGTGGAAGTACGGGTTCGACAGCCCGTTCAAGGCGGAGGTGTACTTCGTCTCGACGCGCAAGTTCACCGACCTCAAGTGGGGCACTCCCGGCCCGGCGACGATGCGCGACAAGGACTTCGGGATCATCCGCGCCACCGCCTTCGGCATCTACTCCATCCGCGTGAAGGATCCGGGCACCTTCGTGAAGGACCTGGTCGGCACCGACAACCGCTTCACCCTGCAGGAGATCTCCGAGAACCTGCGCGGCAAGATCGGCCTGCGCATCAAGGAAGTGATGCCGGAGCTGGGCATCCCGGTGGTCGAGCTGGAAGCCAAGGTCACGGAGATGGGCAATCGCCTGCGCGAGCGGCTGCAGCCGGACTTCGACGGGTTCGGCCTCGAGCTGCTGGAAGTCCAGGTGCAGGACATCGGCCTGCCCGAGGAAGTCGAGAAGGCGATCGACAAGCGCGGCGCCATGGCCGCCGTGGGCAACCTGCAGGCGTACACGCAGTACGAGACGGCCTCGGCGATCCGCGATGCCGCCAACAACCCGGGCGGGGCCGCAGGCGCCGCGGTAGGGCTGGGGGCGGGCGTGGCAATGGGCCACTCGATGATGAACGCGATGACCGGCGGGAGCACGGGCGGCGGTGCGGCGCCTTCCGGGCCGCCTCCGGTTCCCGGGCCTGCGGGCTTCCACGTCGCCGTCGGACAGAACCAGACCGGGCCCTTCGACATGAACGCGCTGCAGCAGCAGGCCGCCGCGGGTCAGCTCACGCGCAACTCGCTGGTATGGAAAGCGGGCATGGCGCAGTGGGCGAAGGCTGGCGATGTGCCGGAGCTGGCGCCGGTCTTCGCCAACATGCCTCCCCCGATCCCGCAATGAGCGATTCCCCGGCGCAAGCCGGGGCCGCCCCGGATCCCGGCGCGCGCCGGGATCCCTCACCACCGAGCTTCATCCGCGCGTTCCCCTGCAGGGCGTGCGGGGCGAAGCTCTCCTTCGCTCCCGGCACGCGCACGCTGGAGTGCGACTTCTGCGGCACCGCGAACGACATTCCCGAGGACGACGGGCGGGTCGAGGAGCTCGACCTCGAGGCTTACCTCAAGTCCCTCGAGGATCGCGAGGAAGCCTTCGTCGCCGAGCGGTTGCGCTGCGCACGGTGCGGCGCGGAGCAGGAGCTGCCGGCGCATCATTTCGCGGCCGAGTGCGCCTATTGCGCGGCGCCCGTCGTATCGAAGGATTACGCCGGCCGGCGCATCCATCCACGCTCGATCGTGCCGTTCCAGGTCGACCGCAAGCGCGCGCAGCAGGAGTTCCGGCGCTGGGTCGCCGGGTTGAGGCTCGCCCCGAACGAGCTCAAGCGCTACGCCCAATCCGATGCGGCGATGAAGGGCACGTACCTGCCTTACTGGACCTACGACTGCCATACCGAGAGCGACTTCCGCGGGGAGCGCGGCGAGGACCACTACGAGCAGCAGCAGGTGCGCACCAGCAAGGGCGTGGAGATGCGCCGCGTGGTGCGCACCGACTGGTTCCCGGTGGAAGGGCGCGTGGAGCGCTTCCACGACGACGTCCTGGTGCCCGCCTCGCGTTCGCTCGCAAGCTCGCTGCGGGGTGCCGCCATGGGATGGAACCTGAACGGGCTCGTCGCCTACCGGCCCGAGTACGTGAGCGGCTACCGCGGCGAGGCCTACGAGGTGAGCCTGCGCGAAGGTTATCCCGCGGCCAAGGAGGTCATCGACGCCAACATCCACTCGATGATCCGCGCGCGGATCGGCGGCGACCGGCAGCGCGTGATCAGCGTATCGACGCGCTACGCCGACGTGCGCTTCAAGCACGTGCTGCTGCCGGTCTGGGTCTCGGCCTACCGCTTCAAGGACAAGACCTACCGGTTCCTGGTGAACGGCCAGACCGGGGAAGTCGCCGGCGAGAGCCCGCTGTCCTGGTTCAAGGTCACCTGGCTCGTCGTCGGCGTCCTGCTGTTCTTCCTCCTGGCCTATCTCTTCTCGCGCTAGCTGCGGCCGCGCACCCGGCTGCGGTCACAGCTGCTTGAGCATCGTGTCCGCGTCGGAGACCTCGAATTTGCCCGGAGCCTCGACGTTGAGCGTCTTCACGACGCCGTCGTCCACCAGCATCGAGTAGCGATTGGCGCGCACGCCCATGCCGCGCGCGGTGAGGTCGAGCGTGAGGCCCAGCTTCTTCGAGTATTCGGCGCTGCCATCGGCCATGAAGCGGATCTTGCCGCCGGCCTTCTGGTCGCGGCACCAAGCGCCCATGACGAAGGGGTCGTTCACGGAGAGGCACCAGATCTCGTCCACGCCCTTGGCCTTGAGCGCGTCGTAATTTTGCAGGTAGCTGGGAACGTGCTTGGCCGAGCAGGTCGGCGTGAACGCGCCCGGCAGCGCGAAGATCGCGATCTTCTTGCCCTTCACCAGGTCCTCGACCTTGAAGGTGTTGGGCCCCACGCTGCAGCCGTTGCCCTCGACTTCGATGAATTCCTGCAGCGTTCCCTCGGGCAGGCGGTCACCAACCTTGATAGTCATGTTCGCTCCTCGTTGTCATTGGTCACGAAAACTCCTCCAGCTTCGCCCCGTCCCCCTTGAGGAGGACCGGGGTCATGGCGCCGCGGCGCTGCCGGCGCGGCGGAAACTCGCAAGAGCGACCCCCGCCGCCACGAACGCGCCGCCGAGCGCGCGATTGATCCAGCGCAGCATGCCGGGGTCGCGCATCACGCGAAGCACGCGCGCCGCGAGCGCCGTATAGGCGCCCATCACGACCAGGTCCACGGCGAAGGTGGTCGCCGCCAGGATCGCGTACTGCTGCGGCTGCGGGCGCGCGAGGTCGATGAACTGCGGCAGCACCGCGGCGAAGAAGATGATGCCCTTCGGATTGGTGATGTTCACGAAGAAGCCGCGCGTGAAGATCTCGCGCGCCGAGTGGACGCGGACGTCGGCCGTGTCCTCGAAGCCTCGCGCGGGCGCGCGCCAGGTCGCGATGCCGAGGTAGACCAGGTAGGCGACGCCCAGCCATTTCACGGCGTTGAAGAGCGACTCCGATGCGAGCAGCAGCCCGCCCAGCCCCACCGACACGACGATGACGACGATGAGGCTCGCGAACTGCATGCCCACCGCATTCCAGATGCCCAGCCGGAATCCGTGGTGCAGGCCGCTGGAGAGGGAGGAAAACACGCCGGGGCCCGGCGAGACGCAAAGGATGATCGCCGCGAGCACGTAGGTGAGCCAGACCGAGAGTTCCATCAACGTCCGCGTTCGACGGCCCGTCGCGCGATCGCATCCACGAGCGACGGGGCGACGAGCTTGAGCCAAAGGCCCATTTTACCCCTCGCCGTCATGACGACTTCCCGCTTGCGTGCCGCGATGGCGGCCACGATGATGCGCGCGCACGCCTCCACCCCCATCACCTCCCCTTCCTTCACCGGGCTCACCCGGATCGGCTTGCCGTCCGGCCCGGTCGCGTTCTCGCGGATGCCGGTCGAGACGAAGCCGGGATAGATCATCGTTACGGCGACGCCGCAGCTTGCGAGCTCGATGCGCAGCGAGTCGAAGAATCCCGCCATGGCGTGCTTGGAGGCGCTGTAGCCGGTGCGCGTGGGCACGCCCGTGCGCCCTGCGAGGCTGGAAACCCCGACCAGCACGCCCCCGGATCGGCGCAGGTACGGCAGCGCATGGCGCGTGCAGTACACCGCGCCCATGTAGTTCACCTGCATGATGCGCTCGATGATCGAGAGGTCATCGATCTCCTCGAAGCGCGCCCACATCGTGAGTCCTGCGTTGTTGACCAGGACATCGATGCCGCCGAAGGCGAGGGCCGCACCCGACACGACTGCCTGGCAATCGCGTTCCTTCGAGACGTCGGCTTTCACCGTGAGGACCGCAGCGCCGCGGGCGCGGCAATCGGCCGCCACACCTTCCAGCTCGCGCTCGCTGCGGGCCGCAAGCACCAGCTTCGCGCCCTGCGCGGCGAGCTGGCGCGCGAGCTCGGCGCCGATGCCCCTGGAGGCCCCGGTGATCACGACAACCTTGTCCTGCAGCGGCCTCATCACGGTACCCCTGGCCGCCCCGGCCCCCAGACGGCGCGGCCCGGCCTCGCGCCGGTGTGCTCGCCGTGGGCCAGCACCTGCACGCCGTTCACGAAGACGTGGCGCATGCCCACGGCGTAGCTGTGCGGCCGCTCATAGGTAGCGGTGTCCGCGATCGTGGCGGGATCGAAGAGGGCGAGGTCCGCGTGCATGCCTTCCCGCACCAGCCCGCGATCGGAAAGCCCGAGGATGGATGCCGGCAAGCCGGAGAGGCGGCGGATCGCCTCCGGCAGGGAGATCACCCGATCCTCGCGCACGTACTTGCCGAGGAGGCGCGCGAAGTTGCCGTAGGCGCGCGGGTGGGTGGAGTCCCGCATGAACACGGGCGTCGTGGCCATCGAGGCGCCGTCGGAGCCGATCGCGACCCATGGCCTTGCGAGCGCCGCGGCGATGTCGGCCTCTCGCATCGAGAAAAACGCGACGGAGACACGGGAGCGGTCCTCGCGGATCAGGTCGAGCGCCGCCTCGACCTCGTCCACGCCGCGTTCGCGCGCCACTTCCGCCAGGGTGCGGCCGGTGAGCGGCCTCAGCGCCTCGGAGCGGAAACGCAGCAACAGGGTTCGCGGCAAGGGTCCTTCGCGCCGGCGCATTTCCGCGCCCATGCGGGCTCGCTGCACCGGGTCGTCCAGCCGGCGATAAAGGGCATCGGGCCCGCCGTCATGGGCCCACGCGGGCAGGCGCGAGGAAAGGCCGGTCGAGCTGGCGGCATAGAGGTAAAGGTTCGCCGTGACATCGAGGCCGCTGGCGCGTGCCCGCTCCACGCGCTCGAGCGCGCGCTCCATGCGCGAGGGCGTGCTGGTCGACTTGATGTGGTGGATGTGGGCGGGAATGCCGGCCTCGCGGGAAATCCGGAAGAGCTCGTCCAGGGATTGCAGCAGGTTGGCGCCTTCGCCCCGGATGTGCGATGCGTATTTCCCACCATGGCGCGCGGCCACCTTGCACAGCTCGATGAGCTCCTCGGTCTTCGCGTAGCTGCCCGGCGCGTAGATGAGCGCCGAGCCGATGCCCAATGCCCCGGCTTCCATCTCGCGCCGGACGATGTCGCGCATGGCATCCAGCTGCGCCGGCGTGGGCTGCACGTCGTCCAGCCCGAGCACGTTCGCGCGGACCGTCGCAGCCCCCACGAACGAGGCCACGTTGGGCGAGACACCGCGACGCTCGAGCTCCGCGAGATACCCGGCGAGCGTGGTCCAGGTGATGTCGTACCGGAGGTCGCCCTGCGCGGCCCGCATGCGCTGCTTCATGGCCGGCGTGAGCGGTCCCATGGAGCTGCCTTCGCCCATCACCTCGAGCGTCACGCCCTGGCGGATCTCGCTCTGGGAGTCCCCGTCCACGAGCAGCGATTCGGTGGACCACGACAGCATGTTGATGAAGCCCGGCGCCACCGCGAGGCCACGCGCATCGACGATCTTGCGCGCCGTCGCGTCGAGCCGCCCGATGGCCGCGATGCGATCGCCGCGGATGGCCACGTCCTGCACCCGCCCGGGGGCGCCGCTGCCGTCGTAGACGGTGCCGCCGCGGATCAGGACGTCGTAGGTGACCTCGACCTTCGGCGCACCCGCCGGGGCCGCGCAGGCGGCCGCGAGCAGGCCGGCCACCGTCGCGGCACGGATCATTTGTCGGTCTCGGGATCGGGGATGTGGTTGAAGGCGATGTGCATCCCGCCGCGATCCCGCGCCTTGTGCGCGCTGGCGAAGTACACCGCCTGCTTGCCGAAACGCGCGTTCAGGCTGTCGAGCGTCGAGTAGAGGCTCTTCGACCTGGCCTCCGAGGCGAAGAGCGAGCCGCTGCGCTTGTCCTCCGCGACCAGGTCCGAATACGCCATGCCCACCTGCAGGATCGTGCGCCGGTCCTTCGGGCGGCCCTCCCAGAGCTTGTCGAGCGCGTGCAGGAAGGTGACGGTGTCCTGCGTATCCACGAGCCGCATGTCGGCATCCCAGCGCGAGCCGTCGAGGTACTTGAGGCCGATGGAAAGCCGCGTCGCGTAATGCCCCGACTTGCGCAGGCGCATCGCCGCCTTCTGCACCAGGCGGTTCATCACCGCAAAGGCGTGCTCGGGGTTGCGCCGTTCGGGACCGAGCACGCTCGAGTGCGAGATCGAATGCGTATCGCCTCCGGCCTCGTGCTGCTCCTCGCCGCGGATGCGCGAGTGCATGATTTCGCCGCCCACCCCGCCCCAGATCGTCCTCAGCTCTTCCTTCGAGCGCTCGGCCAGGTCGCGCACCGTGCGCACGCCGTGGGCGGCGAGGCGCTTCTCCATCTGCTTGCCGATGCTGGAGAGCTCGCGCACCCCCAGCTTGAAAAGGCGGTCGGGCAGCTCGGACTTCTCGATCACCACCAGGCCGTCGGGCTTCACCATGTCGGAAGCCGTCTTGGCGATGAAGGTATTGGGGCCGATGCCGATCGAGGTGCGCAGGCACTCGCCGACGCGGCTGGCGAGGCCGGCCTTGACCCGGCGCGCGATGTCGAGCGCGCGCTCGCGCTCGCGCCAGCGCCCGGTAAGCTCGCAGTCCATCTCGTCGATCGAGAGCACCTTGCGCACCGGCACGAACGTATCCACCACGGCCACCGCCCTGTGGTGGAAGTCGATGTAGATCTCGTGCCGGGCGACGACGAACTCGATCTCCGGGCACAGGCGCCGGGCTTCGGCGACCTTGGTGCCGGTCTTCACGCCGAAGGTCTTCGCCTCGATGCTCGCGGCGATGCACACCGTGGTGTCCGCGAGCATGGGAACCACGCCCACGGGCTTGCCGCGCAAACGTGGCTCGACCTGCTGCTCCACGGAGGCGAAGTAGGAGTTGAAGTCGACGAGGAGCGAACGAAGCGTCACGCGCTCTCCAACCGCCCCGCTACGAGGCTTGCTGCCTCGTCAACGGGCGGTTGGTCGCTTCCATGAACTTCCTGCGGAAGACCAGCGGGTCGGCGATGTCGGCGATGGGTGCGACCGATGTGCCCGCGCCCGACATGAAGATGGTCCCGTAGTTGAGGAAGCGGCCGAGGAAGCTCTGTTCCACGCGCAGCGCTTCCACCTTCTCGAGGTTGATCTCCACGGTGCTGCGGCGGATGAAGCCGAATTTGGCGATCACGCGCCGGTTGGTGATGGCCACCTCCGTGGACTTCACCTTGATCCAGGCGTACAGCAGGAAGAAAAGGCCGATCCCGACCACCAGCAGCACCAGCCCCAGGACGATGAAGCCCGACACCGACCACCAGGAAATGCGCGCCCGGTGCAGCAGCCGCTCGCCTTCGACCAGGGAATCGTCGATGTAGGACATGTCAGGCGCCGAGGTCCGTGGCGGCGATGAAGTCTGCGACGATGGCTTCCAGCCCGGCTGCATCGTCGGCATCGAAGCGGCCGGTCACCGGGCTGTCGATGTCGAGCACCCCGAGCACGGTCGCTGCGACGATCACCGGCACCACGATCTCGCTTCGCGAAGCGCTGTCGCAGGCGATGTGGCCGGGAAAGGAGTCGACGTCCTCGACTACCACCGTGCGCCGATCCCGCGCCGCGGTGCCGCAGACACCCTTGCCCAGGGCGATGCGCACGCAGGCGGGCTTCCCCTGGAACGGTCCCAGCACGAGCTCGCCGCCCTTCATCCAGTAGAAGCCGGCCCAGTTGAGCTGCGGCAGGCTGTGGAAGAGGAGCGCGGAGAGGTTGGCCGCATTCGCGATCGGGTCGCGTTCGCCCGACAGGAGGGCGAACGCCTGCTCGCGGAGGTGCTCGTAGAGCTGGGGCTTGGAGGCGGAAGGCAGGGCGGCGAGCGCGAACATCGAAAAGGCACCTCGGAGTGCCGATTCTACCCGCAGCCTTGGCCAGCCCCCCACTCCTCCCGCGGGCCCGCCCCCGCGAGGATCGTGTGGCGAGGCCAGTCCCTTGCGCGCGCGATCAGCCGGCAGGCGCCTCGCTTGCTCAACGCCGCACGCGCGGGTCGGTTGACGGGAGGGCGCCGTCGCCCAACCGCCGGTCCGTATAATTCCCGCCTCACGCCGGCCTCCCCGATGCTCCCCCGCTTCATCCTCCTCGCCATGGCCCTGCCGCTCGCCTCATCGCTCGCCGCCCAGGCGGCCGAAACCCTGACGCCCCCCGAGGCGCCGCGCAAGCCGAAGGTGATCACGAAGTTCGGCGACAAGCGCGTCGATCCCTACTTCTGGCTGCGTGACAGGGAAAACCCCGAGGTCATCGCCTACCTCGACGCGGAGAACACCTACACGCAGGCCGTCATGAAGCCGCTGGAGGGCTTCCGCGAGCGGCTCTACAAGGAAATGCTCTCGCGCATCCAGGAAACCGACGAAAGCGTTCCCTACCGCAAGGACGGCTACTGGTACTACCACCGCGAGGTCGAGGGACTCCAGTACCCCATCTATTGCCGCCGCAAGGCGTCGATGGAAGCGGCCGAGGAAGTGCTGCTCGACGTGAACGAGCTCGCCAGGGGCCACAAGTTCACCGCCCTCGGCGCGTTCGACGTGAGCCCCGATGGCAGCAAGCTCGCGTACACGGTGGACTTCACCGGCTTTCGCCAATACCGGCTGCACGTGAAGGACCTGGCCAGCGGCCGGCACACCCGCGACTCCGCCGAGCGGGTGACCTCGCTCGCGTGGGCTTCGGACAGCCAAACGCTCTTCCACGTGGAGGAGCACGAGACCACCAAGCGCAGCTACCGGCTGCATCGGCGCGCCCTCGACGGGCCCTCCGAGCTCGTCTACGAGGAGGCCGACGAGCTCTTCGACATCGGCGTGGGCACGACGCGCAGCGACGCCTTCGTGGTCCTCGGCATCAGCTCGAAGGACACCTCCGAGATGCGGGTGTTGCGCTCGAACGATCCCGCCGGCGAGTTCCGCATCGTGGAGAAGCGTCGCAAGGGGCACGAGTACTACCTCGACCACCACGAAGGCGAGTTCTACATCCGCACCAACGACGCCGGCCGCAACTTCCGCCTGGTGCGCGCCCCCGTGGCCGACCCGGCGAAGAAGCATTGGCGGGAGGTCGTCGCCCACCGGCCGCTCGTGATGCTCGAGGAGATCGACCTCTTCAGGCATTTCTGGGTGATGCTCGAGCGCGACAAGGGCCTGCTCAAGCTGCGCGTGACCGACTTCGCCAGCGGCCGGCATCATTACGTGGCTTTCGACGAGGCGGTGTATGCCGCCAGTCCGAGCGTGAACGCGGAATACGACACGCGCGTCTTCCGCTTCGCCTATGAAAGCCTGGTGACCCCGCGATCCTGGTTCGACTACGACGTCGAGACACGCACCCGCACGCTGCTCAAGCAGCAGCCGGTGCTGGGCGGATACGACTCCGGGGAATATGCTTCCGAAGCGCTTACCGCCATCGCCCGCGACGGCACCCGCGTCCCCATTTCCCTCGTGTACCGGAAGTCGCTGCGGCAGCAATCGCTCCGGGACAAATCCCCGCAGCCGCTGCTGCTCTACGGCTACGGCTCCTACGGCGTGCCGATGGACGCGTACTTCCGCTCCACGCGGATCTCGCTCCTCGATCGCGGCATGATCTTCGCCATCGCGCACATCCGCGGCGGCGGCGATCGCGGGCGCACCTGGTACGACGACGGCAAGCTGCTGAGGAAGAAAAACACCTTCACCGACTTCATCGCGGCGGCCGAGTCGCTGGTCCGGCGCAAGTACACCGCGCCCGACCGCCTGGTGATCCAGGGCGGCAGCGCCGGTGGCCTGCTCATGGGCGGGGTGGTGAACATGCGCCCCGATCTTTTCAAGGCGGTAGTGTCGCAGGTGCCGTTCGTGGACGTGATCAGCACGATGCTCGACGCCTCGCTTCCCCTCACGGTTGGCGAGTACCTCGAGTGGGGCAACCCGAACGAGGAGCGCTACTACCGGTACATGCGCTCCTATTCGCCCTACGACAACCTGAAGAAGGGCGCGTACCCGGCGATGCTGGTCGAGACCTCGCTCAACGACAGCCAGGTGATGTACTGGGAGCCCGCGAAATACGTGGCCAAGCTGCGCACGCTCAAGACCGACGGCAACGTGCTGCTGCTCAAGACCATCATGGAAGCGGGGCACGGCGGCGCATCGGGGCGCTACGACGCGCTGAAGGAGCTCGCGTTCACCTACGCGTTCGTGCTCGACCAGGTCGGGTTGGCGAAATAGGCTTGTCCAACCTCCAGCTCTTCGCGGGTTGCGTCCTCATCTGGGGGTCGACCTGGATAGCGATCACGTTCCAGCTGGGCAAGGTCGCGCCGGAGGCGAGCGTCTCCTATCGCTTCCTGCTCGCCTCGCTGTTGCTCTTCGCGTATTGCTTCGCGCGCGGCCTGCCGCTGCGCTACACGATGCGCCAGCATGCGTGGATCGCCTTGTGCGGCGCGCTCATGTACAGCGTGAGCTACATCTTCGTGTACTACGCCGAGGCGCACGTGGTGTCGGGGCTCGTGGCCGTCGGCTACTCCGCGAGCCCGCTGCTGGGCATGATCGGCTTGCGGGTGTTCTTCGGCATCCCGATGACGGCCAAGATCGCCGCGGGGTCGCTGCTAGGCATCGCCGGCATCGCCATGGTCTTCGCGCCCGAGTTCTCCCGTCTGCGCAGCGGCGAGGGCAACACCGTGCTCGGCGCTACCTACACGGCCCTTGCGGTCATCGTCTCCGCGTTCGGCTCGGTGGTGGCGCAACGCAACCAGAGGGCGCGATTGCCGCTGTGGCAGTCGATGGCATGGGGAATGTTCTATGGCGCGTTGCTCTCCTTCGCCGTGACCTTGCTTTCGGGCAGGTCGCTCGACTTCGAGGCCACGCCCGCGTACATCTCCTCGCTCCTCTACCTGACCGTGTTCGGCTCCGTCGCCGCCTTCGCCGGCTACCTCACGCTGCTCGAGCGCATCGGCGCCGCACGCGCCGGCTACACCGGGGTCATGGTGCCGATCGTGGCATTGGTGATCTCCGCGGCGTTCGAGGGCTTCCGGTGGCACGCTCTTACCTGGGCGGGGATCGCGGTCTCCGTCGCCGGAAACGTGCTCGTCCTAAGGGGCAAGTGAGGCGCCCGGCCGCTTTGCGGCGTGGCGGTATATTGGTTCCGAAGTGAATGCCCAACGCCGCCTGTGCCTGGCAGTGGCCGTGTCGGTCCTGGCGCACGTTTCGCTGCTCGCGATCCGCCCGCGCATGCCCGTGCTGTCCCAGGTCCCCGCATCGCCACCGCCGATGACGGTGCGCATCCTCGATGCCGAGGCGCCCCCCGCGGTGGCGTCCGCGCCGCGCGTGGAGGTCCCCAAGGCCCCTGCAGCCAGGCCCGCGCCGCCTGTGCGCACGCCGCGCCCCCGGATTCCGCCCGAGCCGGTTGCGCCGGCACCGGAGCCGGAGACGGTCCCGGCCGCACCCGTCGAGCCGCCCGGCTCCGTCGTGCCGCCCCCGGTGGACATGCTGGCCATGATCGAGGCGCGCCGTGAGCGCAGGCGCGCCATGGAGGAGGCCCGCCGGCGCCCGCCCCCGGCGACCGAGCAGCCCGACGCGGCTACGCGCAACCTGCAGACGCTTACCGGCCGCGACGGCGTGAGCGGGGTCTTCTCGATCCTGCACAAGGGCACGCGCACCGGCTCGTTCGCCTTCAACGGCTGGCGCCGCGATGCGCGCGGCCAGTGGCGCGAGGTCTACGAGGTGGATGCCGGGCTGGGTGGCAACGTCGAGCTCGCCATGGTGCGCAAGATGATCGAGCTCATCCGCAGCCATTACTCGGGGGACTTCCACTGGGAGTCCTATCGCCTCGGACGCGTAGTGGTGCTCTCCGCGCGCCCCGAGCACACGCGCGAGGTCGAGGACTTCCTCATGCGCGAATTCTTCGGCCAGCCGATGGTGAATCCCCGCGCGGGCCCCGCTCAGTGAGATGAGCCGGCGTGGCGCTCGCGATAGCTGTCGAGCGCTTTCGCCGCGTCGCGTCGCACCTTCCACTTGAGGGGCGCGAACCAGCCGAGCGCCAATCCCGGCGGGCCCAGGGCCTGCCTCGCCCACCGCCAGAATGGGAAGCTGTCGTAGTGCCGCACGATAAGCCCGTCGCGGAACGCGAACATCGCCACGACCCGGTTGACGACTGGCCGTCCGGTGCGGCTGAAGGTATAACGCGCCGTCCAGCGCGCCCGCCCGCCGTCTGCATCGGCGCTCGCTTCCTCCAGCGTCACCTCCAGGTCGCTCGCCCGGGCAAGCAGCATGCGCCACATGTCCGACGCATGGGCGCCATGCAATTTCGGGAACACCGTATCGGAGAAGAACACGTCAGGGTGGTAGCACCTCGCCATGCCCTCGGCGTCCCGGCGCGCGAATGCCGCGTAGAACTCCCTCACCAGCGCTTCGTTCGGATGCATGTGCCGTTTCCCCTCATCCCTCATCCCTGCTCTTGACACCCGTCAAGGCCCCGCATTTTGACGCTTTCCTATACTCCGGCAAGACCAATCGAAGGAATCCCATGCTCTCCGACATCGAGATCGCCCAGAAGGCGAAGATGACTCCCATTGCCGAGGTCGCGAAAAAGCTCGGCATTCCCGACGAGGCGATGGACGCCTATGGCCGCTACAAGGCCAAGGTTTCGCTCAACTACTGCGAGTCGCTGCGCAAGAAGCCCGACGGCAAGCTCATCCTCGTGACCGCCATCAGCCCGACGCCCGCGGGAGAGGGCAAGACCACGACCACGGTGGGCCTGGGCGACGCGCTCAACCACATCGGCAAGAAGACGGTCATCTGCCTGCGCGAGCCGTCCCTCGGACCGGTCTTCGGCATGAAGGGCGGCGCCGCGGGCGGCGGCTACGCCCAGGTGGTGCCGATGGAGGACATCAACCTCCATTTCACCGGCGACTTCAACGCGATCCAGCTCGCCAACAACCTGCTGGCCGCCATGATCGACAACCACATCAACCACGGCAACGAGCTGGGCTTCGACGTCCGCCGCATCGCGTGGAAGCGGGTGCTGGACATGAACGACCGCGCCCTGCGCCAGATCACGGTCGCCCTCGGCGGTCCGGCCAACGGCTTCCCGCGCGAGGACGGCTTCGACATCGTCGTGGCCTCCGAGGTGATGGCGATCTTCTGCCTCTCGACCTCGCTCAAGGACCTGAAGGAGCGCCTGGGCAAGATCGTCTGCGGCTACACCAAGGACCAGAAACCCATCCTGGCGCGCGACTTGAAGACCCATGGGGCCATGGCCGCGCTGCTGAAGGACGCGCTGGCGCCGAACCTGGTGCAGACCCTCGAGCATTCGCCGGCCTTCATCCACGGCGGCCCCTTCGCCAACATCGCCCACGGCTGCAACTCGGTGCTCGCCACGCAGACAGCGCTCAAGCTGGGCGACTACGTCGTGACCGAGGCGGGCTTCGGCGCCGACCTGGGCGCCGAGAAGTTCGTCGACATCAAGTGCCGCAAGGCGGGGCTGCGGCCCTCGGCCGTGGTGCTGGTGGCCACCATCCGGGCGCTCAAGTACCACGGCGGCATCGAGGTGAAGGAGCTCGGCCGCGAGAACCTCGATGCGCTCGGCAAGGGCATCGCCAACATCGAGCGCCACGTGAACAACATCCGCAACAACTACGGGCTGCCCTGCGTGGTCGCGATCAACCACCGCACCGAGGACACCGACGCGGAAGTCAAGCTGCTGCAGGAGAAGATGGCCCACCATGGGGCCAAGGTGATCCTCGCGCGCCATTGGGCCGAAGGCGGCAAGGGCGCGGTGGATGTGGCGAAGGAGGTCGTGCGCCTGTGCGAGGAGCCGAACGACTTCAAGTTCGTGTACGACGAGCAGGCGCCCCTGTGGGACAAGATGAAGGCGATCGCCACCAAGATCTACGGCGCCGCCGACATCACCGCCGATTCCAAGGTTCGCGCGCAGATCAAGAAGCTGCAGGAATCGGGCTATGGGCACTATCCGATCTGCGTTGCCAAGACCCAGTACTCCTTCTCCACCGACGCGCAGCTTCGCGGCGCGCCCTCCGGGCACGTGGTCAACATCCGCGAGGTTCGGCTCGCAGCCGGGGCCGAGTTCGTGGTGATGATCTGCGGCGACATCATGACCATGCCGGGCCTGCCGAAGGTGCCGTCGGCGTGCGCGATCGACGTCGGCGACGACGGCAAGATCACCGGCTTGTTCTGAGCCGTGGGGGACCGGGCGAGGCCGCCCGGGCCGCAGCGCAAGGACTTCGTCGAGGCGGTCCCGGCGGGGGGCGTTTTCCCTGATAATGGTCCGCCATGAACCAGGCGGTCCCAAAAGAAGCGCGGGCATGAGCGTCACGCGCCAGTCGATCGGCAAGTACCCGGTCATTTCCGAGCTCGGCCGCGGTGCCACGGGCAAGGTCTATCTTTGCGACGACCCGTTCGCCAGGCGCAAGGTGGCGATCAAGGTCTCGCATCCCGACGCTCTCAACGACGGCGGCGACGGCGCCTTCTACAAGAGCATGTTCCTCAACGAGGCCTCGCTCGCGGGCAAGCTCAACCATCCCCACATCGTCCAGATCTACGACGCGGTCGTCGAGGAGAAGTCCAGCTACATCGTGATGGAGTACGTCGACGGCGGCACGCTGGAGAAGTTCTGCCAGCCCGAGTCGCTGCTGGAGACGCGCGAGGTGGCCGAGATCATCTTCAAGTGCGTGCGCGCGCTCGCCTTCGCGCAGACGATCGGCCTCACCCACCGCGACCTGAAGCCCGGCAACATCCTCCACAAGGAAGGCACCGAGATCAAGATCGCGGACTTCGGCGCGGCGATCAATCGCGTGGCCGACCGCACCATGATCTCCAACGTGGGCTCGCCCGCGTACATGGCACCGGAGCTGGTGACCGGCGCGGCGCAGGCCTCGCACATCACCGACATCTATGCCCTGGGCGTGGTGATGTACTACCTGCTCTCCGGCAAGCTGCCCTTCAGCGGCGCCAACACGATGAGCGTGATCTACCAGATCGTGAACACCGAGCCGCAGCCGCCGAGCACGCACCGCGACGGCATCTCCGCGCAGCTCGACGCGCTGGTCATGAAGGCGATGGCGAAGGAGCCGGCGAAGCGCTTCCAGACCTGGGACGAGTTCGCCATGGCGCTGGGCGAGATCTGGAAGCAGGAGCACAAGCTCGAGGAGAAGCGCGACCAGTCCGACACCGAGCGCTTCCAGCTCATGCGCACGCTGCCCTTCTTCCGCGACTTCCCGGAAAACGAGCTCTGGGAAGTGCTCAGGATCTCCAAGTGGGCCAAGTTCAAGCCCGACACCGCCCTCATCAAGGAAGGCGACCACGGCGACTCCTTCTTCATATTGGCGGGCGGATACGTGCGCGTGACGCGCGGCAAGCGCACGCTCAACGTGCTCACCGCCGGCGACTGCTTCGGCGAGATGTCCTACCTCGCGCCCGACAAGGACAACCAGCGGCGCTCGGCCACGGTGACCACGACCTCGGACTGCATCATCATGAAGATCCGCGCCGAGGACCTGCGCAACGCTTCGCTCTCCTGCCGCCGCCTCTTCGACGAGCGCTTCCTCAACACGCTCGTTACCCGCCTCGATGCCGCCAACGAGCAGCTCGCGGTGATGTCCTAGCCCTCACCCGTTCATGATGTAAAAGGCCGCGAAGGTCGCGATCATGAGGAATGCGATCACGACCTTGAGCACCGCCGCGGCGACCAGGCCCAGCCAGGTGCCGATGCCCACCTTGCCCGCCTGGGCGAGGCGTCCCTTGGCGAGGAGCTCGCCGCCAACGGCGCCGATGAAGGGTCCCAGGATCATCCCGGGAATGCCGAGGAAGATGCCGATCAGTCCGCCCGCGGTCGCGCCGAGGAGCGCCTGCGGGCTTGCGCCGACGCGCTTCGCGCCGAGCAACGAGGCGACGAAGTCGGCCACCAGCGCGAGCAGGCCGAGCGCGCCGATGACCGAAAGGCCCACCGCGCCCACGCGCGCGAAGTCCCCGGCCCATGCGGCGATGAACAGGCCGGCGAACACGAGGAGCGTTCCGGGGAGCACCGGCAACACGGTGCCGAGAAGCCCCACGACCACGAGCGCGCCGGCGATCACGTACCAGATCGTGGGTTCCATTTTTGATATTGTAGTCGTGCGATTCCTCCCTCCATTCCCATGAGTGCCGTCCGGGAAGCTTCTCCCCAGCGACAGTCCCGCCAGGCCGAGCTCGCCGCGCGCCTCGCGGCCGGCCTGCCCCGCGAATCCGTGCTCGTCGCCCCCGAGGCGCTGCGCCCGTACGAATGCGACGGGCTTTCGGCCTACCGGCAGACGCCGCTCGTGGCGACGCTTCCGGCGGACGAGGATGAAGTGGCGGCGATCTTGCGCGTGGCGCGGGACACAGGCACGCCGGTCGTAGCGCGCGGATCGGGCACGGGCCTTTCAGGAGGCGCCTTGCCGCTCGCCGAGGGCATCCTGCTGTCGCTCGCGAAGTTCAAGGAAATCGTCGAAGTCGACGTGCCGGCGCGCCTGGCGCGGGTGCAGCCCGGCGTGACCAACCTGAGCATCTCCCAGCACGTGGCGCCCTTCGGGCTCTACTACGCGCCGGATCCTTCGAGCCAGATCGCCTGCTCGATCGGCGGCAACGTGGCGGAGAACAGCGGCGGCGTGCATTGCCTCAAGTACGGGCTCACCGTCCACAACGTGGCCCTGGTTCGCGCGATCACGATCGAGGGCGAAGTGGTCGAGCTGGGCTCGCGCGCGCTCGACGCGCCCGGCTACGACCTGCTCGCGCTCGCGACCGGATCCGAGGGCCTGCTCGCGATCACGCTCGAGGTGACGGTGAAGCTGCTGCCGAAGCCCGAGACCGCGCAGGTCGTGATGGCTTCCTTCCGCGATGTCGAAAGCGCGGGCGAGGCGGTCGCGGCGGTGATCGGCGCCGGCATCATCCCGGCCGGCCTCGAGATGATGGACAAGCTCGCGACGCGCGCGGTCGAGGACTTCGTGCACGCAGGCTACGACCTCGAGGCCGAGGCGATCCTGCTCGCCGAATCCGACGGCACGCGCGAGGAGGTTTCCCACGAGGTGGCGCGGATGATCGAGGTGATGCGCGCGTGCGGCGCGACCGACGTGCGTTGCTCCTCGAGCGAGCTGGAGCGGCTCAAGTTCTGGTCCGGCCGCAAGGCGGCGTTTCCCGCCGTGGGGCGCATCTCGCCCGACTATTACTGCATCGACGGCTCGATCCCGCGCGGGGCGCTGGCGCACGTGCTCAAGCGCACCGCCGAGATGGGCGAGAAGTACCGGCTGCGCTGCGCCAACGTGTTCCATGCCGGGGACGGCAACCTGCACCCGCTCATCCTGTACGACGCCAACGTGCCGGGCGAGCTCGAGCGCACCGAGGCCTTCGCCGCCGAGCTGCTCGAGCTGTGCATCGAGGTGGGCGGCACCATCACCGGCGAGCACGGCGTCGGCATCGAGAAGATCAACCAGATGTGCAGCCAGTTCCGGCCCGCGGAGCTCGCGCAGTTCCACGCGGTCAAGGCCGCTTTCGATCCTCCGGGCCTGCTCAATCCCGGGAAGATGGTGCCCACGTTGCATCGCTGCGCCGAGTATGGCGCGATGCGGGTGAAGGGCGGGGCGCTGCCGCACCCCGACATCCCGCGCTTCTGATGGGCGCTTCGGTCCTCGAGGCGCTGAGCGCCATACGCCCGCCGCTGCAGGTCATCGCGGACGAAGAGGGGCTCAAGCCCTTCGAGACCGACGCCTTCATCTCGCACCGCGAGACGCCGATGCTAGCCGTGCTCCCGGAGCACGAATCCCAGGTCCGCGACATCGTGCGCTCCTGCGGCCGGCTTGGAACCCCAGTGGTCTCGCGTGGCGCCGGCACGGGCATCTCCGGCGGCGCCATTCCTCGCAGCGACGGAGTGCTGCTGGTGCTCTCGCGCATGCGCGAAGTCCACGCGCTCGATCCACTGGCGCGCACGGCGACCGTCGGCCCGGGAGTGCGCAACCTGCATGTCTCCGACATCGCGGCCCCGCACGGCCTCTTCTATGCGCCCGATCCCTCAAGCCAGTCGATCTGCTCGATCGGCGGCAACGTGGCCGAGAATGCCGGCGGCGTGCACTGCCTCAAGTACGGGCTCACCACGCACAACCTCCTGCAAATCCGCGCGGTCGATGCCGATGGCGACGTGATCGAGGCCGGCAGCTGTGCGCTGGACGCGCCGGGCTACGATCTGATGGCGCTGCTCACGGGCAGCGAGGGCAATCTCGGCGTGATCACGCGCGTGGTCGTGCGGCTCACGCCACTGCCGGAGCGCACCGAAACGCTGCTTGCCGCCTTCGCGAGCGTGCGCCAGGCGGCCGAGGCCGTGGGCGAAATCATCGGCGCGGGCATCGTGCCCGCCGCGCTCGAGATGATGGACCGCATCGTGATCGAGGCCTGCGAGCGATTCATGCGCCTCGGCTTTCCACCGGGCGCGGCCGCGCTGCTGCTGGCCGAGGTGGACGGCAGCCACGAGGAGGCGGCGCAGGCCATGCACGCCGTGCGCGCGATCCTCGAGCGTTGCGGAGCGCAGGAGATCCGCGTCGCGGCGAGCGCCGCGGAACGCGAGCGCCTGTGGCGGGCGCGCAAGGGTGCGTTCGCGGCACTGGCCACCGTTCTCCCCGATTACTACACGATCGATGGCACCATCCCGCGTCGTTGCCTGCCGGACGTGCTGGATCGGATCACCGAGCTTGCCGCGGAGTACGGCCTCACCGTCGGCAACGTCTTTCACGCGGGCGACGGCAACATCCATCCGTGCATCTTCTACGACTCGTCCAAGCCGGGCGAGCTGGAGCGCAGCGAGCAGTTCGGCGGGCGCATCCTCGAGCTTTGCGTCGAGGTCGGGGGCACGATCACAGGCGAGCACGGCGTGGGCATAGAGAAGCTGCGCCAGATGTGCGTGCAGTTCCGCGAGCCGGAGCTGGCCGCGTTCCACGCCGTGAAGGCCGCATTCGATCCCGCGGGCATCATGAACCCGGGCAAGGCGGTGCCGAGCCTCAAGCGCTGCTCCGAGTGGGGCGGGATGCATGTGCACGGCGGGCAGGTGCCGCGCGCCGATATCCCACGATTCTGATGACCGACTTCATCGCGCATCTTTGCGAGCGAGTTGCTGCGGCGGCTTCCGCGGGCAGGCCCTTGCGCATCCGCGCGGGCGGCAGCAAGGACTTCTACGGTGGCGAGCCCCGGGGCGAATTGCTCGACGTCTCTGCGTACAAGGGAATCGTCGCGTACGAGCCGAAGGAGCTGGTGCTCACGGTGCGCGCGGGGACGCGCCTTGTGGAGGTCGAGCAGGCCCTCGCCGCCGAGCGCCAGATGCTCGCCTTCGAGCCGCCGCATTTCGGCCCCGCTGCCACCATCGGTGGCGTGGTCGCCACGGGATTGTCGGGGCCCCGCCGCCCCTATGCCGGGGCGGCGCGCGACTTCGTGCTCGGCACGCGCATCGTGAACGGCAGGGGGGAGGATCTGTCGTTCGGCGGCCGCGTGATCAAGAACGTCGCGGGCTACGACGTCTCGCGCCTCATGGTGGGCGCCCTCGGCACGCTCGGCGTGATCACCGAGATCTCCTTCAAGGTCCTGCCGCGGCCTTCGGCCGAAGCCACGCTCGCCTTCGAGCTCGACGAGCAATCGGCCACCCAGCAGGCCAATCGCTGGGCGGGCCAGCCCTTGCCGCTGTCGGCGACCGCATGGCACGAAGGCGTGCTGCGCGTGCGCCTTTCGGGCGCGGAGCCCGCGGTCGCCGCTGCGCGCGCGCGCATGGGTGGCGAGGCGATGGACGACGGGCCCGCATGGTGGGACGCCCTGCGCGAGCATCGCCTGCCGTTCTTCGATCCCGCGCAGCCCCTGTGGCGCATCTCGGTGCCCCAAACCGCCGCTGGCCTCGACCTGGCGGCGCCCCAGCTCATCGAATGGGGCGGCGGCCTTCGCTGGGCAAGCGCGGCCCTCGACGCGTTCACGGTGCGCTCGAGCGCCGAGAAGGCCGGCGGCCATGCGACGCTTTTCCGCGGCACGGACAAGGCCGCCGGCGCGTTCCATCCGCTGAAGCCCGCGATCCTCAAGATCCATCGCCGGCTCAAACAGGCCTTCGATCCCGCGGGCGTGCTCAATGCCGGCCGCATGTACGATTTCACCTGAATGCGCATGTACAAGCCCTACTTCTCGCCCGGCTCGCGCTCACTCGCGAGCGCCATGGAGCGCGAGGGCATGAAGCCCCTGGGTTCCTGATGCAGACGCGGCTCGCCGACTGGATCCGCGACACGCCCCAGGGCAGGGAGGCCGACGCGGTGCTGCGCAAGTGCGTGCATTGCGGCTTCTGCCTGGCGACCTGTCCCACCTACACGCTCCTGGGCGACGAGCTCGACAGCCCGCGCGGGCGCATCTACCTCATGAAGGAGATGCTGGAGGGGGCTGCGGTCACCTGGCGCACGCAGCTTCACCTCGACCGCTGCCTCACCTGTCGTGCCTGCGAGACGACATGTCCCTCTGGCGTTGAATACGGCAAGCTCGTGGACATCGGCCGCGCCGTCGTCGAAAGCAAGGTGCGGCGCGCTCCCCTGGACCGCCTGCGCCGCTGGCTGCTGGCGAAGTTGCTGCCTTCGCGCGGGCTTTTCGGCGCGGGCCTGCGCCTCGGCCGAATGTTCAAGCCGCTCTTGCCGCGAACACTGCGGGCGAAGGTGCTCCCGGCTCGTCCCGCGGGGGCCTGGCCGGCACCCCGGCACTCGCGCCGCATGCTGGTGCTCGCGGGGTGCGTGCAGCCGTCGATGGCGCCATCCATCAATGCCGCGGCAGCGCGAGTGCTCGACCGGATCGGAATCTCGCTCGTCGAGGCCGAGGGTGCCGGTTGTTGCGGGGCCGTGCCTTTCCACCTCGATTACCAGCGCGACGCGCTCGGATACATGCGCCGCAACATCGATGCCTGGTGGCCGCACGTGGAGGCGGGCGTCGAGGCGATCGTCGTGACCGCCAGTGGTTGCGGCACGCTGGTCGAGGACTACGGCCGGCTGCTGCGCGAGGATCCCGCCTACGCGGAAAAAGCCGCGCGCGTCTCCGCGCTCGCGAAGGATATCGGCGCCGTGGTCGCGGCGGAGCAGGGGGCGATCGCCGGACGCGTGGACGGCAAGGGGCGCGCGATCGCCTTCCAGTCGCCCTGCAGCCTGCAGCACGGGCTCAAGCAGCGAGGGGTCGTCGAGTCGATATTGATGCAGGCCGGCTTCACGCTCACGCCGGTGCGGGACGCGCACCTCTGTTGCGGCTCGGCGGGAACGTATTCGCTGCTGCAACCGGCGATTTCGCAGGACCTGCTGCGCAACAAGGTGCGCGCGCTCGAATCCGGGCGGCCCGAAGCGATCGCTACCGCCAACATCGGTTGCCTCGCGCACGTGCAGTCGGGCACCGCGCGGCCGGTGCGCCATTGGATCGAGATCCTGGACGAAGCCTGGTCAGGCTAGCGGCGGCGGTAGAGGATGAAGAGCTCGTGCCGGTCCCCGGCGCGAGAGCCGCGCCAGGCCTCCGCCCACTCCACTTCGGGCAGCGGCAGGCGATCCGGCGAAGCCTGCACCAGCAGCGACTTGCATCGGCGCGACTGCGGGAACTCCTCGCGCACCGTGCGCAGCCCGATGAAGTAATCGAGCGAGGCGCGTTGGGCATCGCCCACGTTGCGGCGCGCGACGCAAACGGTGTCCTTCGGCAGCGCGGCGGCGATCCGGCCGGCCACGTCGCGGTAGCTCCTCGCCTGGTCGACGAGCGGCACGCCCAGGGTCATCACCAGCATCCACACCATGGTGATGCCTGCAGCCCAGTTGACGACGGCCCGCCGGGAGGACCGCAATGAACGCGCCACCACCACCAGCCAGATGAGCGTGAGCAACGCGGCGAGCGCGAAGGGCACGAAACTGAACGGATACGTGAAGCCGGGCACTTCCTTCTGCAGCCACGCATGGGCGAAGACCGGCTTGCCGGTCAGCGCCGCGGCCCACCCGACCCACACCAGCGCCGCGAAGAGGAAGAAGGTGGTGACGCCGAACCAGTCGAGGGCACTGGCCGCCCCGCGGGGCAACGTCTCGATCTCGGCAACACCCAGGATCGCGAGCGGCAGCAGCATCGGCATCGCGTTGACCTCACGCGTCTCGCCAAAGGCCGAGACGACCACGAAGAACGCGACGAACGCGGCGAGGCAAAGCTGCACGTCGCGGCGCTGCCGCAGGCTGCGACGGGCGCGCCACACCGTCCAGGCGGCCAGGGGCCACGCGGGCCACGCATACCAGGGCACGGCCTTCACGAAATAGAAGGGCTCCCAGCCATCGGCGCCGCTGTCGCGCCAGCGCAACGCGGTGGCGGGATCGAACCACGCAAGCAGGCTCTGCGGCGCGTGGAAGTACAGCAGGGCCGGCCACGAGGCGAGCAGCGGCAGCGCCACCAGCAAGGCGATTCCCACGGTCGCGGCATATTCCCGGCCACGCCAGGACGCACCCGCCAAAGGCAGCAGCGCGAGCAGTGCCGCCAGCATGCCGAGCGGCAGGAAGCCATCGCCGAGGAAGGCCACCCCCATGCCTGCGCCAAGCGCGGCCCCGCCCGCCAGGTGCCGGCGCGCCGAGAGGGCGAGCCCGTACAGGGCGAGCGCAATGCCGGCCAGGCCCGCGAGGTCGGTGGTCATCTCGTGGGCGCGGATCAGCAGGCCGAGGCAACCGATGAGCAGCAGCACGCCCAGGCGCACGGCACGCTCGCCGAGGAGCTCGTGGCAGGCCAGCGCCACGAATGCCAGGGTCGCCGCCATGAAGAATCCCGCAGCCAGGCGCGCGGCATCGTGCAGCGCGAGCAAGCCGCCGAAGGCCTTGGCGAAAAGCGCCGAGACCCAGTAGAAGAGCGGCGCCTTGTCGACGAAAGGCTCTCCCGCCACGCGGAAGGCGATCCAGTCGTTGCTTCGAAGGATCTCGGTGACGACGCCGAAAGCGACCGCTTCGTCCACTTTCCACGGATCGTGCCCGACGAGTCCCGGGAGCAGCCACGCGGTGCAGACGAGGAGGAACAACGCGGTCTTGAGCGGCGTGCGGGTGCCGTCGAAGGCGATGTGGCCCGAAGCGCTATGGTTCATGGCGTCATTAAAACCGGGGACGGACCCCAAACCAAGCGCGGGGCCGGTCCCCAAATGAAAAAGGCAGCCCGGAGGCTGCCTTTCAGGCGCTGGAGCGCAGGCGTTATTCGGCCGCCTTCGCCGCGGGGCCCTTGCGGGCGTAGCGCTTCTTGAACTTGTCGACGCGCCCGGCCGTGTCCACGATCTTCTGCTTGCCGGTGTAGAAAGGATGCGACTCGGCCGAGATCTCGATCTTGTAAACCGGATACTCCTTGCCGTCCTTCCACTTGATCGTCTCGTTGGTCGCGACCGTCGAACGGGTCACGAAGCCGAAGTCGCAGCTGGTATCGAGGAACACGACTTCGCGGTAATTGGGGTGGATGCCGTCTTTCATGGTTCTCGCCGTTGTACGCCTGGTGGAAGGGCGCGGACTCCGCCGCTGCCCGGGAAACACCAATTATCCCGGAAAACTTCAATCAAAGCAAGGGGTTGTGACGGGAGCTTGCGGTTAGGCAGGTCCTTGAGCCGACAGGGTTTTTTCGGATGTAGCGATAAAACTGGCCGGCTAATTGCTGGAATGTGACGCTATTGGGCACCCGCCGCGGGGGGGGGCATCCGCCCGCCGACGGTGAGCGGGCCCGGAGCCGTCTCCGGCCGGGCCCGCGACCTGCGTCCGCTCCGGAGTAGTTCCCGCTTTGCTTCGCCGCGGTCACGACCCCTTTTTCATCGAGTTGAAGAACTCGTCGTTGTTCTTCGTGGCCCGCAGCTTGTCCAGCAGGAATTCGGTCGCTTCGAGGTCGTCCATGCCGAAGAGCAGCTTGCGCAGGATCCACACCTTGGGCAGGATCTCGGGCGGAATCAGCAGCTCCTCGCGGCGGGTGCCCGAGCGATTGACGCTGAGCGACGGATACAGGCGCTTCTCGGCCATGCGGCGATCCAGGTGGATCTCCATGTTGCCGGTGCCCTTGAATTCCTCGTAGATCACGTCGTCCATGCGCGAGCCGGTGTCGATGAGCGCGGTGGCGATGATGGTGAGCGAGCCGCCCTCCTCGATGTTGCGCGCCGCGCCGAAGAAGCGCTTGGGCCGTTGCAGGGCGTTGGAATCCACGCCGCCGGTGAGCACCTTGCCCGAGGCGGGGACCACGGTGTTGTAGGCGCGCGCGAGGCGCGTGATCGAATCGAGCAGGATCACCACGTCCTTCTTGTGCTCGACCAGGCGCTTGGCCTTCTCGATCACCATCTCGGCCACCTGCACGTGGCGCGTCGCGGGCTCGTCGAAGGTGGAGGCGACAACCTCGCCGCGAACCGTGCGGCTCATCTCGGTCACTTCCTCGGGGCGCTCGTCGATCAGCAGCACGATGAGCACGGCCTCGGGGTGGTTCGCGGTGATGGCGTGCGCCATGTGCTGCATGAGCACCGTCTTGCCGGCCTTGGGCGGCGAGACGATGAGCCCGCGCTGGCCCTTGCCGATGGGGGCGATGATGTCGAGGATGCGCCCGGTGAGGTTCTCTTCGGCCTTGATGTCGCGCTCGAGCCGCATCGACTCGTCGGGGTGCAGCGGCGTGAGGTTCTCGAAGAGGATCTTGGTCTTGGCATTCTCGGGCGGCTCGCCGTTGACCTTGTCGACCTTGACCAGCGCGAAGTAGCGCTCGCCGTCCTTGGGCGTGCGGATCTCGCCTTCGATCGAGTCGCCGGTGTGCAGGTTGAAGCGCCGGATCTGCGAGGGGGAGACGTAGATGTCGTCGGGCCCGGCGAGGTACGAGGTGTCGGGCGATCGCAGGAAGCCGAATCCGTCCTGCAGCACTTCGAGCGTGCCGTCGCCGAAGATCGCCTCGCCCTTCTTCGCCTGGTGCTTGAGCAGCGCGAAGATGAGCTCCTGCTTGCGCAGCCGGTTGGCGCCCTCGAGCTCGTAGGCGATGGCCATGTCGACGAGCTCGGAGACGTGCTTGAGCTTGAGTTCGGATAGATACATGCAGCGGGCCTGCTGGAGGTGGTGTGGTGTGTGGACGGGCCCGGAAGACCTCACGGGCCGTGGAAGCAGCTAAGGGGTTTCGGCGGTCGGCCTGGCTGCTGCGAAAGGGGGTGTTGCGGAACGCGGGGATGCTGTTCGAGCGAACAGCCAGGATGTTTCGAGGTTAGCGTGTTCTATATATTGCTGTCAATGAAGGCGGCGAGCTGCGTCTTCGACAAGGCGCCCACCTTGGTGGCTTCCACGTTGCCGTTCTTGAAGAGCATGAGCGTGGGGATCCCGCGGATGCCGTACTTGGGGGGAGTCGCCTGGTTCTCGTCGATGTTCAGCTTGGCGACCTTGAGGCGGCCCTGGTATTCGGAGGCGATCTGGTCGAGCGCCGGCGCGATCATCTTGCACGGGCCGCACCACTCCGCCCAGTAGTCCACCAGGACCGGGGTCTGCGACTGCAGGACCTCGCTCTCGAAGGTGTCGTCGGTGATGTGGATGATCTTCTCGCTCACGCTCGCGCCTCGCCGGATAAGTGTTTTCGGAAGTCCGCCTGGGGGGGAATGGCAATGGCGGCCGGAATGACCGTAATCGTAGACCAAAGCGGGCGAAGGTGGCAAAGCGCCGCGGCAGGGCCGCATGCGGCCCTCTGCTAAAATATCGGACTTTTCTTCCCTGCTTCGAGCCCTTGCGGGCGTCCCAGAAATGACTTACGTCGTCACCGAGTCCTGCGTGAAGTGCAAGTACACCGACTGCGTCGATGTCTGCCCGGTCGACTGCTTCCGCGAGGGCCCGAACATGCTCGTGATCGATCCCGACGAGTGCATCGACTGCACGTTGTGCGTGGCCGAATGCCCGGTCGAGGCCATCTTCGCCGAGGACGACGTGCCCACGCCGCAGAAGGAGTTCATCGCCCTCAACGCCGAGCTCTCCAAGGTATGGAAGCCGATCGTCGAGAGGAAGCCCGCGCCGGCGGACGCCGACGACTGGAAGGACGTGAAGGAAAAGAAGCACCTCATAGAAAAGTAGGGGAGAGGGGAAGAGGGGAAAGAAAGACCGCACCCCTTATCGTCCCGCCCTCCCGTAGAATTCCTCCCCTAGAGGGCCGCTCACGAACGGCCCCGCCAGGGGGAGCACCATGCAGACGCAGCAGCCGGACCTCGAGTCCGTGCTCGCGGTTTTCCACTCGCAGCGCCACTCGCTCGCCGAGCAGCTGCGCATCGCGCAGCAGCTGATCGAGGTGCTGCCGATCCCCGTCTTCTTCAAGGGCCGCGACGGCCGCTACCTCGGCGTGAACCGCGCGTGGGAGGAGTTCTTCGGCATGCGCCGCGACGACATGGTGGGCGCGGCCGTGAAGGACCTGTATCCCGGGTTTCCCGCGATCGCCGCGCGCCACCAGGCGATGGACGAGGACCTCTGGGCCAACCCGGGCGCGCAGAGCTACGAGATCCCGGTCACCACCCGCGACGGCCGTTTGCGCCACACGCTTTACTACAAGGCCACGTTCGGGCCCGTTGAAAGCCGTCCCGTCGGCCTCATCGGCACCATCATAGACATCACCGACCGCAAGCGCGCGGAGCTGCGCGAGGCGATCGAGCATGCGGTGTCGCGGCACATGGGCAGCGACCAGCCGCTGCACGAGGCGATCCGCGGCATCCTCGAGGTGATGTGCGAGCGGCTCGACTGGGCGTGCGGGGCGCGCTGGAGCCTGGACGAGCGCAACAACCGCCTCTATCGCGTGGAGACCTGGAGCCGGCCTGACGAGGCGATCCAGGCGTTCCTCGACGCGAGCTCGCAGGCCACGTTCGTCCCCGGCCGCAGCGGACTCATCCGCGAGGTGCTCGCCACCGGCAGCTCGGTGTGGATCGCCGACGTGACGCAGAAGCCGGATTTCCTGCGCGCCGAGCTCGCGCGGGCCGCCGGGCTCAGGGCCGCCTTCGCGCTGCCCGTGCTCATGGGAGAGCGCGTCCTCGGCGCCATGGAGTTCTTCAGCCGCGACGTCCGGCAGCAGGACCCGTGGCTGCTCAACGTCACGCTCGCCGTGGGCCAGCAGATCGGCCAGCTGATGCTCAGGCGCCAGGCCGAGGCGGCGATGCGCAAGAGCGAGGCGCGCTTCCGCAGCCTCACCGCGCTTTCGTCCGACTGGTACTGGGAGCAGGACGCCGAGCTGCGCTTCACCGAGATCTCGGGCGGCGCCGTGGCCGAGGGCTCGGACCGTTTTCTCGGCAAGCGCCGCTGGGAAACGGACATGGTGGGCGTGAGCGCGCAGGCCCTCGATGCGCACCGTGCGTTGCTCGCCCAGCGAAAGCCGTTTCGCGACTTCGAGTTCGGCCGGCGCGATGCGGATGGATTGCACTGGGTGAGCGTGAGCGGCGAGCCCGTGTTCGACGAGGGGGGCGCCTTCCGCGGCTACCGCGGCGTCGGCCGCGACATCACGCGCCGGCGCAACAACGAATCGCAGCTGCGCGAGGCCCACGACATGCTGGAGGTGAAGGCGCGGGAGCTCACCCGCTCCAACGAGGAGCTGCAGCAATTCGCCTACGTCGCCTCGCACGACCTGCAGGAGCCGCTGCGCATGATCTCCAGCTACACGCAGCTGCTGGCGCGGCGCTACGGCGATCGCCTCGACGGCGACGCGCGCGAGTTCATGGACTTCATCGTCGACGGCGCGGCGCGCATGAAGCAGCTGATCGAGGACCTGCTCGAGTATTCGCGCGTGGGCACCCGCGGGCGCGACCTGGAGCCCACCGACAGCTCGGCAGCCCTCGCCAAGGCGCTCTCCAACCTGCGCAAGGCGCAGGAGGAAAGCGGCGCCCGGGTGACCTCCGGCGAGATGCCGCGCGTGGTCGCCGATGCCAACCAGCTCACCCAGCTCTTCCAGAACCTGGTGGCCAACGCGATCAAGTTCCGCGGCGTCGATGCGCCGCGCATCCACGTGGCGGGCGAGTCACGCGGGGACTCCTGGGCCTTCACGGTGAAGGACAATGGCATCGGCCTGGACACCCAATACGCCGACCGCATCTTCATGATGTTCCAGCGGCTGCACAACAAGGCCGAGTACCCCGGCACCGGCATAGGGCTCGCGATCTGCAAGAAGATCGTCGAGCGCCACGGCGGGCGCATCTGGGTGGAGTCCACGCCCGGCGCCGGATGCACCTTCGGATTCACCCTGGCCCGGAACCACAAGGAAAAAGCGACATGATCCGCAACGGAGGAGAACCGGTCGAGATCCTGCTGGTCGAGGACAACCCCGGCGACTACCGCCTCACCAAGGAGGCGCTGAAGGAAGGCAAGGTCTACAACAACCTCTACTGGGTGAAGGACGGTGTTGAGGCGCTCGACTTCCTCAAGCGCCGTGGCGCCCATGCGCAGGCCCCGCGCCCCGACATCATCCTGCTCGACCTCAACCTGCCGAAGAAGGACGGGCGCGAGGTGCTCTCGGAGATCAAGCGCGACGGCGACCTGCGCGCGATCCCGGTCGTGATCCTCACCACCTCAAAGGCCGAGGAGGACGTCCTGCGCAGCTACGACCTGCACGCCAACTGCTACGTGACCAAGCCCGTGGACCTCGACAAGTTCATCGTCGTGGTGCAGTCGATCGACCGCTTCTGGCTCACCGTCGTGACGCTTCCCCCGCCGGGTAGATGAAGGCCGAAGCGCCCGGCCACCAGGTCCTGCTGATCGAGGACAACCCGGGAGACGCGCGCCTCATCCGGGAGATGCTGGCCGAGGACCCGGCGACTCCGTTCCGGCTGCGCTGCGTCGACCGGCTCGCGCGCGGGCTGGAGGCGCTCGCGCTCAAGGACACCGGCCTCGTCCTGCTCGACCTGTCGCTGCCCGACAGCCATGGGCTGGACACCTTCTCCAAGGTGTACGCGCACTCGCCCAAGGTGCCCATCATCGTGCTCTCGGGCAACGACGACCAGCAGCTCGCGCTCTACGCCGTGAAGAGCGGCGCGCAGGATTACCTGGTGAAGGGCAAGATCGACCGGGAGCTGCTGCTGCGCGCCATGCAGTACTCGATCGAACGGAAGCGTTACCAGGAGGAGCTCGAGCGCCAGGCCAACTTCGACGCGCTCACCGGGCTGCCCAACCGCCACCTGCTGCACGACCGGCTGCGCCAGGCGGTTTTCGCGCAGCGCAACGTGCGCTCGGTGGCGGTGGTGTTCATGGACCTCGACCACTTCAAGGTGATCAACGACTCGCTCGGCCACAACTTCGGCGACGAGGTGCTGCGCCACGTGGGCGAGCGTTTGGAAAGCGCCGTGCGCGAAGGCGACACCGTGGCGCGTTTGGGGGGCGACGAGTTCGTGCTCATCCTCAACGACCAGACGCGCGAGGACATGATCTTCCGCACCATGCGCCGGCTGATAGCGCGGGTGAGCGAACCGGTGCAGGTGGGCGGCCGGGAGCTGCACATCACCGCGAGCGCGGGAATCAGCCTCTTTCCGCAGGACGGGCCCGACGTGCAGACGCTGCTCAAGAACGCGGACACCGCGATGTACCGCGCGAAGAGCCAGGGGCGCAACACCTTCCAGTTCTTCACCGCCGAGATGAACGAGCTCGCCAACGAGCGCCTGTCGATGGAGCAGAGCCTGCGCCGCGCCATCGAGCGCGACGAGCTGCGCCTGCATTACCAGCCGCGCGTGAGCCTCGCCACCGGCAAGGTCGACGGCGTCGAGGCCCTGGTGCGCTGGGAGCATCCCGAGCGCGGGCTGATCGTGCCCGATCGGTTCATCCCGCTCGCCGAGGAGACCGGGCTCATCGTGCCGATCGGCGAGTGGGTCCTGCGCCGCGCGTGCGAGCAGGGCGCGCGCTGGCGCGCGGCGGGCCATCCGCGGCTCGTGGTCTCGGTGAACCTTTCGGCGCGCCAGCTCTGGGTGGGCGGGCTCACGCGCCTCGTGGGCGAAGTGCTCGCGCAGACCGGCATGGCGGGCCACCTCGAGCTCGAGCTCACCGAGAGCATGGTGATGCACGACGTGGAGAACGTGATCGCGACCCTGCAATCGCTGCGCGACCTCGGCGTGCGGCTCTCCGTCGACGATTTCGGCACCGGCTATTCGAGCCTTTCCTACCTGCGCCGCCTGCCTCTCAACGCGCTCAAGATCGACGGCTCGTTCGTGCGCGACATCAGCGCCACCGGCGGGCCCGACGACGGCATCCTCGCGCGCGCCATCATCTCGCTCGGCCACAGCCTGCACCTGCAGGTGGTGGCCGAGGGCGTCGAATACGAGGCGCAGCGCGACTTCCTGCGCGACAACGGCTGCGACGAGATGCAGGGTTACTTCTTCGCCAAGCCGCTGCCGGCGGCCGAGTGCGAGGCGCTCTTCTAGTCGTACAGTCCCGCGCGGGCCTTGCCGCGGAAGATGCGGTACGAAAGGAGCGTGTAGAGCAAGATGAAAGGCAGCACGATTACCGCGCCCACGAGCAATACCTTGAGCGCCGAGGGGTGGGCGGCGGCCTCCCAGATCGTGAGCCGGTCGATCACCACGTAGGGGAAGAGGCTGTAGGCGAGGCCGGCGAAGGCGAGCACGAAGATGGCCGCCGCGGCCGCGAACGGCCGCCAGTCCCGGTGCGACGCGCGCGACCTGCGCATGGCGCCCGTGACGCGCCAGAGCCACGCGCCGGCGGCGAGCGTCGCGGCCGGCAGCAGCATGAGCCATAGCGTGCGCGGGAAATCGAACCACTTGTCGCGCACCGTCTCGCTCACGAGCGGCGTGGCGAGGCTCACGAGGGCCACGCCGAGCGCCACCCACAACAATCCCCAGCGCGACCACGCGAGCGCCTTCTGCTGCAATTCGCCCTCGGTCTTGAGCACGAGCCACGTGGCGCCCAGCAACACGTAGCCGCCGCACACGCTCGCGCCCACGACCAGGGCGAAAAGCCAGTATCCCGGCCCGGGCTCGAAGCCCGTGATGTAGCGACCGAGCATCACGCCCTGGCAGAAGGAGGCGAGGAACGAGCCCGCCCAGAAGAGCCAGTTCCAGAGCTCGCGATGCCAGCCCAGGGCCTTCATGCGGAACTCGAAGGCCACGCCGCGAAGCATGAGGCCCACGAGCATCGCCACCACCGGCAGGTACAGCGCCTGAAGGACCACGCCGACGGCGACCGGGAAAGCCGAAAGCAGCAGCCCGATCCCGAGGACGAGCCAGGTTTCGTTCGCATCCCAGAACGGGCCGATCGAGGCGACCATCACCGACTGCTCGCGCTCGTCGGCGCCAGGCATGAGCATGCCTACGCCGAGGTCGTAGCCGTCCAGCACCACGTAGAGCAGCACCGACAGGCCCATGAGCGCCATGAAGACGACCGGCAAGAGGTCCATGTCAGCCCGCCTTCGGCGCCGCGCCGCCCGCGAGCTCGACGGTAGCCGCGTGCGACGAGGGCGCATGGTTGCTCGCGCCCTTGCCGGCCATGTGGGTGAGCACCACGAGGTAGGCGATGAGCATCGCCGCGTAGGTCAGGATGTATCCGGTGAGGCTCGCGCCCAGCTTGGCAGCGCTCACGTCGCCCACGGCGTCGGCGGTGCGCAGCACGCCGTGCACGAGCCAGGGCTGGCGACCGACCTCGGTCACGATCCAGCCGGCGAGCGTGGCGATCCAGCCCGAGAACGTCATGCCCGCGAATACCCACAACAACCAGCGCGGCGCCGGGGCGCGCCGTCGCGTCGCCCACCAGCCCCACCACGATACGAGCAACATCAGCATGCCGATGCCCACCATGACGCGGAAGCCGAAGAAGAGCGGCTTGACCGGTGGAATGTCGGCGCCGAACGCGTCGAGCCCCTTGATCTCGGCGTTTGCGTCGTGCGCCAGGATGAGGCTGCCGGCATAGGGAATCTCGATCGACCAGTCGTTGCGCTTGCGCTCCTCGTTGGGGATGGCGAACAGCACGAGCGGCGCGCCCCGTTCGGTGTGCCAGAGCGCCTCGAGCGCCGCGATCTTCTGCGGCTGGTGCTCGAGCGTGTTGAGCCCGTGCAGGTCTCCCACCACGATCTGGATGGGAATGAGCACCGCCGCCACGCGAACGCCGGCGCGCATCGTCTTGCCGGCGCCCTCGTCGCCCGGCGCGCGCAGCAGGCGCCATGCCGACAATCCCGTCACGACGAACGCGGCGGTCAAGCCCGAGGCGATCAGCATGTGCGTGAGCCTGAAGGGAAACGAAGGGTTGAAGATCACCGTGAGCCAGTCCTGCGCGATCCATTGCCCGTCCTGGAAGATGTGGCCCACGGGCGTATGCATCCACGAATTTAGCGCGAGGATCCAGAAAGCCGACAGGGTCGTGCCCACGGCCACCAGCGCGGTTGCCGCGATGTGCAGCCAGTCCGGGACCCGGTTCATGCCGAAGAGCATCACGCCGAGGAAGGTGGCCTCGAGGAAGAACGCCGTCAGGATCTCGTAGGCGAGCAACGGGCCGGCGATGGCCCCGACGGTGGTCATGTATCGCGGCCAGTTGGTGCCGAACTGGAACGACATCACCACGCCGCTCACCACTCCCATCGCGAAGGAGAGCGCGAAGACCTTCGTCCACAGCTTGAAGGTCGCCAGCCACGCCGGATCGCGCGTTCGCTCGTACATCACGCGGAAGCCCAGCAGGAACCATGCGAGCGCGATGGTCAGCGTCGGGAACAGGATGTGAAACCCGATGTTGATGCCGAACTGCGTGCGGGCGAGGAACAGCGCGTCTTCCATTGGAGCCATTTCCTCCGGGTCGGCCCAGTGAAGACCTTCGCGCGGGCGTCGAGTTCTACCGGAGCATAGCGGGAACGCGCCCTCGGCTGTGGCAGTCACAGGGTGCGTGAACGTTTTCATCGAGCGAATCCAGCACGCCGGGCCGGGCGGGGACAGCCGCGCGCAGCCTGGCGAAATCGACGAGGCCCTGCAATCGGGGCGCGAATTCAGCATCGAGCCCGGCAAGCGCGCCGAGTTCGAAATCGCCCCCGGACAGCGCGCCGTGGTGTATTTGCTCCAGGGCAGCGCCCGCTTCGAAGGCGACGACACGCCGGCGGTAGGCGGGGACACCGTGTGGTTCAAGCCACCCCCGGACGGTAGCGGTGGCTTGCTGGGCGTGGAGGCGGATACGCCGGTACGTGGCGTCCTCGTTTCGCGCCCCGTGCAGGAGTCGCGGCGCAAGGCCTGAAGGTCCGCTGGCTCGTTTGGCGAGCCACCCCGCCGGTAGAATCGTCGCATGCCCAAGACGCTGCGGGACGACCGGCAAGGCGACCTTTTCGCGATGCAAGCGCCGCCGCCGATCGCGGCCCCGGCGCCGTGCGTGGACCCGACGAAAAGGATCGAGCACGCGGCACTGCTCGATCGGCTCGCGCTGGGGCCTCGCGCGGACATCACCGTCGTCACTCCCAGCCTGAGGCTTGCGCAGGCGCTCGAAGCGCAGGTGGATTCGCTGCAGGCGGCCCGCGGCTGCGCCTTCTGGGAGGCCTCCGACATCGTCGCCTTCGGGCCCTTCAACCGGCGCTGCCACGAAGCGGCCCTTTTCTGCCCGGCGGTTACGCGGCTGCCGGCATTGCTTTCCGATGCGGCCGAGCGGCTGGTCTGGGAAGAGGCGATTCGCGCGAGCCCGTGGCGCGACGCGGTGCTCTCGGTTCCCGCCACGGCGGCGCTGGCCGCCGAAGCGTGGGCGCTGGCGCATTCGTGGCGCATCGCCGGCGCGCTGCGCATGGAGCCCTGCGGGATCGACGCCGAGGCCTTCGCGCACTGGGCCGACGACTACCGGCGCCGCACCGAGCGCGCCAACCTGATCGACGGGGCACGCCTGCCGGCGCTGGTGGGCGAGCTGCTCGGCGACGGCGCGCTCGAAGCCCCACGGACTTTGGTGGCTTATGCCTTCGAGCGCATCACCCCGCAGCAGTCGGATTTCCTCGAGGCATGCAGGCGCGCCGGCACCGAGGTCGTGCTGTGCGATGCGCCCGCCGTGCCGGCATGGCTGTCGCGCGTGGAGCTCGAGCACCCGCGCGCCGAGCTCGAGCAGGCTGCCCGCTGGGCGCGTTCACGCCTCGAAGCGGCATCGCCCGGCCGACTGCCACGCATCGGCGTCGTCGTGCCCGATCTGGCCAAGCGCCGGCGCGAGGCGCAACGGGTGTTTGCGCGCGTGCTGGCGCCGAACGAGCCATTCGCCGGCCACGATCGGGCGCCGCTCTTCGACATCTCCATGGGGGAGCCGCTGTCCGCCTGGCCGCTGGTGGACGCGGCGCTCGCCGTCATCGCGATCGCGCTCGGCCCGGTAACCTTCGACCGCGCGAGTCGCCTGCTGCGCTCGCCATTCATCGCAGGCTCCGAGGCGGAGCTGGCTGCGCGCGCGCGGCTCGATGCGGCGCTGCGACGGGCGGCCCCCGCGAGCGTCTCCCTCGTGGCGCTGCGCAAGATGTTCTCGCACGTCTCGCGCCGCTATGCGGCGCCTGCGTGCCCGCGCCTCGACCGGGCGCTCGACGGGCTCATAGAAGCCGCGAAGGAGTCGGCGCGGGCGGCCCCGCTCGAGTGGGCGCGCCGCTTCACGCGGATGCTCGATGCGGTGGGCTACCCGGGGGAGCGCGCGCTCGACTCCTCCGAGCACCAGGCGCTGCGCAAGTGGCGTGACCTGCTGGGTGAGCTCGCCACCCTCACGCCGGTTGCCGGGGAATGGAACGCGGCCGAGGCGCTCGCGCGGCTGCAACGGCTCTGCGGCGAAACCCTCTTCCAGCCGAAGGTCGCCCAGGCGCCCGTGCAGGTCGTGGGCCTGCTCGAGTCGGTCGGCCTCGCCTTCGATCACCTCTGGGTGAGTGGATTGGAGGAGGGCGCCTGGCCGATTGCCGCGCGTCCCCACCCACTCATCGCCGCGTCGCTGCAGCGCCGCGCGGGAATCCCCCAGGCGAGCCCGGAGGCGGCCTTCCGGGTGGACGAGGCGATCACGCACGGCTGGCGGGGCGCGGCAGCGGAAGTGGTCTTCAGCAGCGCGCGCGCGGACGGGGACCGCGAGATGGTGCCGAGCCCCCTGGTGGCGGACGTCGCGCTTGCCGCCCTGGAGTCGCTCTCGATTCCCGCGTACCCGCTGATGCGCGAGGTGTTGTTCGCTGTCCGCAGGGACGCGATGTCCCGGCGCGTCGACGACATTGGCCCGCCCGTGGCGAAGGGACCCGCGCCGGGAGGCACGCGGATCCTCGTGGACCAGGCGGCCTGCGCATTCCGCGCGTTCGCGCATTTCCGCCTCGACGCACGTTCCCTGGAAGCGCCGCAACCGGGACTGGATGCGATGGATCGCGGCCAGCTGCTTCACGTGATGATGGCGCGCCTCTGGGAAGGCCTCAAGGACAGCGCCACGCTCGCCGCCACCGACGAGGCGACGCTTGCCGTCCTCATCGGCGAGGCCGTCGACGCAGCGCTCGCGCGCGTGCATGACGATCGCCCTGGGCGCCTCGAAGGACCCTTCGCCGAGATGGAGCGTGAGCGCCTGGCGCAGATCGCGCGCGAGTGGCTCGCGCTCGAAGCGACCCGGCCGCCCTTCGAGGTCCGGCTGCGGGAAGCATCGATGCCGCTGTCTGCGGGCCGCTTGCAGATCGACGGGCGCATCGACCGTATCGACCGGCTCGAAGGCGGCGGCCTCGCCATCATCGACTACAAATCCGGCAACGTGCGGGTGGGCGCCTGGATGGGGGAACGGCCCGACGATCCGCAACTGCCGCTCTACGCGCTGGCCGCCGGCCAGGGCGATGTGCGCGCGGTCGCGTACGCGCGCCTCAAGGCGGGCGACCGTGGCTTTTCCGGGGTATCGCGCGACGCGGACGCCATCCCCGGCGTGCCGGCGGTCGACAAGTATCGCGGCGTCGGCGCGCCGGCTACCTGGGAAGAGCTCATGGCGCAGTGGCGCATCGAAGTCGATCGCCTGGGCGAGGGTTTCGCGAACGGCGATGCGCGCGTCGATCCCAAGCAGCTGCTCGCCACATGCCGCTGGTGCGACTTGAAGCCGCTATGCCGGGTGCACGAGCGGCTGAGCCCCCTCGACGAGGGCGACGAGGACGAGGACCGGGAGGAAAGCGCTTGAGCGCAGGCGTCATCGTCGATGCGCGCGAGCGCGAGGCCGCGCTCGACCCGCAGCGCTCGTTCATCGTGCAAGCGCCCGCAGGCTCCGGAAAAACCGGCTTGCTGATCCAGCGCTACCTGGCGCTCCTCGCTACCGTCGCCAGGCCCGAGGAGATCCTCGCCATCACGTTTACGCGCAAGGCCGCGGCGGAGATGCGGCAGCGGGTGCTGGCGGCACTTGGCCGGGCCCGCGACGACCATCCCCCGGAGCGCGACAACGACCGGCTCACGTGGCGGCTCGCGCGCGAGGCGCTGGTTCGCGATGCCGCGGCAGGCTGGGGCCTGCTGCAGAACGCCGCGCGCCTTCGCATCCAGACCATCGACTCCCTCTCGGCCGCGCTCGCGCGCCAGATGCCAGTGCTTTCCGGGTTGGGCACCGCGCCGGCAATCGTCGAGGATGCACGCGAGCTGTACGCGCAGGCTGCCGAACGCGCCCTCGACTGCCTCGGGCGTCGCGGCGAGGATGCGCAGGCCGTCACCACGCTGCTGCGACACCTCGACGGCGACTGGAATGCGCTGCGCGCTTTGCTCGAGGCGATGCTCGCACGTCGTGACCAGTGGTTGCCGCGCGTGGCGGGGTTCGATGCCGACGAGGCGGCGCGGGCCGAGCTCGAGGGCGCGTTGCGCGCGGAACGCGCTCGCATCCTCGGGCGCCTGCGGGCACTGATGCCGCCGCAGGAGCAGGCCGAGATCGCCGCGCTCGCGAGGTACGCGGCGAAAAACCTGGTCGAGACCGGCTCCGCTTCGCGCATCGCTCGCCTCGTCGACCTGGGCGGATATCCCCCGGGCGACGAGACCGGCGCCGAGCTATGGCACGGCTTGGCCGACCTGCTGCTCAAGGGCAACGGCACCGACAAGGAGGCGGGCTGGCGCGCGCAGGTGAACAAGAACCAGGGCTTTCCCGCGGTCAAGGGGCCGCTCGCGACGGCCAAGGACCGCATGCACGCCTTGTTGCAGCGGCTCTGCGCCGACGAGGCGCTCTGCCGCGCCCTGCACGCGGCGCGAAGCATGCCGCCAGCGCGATTCACGCCGCAGCAATGGGAAGCCATCGGCGCCATCGTGCGCATCCTGCCCCGTGCCGACGCCCAGTTGCAGCGCGTCTTCGCCGAGCGCGGCCGCATCGATTTCGTCGGCATGGCGCGGGCAGCGGTGCAGGCGCTGGGCTCGGAGGACGAGCCCACGGACCTGCTGCTGGCGCTCGACGTGAAGCTGCGGCACCTGCTCGTCGACGAGTTCCAGGACACGTCGCACGGACAGTGGGAGCTCTTCCGGCTCCTCACCGCGGGCTGGGAGCGGCGCGACGGGCGCAGCGTCTTCCTGGTGGGCGATCCGATGCAGTCGATCTACCGTTTTCGCGAGGCCGACGTGGGGCTCTTCCTGCGCGCATGGAGCGAGGGCCTGCCGCAAGTGCCGCTCGCCGCGCTGCGCCTGCAGACCAATTTCCGCTCGCAGGCAGGCGTGGTGGAGTGGGTCAACCGCCACTTCGGCGACATCTTTCCCAAGGGCGGCGACATCGGCGCGGGCGCCGTGGAGTACGCGAGGTCGAGCGCGCACCACCCCGAGCTGCCGGGGGTCGCCGTGCGGTGGCACCCCTTCCTCGGCACCGACGCCGCGCTCGCCCGCGATGACGAGGCGCGTCGCGTGGTGGAGATCGTGCGCGAGGCGCAGGCGGAGCAGGCCGAGGGGTCCATCGCGGTGCTGGTGCGCAATCGCTCGAACCTCGACCGCATCGTGCGAGCGCTCGGCGAAGCCCGCATTCGCTTCCGCGCCGTCGACATCGAGCCACTCGAAGGACGGCAGGTCATCCAGGACCTGCTGGCCATCACGCGGGCCCTGTCGCACCCGGCCGATCGAATCGCCTGGCTCGGCCTGCTGCGCGCGCCATGGTGCGCCCTTTCGCTCGCCGACCTGCATGCCCTCACCGGCGGAATTTCCGCTCGCGAGGGCGCACGCGCGACGATCTGGGAGCTGACGGGCGATGAAGCCCGGCTGGCGGGCGTGAGCGAGTCCGGACGTGGTCGCATCGCGCACGTGCGCCGTGCGCTCGAGCCGTTCGTGGAGCACCGGCTGCGCGGCTCCCTGCGCGAGCGGGTCGAGGCCGCGTGGATGTCCCTCGGTGGGCCGGCGTGCGCGCCTGGCGCGTCCGATCTCGACGATGCCGAAACCTTCTTCGACCAGCTCGACCAGCTGGAGGATGCGGGCGACCTGCCCGACGCCGCCGCGCTGCAGCGCAACCTCGAGCGGCTCTATGCAGCGCCCGACAGCGGCGAGGACGTCCGCGTGCAGCTCATGACGATCCACAAGGCGAAGGGCCTCGAGTTCGACACCGTGATCGTCCCCGGCATGGATCGTGTGCCGCGCGTGTCCGACAACCCGCTGTGCCGCTGGAAGGTGCGAAGCGACGGCGCGATGCTGATGGCACCCATCCGCGCCGCCACGATGAGCAACGAGCCCGCGTACGACTACCTGCGGGAGCTGGACCGTGCCGCCTCGCAGCACGAGCTCGAGCGGCTGCTCTACGTGGCGGTCACCCGCGCGCGGGCCCGTTTGCACCTGATGGGATATGCGCGCCTGGAGCTCAAGCCCGAGGGCCCCGCGCTGCGGCGCGCTCCCAGCACCACGCTGCTCGGCAAGGCCTGGGAAGCCGCATTGCCGGACTTCGAGGCCGCCAAGCCGCGCTTCCTGGAGCGCATCGGCCAGCGCGCCCCCGAGGTCTCCGTCCAGACATGGCTGCGCTGCCTCGACACTTCACGGCTGCCGGCCGTGGTGGCGGCTCCCTCGGTCATTGCGCCCCCGCGGCCCGTCGAGGAGGAGCGCGAAATCGAGTTCTCCTGGGTGGGTGAGACCGCACGGCACATCGGCACGATCGCGCACGGCTGGCTGCAACGCATCGCCGAGGAAGGCCTGGCGCGCTGGGACGTTGCTCGCGTGGATTCGCTCGCCGCACGTGTGTCCGCGGAGCTCGAACGGCGCGGCGTTCCGCCGGCAGACCTCGCACAGGCGGCTGCGCGCGTGCTGGACGCGTTGCGCAACGCGATCACACAGGAGCAGGGCCGGTGGGTGCTGGCCACGCGCCCCGATGCGCGATGCGAGTACCGGATACGTGTTCCCGGGCCCGAAGGCGTGAGGTTGCTGGTGATCGATCGCATGTTCTCCGACGGCGGTCGGCGCTGGATCGTCGATTACAAGACCTCAACCCACGAGGGCACCGATCTGGAGGGTTTCCTGGATACGGAGAAGGCGCGTTATCGCGACCGGATGATGCGCTACGCAGTGGCCTTCGGCGGGGCGGCCGGAAACATGGGCCTGTACTTCCCGCTGGTCGGCGGCTGGAGGGATTGGGAGGCCTGAGGCCTTCGCCTACGGGGGGTCGCCGAGCTCGCGGGACAGCCTGGCCACGACCTCGCGCAGTCCCGCCACTTCCTGGCGCAACTGGTCGAGCTCGGCGCGCAACGCCGCGAGCTCACCCACGCTCACCGCCTGGGTCGGCACGACCGGGGTGGTCGCAAGCTCCGCCGAGGGCTCGCCCGAGAGCAGGTGCGCCCAGCGTGTCTCGCGGGCTCCAGGTTGCTTCGCGAGCTCGCGCACGAAGCCCTTCTCACCCAGCTCCCGCAGGAATGCCTCCACGGCGAGGATGTCGCCGAAGCGGTGCAGGCGCTCGCTGTTGATGCGCAATTCCCCCGCGGTCTGCGGGCCGCGCAGGAAAAGCACCGCCAGCAGCGCCACCGATTGCGGAGGCAGTCCCAGCCCCTTGCCGGCGTTGTGCGAATACCGCATCGCGCGCCCACCGCTCGTCTCCATCACGAGCGAGAGCGATTTCAGCCGGTCGACCGCGCCCTGAACCTCCGCCTCGCTCGCCTCGAGCACCGGGTCGCGGCTCGTCTTCTGGTTGCAACCCGAGACGAGCGCGTTCAGCGTGAGCGGATAGCTGTCGGGAACAGTGTGCTGCTTCTCCACGAGCACGCCGAGCACGCGCGTCTCGAGCAACGAGAGGGAAGGCAGGGACATGGCCCGATTATCGCCCGCGCGAGCCTCATTCCCCATCCCTCATCTTTCATCCCTGCCCCTACAGCTTCAACCCCCCCACCAGCCCGATCACGCCAATGGCGATGAGGTAGATGGCAACGATGAAGTTGAGCAGGCGTGGCATCACCAGGATGAGGATCCCGGCGATGAGGGCGATGAGCGGGCCGAGCGTGAGCTGCAGGTTCATGGCGGGACTCCTGTCGAGGGGGCGCAGCTTCGACAGGCGCGATCCCGCGATGTTCGTTCAGGCCAGGCCTTTGGGCAGCGACTGCGTCGAGCCCTCGTCGGCGGGCTGCGCCCGTCCCGTGATCCATTCGCGCAGCAGCCGCGTCACTTCCGCCGGTTTCTCGATCGCCGCCATGTGGCCGCAGTCCTCGAGGATCTCGAGACGGGCGCCGGGAATGCCGCGGGCGAGCTCCTCCAGGAGCTCCACGGGCATCACCGCGTCTTTTCGCCCGGCGATGACGAGCGTGGGGCACCGAATCGCCGCGAGGTGCGGCCGGCTGTCGACGCGCGCCATGATCGCGGTTTCCTGGCGCTTGAAGGCTTCCTTGCCGATGGCCATCTTCATCGAGCCGATGATCCCCGTGCGCACCGGATCCTGCAGGTGCTCCTCGGTCATGAGCTTGGGCAGCAGAGTGTTGACCACGCCGTCGAAATCGCGATCGGCCATCGCCATCAGCCGGCGGCGGTTCTCGATGGACTCGGGCGAGTCAGCGCGCGCATTCGTATTGAGCAGCGCCAGCTTCGCGAGGCGCTCCGGAGCCTGGCGGGCGATTTCGAGGGCGACGTAGCCCCCCATCGAATGTCCGGCGAGCAGGAGCGGACCCTCGGGCGCCTGGCGCAACGCGTCGGTCGCCATGCCCGCGATGGTGTCGGATTGGGTGAGGTCGGCCACCGTGCACGAGGCGATGTCGCGCAAGGCATCGATGACCTGGTGGAAGCCGCCCGCGTCCTCGAGGAGGCCGGGCAGCAGGAACAGGTTAGGTGGGCTCATGGCGGTGTCGGACACGCGCCGCGAAGCCGGGTTCGGGGTCCCGGGCGCCGGGAGGAGGGGAGAGGCGCCCGGGGGTACTGCAAGCGAATCGCGTTACTTGGCGATGGCGCGCTTGGTAAGCGCGGGTTGCAGCATCGAGGCGCGCGAGGCCTGCTGGCGGGCCGCAGCCGCGAGCGTCTTCAGGCCCTTGACGGCAACCTGGACGGCTTCCACGACCATGGCGGAGACGACTACCGCGCGTTCCACGCGCGCACGGTGGATGTGGCTCTCGATAACGGCGAAATCGGGGTGCTTCTGCTTGAAATTCATGAACTTGTCCTTTACGTCTGGCGGCACCTTGAGGCCCGGCGGGCCGGTGAATCGGGTGCCACGGGTCAAATATAGGTACTATGCTGCAGTGCAACAACCGATTTGTTTTCCGCCGACGAATGAGAAAAACTAAGGCATGGTGAGCCCGGCCGGCCCGCGGTTGCCCCCCCTCAACGCGCTGCGAGCGTTCGAGGCCGCGGCGCGCCTGCTCAGCTTCAAGAATGCCGCCCGAGAGCTGCATGTGACGCCCGGCGCCGTGAGCCACCAGGTGAAGCTGCTGGAGGAGCACCTCGGCGTGGCGCTTTTCCGCCGCCTCACCCGCGCCCTCGAGCTCACCGCCGAGGGCGAAGCGATGCTGCCGCTGGTGCGCGACGGGCTGCAGAGCCTGGCCGCGGCCGTCGAGAAAGTGCGGCTTCGCACCGAGCACGGCGCGCTCGCCGTCATCGCGCCGCCCAACTTCGCCGCCCGCTGGCTGATCCCGCGCCTTGCGCGCTTCACCGACGCATATCCGAACCTCGAGCTGCACCTCGCGAGCCGCGCCTCCATGATCGATGTCCGTGGGGAAGAGGCGCCGTCCGTCCCGGTGAACGCGCGTGACGATACGCCGGTCGCGATGATCCGGTTCGGCGACGGAGACTACCCGGGCTCGCGCGTGGACGAGGTGTTCTCCGCTACCTACGTTCCGGTGTGCAGCCCGCGGCTGCTGCGCGGTGCGCGGCCCCTGCGCGAGCCCGCCGACCTGAGGCACCACGTGCTCCTGCACGACGACACCGTGATCGACGAGGGCGCGCGCCCGAGCTGGGACGACTGGCTCGAGGCCGTCGGCGTGAAAGGGGTCGACGCATCGCGCGGCCCGCGCTTCAGCGACGCCTCGCTGGCGTTCGAAGCCGCCCTCGAGGGCATGGGCGTGGCCCTCGCGATGAAGCCCCTGGTCCGCAGCGACATCGAGGAGGGCCGCCTGGTGATGCCTTTCGACATCGCCGCACCCGCGAGCTATTCCTACTGGCTCGTGACTCCGGAGGGCAGCAACGGTCCCACGGCGGACTTCAGGCAGTGGCTGCTGGAGGAGTCGAAGACGGAAAGGGAGTAGGTTCCCCTCTCCCCCAGTTCTTCTACAACCACCCGATCTTCCTGAACCGCCTCAGCAGGAAGAGGTCGATCACCACCATGAGCCCGATGGCCGCCGGATAACCCCATGGCTCGTTCAGCCCGGGCATGTGCTTGAAGTTCATGCCGTACACGCCGGCGATGAGGGTGGGCACCGCGACCAGCGCGGCATAGGCCGCGAGCCGCCGGGTCACGTCCGTGCTGTCCATGTTGATCATCGAGAGGTTCACCGAGAGCGCGGTGATCACCATGTCGCGCAGGCCGTCCAGCTGCGTGCTCACCCGCAGCAGGTGGTCGTAGATGTCGCGGAAATATTCCTGGACCCCCTGGCAGACCTGCGGCACGCGCCCGCCGTAGAGCTTGTGCACCACCTCGATCAGCGGCTCCACGCAGTGGCGCATCACCATCAACTGGTGCTTGAGGGCATAGAGCTCCTCGATGTTGGCGCGATGCGACTTGGCCGTGAATATGCGCTCCTCGATGGCTTCCAGCTGCACCTCGAGCCGGTCCACCATCGGGAAATAGCGATCGACGACGTTGTCCATCAGGGCATAGAAGACGAAGCCCGCGCCCACGCGCAGCAGCCCGGGCTCGGCCTCGGCGCGGTCGCGCACCGCCTGGAAGCCCGGCTCGGTGCCGTGGCGCACCGACAGCACGTAATTGGGCCCCACGAAGAGGTCGAGCTCCCCCAGCTCGCCCAGCTCGCCGTCCCTGAGCTGAGGCACCTTGAGCACCGTGAAGAGCGAGTTGCCGTACTCCTCGATCTTGGGCCGCTGGTGGCCGCTCATGGCGTCCTCGATGGCGAGCTCGTGCAGCTCGAACTCGGCCTGCATCTCCAGCAGCTCCCCGGGCTCGGGATCCTTGAGCGCCACCCAGACGAAGCACTCCGGGCGCTTCACGTAGTCGCTGATGTCGGCCTTGGGAATGTCCCCCAGCTTGCGGCCATCCTGGTAGGCGACGCAGTTCACCAGCATGCGGTAGCCTCCATGGTGAGGGCGCCCTCGTGGTCGCGCGTCCAGAGCCGCGCCGTGCGCGCCGCGGTGTCGGCCGTGCCGCAGGTGAAGAAGCTCGCGGTGTCGAAGAGCGGGCGCCTCGCGCGGAAGCTGAAGGACTTGAGCGTGAGCTCCGGGGCGTTGCGGCGCAGCAGGTCCACCAGCAGCGTGGCCGTGAGCGGCCCGTGCACTACGAGGCCCGGGTAACCCTCGACCTGGGTCACGTAGGGATGGTCGTAGTGGATCCGATGGCCGTTGAAGGTCACGGCGGAATAACGGAAGAGCAGCACCGGGTCGGGGCGGATCTCGCGCCGCCAGGCCTCGCCGGTGGGCGCGGGCACCGCATCGGCCACCGCCTGGCCCGATTCGCTGCGGAAGACGATGTCGTGCTCGTCGACGACGGCCGTGCCTGCGCCCTCGGCGACCTCGTGCCGCACGGTGACGAAAACCAGGTCCCCGCTGCGGCCTTGCTTCACCTTCACGTCGGCGATCCGCGAAGTCCGGGTCGCCTCGGTGCCGACATGGAGCGGCCGCAGGAACTCGAGTCTGCTGCCGGCCCACATGCGTCGCGGCAGCGGCACCGGTGGGATGAACTCGCCCCGCGCCAGGTGGCCATCGGGGCCGACCAGCGACTGGCGGTGGACGGGAAGGAAATAGAGCCAGTGCGCGAGCGGCGGCAACGGATCGCCTTCGCGGGGAGGCGGATCATCGCGATCGAGCAGCGCCGAAAGGGCCGACAGCGAGGCGGGAGCGAGGAAGTCGCGCCGCGCCTCGGTGCGGCCGATCCATTCACGCAGGTGGTCGAAGTCGTTCGCGGGCATTCTTGGCTCCGGGTGGCGGACCAGCGTATCCGAATCGCGCCACCGGCGGAAACCCGCCGCTGAACTGCCCCTGCGCGCGCCGATCCAACGCTGCAACGGAGGAAACGGCATGGCGATCGCCCCCAAAGTGGAGGATTACCTCGCGCGGCACGAGGCCCGGTACGACATCGTGAGCCACCCGCGCTCCGCGAGCAGCATCGAGACAGCGGACGCGGCCAACATCCCCGGCGATCGCCTCGTGAAGGCGGTGGTTCTCAAGGATGACGACGGCCTGCTCCTGGCTGTCCTGCCGTCCACGCTCAGCGTGCACATCGGACACCTCGCCACCGAGCTCGACCGCCGCCTGCGCCTCGCCGACGAGGAAGACCTTCCACGGGTCTTCACCGACTGTGCCCCCGGCGCCATCCCGCCGCTCGGCGTGCCCTACGGCGTACGAACCCTGCTGGACGACAGCCTGGGCGCTCGCGAGGACGTGTTCTTCGAGGCCGGCGACCACGAGCACCTCGTGCACATGACCGCCGAGCAGTTCATGGCGCTGCAGGGCGGCGCCCAGCGCGTGCACTTCGGCCAGGCCGAGCGCCGCCACCTTCGCTAGACCGTTACCACCCGCCGCCGAGGGCGCGGATCAAGGCAATCGTCGCCGCGAGGCGGCGGCCGAGGAGCTGCACCGTCTGCCGCTCCTCGGCGAGCTGCGTGGCCTGCACCTGCACCACGTTGAGGTAGCTCACGGTGCCGGCCTTGTACTGGTTCACCGTCAGCACCACGCTTTCACGCGCGAGGCGGGCCGCGTCTTCCTGCACCTTCATCTCCTCGGCGAGCCAACGCACCGCCGCGAGATTGTTCTCGACCTCCTCGAACGCCTCGAGCGTGGTCTGCCGGTAGTTCGCCACGGTCTCGTCGTACGAGGCGCGTGCCGAATCCACTTCGGCCGCGCGGGCGCCGAAATCGAGCACGGTGGCCGCGAGTCCCAGGCCCAGGGACCACACGCGATTGGGGGCCGAGATCAGGCTCGATAGCGCGCCGCTCGCGAATCCGCCGCTGCCGCTGAGCCCGAGGGTGGGGAAGTACGCCGCCTGCGCCACGCCGATGCGCGCGTTCGCAGCCGCGACCCGGCGCTCCGCCGCGGCGATATCGGGTCGGCGCTCGAGCAGCGTGCTGGGCACGCCGGGTGGCACTTCGGGAATGCTCACCTGCAGCTTGACGGGCTCGAGCGCGAAAGATGAAGGCGCCTTGCCGAGCAGGACCGCGATGGCGTGCTCGAGGCTGGCTCGGGTGACCTGCAGGTCGAGCACCTGGGCCTGCGTGCTCTTCAGCTGCGACTCGGCCTGCACCACGTCCACGCGCGCGACCACGCCGGCCTCGTAGCGGTTTCGGGTCACGCGCAGCGATTGCTCGAAGCCCTTGACGGTGTCCTCGAGCAGGTCGCGTTGCACATCGGTCACGCGTAGCTGGAAATAGCTGGTGGCGAGCTCCGCTTGCAGCGACAAGCGCACGTTCTCGAGGTCCGCAGCGCTCGCCTCCTCTCCCGCCTGGCTCGCTTCGATGAGGCGCCTCACGCGGCCCCACAGGTCTACCTCCCAGCGCGCGTCGAGCCCGATGTCGTAGCTGGCACTGGAGCCGCCTTCGCCGCGGCGGCTGCGCGAGGCCCCCGCGCTCGCGCCCACGGTCGGAAACAACCCCGAGCGCGCCGACTGCACCGCGGCGCGCGCATTGCGATAACGCGCCTCGGCCGCGGCGAGCGTCTGGTTGGAAACGGCCACCTGCTCCATCAAGGCGTCGAGCGTGGCGTCGTTGAAGACCTTCCACCACTGGCCCTTGGGCACGTGGTCCCGCGGGTTCGCGGCCGCCCAATCGCCGCTCGCTTCCTTGAAGGCTGCGGGCGTTTCCACTGAAGGCCTCTCGTAGTTCGGTCCGATTGCGCATCCGGCAAGCAGGAAGCAAAAGCCGAACGCAGATCGCCGCAGCCAGCCCCACGCAGATGACCGCGGATAAGGGCAGGGTTTGCCTTCGCGGCTTCGGCTCGGCACCGCGCGAACCCCGAGCACGACACAATTCATTTCATCTGCGGTCATCTGCGGCGATCTGCGTTCGGCTTTAATCAGTGGGCGGCAACGCCCACGCGCCCCCGTCCGCGGAAGCGTCGGGCGGTCCAGTGCCGTGCGCGGTCCAGGTAGAGATAGACAACGGGAGTGGTGTAAAGGGTCAGCAGCTGCGAAAGGATCAAACCGCCGACGATCGAGATGCCGAGAGGCCGGCGAAGCTCGGCGCCATCGCCGCTGCCCAGCGCCAGCGGGATCGCCCCCAGCAGCGCGGCCACCGTCGTCATCATGATGGGCCGGAATCGCAGCACGCACGCCTCGAAGATCGCATCGCGCGGGCTCGCGTCGTGGTCGCGCTCGGCCGCGAGCGCGAAGTCGATCATCATGATGGCGTTCTTCTTCACGATGCCGATCAGCAGGATCACGCCGATGAGCGCGATCATGGAGAACTCGGTCTTGAAAAGGAGCAGCGCGAGCAGGGCGCCCACGCCCGCCGAGGGCAGGGTCGAGAGGATCGTGATCGGGTGGATGGTGCTTTCGTAGAGGATGCCCAGCACGATGTACACCGTGAGCAGCGCGGCGAGGATGAGCCACGGCTGGTTGTCCAGGCCCTGCTGGAAGAGGCGCGAGGTGCCCTCGAAGGAGGCGTAGATGTTGGTCGGCGCCCCGATGCGGGCGAGGGCGTCGCGGATCGCCTCCGAGGCCTCGGACATCGAGACATCGGGCGCCAGGTTGAACGAGATCGTAGTCGCGGCGAAGCTCCCCTGGTGGCTAACCGAGAGCGGCGCCAGGGTCGGCTCATAGCGGGCGATGGCCGATAGCGGCACCTGGCCGCGCACGCCGCCGGCGTGCTGCGTCGCGTTGGGCGCCAGGATGTAGATCGAATCGAGCACCGCCGGGCTCTGCGTGTACTCCGGCGCGGCCTCCATGATCACGCGATACTGGTTGCGGTCCTGGTAGATCGTGGATGCGACCGATTGCCCGAAGGCCAGGTTGAGCGTGCTGTCGATGGCGCGCATCGTGATGCCCAGGCGCGAAGCCGTCGCGCGGTCGATCACGAGCGTCATCTGCAGGCCGCGGTTCTCCTGGTCCGAATTGAGGTCGGTGATCTCCGGCAGGCTGCGCATCTCGCGCTCGAGGCGCTGCGCCCAGGTGCGCAGCTCGTTCACGTCCTCGCCGCGCAGCGTGAATTGCTGCGAGGCATCCGCCTGCCGGCCGCCGCCTCGCAGGTCCTGGATGGGATTGAGGAACACGTTCGCGCCCGGCTCCTTAGCAGTGGCGGCGCGCAGCCGCGTGAGCACCACGTCGATCTTCTCGCGGCCCTCCTTGAGCGGCTTCAATGCGACGAACATCTGTGCACGGTTGCGCTGGCCGCCCCCGGTGAACGCGGTCACGCTTTCCACCGCGGGGTCGGCCCGGATGATCGCGACGAACGTGTCCAGCTTCTGCCGCATCGCCTGGAAGGAGATCGACTGGTCGGCGCGCACGAAGCCGATGAGGCGGCCGGTGTCCTGCTGCGGGAAGAAGCCCTTGGGAATGACGGTGTAGAGCCAGACGTTGATGCCGATGGTGGTGATGAAGACCAGCAGGACCGGGAATGGATAGCGCAGCACGAAGGCGAGGCTGCGCTCGTAGCCCCGCCGCATCCGCTCGAAACCCGCTTCGCTCCAGCGCGCGAAGCGCGAGGGCCGCTCCTCCCCTTTTGGCTTGAGCAGCAGCGAGCACATCATCGGCGTGGTGGTGAGCGAGATCACGAGCGAGATGGCGATGGCCACCGAAAGCGTCACCGCGAACTCGCGGAAGAGGCGCCCGACGATGCCGCCCATGAAGAGGATGGGGATGAACACCGCGATGAGCGAGACGCTGATGGAGACGACGGTGAAGGCCACCTCGCGCGCGCCCTTGAGGGCCGCCTCCATCGGCGCCATGCCCTTCTCGATGTAGCGCTGCACGTTCTCGAGCACCACGATGGCATCGTCCACCACGAAGCCGGTGGCGATGGTGAGCGCCATCAGGGACAGGTTGTTGAGGCTGTAGCCCAGGAGGTACATGGCGGCGAAGGTGCCGATCAGCGACACGGGGACCGCGACCGCCGGGATGAGGGTGGCGCGGCCGCTGCGCAGGAATATCCAGACCACGAGGATCACCAGGGCGACCGAGATCATCAGCGCCTGCTCCACCTCCCGGAGCGAGGCTCGGATGGTGGTGGTGCGCTCCATCGCGAGATCGAGGTTCACCGCCGCCGGGATGGATGCGCGGAACTCCGGCATGAGCTCGGTCACCCGGTCCACCACCTCGATGATGTTGGCGTTGGGCTGGCGGTTGATGATGAGCATCACGGCCGGCACGCCGTTGGCCACGCCGTAGTTGCGCACGTCCTGGACGCTGTCCTCCACACGCCCGAGGTCCGACAGGCGCACCGCGGCGCCGTTGCGGTAGGCGACGATGATGGGCATGTACTCGGCCGCGCTCCTCGCCTGGTCGTTCGCCAGGATCTGCCAGTAGCGCTCGTCGTCCTCGAGGAAGCCCTTGGGCCGGTTCACGTTGTGCGCGGCGATGGCCGAGCGCACCTCCTCGAATCCCACGCCCAGCTTGTTGAGCACCGTGGGGTTGAGCTCCACGCGCACCGCGGGCAGGGAGCCACCCCCCACGGTCACCTGCCCCACGCCGGGAACTTGCGCGATGCGCTGCGCGAGCACGGTGGAAGCGATGTCGTACATCTGCCCGCGCGTGTACGTCTGAGAGGTCATCGCGAGGATCATCACCGGCGCGTCGGCCGGGTTCACCTTGCGATAGGTCGGGTTGTTGGGAAGGCTCGAGGGCAGCTGGCTCCTCGCCGCCTGGATCGCCGCCTGCACTTCGCGCGCCGCGCCGTTGATGTCGCGCGAAAGCTCGAACTGCAGCGTGACGCGCGTGCTGCCGAGCGAGGAGTTGGACGTCATCTCCGTCACGCCCGCGATGCGCCCGAGCGCGCGCTCGAGCGGCGTGGCCACCGTCGCCGCCATCACCTCGGGACTCGCTCCCGGCAGCGAGGCGCTCACCGACACCGTCGGGAAGTCCACCTGCGGCAGCGGCGACACCGGGAGCAGGCCGAAGCTCACGATGCCCGCCAGCGCCACGCCGATGGTGAGGAGCGTGGTCGCGACCGGGCGGCGGACGAAGGGCTCGACGATGTTCACGGGGAGCTATCCCTGCGTTGGAATTTCACGCCGATGCCCGCCGATGCGCCGCCGATCAGTGCGCGTGTTTCATGGCTGCGGTAACCACGACTGCGAACTGAAAAATTCATCGGCGCGTCATCGGCGGTCATCGGCGTGATATGCGGGCGTTCCGTCAGCCACCACCGCACGCGTTTCGGGCTGTTTGCGCCGATCCCTCCAGCGCCGGGCCCAGCGATCGAAGTAGAGGTAGATCACCGGCGTGGTGAAGATGGTGAGCAGCTGCGAGAAGATGAGCCCGCCCACGAGAGCGATGCCCAGCGGCCGCCGAAGCTCGGCGCCCACGCCGAAGGAAAGCATGAGTGGCAGCGCGCCCAGCAGCGCCGCCATGGTGGTCATGAGGATCGGGCGGAAGCGCAGCAGCGCCGCCTTGCGGATCGCCTCGTCGGCGGGCAGGCCTTCCTCGCGCTCGGCATCGAGGGCGAAGTCCACCATCAGGATCGCGTTCTTCTTCACGATGCCGATGAGCAGGATGATGCCGATGATGGCGATGATGCCGAGGTCCTGGCCCGCCAGCCGCAGGGACAGCAGCGCGCCCACGCCCGCCGAAGGCAGGGTCGAGAGGATCGTCACCGGGTGGATGTAGCTCTCGTAGAGCACGCCCAGGACGATGTACATGGTGACGATCGCGGCGAGGATCAGCAGCAGCGTGCTGAGCAGCGAGGCCCGGAAGGCGTTGGCCGCGCCCTGGAAGTTCGCGCGCACGCTGGCGGGCAGCTTGATCTCCTGCTGGGCGGCTTCGATGGCCTTCACCGCCTCGCCCAGCGCGTACCCCTGAGCCAGGTTGAACGACACGGTGATCGCCGGGAATTGTCCCATGTGGCTCACCGCGAGCGTGACCGGCCGCTCGCTCACCGTGGCGATGGCCGTGAGCGGCACCTGCACGCCACCGGTGCCCGGCACGTAGACATCGGCCAGCGCAGCCGGGCCGCGGCGGAACTCGGGCTTCACCTCCAGCACCACGCGGTACTGGCTCGACTGGGTGAAGATGGTCGAGACGAGGCGCTGGCCGAAGGCGTTGTAGAGCGCGTTGTCGATGGCTGCGGGCGTGATGCCGAGGCGCCCGGCGCTGTCGCGGTCGATCGTCACGTAGGCCTGCAGCCCCTGGTCCTGCAGGTCGGAGGCCACGTCGGTCGCCTGCGGAAGCTCCCTCAGTCGCGCCACCAGGCGCGCCGCCGCTTCGCGCAGCTCCTGCTGGTTGGCGCCTTCGAGCGTGAGCTGGTATTGCGTGCGGCTCACGCGGTCCTCGATCGTGAGGTCCTGCACCGGCTGCATGAAGAGGAGGATCGAATCCTGGCGGGCGACCCGCTCCTTCAACCGCGCGATGACCGTGGACACCCCTTCACGCTCGCCATGGGGCTTGAGCTGGATCAGCAGGCGCCCGGCGTTCGGCGTCATGTTCGTGCCGTCCACGCCGATGAAGGACGAAACGCTCTCGACTGCCGGGTCCTCGAGGATGAGGCCCGCGAGCGAGCGGCTGCGCTCCGACATCGAGGCGAAGGAGGTTGCATGGGGCGCCTCGGACACCGCCTGGATAAGGCCCGTGTCCTGCAGCGGGAAGAACCCCTTCGGGATGACCAAATAGAGCAACGCGGTGAGCACAACCGTCACCAGGAAGACGATCATCGTGAGCGGTTGGTGGCGCAGCACCCACACGAGCGCGCGGTCGTACCGTGCGACGAGGCGGTCGAACATCTCGCCGCTCTTGCGGAAAAAGCGTCCCTGCCTTTCCGGCGGGGTGTGCCTGAGCAGGCGCGCCGCCATCATCGGAGTGAGGGTGAGCGAGACGAAAGCCGAGATGAGGATGGCGACGGCGAGCGTGACCGCGAACTCGCGGAAGAGCCGGCCCACCACCTCGCCCATGAAGAGCAGCGGGATCAGTACCGCCACCAGCGAGAAGGTGAGCGAGATGATGGTGAAGGCGATCTGCTTGGAGCCTTTGAGCGCCGCCTCCATGGGGCTATCGCCTTCCTCCACGTAGCGCGCGATGTTCTCGATCACCACGATGGCATCGTCCACCACGAATCCCGTGGCGACGGTGAGCGCCATGAGGGTGAGGTTGTTGATGCTGTACCCCATGAAATACATGATGCCGAACGTGCCGATGAGCGACAGCGGCACCGCGGCGGCGGGGATCAAAGTCGCCGTGGCGCTCCTCAGGAACACGAAGATCACGGCGACCACGAGGAAGACCGCCATCATCAGCTCGAACTGCGTGTCGTGCACCGAGGCGCGAATCGTCACGGTGCGGTCGGTGAGGAGCTGCGTCTCGATGGCGCGGGGCAGCGAGGCGGTGAGCGCGGGCAGCAGCGCCTTCACGCGATCCACCACCTCGATCACGTTGGCGCCGGGCTGGCGCTGCACGTTCACGATGATTGCCGGCACCTGGTTCATCCACGCGGCCAGGCGCGCGTTCTCGGCATCCTCCACCACGTCGGCGATGTCGCGCAGGTAGACGGGCGCGCCGTTCTTGTACGCGACCACGATCTGGCGGTATTCCTCGGGGCTGCGCAGCTGGTCGTTGGCGTCGATGGTGTAGGCGCGGTCGGGCCCGTCGAAGCTGCCCTTGGCCTGGTTCACGTTGGCCGCGTTGATGGCGCTCCTCAGGTCTTCCATCGAGAGCCCGGCGGCCGCGGCGGCGCGCGGATTCACCTGCACGCGCACGGCGGAGCGTTGCCCGCCCGACAGCGTCACCAGCCCCACGCCCGGCACCTGCGAGATCTTCGTGGCGAGCCGTGTATCGACGAGGTTCTGCACCTGGGTCATCGGCATCGTCTTCGACGTGACGGCGAGCGTGAGGATGGGGGCGTCCGCAGGATTGACCTTGCTGTAGATGGGCGGCGAAGGCAGGTCGGCGGGCAGGAGGTTGCCGCCGGCGTTGATCGCGGCCTGCACTTCCTGCTCGGCGCTGTCGAGCTCGACGCTCAACTCGAACTGCAACGTGATCACCGATGCGCCTCCCGAGCTCGTGGAGGACATCTGCTTGAGTCCCGGCATCTGCCCGAATTGCCGTTCGAGCGGGGCGGTAACGCCGGAAGTGACCACGTCCGGGCTCGCTCCCGGATAGAGCGTCACGACCTGGATCGTGGGGTAGTCCACCTGCGGCAGGGCCGAGAGCGGCAGCTGGCGATAGGCCACCCATCCGGCAAGCAAGATCGCGATCATGAGCAGCGCCGTGGCCACCGGGCGCAGGATGAAGAGGCGGGACGGGTTCACTGCTGCGGCTTGCCGCTGCCTTCACGCGCCTCGCGGCGCTTGCGGAATTCCTCGCGCTTCTCCGGCGTCCCGCCTTCGGAGCGGCGCCCTTTCCCCTCGCCGGGCCCGGCGGCCGGCGCTCCCGCGGGCCGCTGCGATGCGCCGGGCTGCGTGACTTCCACCTTCGCGCCCTCGCGAATGCGATCGACGCCATCGGTGATCACGCGCTCGCCCTCCTGCAGCCCGGACTCGATGGCGGTGAGGGAGCCTTCCACGGGTCCCGTGACGATAGGGCGGATGGCGACCGTGTTGTCCTCCTTCACCACGTACACGATCGTTCCCTGGGTGCCGCGCTGCACCGCCGCGGAAGGGACGGCCACCACGCCCTTGCGCGTGTCGACCACCATGCGCGCGTTCACGAACTGGTTGGGAAAGAGCTTGCCTTCCTTGTTGGGGAACGACGCCTTGAGGCGCACGGTACCCGTGGCGACGTCGATCTGGTTGTCGGTGGTGATGAGCTCGCCCTTGGCGAGCACGTTCTTCTGCTCGCGATCCCAGGCTTCCACTACGGGCTTGTCGCCGGCATTCAGGCGCGCCAGCACGCGCGGCAGCGTGTCCTGCGGAATGGTGAACAACACGCCCATCGGGTCGACCTGCGTGATCACGGCGACGCCATTGGCATCGGAGCCGCGGACCATGTTGCCGGCATCGACCACGCGAAGGCCGGTGCGCCCCGCGATCGGCGCGGTGATGCGCGTATACGAAAGCTGCAGCTTGGCGTTATCGACCTGCGCCTGGCCCACCTTGACCGTGCCCTCCAGCTGGCGCACGAGCGCCGCCTGCTGGTCCACCTGCTGGGTCGCGATCGAATCCTGCTGCAGGAGCTTGCGGTAACGCTCGAGGTCCAGGCGCGCATTGTTGAGCTGTGCCGCGTCGCGCGCGAGCTGGCCTTCGGCCTGGGCGAGCGCAACCTGGAGCGGAACCGGGTCGATCTGCGCGAGCACCTCGCCCTGCTTGACCATCTGCCCTTCGTCGAAGAGCACCGCCAGCAGCTGGCCATCCACGCGCGGCTTCACGGTCACGGTGCGAAGCGCTGTGGCGGTGCCCAGGGCCGTCTGCACGATGTTCATGTCGGCCTTGCGGGCCGCCACGGCTTGCACCGGTTGCGCGCGGTTGGGGTCGCCGCCGCCGCGCCGGCCGCCCTTGCCCGCCTTGGCCTTGGCCGCCACGGCGCCCGACGGCGTGGGCGGGTCGCCTCGTCCCCAGATCCACCACGCACCGAGCGCCATCAGCCCGATCATCGCCGCGACGACCACGGGGTAGATCCAGCCGCGGCGAGGGCGGTCGAGCGAGGGGGGCGGCGGGTCCGGGGGCAGCGAGCTCATCGAAGGATTTTCTTATTGGAGTCCGCGTATTGGAGCAGAGATTACCCCGCGGGTTTCCAGCCCATTGCTTCGAAATGTAAACCGCGTTACGCCGGAACCAAAGGTCCTTCCTGCATCGCGGCGATCTGTTCGCGAAGCTCGAGGACCCGATCCTGCCAATAGCGCGCGGTGTTGAACCACGGGAAGGCGATCGGAAACGCCGGATCGTCCCAGCGACGAGCGAGCCATGCGCTGTAATGCAGCAGGCGAAGCGTGCGCAGCGCCTCGACCAGGTGGAGCTCGCGATCGTCGAAATCCATGAAGTCCTCGTAGCCCTCGAGGATGCGCCGCATCTGCCTGCCCATCGACGAGCGGTCCCCGGAAACGAGCATCCAGAAGTCCTGCACGGCCGGCGCCATGCGCGCATCGTCGAGGTCCACGAAATGCGGGCCACCCTTTTGGTTGCCGGTGTCGGGAGCCCACAGTACGTTGCCGGCGTGGCAGTCGCCGTGAGTGCGGATCTGGGTGACGTTGCCCGCGCGCGCGAACGCCGCGCGCACGCCCTCGAGGGCGAGGTCGGCAGCCTGCCGCCAGGCGGGCAGGATGTCCTCGGGAATCAGGCCGGCTTCCAGCAGGAATCGCCGCGGCTCGTCGCCGAAGCTTTCGATGTCGAGCCGTGGACGGTGCTCGAAGGCGCGCGTGGCGCCCACCGCATGGATGCGCCCGAGGAAGCGCCCGAGCCAAACGAGCGTGGCCTCATCGTCCAGCTCCGGGGCACGGCCGCCGCGACGCGGATAGACGGCGAAGGTGAAGCCTTCGGCGTGCAGCAGCGTCTTTCCGCCCAATGCGGTCGGGGCGACCACGGGAATCTCGGCCGCGTCGAGCTCGAGCGCAAAGGCCTGCTCCTCGGCGATCTGCGCATCGCTCCAGCGCAGCGGGCGATAGAACTTGGCGACGACGAACCCGGACGGCGACGGCGGCATGCCGGGCATCTCCTCGACGCCCACCTGGTACACGCGGTTCTCGTAGCTGTTGAGGGAGTGCAGCCGGCCATCGCAGCGCAGGCCGTACGCCTCGAGGGCGTTCAAGACGACATCGGGAGTGAGGCGGGCGTAGGGATGGGGGTCCGTCATGCGCGATTGTAAACCCGCGGTGCTAGAATCCGCGCGCACGGTCCCTTCCATTCCGGGAGCACATCACCATGAAAAATCCTCTGGATTCGCTATGGGGCACCGTCATCACGGGGCTCGTCCTGACAGTGGTGCTTTACTACCTCGCGCGCGCGATGATGGGAGGCTGAGATGGAATTCCTCCAGTACGGCATCGGGCGGTGGGTGCACATCATGGCCGGAGTCATGTGGGTCGGCCTGCTCTACTACTTCAACTTCGTGCAGGTGGACGCGCTCAAGGCGGCCGCGGCGGACAATCCGCCGAGCGGCGGCGGCATCACCAAGCACGTGGCGCCGCGCGCGCTTTTCTTCTTCCGCTACGCCGCGCTGGTCACGGTGCTGATGGGGCTGTGGATCCTGGGCGGCAAGGCCGACGATGCGCTGCTCTTCAAGGAGCGCGCCTACGTGCCCATCGGCATCGGCGCCTGGCTCGGCCTCATCATGTTCTTCAACGTCTGGGCGCTCATCTGGCCGAACCAGAAGAAGATCCTGGGCATCGTGACGGCCACCGACGAGGAGAAGGCGAAGGCTCGGCGCGTGGCCTTCCTCGCTTCGCGCATCAACACGGCGCTGTCGATGCCGATGCTCTTCTTCATGGTGGCGAGCGGCGGGCTCTTCCGTCGCGCCGTGTTCGGCGCGTAGCCTACTTCGGCAGGCCGGTGACCTTGTCGCCGGCCTTGACCTTCTTCTGCGCGAACCACCCCTTGTTGGTCTCGATCGCGTAGGTGGCCGGTCCCGCGGACATGTGGCTGTCCAGGGAGTGGGGCTCCATGTCGCGGATGTTGAGGATCGTCCCGTTGGCGTCGACGAACGCCACCGACAGCGGGATGAGCGTGTTCTTCATCCACATGCTGTGGTAGGCCGGCTCCTCGAAAACAAACAGCATCCCGTCGTCACGCCCGAGCTTCTCGCGGAACATGAGGCCCTTCGCGCGTTCCGCGTCGGTGCGCACCACCTCGACCGAAAGGGTGTGCCCGGCGACCTTCACGCGGGTGGTCTTCGGCAATGTCTCCGCGTCCGCAGGGGGCGAAGACAAGGCGACGGCGGCGGCCGCGAGCAGAACCCTCGGGGCGCGCAAGGGGTCGAAGGGGCGTAGGGCGATCATGCCCAATGCTAACGCGTGAGGCTACCCATGGCACGACTCGCAGCACCCGGATGTGCGCTTGCATTGGTGATCGCAGGCTGCGCGGCGCAGCCCCCGGCGGCGGTGATCCGCGACAAGCCCGAGAATGCCGCCCAGGCCGCCGAGCGGCGGGCCAAGGCCTCGCGCCCGGCTTACAACCTGGCGGGTTATCCCCCGGCGGTGCGCGAGGGCTACATAGACGGCTGCGAATCCGCCAAGGGCTCGCAGTACGCGCGCAAGGACGCCAAGCGCTTCTCGGCGGATCCGCAGTATTCGATGGGCTGGAACGACGGCTTCGGCATCTGCGGCGCGAAGCGCTAGGCAGCCTCAGGCGAGCGCGGCGCGGACGCGCTCGAAGGCTTCCAGGGCAGAGGCCTTCATCCCGCCCGCGTGCCGCTCATCGTGCACCGAGAGCCAGGCGCCGAGGTGGAAGGGCTCGTTCTTTCCCTCGAGCTCCAGGAACAGCAGCGCGTCGTGCTCGGGCATGCGCAGCGCGAGCGCGTGGCCGGGGATGGCGATGTCGACGATGGCGCGCAACGGCGGATCTGCGATCGCGAGCTGTACGGTGTCGCCCGGCAACCCCGCGGAGGCGGCGCGCAGCAGGCCGCCCCGCGGGGAGAGCAGCGCCTGCCAGGCCGAAGTGCGGGGCCGGTTGACGGCGAAGCGGCTTGCGATCATGTGGCGCTGCCTGCCCGGCATCTTCTCGAGGTAGACGCGCAAGTGGTGCAGGAAATACGTCCAACCCACCTCCGTGCCGTCGAAGAGGTCGTCCCACGTGCCTTCCCCGCCGCCGAAGCCGGATTGGACGAGCGTGAGGCGGGTCTTGCCCCCGGCGGTTTCGATCAACCAATCGGTCGCCATTGCGGTGCCCTCGCCCATGAACGAGGGCGAATCGAGCCAGCGAACGCGCTTGCCGGGCTCCCAGGCGTCGACCTTCGTGGTCCAGCGCATTTCCGGCGACCAGCCGAAGGTGACCTCGCCGCCGACGCCCGTGCCGCTGGAAGCAGCTTCCGGCGCGAACCAGTTTGCGATCTGCTCGCCCTCGGTGAGTGCCTGCCACACGGCTTCCGGGGAGGCGTCGATGTCCACCTCCAACTTCAGCTGCCTAGCCGGCTTTCGCTTTTCGCTCATGGCTCCTCCGGATGGGATAGGCGCCCATGACCAGGCGATAGCTGCGTCCGCCGGGACAGGACTCGTCGTGGTATTTCGCGGCAAGGCGCGCGATCGCCTCGACCAGTTCCTGGGCGAAGGCCTCGCGCTCCGCAGGCGCGCGGAAGCGGATCTCGACGTCGCTCGAAAGCGTGGGCAGGCGCATGCCCTTGCCCTGCGCGGCCGCCTGCGCCGCACCCACTTCCCGCGTCATTCGCTCGGCGAGCGCAAGCAGGTAATCGGCGGAGAACTTGTCGCGCATGCGCGCCGGATCGAGGCCCGCGCGTCCGAACATCGCATTGGAGGCCACGAGATAACGCGCCGTGCGCTTGAGGATGCGCTCGGTGCAGCCGCGGCGCCTTTCTTCCCGCACCAGCTCGACGTAGCCGTGGGCCTCCAGCTGCCGCGAGTGGTAGGCGACCAGCTGGCGCGAGAGCCCGAGCTTGTCCGCGAGCGCGCTCGCCGAGGCGGGCTCCTCGAGGGCTTCCAGGATGCGCTGGCGGATAGGCGCGGCGAGCAGCGCCGCCTGGCGCGGGTCGCGGACGAGGTGCACGGCCGACATGGGCGCAATCTACGCGCGCGCATGCCATTCGACAAGACTATTTTTCTAATCGAGCTGGTGCAGCACCCAGCCGGCTATGGCGTCGAGGAGCGCGGGGACCTCGCCGACGGGCGGGGCGAGCGCGATGGGCACGTGGGCATGGGCGCCGCGCACCCGCTCGAGGATGCGGGGCAGGTCTTCCTTGAGGTGGCCGCCCTGCGCCATGAAGAGCGGGAAGACGGTGATGGCTGCCGCGCCATCGTCCACGAGCTGCGCGATGGCGGCCTCGAGCGCCGGCTGCATCGCGTCGAGGTAGGCGATGCAGATCGGGCATTCGGGGCGCGCACGGCGAATGCGGTCGCGGATCGCCTCGAACGGCCGCGCCCACTCGGGGTCTCGGGCCCCGTGCGCGAACAGCACGATGCCGTGCATCAGTGGCGGCCGGTGGAGCCGAAGCCGCCCGCGCCGCGGTCGCTTTCGTCGAACGACTCGACGATGTCCAGCTCGACCTGCACCACGGGAACCACCACCAGCTGCGCGATGCGCTCGAGCGGGTTCACCACGAAGCGCTGCGCGCCGCGGTTCCAGCACGACACCATCAGCTGTCCCTGGTAGTCGGAATCGATGAGGCCCACGAGGTTGCCGAGCACGATGCCGTGCTTGTGGCCCAGGCCCGAGCGCGGAATGATCACGGCAGCGAGCCCCGGGTCTGCCACGTGGATGGCGATGCCGGTGGGCATGAGGTGTGTGGACCCGGGCTCGAGCGTCACCGGCTCGGCGATGCAGGCGCGCAGATCCAGCCCGGCGCTGCCGGCCGTCGCGTAGGCGGGCAAGTGGGGGCGGATCCTCTCGTCGAGGATGCGCACGGCGAGCTTCCTCAAGAGACCTGCTTGATCGGCGTCACGGTCGCCGCCGGCCGGGAGTCAGCGAGCGCCATCGCATGGGCCACGATCTGGTGCGCGATGCGAGACTTCGACGCGCGCGGCAACGGGTGGGCCCCGGCATCGTCGTAGATCGTGACCTCGTTCTCGTCCTTGCCGATGGCGTGCTGCACGAGGTTGGCCACGATCATGGGGATCTTCTTGCGCGCGCGCTTGGCTTGCGCGTAATCGGCGAGGTTCTCGCTCTCGGCGGCGAAGCCCACGCAGAACGGCCCGTCGGACATGGCGGCCACGCTCGCCAGGATGTCCTCGGTAGGCTTGAGCTTGAGCTCCATCGGCTCGGCCGACTTCTTGAGCTTGCGCGGGGAGGCCGCGACCGGGGTGTAGTCGGCGACCGCGGCGACGCTGAAGAAATAATCCGCATCGGCCACATGGGCCTTCACCGCGGTGGCCATTTCGGCCGCGCTCGTGACATAGACGAAGTGCGCGAGGGCAGGCGGGGCGAGCGCGGTTGGGCCGCTGATGAGCGTGACATCGGCGCCCTGCGAAGCGGCCGCATCGGCGATGGCGAATCCCATCCGGCCCGACGACAGGTTGGTGATGCCGCGCACGGTATCGATCGCCTCGAACGTGGGCCCGGCGGTCACCACCACCTTGCGTCCCGCGAGGCGCTTGGGCGCGAGGAAGGCGAGGATCGCCTGCAGCAATTCCTCGGGCTCCAGCATCCGCCCCATTCCGACTTCGCCGCAGGCCTGGTCGCCCGCGGCGGGCCCCAGGATCGTCACGCCATCGCCGCGCAGGGTTGCGACGTTGCGTTGCGTGGCGGGGTTGTCCCACATCTCGCGATTCATGGCGGGGGCCACGAGCAGGGGGCAACTGCGCGCGAGGCAGGCGGTAGAAAGCAGGTCGTCGGCCAGGCCATGCGCGAGCTTCGCCATGAAGTCGGCGCTGGCCGGTGCAACCAGGATCGCGCTCGCGCCGCGCGTGATCGCGATGTGCGCCATGTTGTCGGGATAGCTCGCGTCCCATAGGTCCGTCACCACCGGCTTGCCGGTGAGAGCCTGGAACGTGGCGGCGCTGACGAATTTCGTGGCGGCTTCGGTCATCGCGGCCTGGACTTCCACGTTATTCCTGATGAGCAGCCTGGCCAGCTCGGCCACCTTGTAGGCAGCGATGCCACCGGTGACGCCGAGCACGACGCGGGGATTCAACACCTTGTCCATAAAGGCATTTTACTCTCCGGACCCCTGATGTCGATGGCAGATTGGCCCGTGGCCGAACGTCCCCGCGAACGTTTGCTCGCCCAAGGCGCGGCGGCGCTTTCCGATGCGGAGCTCATAGCGCTCTTCCTGGGCAGCGGCCCGCGCGGAAGAAGCGCACTCGATGTGGCTCGCGGCCTGCTAGCGCGTTTCGGCCGGGTGTCGCGCGTGCTGTCGGCGGCCCAAGGCGAGCTCGGCGCGGTTCCCGGTGTAGGGGCGGCGCGCTATGCGCGGATCGCCGCGGTGATGGAGCTTGCCCGCCGCGCGCTCGCCGAGGAGATGAAGTCCCGCGACAGCCTCACCTCGCCGGCGGCCGTTCGCGGCTACCTGCGCCTGCACATGCAGGACCTCGGGCACGAAAGCTTCTTCTGCGTTTTCCTGGACGCGCAGAACCGCGTCATCGCCGCCAGCGAGCTTTTCCGCGGCACGCTCACGCAGACTTCGGTCTACCCACGGGAGGTGGTCAAGCACGCACTCGCCCAGAACGCCGCCGCCGTGATCCTCGCCCACAACCATCCCTCGGGCGTTGCCGAGCCGAGCATCCAGGACCAATCGCTCACCCGTGCGCTGGCAGAAGCGCTGGCCTTGGTGGACGTGAAGGTCCTGGACCACTTCATCGTCGCGCCGGGTGCCTGCCTTTCGTTCGCCGAGCGCGGCCTGCTGTGAGTGCTTTCTCTCCATAAGCGCATGAATCGAAAGGCTGTTTTTGGGACCCTGGCGACGCGACGCCCAGAAGCGTGGGGCTGAGGTGGTTGCCGGCAGGCGGGCAAAGCTGCTAAAATCTAATGCTTTGTTTCTTCAACCGATTACTTCGAGGTTTCCATGGCCCGCGTTTGCCAGGTGACGGGGAAGGCCCCCCGAGTCGGACACCACGTGTCCCACGCCAACAACAAGACCAAGCGTCGTTATCTCCCCAACCTGCAGTACCGCAAGTTCTGGGTCGAGAGCGAGAACCGCTGGGTGAAGATGCGCCTGACCAGTGCCGGTCTGCGCCTCATCGACAAGAAGGGCATCGACGTCGTGCTCGCGGACATGCGTTCGCGTGGCGAGAACGTCTAAGGAGCCGCCATGCGCGAAAAGATCAAGCTCGAATCCTCCGCCGGCACCGGCCACTTCTACACCACCACCAAGAACAAGCGCACGATGCCCGACAAGATCGAGATCAAGAAGTACGATCCGGTCGCCCGCAAGCACGTGCTCTACAAGGAAACGAAGCTCAAGTGACCGCGCGTCGGCGCTGAATGCGCCGCGCAGCCCGGTCATCCGGCGAAGGCCGGGATCCGATGAAAAAAACCCCGCCTCGGCGGGGTTTTTTCGTTTCCATCGATGCGCCGGGCGTCACTTCTTCTTCTCGTCCTTCTTCGCGTCCGCGGGCTTCATTTCGGCTTTCCTGGCTTCCGCCTTCGGCGCCATGGCCGCGTCCTGCTTGGCGATGATCTGGTCCTTGATGTCGTTGTAGACGTTCTGCGGGATGATCTTCTTCTTCACCAGGTCGTCCTTGCCCTTGTAGGGACGGCCCTTGACGATCGCCTTGGATCGCGCCTCGCCGATGCCCTTGAGGGTCGCGAGCTCGGCCTCGGAGGCCGAGTTGATGTCCATGGGCTCGCCCTTGGGCGCTTCGGCTTTGGGCGCATCCGCCTTCTTGGTGGCCGTGGCCTTGGTGTCGGCCTTCTTGGCTTCGGGTTTGGCCGGGGCCTGGGCGAGCGCGGCACCGCCGAACGCGAGGCCGAGGGCGGCCAGCGCGGCAGTCAAAAGCTTGTTCATTTTTTCTCCTGTTGAGATGGGGGCAGACGGTGAGACCGGCGCCACTATACGCGGTGGCGTGCAAATGAAAAGCCCCGCGCGGGGCGGGGCTTCGGGTGGGGGGACCGTCCCGGAGTTTCCACGAGACGGCAGGCGAGGAAAACCGGGACTGTCCCCGGTTTTGACTTAAGCGTAACTGCGAAGCCGCAGCGAGAAATCCTTCAGCGGCTCGATGCCGCTCTTCTCGGCGCGCTCGCACCAGTCCTTGAGCTGCGAGACGAGCTGCTCGGTGTTGAGGGTGGAGCGTTCCCAGATGCGCGTGAGCTCCTGGCGCATCGACCAGCTGGTCTTGAGCGCCGGGCTGTGCTCGAGCGCGAGCTCGAGCTGCTTCAGACCGCCGGCAGGAAGCGCATCCACATCGAGGTGCAGCCACTTGCGGATCTTGGCCAGTCCCGCGGCCGAGGTGTCGTGGCCGGCGCGGCGCAGCGCCTCGATCTCGGCCTTCGTCGTGAGCTTCATCGACTTGGCATGCCGCGCGAGCACGTCGTAGCGGTGCGCGATCACGGCTTGCAACGTGGCAGCGTCGACTTCGAATTTCGAGGGATCGAGCTTCACCTTCGGCGCCTGCTTGCGCACGCTGGCAAGGCCTACCGACTTGAGGATCGTGATGTACATCCAGCCGAGGTCGAACTCGTACCAGCGCATCGAGAACTTGGCGGAGGTCGGGTAGGCGTGGTGGTTGTTGTGCAACTCCTCGCCACCGATCCACGCCGCCCAGGGCACGATGTTGGTGCTGTCGTCCTCGGTGTGGAAATTGCGATAGCCGAACCAGTGGCCGACGCCGTTGATGACGCCGGCGGCCCAGAAGGGGATCCAGGCGAGCTGCACGCCGTAGATCAGCAGGCCCGGCACCAGGCCGAACAGCCAGATGTTGAGCGCGGCCAGGATGAGGATGCCGACCTTGTTGCCCGGCGTGTAGATGTTGCGCTCGAGCCAGTCGTCGGGCGTGCTGTGCCCATAACGATCCATGACGTCGGTCTTGTGCGATTCCTTCACGTAGAGCACGACGCCGGTCCAGAGGATCTTGTTGATCCCGTGGATGCGCGGGCTGTGGGGGTCTTCCTCGGTCTCGCACTTGGCGTGGTGCTTGCGATGGATCGCGGCCCACTCCTTGGTGATCATGCCCGTGGTCATCCACAGCCAGAAGCGGAAGAAGTGGCTCACGACAGGATGCAGCTCGAGCGCGCGGTGGGCCTGGCAGCGGTGCAGGTAGAGCGTGACGCCGGCGATGGTGATCTGCACCAGCACCAGGCCAACCAGCACGTAGCCCCACCAGGGAAGATCGATCAGACCGTTGAACATTTGGGAAGCGCCCTTTCTGGATTAGCCGCTTATGAAGCGCATGTCGGGAAGGTGACTCAGGGATTTTAACCGGCGCGCCGCCCGCGTGGTGCAGGATTCCGCTGACGTACCTCAAGTCGTTGATTTGGCGTCCTTATCCGGGGTTGCAGGGGTAGCAATCGCGACCACCTGGCGCCGTGGGTCGGAGATCTCGATGCCGGCGGTGCGAAACGCGCGCAGGACGTCCTTGTAGATTTCGCTTTTCAGGTCGGCCTCCGAAGCGACGCCTATCTCGATCCAGGCGGTCAGCTCGAGCTCGATTCCATGGTCGCGCAGGCCCTTCACCCGGGCGAGGGCGCGGGGTTCGGCGAGCACGCCTTCGTGGCGCAAGGCGGCCTCCCGCAAAAGCTTGCAGGCGTGATCGACGTCGACATCGAAGGTGATCACCGCGCCCAGCACCATCGAGACCTTGGGATCGCTGTAGGTATGGTGGTTCACGCTCTCGGTGATGAGCTTCTCGTTCGGGATGATCGACTCGACCCCGTCGCCGCCGCGGATGACGGTGTAGCGCGACTCGATCGCCTTCACCTCTCCCTTGCGGTTGTCCACCGTGATCACGTCGCCCAGGCGCAGGCTCTTGTCGAGCAGCACGATGAAACCGCTCACGTAGTTGCTTGCGATCTTCTGCAGCCCGAAGCCCAGCCCCACGCCGAGGGCGCCACTGAAGATCGACAGCGCCGTGAGGGGAATGCCCACGAGTGGTAGCGCCACCAGGATGGCGAGGAAGATCGTGCCGGCATGGACGATCTTGGAGATCACCACGCGCGTGGACATCTCCAGGTGCTCGGTGGCCATCACGCGGCTCTCCGAGATGCGCGAGATCCACGCAGCCAGCGTGAGGGTGAGCGCGAGCGCGGCGATGCCCTGCATCACCAGCCAGAGCGTGATGCGTTGCTGGTCCTTGCCGACGGTGAGGCCGACCTCGTCCAAAGTGGCAATGGTCCCGGCGAGCAGGCCGGTCAGGTGCAGCGCCACGGCGATCCAGGCGACCCACGCGATCGCGCGGATCACACCCCTTAGGAAACCGCCGTGGGGCAGCACCAGCCCGAGCACGTAGACCGCCAGGCGGATCACCACCCAGGCGACCAACAGCGCCTGCACGATCTCCAGCAGGGCCACGCGCTGGTAGCGGCCGAGGATCCCCTTGCCGATTGCGAGCAGCATCAGCGTGAGCAGGGGGAAGGCAACGCGCTGGAAGTCTCCCTCGCCGAATTTCCAGCGCGGGCTGGGCCGGATGCGGCGGCATACGAGCACGGCGAGCAGGTAACCCAGGACCAGCGCCGTGATGGCCACCCCGACCTGCCAGAGCACGATCGCCGGCGTGGGATCGCCGGCAACGCCCTCGAGGAAGCGCTTCAGCGGTGAGACGTCGAAGTCGAAGGCCATGGGGTGGAGGATTGCCGTTGACGGCGGAAATTTGCCACGAAACGGTCGGTCACCGCGCGATTGCCCGAGAGCACGACGACGTTCTCGGCGTTGCTGCGCTGCGCCGCGCGCGTGAAGTTGTAGCTCCCGGTGATGACGGTGGCACCGGCCCCTTCGCCGTCCAGGATCACGATCTTGTTGTGCGCCGCGCCATGGCTCGAGTCCAGGTATACCCGCACTCCGGCGCGAACGAGCGCCTTCAGGTGCGGCAACCCGCCGCTTGCCTGCTGCGCGGCATCGCCGATCAGCTCCACTTCGACGCCTCGTTTTCGCGCAGCGAGCAGCGCATTGGCGATACGCCGGTCGGTGAGGAGGTAGGCCTGCATCAGCACGCTCGCATTCGCTGCGGCGATGCGGGAAACGATGAGTCCGGCGACGTCCTCGGCGGGCGAGAAGGCGACCTCTACATGCGCCCTGGGCGGTGTGTCGGCTTTCGCCTCTGCTGCAGGCACGCCGATGCACGCCGATGCCGCACCGATGGCCGCCGACAAAAACAGGACGGGGCTGGCTCGTGGCCGCATCAAGGCATCTCCGCGGGCACGAAACTAGGAGCCGTTTTTCTCTTCGCGGGGCGCATCGGCGGCAATGGGCGCGGCATCGGGGTGCATTGGCTTGCTTGCCTGGGTTCTTTCGAGCACCGCGGCGAAGAAGCCGTCGGTGTCGTGCACGTGCGGCAGCAGTCGCAGGTACTCGGCGGTGCCGGCTAAATTGATGCCGTGCTTCTTCAGCACGTCGGCGGCGGGCACGAGCGCGAAGTCGGGGTGCTCCGCGAGGAAAGCGTCCACGATCCGCTCGTTCTCCTCCACGAGCAGGCTGCAGGTGCCGTAGACCAGGCGACCGCCGGGCTTCACGAGGGAGGCCGCGGAGGCGAGGATCGAGCGCTGCTTGTCGTTCAGCTCCTTCAAGGCCGCCGGATCCTGGCGCATCTTGAGGTCCGGATTGCGGCGCAACGTGCCCAGGCCCGTGCAGGGCGCATCGACCAGCACGCGGTCGATCTTGCCGCGCAGGCGCTTCACCTTCGAGTCGTTCTCGTTCGCGATTCGCTGGGGAAAGACATTCGAGAGCCCGGAGCGCTTGAGGCGCGGCGCGAGGTTGGCGAGGCGCTTGTCGGAGACGTCGAAGGCGTACAACCTGCCGGTGGACTTCATCGCCGCGCCCATCTGCAGCGTCTTGCCGCCGGCGCCCGCGCAGAAATCCACCACCATCTCGCCCCGGCGAGGGTCCACCAGCATGCCGAGCAGCTGGCTGCCCTCATCCTGGACCTCGACTGCGCCGTCGAGGAACATGGGGTGCTTGTTGAGGGCGGGCTTGCCCTGCACGCGCACGCCGACCGGCGAGTGGCGCGTGGGTTGCGCGCGAAGCTCGTCGTACGCCAGTCGGTCCAGCACCGCTTCCCGCGGCGCCTTCATCGTGTTGACGCGCAGGTCCAGCGGCGCCGGCTGCTGCAGGCCGCGGGCAAGCGCCAGCAGCGTCGCGTCGTCCATCTGCGCGCGCAGGCGCTCGATCACCCAGTCGGGCAGGTCGGCGCGGATCTCGAAGGGCAACGTGTCGATGTCCATGGCGCGCAGCTTCGAAAGCCATTCGCGCTCTTCGCCCGACAGCGCCGATTCGATCTGCGACAGGCCCACGCCCTGGAGCTTGACCAGCGTGGCGAGCGCCATCTCCCGAGGCGTGCCGGCCGGGGTCACGTGCTCCAGCAGCCGCCGTCGGCGCAGCGCCGCATAGACCGTGTCCGCCACGAGGGCGCGCTCCCGCGAGCCCAGGCTGCGGTGGTCCTGGAAGAACTGCCGCAGTTGGGCGTCGGCCGGGGCCCTGGCAGGCAGCACCAGCGTGAGCGCTTCGACGATCGCATCGAGCTGCGCGCGCGTGAGGCTCATGGACTGGCCGAAATGCGGGTGGCGACCTGGTCGACCATGAGGCGGTTGCGCGCGACGGGGAAGCGCATCTTCACCGGCAGGTAGTGCTGCTCGATGCCCAGCCACACGTCCACCGCCTCGCGCTCCTTGCCGGGCTCGACGTGGCGCAGGTGCAGGGCGCGCAACTTTCCCAGGGGAATATCGATTTCCTCCACGCCCAGCACCGCGAGCTTGTAGCGGTACATCTTGCGCTGCGTGAAGACCTGGATCGGGAGCGTCGTGCCGCTCGGGGGCACGTGGGCGAGCTGGAAGATCATCGAAAGCCAGTCGACGGTGTTGTCCTCGAGCGCAGACGTGCGGCTGTCGTCGCCGCGCGCAAACGTGACCTGCCGGGCGCGCCAGTCGAACTCGAGGCCTTCGCGCACGTGGTTGGGCCGCTGCTCCTCGAAGCGATCGGGGCGCAGGCCGCCGGCGGTGAGCGTCCCGCGGCTCTCCTGCAGCACCCGGCCCTCGAGGAACAGGGTGAAGAAGCCCTCGGCCTCGGCCTCGCCGGTGATGCGATAGCTGCTGCCTTCGCGCTCCCAGTTGTAGATGGCGCGCCCGTCTGCCAGCGCGGACGTGATCTGGTAGGAGATCGAGAGGTTTTGCGGGAGACCCTCGACCGGGAAAGGATCGGGCTCCGCGCGGAGCAGGGCGACTTCCTCGGCCAGGACAAGCTTCTGCTCCAGCGGCTGCGGCATCTGCTCTATCGGGCTCAACAGATTTGAAGCCAGAACATTTGCGCCTGCGTCACGCCAGCGCCCGGCGGGAAGCAACGCCGGCGCTGCGGCGAGCTTGCGGCTCGCGCGCCGCAGCGGCGACACCGGAAGCGGCGCCGGCACCTGAATGCCCGCACTCGGCGCGGGCATGGGTCGCGGAGAAAGGGTGGCGACGTACTCGGCTGGCTTCGACGCCGTGAATTTCGCATGTCCCGGGACCCCCACGAAAACCGCCGTGTGCGCGGCAAGTGAAACGCCGAGCGCGAGCAGCACGAGGCGATGGCGACGCAGGATCTGGGCGAGCGGCATCAGCGCACCTGCAAGGCCACCAGCGACTGCTCGAGCCGCAGGCCGTCGGGATCGTCGAAGACGATGCGCACAGGGAAGTTCGAGTGGCCCTTCGCGAGCCAGACGTCGGCGCGATTCTGCTTCGCGTCCACCGTCACGCGCTCGAAGTGCAGAGTGTCGAATTCCCCGGCGGGCGTGGCAACGCGCTCCTCGCCCACGAAGCGGTAGGTGTAGACCTCCACGCGGCGCCCGTTGGACATCGGGATCTTCATCGTGCCCCCGAGCGGGGCCGCGCGCATGAGCTGGTACATGAGCGACAGGCGGTCCTGGGTGTCCCGTGGCAGCGGGATTTCGCGCTGCTCGCCGCGGTACCGCGACAACAGCACACCGCGCTGCCAGTCGAAGGTGGCATCGACATCGCGGCGCGTATCACGCGCACGGCGTTGCTCGAAGTGCAGCGGCTTGAGGCCCTGCGGACCGACCTTGCCCGAGCTGGCGAGAGTGACCTGGTCGTCGAGGAACATTTTGAGCGGGCCCTCGGCGCGGGTCACGCTGCGGATCGAGTAGTCGTCTCCCTTGCGGACGAACGACTCTTTCATGTGGCCGATCTTCACGCCCAGGTTGGTGACGTGGTATTCGGCGGTGATCTCCGCCGGCAGCGACGAGGCCTGGGCCGCGGTCGCGAGGAGGAAAGCGGCGAGCAGCTTCATGCCGGGACCGGTGGGGAGGAGATCCATGCCGACTCAACGCCCGGACCGAGGACCCGGACGACACCGAGCGGGTCGAATTCGAGCCTGCCTTCCAGGAACCAGCGCACGACCTGGGGGTAGATCCGGTGCTCCGCGGCCAGGACGCGGGCAGCCAGCGCCTGCTCGGTATCCCCGGGCAGGACCGGGACCGCGGCCTGCGCCACGATGGGCCCGCTGTCGAGCTCCGGAGTCACGAAATGGACGGTGCACCCGTGCAGCTTCACGCCGGCGGCGAGCGCTCGCGCGTGGGTGTGCAGGCCGGTGAAGGCGGGCAGCAGGGAAGGATGGATGTTTAGCATGCGTCGCGCGTAGCGCTCGATGAACGCCGGCGTGAGGATGCGCATGAAGCCGGCCAGCACCACCAGGTCGGGCCGGTGGGCGTCGATCTCGGCCGCGAGCGCCGCATCGAACTGGGCACGGTCGGCATAAGCCTTGTGGTCGACGACGCGCGTCGGCAGGCCCCGCGACCGGGCCCACTCGAGGCCCGCCGCGTCCGGCCGGTTCGAGATGACCACGCGGATGTCGAGGCCGGTGCGTGCCTCCACGATCGAGCGCATGTTGCTGCCGCGCCCGGAAATGAGGATGACGCCGGCGCGGCCCGGCGCCACTTACGAAACGACCGTCGGCGCGCCGCTGCCGCGCTCCACGATCTCCCCGACCTGGAAGGCTTCCACGCCGTGGGCGGCGAGCGCCTCCATCGCCGCGCCCGCATCGCCCTTGGCGACCACGACGACCATGCCGATGCCGCAATTGAACGTGCGATGCATCTCGGCCTCGTCGATGTTTCCGTAGCGCTTGAGCCACTGGAAGATCTTCGGGCGTGGCCAGCGCGTGCTGTCGAGGTGCGCGGCAACGCCTTCGGGAAGGATGCGCGGAACGTTCTCGGTGAGGCCGCCGCCGGTGATATGCGCGATGCCCTTGACCGCGACCTTCTCCATCAAAGCGAGCACCGGCTTCACGTAGATGCGCGTGGGCTCGAGCAGCACCTCGCCCAGGGTGCGGTCGCCGTCGAAAGGCTCGAAGATGTCCGAGCCGCTCACGGCGATCACCTTGCGAATGAGCGTGTAGCCGTTGGAGTGCGGGCCGCTGGAAGCCAGGCCGATGACCACATCGCCCTTCTTGACCCGCGAGCCGTCGAGGATCTTCGATTTCTCCACCAGCCCCACGGCGAAACCCGCGAGGTCGTATTCATTCGGGTCGTACATCCCGGGCATCTCGGCGGTCTCCCCGCCGATGAGCGAGCAATTGGCCTGCTCGCAGCCGAGCGCGATGCCCTTGATCACGTCGGCGGCCACGCCCACGTCGAGCTTGCCGCAGGCGAAGTAGTCGAGGAAGAAGACAGGCTCGGCGCCCGCCACGAGGATGTCGTTCACGCTCATCGCCACCAGGTCGATGCCGATGGTGTCGTGCTTCTTCATGCGGAAAGCGAGCTTGAGCTTGGTGCCGACGCCGTCGGTGCCCGAGACCATGACCGGGTGCTTGTACTTCTTCGAGACCTCGACCAGGGCGCCGAAGCCCCCGATGCCGCCGATCACCTCGGGGCGCATGGTCCGCTTGGCGAAGGGCTTGATCCGCTCGACGAGCGCATCGCCGGCCTCGATGTCCACGCCGGCTTCGCGGTACGTCATGGGATGCGCGTCGTTCATGGACAACCCCGTGGCTTCAAAGGGGAAATTTTATCAACAAACGCCTCCCGACCCCCTTGCTCATTGCGGCTGTAAGCGGGGCGCGCTACCCCGAAAGCCGGAACCAGATGTCGAAGCAGACGTGGCGGTCGCCTGCCGCCTCCGGCGCCGGCGGGTATTTCCACTGGCTGAGCGCCCGGATCACTTCCTGCTCGAACTCGCGGGTCCTCTGGCCGCGGCGCCTCGGATAAGCGTGCGGCTCCACCGACACGACGCTTCCCGCCGGGTCCACCAGCACGCGCGTGTACACCACCGCCTGGTCGCCGGAGCGGCGCATGCTCGAGGGGTAGATCGGATCCTCGCGATGCAGGGGCTCCACCGTGGGAGGCAGCCGCGAGGCATCAGGCCGCACCAGGGAGACGCTCACGTGCGGCCGGCCATCCCGGGACTCGAACCAGACGCGATTGGTCACGCGTTCCTCGGAGGGCTGGCAATCGCGCCCCAGTGGCGGCTGGAACTCCCAATGGCGCAGGACGCGCCGGATGGGATCGATGAAGACGCCGGAGGTCGCGTCTTCCGGGGAATACTCGACCTCTTCCAGCGAGCCTACGGGACTCACGCGGCCGCGGACATCGACATAGCCGGAGCGTCCCTGCACCAGGGCAGCCCTTGGAAACTCGGGCTCGACGATGCGCTTGACCCGGCCCCACAGCGCGGGATCGGAAAGGTGGAGTGGGTCACGCGCAGGCTCCTGCGCGGCGGCGAGGCCCGCAAGCAGCGCGAACGCTCCCGCGAGCCGAGACCCGCCCATGTCAGGCGTCCCCGCTGCCCTGGAAGGTCGGAAGGTGCTCCCTGGCGAAGTCGAGCATGCGCTCGATGGGCACCTTGGCGCGCCGGCCCAGCTCGGGATCGACGAAGACCTCGTGGCCAGGGGCGCCTTCAAGCGTATCGATGAGGTTGCCCAGGCCGTTCATCGCCATCCACGGGCAATGCGCGCAGCTCTGGCAGGTCGCCCCTTTGCCCGCGGTGGGGGCCTCGATGAAGGTCACGCCGGGAAGGCGTTTCCTCATCTGGTGGATGATGCCGCCGTCGGTGGCCACCACGAACTTTCGCGTCCCTTTCGCGGCAAAGCGTTCGGCCGCCTGGATGATGCCAGTGGTCGAGCCGACGGAATCGGCCATCTCGATGACGGCCGCGGGGGATTCCGGATGCACCAGCACCTTGGCCTCGGGATGCAGCAGCTTGAGCTCCTCCAGCTGCTGCGCCTTGAACTCGTCGTGGACGACGCAGGCCGCATTCCACATGAGCATGTCCGCGCCGGTGACCTTCTGCACGTAGGCCCCGAGGTGCTTGTCCGGGGCCCAGAGGATCTTCTTGCCCTGGGCGTGCAGCCACGCCACGATCTTCTCCGCGATGGACGACGTCACCATCCAGTCGGCGCGCGCCTTCACCGCCGCGCTCGTGTTCGCGTACACGACGACGACGCGATCGGGATGGGCATCGCAGAAAGCGGCGAACTCATCGGCCGGGGTGGCGAGGTCGAGCGAGCACTCCGCCTGGAGGTCGGGCATGAGCACGCGCTTCTCGGGGTTGAGGATCTTGGCCGTTTCGCCCATGAAGCGCACGCCCGCGACCACCACGGTGCTCGCCTTGTGCTCGCGGCCGAAGCGCGCCATCTCGAGCGAGTCCGAGACCGTGCCGCCCGTCGATTGGGCAAGATCCTGCAGGTCCGGATGCACGTAGTAGTGCGCGACCAGGACGGCATCACGCTCCTTCAGCAGCCGCCGGGCGCGCTCGAGCAGCGCCGGCTTGTCCCCGGGCGCCACGAATTCCGGCGGCTTGGCGGGGGCGAGCCCGATGTCGCCGCGGACGCGTTCGAAGCGGATCTGGATTGGTTTGGCTGTGGCCATGTGGACATTCTAGGGCAAGGCCCCCGTGATAAAATTCAATGCAATTAAAGCCTTCTGACTGCCGCTGTGGCGGAAGGCGCCCCGGCCAAGCCGATCGACGGAATCCTTCCGAAGCGGCGCAGGCCGCGGGGACTTCCGATGAGGCAGCTCCTCCTAGACCTGACCCAGGCGCCCGCGCCGACGTTCGCCAACTTCGTCCACGGGCGCAACGCCGAACTGTTTCGCGCCCTCGAAGCCGCCGCTCATGGCGAGCTCGCCGAGCCTGTCCTTTACATGTGGGGCGATTCCGGCGCAGGCAAGTCCCACCTGGTGACGGCCTTCCGGGCTGCGACGGAAGGTCGGCCGGGAGTGCTCGCGATCGACGACCTCGAGCGCCTTGGGGAAGACGAGCAGGCAGCGCTCTTCAACGCCTTCGTCGATCGCGCCTTCCGCTTGTTGCTGGTCACGGCACGCGTGGCGCCGGCCGACCTGCCGCTTCGCAAGGATTTGGCCACGCGGCTCGCCACCGGGCTCGCCTTTCGGCTGCTTCCCCTCACCGACGAGGAGAAGCGCGCCGCGCTGGCTGCCCATGCGAAGGCGCGCGGCTTCGCGCTCGCCGATGAGGTCACCTCCTACCTCTTGTCCCATTCCCGGCGCGACATGGGCTCGCTCATGGCCGCGCTCGACTCGCTCGATCGCTATTCGATCGAGACGGGCCGTCCCATTACGGTGCCGCTGTTGAAGGCGGCGATGCAAGCATGAAACCGAAGCTCGCCCTGTTCGACCTGGACCACACCCTGCTCGATGGCGACAGCGACGTCTGCTGGGCGCAATTCCTCATCGAGGAGGGCGTGCTCGAAGCCGACCGATACCATGCGAAGAACCTGTGGTTCGCCGAGCGCTACAAGGACGGCACCCTGGACATCGCGCAGTTCCTCGACTTCCAGCTGGCGCCCCTCGCCCGGCGCCCTCGCGAGCAGCTGGAGGCCTGGCATGCCGAGTTCATGGAGCGCAAGATCCGTCCCATCATCCACCGGCGCGCGGCCGAGGTGATCGCCTCGCATGGCGATGCGCTGAAGGCGCTCGTGACGGCCACCAACCGCTTCATCACCGCCCCCATCGCCCGCGAGCTCGGCATCGACCACCTGGTCGCGACGGATATCGAGGAGTGCGACGGAATGTTCACCGGCAAACCCCGGGGCACGCCCTGCTTTCGCGAGGGCAAGATAGACCGCGTGACCGAGTGGCTGGCCGGGCAGGGCGCGCGCCTGGAGGATTTCGAAAGCTGGTTCTATAGCGATTCGCTCAACGACCTGCCGCTGCTGGAGCGTGTCGACCACCCGGTCGCGGTAGACCCCGATGCCACGCTGCGCACGCGCGCGCAGGAGCGCGGCTGGCCGATCGTCTCCCTTCGGGAAACCCCATGATCAGGAAATACCTCGACCGGCTGTTCGGGCGACGCGACCGCGTCACGCACAAGGACGCCAAGCCGATCGTCTACGCGCGGGAAAAGCACAACATCGATTCCGCGGCCATCAGCCGCTGCGCCCGGCGTACCTGCGAGGAATTGCAGCGCGCCGGCTTCCTCGCCTTCGTCGTGGGCGGTGCCGTGCGCGACCTGCTGCTGGGCATGAAGCCGAAGGACTTCGACGTCGCAACGAGCGCCACGCCCGAGGAGGTCCGCGGGGTCTTCCGCCGCTCGCGCATCATCGGCCGGCGCTTCCAGATCGTGCACGTGCTCTGCGGCCCCGAGATGGTCGAGGTCTCCACTTTCCGCGCTCACTTCGCCCGCGAAGCCGACGAGGACAACCGCGACGAGCACGGGCGCATGCTTTCGGACAACGTCTTCGGCACCCAGGCCGAGGACGCGATGCGCCGCGACTTCACCGTGAACGCGCTCTTCTACGACCCGGTAAAGGAGGAGGTCTGGGACTATGTCCATGGCCTGAAGGACCTGAAGGCGAAGAAGCTGGTGATGATCGGAGATCCCGTCACCCGTTATCGCGAGGATCCGGTGCGCATGCTGCGCGCGGCGCGCCTCTCGGCCAAGCTGGGGCTGGCGATCGACGAGGAGACACGGGAGCCGATCCGCGAGCTGCGCCACCTGTTGGAGAACGTGCCCCAGGCGCGGCTCTTCGAGGAGATCCTCAAGCTGCTCCTTTCCGGCAACGCGGTGGAATGCGTGCGCGTGCTGCGCGAGCTCGAGCTGCACCACGGCCTGCTGCCGCTGCTCGACACCGCCCTGGAGGATCCCGATACCGGACCCTTCGCGATGGCGGCGCTGCGCGCCACCGACGAGCGGCTCGCCGCGGGCAAGCCGGTCTCGCCCGCGTTCCTCCTGGCTGCCTTGCTGTGGGGCCAGGTGGAGAAGAACCTCAAGCGCTTCGAGGAAAGCGGTCAGCCGACCATTCCAGCCTTGCACAACGCGATGCACGAGGCTCTCGACCAGCAGCGCGATACGCTCGCCATCCCGCGCCGCTTCGATGCCACGATGAAGGAGCTGTGGCTGATGCAGCCGCGCTTCCTGCAGCGCGGCGGCCATCGCCCCTTCCGGCTGCTCGAGCACCCGCGCTTCCGCGCCGCCTACGATTTCTTCGAGCTGCGCGCCGCATCGGCCAATGCGCCGCAGGAGACGGCCAAGTGGTGGGAGCGCTTCCAGGACGCGAGTCCCGACGAGCGCGAGCGCATGATCCTGGGCGAGGACGAGGGGGCGAAGAAGAAGCGCCGCCGGCGCCGCAAGAAGAAGCCGGCGGATGCTCTGCCGTCGCCCGACATCGGCGGCCTCGCATGATGCCGCCGGTTCGGGCGGCGATCGCGCTGGGCTCGAACCTGGATGACCCCGAAGCGCAGGTGCGCCGCGGCTTTGCCGAGCTGGCGGCGCTTCCCGAGACATGGGTGGTAGCGCGCTCGTCGCTGCGGCGCACGGCCCCCGTGGGCTACGCGGAGCAGCCCGACTTCGTGAATGCGTGTGCCCTCCTGGATACGCGCCTTGCCGCGCGCGCGCTGCTCGATGCGTTGCTGGCGATCGAGAAGAAGCACGGACGCGTGCGCGAGCTGCTCAACGGCCCGCGCACGCTGGACCTCGACATCATCCTGTATGGCGGGGCGGTCATCGACGAACCCGGGCTCAGGGTGCCCCATCCGCGGGCGCACGAACGCGCCTTCGTCCTCGAGCCGCTGGTCGAGATCTGGCCCGACGCCGTGATCCCCGGGCGGGGTGCCGCCAGGGATTTCCTTCCATGAAACACCGCCACATCGTGGTCGAAGGCCCGATCGGCAGCGGCAAGACGAGCCTCGCCAACCGCCTGGCGCAACGCCTGAACGCGACCACGGTTCTCGAAGACCCGAAGGCCAATCCGTTCCTCCCGCTCTTCTACCGGGACATGCGGCGCTATGCGCTGCCGACGCAGCTCTTTTTCCTCTTCCAGCGGGTGGGTCAGCTAGAGGCCCTCAAGCAGCCCGACCTCTTCGGCAAGCCGATCGTGGCCGACTTCGCGCTCGCCAAGGACCCGCTTTTCGCACGGCTCACTCTGGACGATGCCGAATACCAGCTCTACACCAAGATCTACGGGCACGTGAAGCCGCAGGCGCCTGCGCCGGACCTGGTCATCTACCTGCAGGCCTCGACCGACACGCTGCTGCAGAGGGTCAAGAAGCGCGGCGTGGCCATGGAGGCCGGCATCGGCGACGATTACCTGAGGAGCCTGTCGGAGGCGTACACGCGCTACTTCCACCACTACGACGACAGCCCGCTGCTCATCGTGAACAGCGAGCGGCTGAACTTCGTGGACAACGCGGGCCACCTCGACATGCTGGTGGAGCGTGCCAGCGCGCTTCGCGGCGGCCGCGAGTTCTTCAACCTGAGCTGACGAGACGCCGCCGGCTAGGGTAGGTTGCGCACCACCGCCACCGCCGTATCCATCGCGATGAAGAGGTCCCGGTTGCGAAGCGCGAGGCCCATCGGGTACTGCAGCGCTCCCGGCAAGGGACCGGGCACGAAGCCCACGGCCCCGGGAACCCCAACGACGGTCGTCACCGCCCCCGCCGGCGTGACCTTGCGCACCACGTGCCCGCCAACCTCGCTCACGTACAGGTTGCCGGCGGCGTCGATCTCGATCCCGTGCGGAAAGCTGAACCGCGCCGCCGCGCCGACGCCATCCACCGTTCGAGCCGGAACGCGCGAGGCGCCCGCGAGCGTGGTGACGACTCCCTCCGGCGTGATGCGACGGATGCTCGTGTTGTGCATGTCCGTGACGAAGAGGTTGCCCTGCGCGTCGACCGCGACATCCTCCGGCCCGGCGAAGCGGGCGGCCGATCCGGCCGCATCGACGTGGTCGATCTGGAAATCGGCCCCGGCGACGGTCGTGACCACTCCGGCCGGCGTGATGCGTCGAACGGTCCTTGCCTCGATGTCGGTCACGAAGATGTTGCCGCCCGCATCGACGGTGATGCCGCTCAGGTTGCGGAAGCGCGCGGCCCGGCCGACGCCATCGACGGTACCGCCTTCGGAGGGCGAACCGGCCACCGTCGTGACTTCGCCGGCCGGCGTGACGCGGCGCACGGTGCCGTAATACACCGGCGGCGGAATCTTCGTCGTCACCCCGGCAAAGGGGAAGGAGGGCGAGGTCACGTCGGTCACGAAGATGTTGCCGCTCGCATCCACGGCGATTCCCGTCAGTCGATCGAACCGCGCGGCGCTTCCCATGCCGTCCATCTGGCCGCCAGGCGCCGACTCGTCTCCGGCGACGCGCGTCACGCTGCCATCCGCCGCGAAGCGATGGATGGCGCGGCCGGTGGTGCCATACAGCGTTCCTTCGGGCGCGATGGCGACTTCGCGGGCGATGACGGTGCCAGCTGGCGGAGTGCCTGCGAACGTCGTGACGACGCCGGTCGACGTGATGCGGCGAACGCCGTAATTGAGTGAGTCGGCGGCGAGCAGGTCGCCGTTCGGCAGCCGCACCAGGTCCCAGAGATAGTAGAAGCGCGCGCTGTCACCGGCCCCGTTGGCGCTTCCGGTCTCGCCGGCGCGGCCTGCCACAGTAGTCACTTCGCCGGCGGGCGTCACGCGCCGGATCGCATGATTGGACGTGACGTACAGGACGCCGGTCGATGCATCGCGGACGATTCCCCATGGAAACTCGAAGCGCGCTTCCGGGCCGATCCCATCGCCTGCCCCCGGCTGCTGCGCCAAGCCGGCCAGCGTCGTCACGTCGCCCGCGGGACCCACGCGGCGCAGCGTGTGATCCAGGCCCACGAAATAAATGTTGCCGGCATCATCGGCCTCGAGGCCCGTCGGAGTGCACAGCCGGGCCGTTTCGCGCGGCCCATCCACGCTGCCGCATTCCCCGGGCACGCCCGCAACCACGGTTTTCTGGCCCGAGGGCGCGATTCGCACGATCGAATGCTGCTCGGAGGCGAGCACATTGCCCTGCGCATCGATGGCGAGGCCGTTCGCGTGGATGTTCTCGAGCAGCGTCGTCGTGAGGCCAGTCGGCGTGATGCGCCGTATCGCGCTGTTGTTGGTGTCGGCGACATACACCGTGCCGGACGCGTCGACCGTTATCGCGCGCGGGGAATCGAACCGGGCTTCGGCGGGCGCGCCATTCATGTAGCCATTCGTTCCCGAACGGCCGGCGAGCGTGCTCACGACGCCATCGGCAGATATGCGACGGATGCTGTGATTTCCCGTGTCCGCGACGTAGATTGCGCCCGTCACATCGCGCGCGAGTCCGCCTGGAGCGTTGAACCGGGCAACCGCCAGAGGCCCATCCACCGATCCCGCGCCACCCAACGAACCGGCGAAGAGCTCGAGGAAGGCGTTCGGCGTAACCGGAGGCGGCGCCTCGGAGCCGCCTCCGCCACCGCCGCTGCACGCGGCGAGCACGCCGGCGACCAGCAAGGTAGTGCACATGCGAAGGGACATGCCGCTATTTTCGCAGAGGCGGGCGAGGTTGCGGGCGCAGATTGCTGCGTTGCAGCGTAAAACGGGCATAATCGTTCGCGCCCCGCCGCGAAATCCTTCGATCGATATCCCGAGTCCCCGCATGAGCTCGCAGTCCGTTCCCACGCGCGTCACCCTCCGCAAGCTGCAGGATCGCGCCCGCGAGGGCGAGAAGCTCGTGATGCTCACCGCCTACGACGCGAGCTTCGCGCGCATCTCCGATGACGCGGGAGTCGACATGCTCCTCATAGGCGACTCGCTGGGCATGGTGATCCAGGGCCACGAGTCGACCTTGCCGGTGACGCTCGAGGAAACCGAATACCACGTGCGCTGCGTCGCGCGTGGCAGCAGCCGCGCGCTCGTCATCGCGGACCTGCCGTTCGGCTCCTTCCAGGAATCGCCGCAGCAGGCGTTCCGCTCCGCCGCGCGCGTGATGGCCGCCGGCGCCCAGATGGTGAAGCTGGAGGGCGGCGCCATTATGGTCGAGACCACGCGTTTCCTCGTCGAGCGGGGCATTCCGGTCTGCGCGCATATCGGGCTCACGCCGCAGTCCGTGCACACGCTCGGGGGCTATCGCGTCCAGGGCCGCGGCGAGGACGACGCGGAGCGGCTTGTCGCGGACGCGCGGGCGCTCGAGGAAGCGGGCGCGGGGATCGTATTGATGGAGGCGATGCCCGCGGCCCTTGCCGCGCGCGTCACGCAGGCGCTCACCGTCCCGACGATCGGCATCGGGGCCGGTCCCGACGTGTCCGGCCAGGTGCTCGTGATCTACGACATGCTCGATATCTATCCGGGCCGCAAGGCGCGCTTCGTGCGCAATTTCCTGCAGGGCGCCCCATCCATGAAGGGGGCCATCGAAGCCTACGTGAAGGCCGTCAAGGACAAGAGCTTCCCAGGCCCCGAGCACTCGTTCTGATGCAGGTTTTCCACGCCGTCGCCGAACTTCGCAAGCGGCTCGCCGGCGAAGGCTCCATCGTCCTCGTGCCGACCATGGGGAACCTTCACGCCGGCCACATCGCGCTGGTCGAGAAGGCTCGCGCCTACGGCAGCTGCGTCGTCGTGTCGATCTTCGTGAACCGCCTGCAGTTCGACCCCGGCGGCGATTTCGAGCGCTACCCGCGCACGCTGGCAGCCGACTGCGACAAGCTTCGCGGCGCCGGGTGCGACGTGGTGTTCGCGCCGGACGAGCCGGAGATGTATCCGACTCCGCAGGAGATCGTCCTCTCGCCCCCCAAGGTGGCCCACACGCTCGAGGGCGAGCATCGCGAGGGTCACTTCCAGGGCGTGGTCACCGTGGTCGCAAAGCTGCTCAACATCACGCGCCCTCACGTCGCGATCTTCGGCAAGAAGGATTACCAGCAGCTCATGGTGCTGCGCGAGCTCGTTCGGCAGCTCAACTTCGGTGTCGAGGTCGTTCCGGCGGAGACCGTGCGGGAACCCGACGGCCTGGCGATGTCATCGCGCAACGGCTACCTGTCGGCGGCGGAGCGGCAGGAGGCCCTGCGGCTGTCCCGCGTCCTGCGCGGGGTACGTGAGGCCGTCGCGGGCGGCGATCGCGATTTCCCGGCGCTGGAGCAGCGCGCCGTGGCGCAGCTCGCCGGCCACGCCTGGCGACCCGACTACGTGGCCATCCGCCGCCGCTCCGACCTCCTGCCGCCCGCCCCGGGCGAGCGCGAGCTGGTCGTCCTGGGAGCGGCGTGGCTCGGCAGGACGCGGCTCATCGACAACTTCGAGCTCTGAGCTTTTCGCATGGCGGCACCGCCTCGTGCGGTTGTTAATCGAGCTGCGCACAGAAGTTAACATTTGTTAATATGGCGGCTGGACGGTCGTGTGACCCTCCGCAACCCGAAGAGGAGCTGCCATGAACGAGATCAAGCTTGCGGTCGAGCAATCGAACGATGTCGCGCGCGACACGAACGACGAGGGCGAGGGCGCCATTCGCACCCTGCGCGATCTCGAGATGGTGCTGGTGGGCGGCGGCGACGGGCCTTACGGCTGGCCGTGAGACAAGGCGCCCTGGGCGCCTGAAAAGGAAGGAGCCTTAGCGAGCCGTTGTCTTGGCTCGTTGCACCGCTGTTTCCCGCCTTCCCTCGCTCGTGGAAGGCGTGGCGCTCGAAGCTTCAGCGAACGGGCGAACACCCATGGCGGCGAGCTGGGCGCGCGAGCGCTCGGCTTCGCCCCACAGGGCGTCGGCGGTCCCCCGCGCCTGCTCGAAGTCGCGCCTGGCGACCTGGGCGTAATACAGCGAAACCATCGCGAGGTGCTTCACAACTGGCGGCGTCGACGCGGCCGTAGCAAGCCGATGTACCGTGTTCAGCGCCACGTCGTCTCGATCGTAAAGCGCGGCCCTCAAGGCCTTGAGCAGGTCGAGCTCGCGTCCGGCTACCGCCGTTTCCCCGCGCCGGCCCAGCCGCGCCATGGCCTGGTCGCCAGCGTGGGTATATCCGCCTGCCTGCAGGAGCAGGACGAGGAGGACCGCTTCGGGGGATTGCGCGAGGAGTCCGCCCTCTTCGCCGCGGTCGCATATCCGCTTGGCATAGGCGAAATCAGCGCCCAGCAACGCGCGCCACAACGCGCGCGAGCGTCCCTGGCGCTGCGTGGCCGCGGTGTCGAGCTCGCCGCCCTTGAGCCTCAGCGCCACTTCCCACTGGCGGCCATATGGCCCGAGGAACGACTCCATCACCCCCAGCGCATGGAGCAGGCCGTCGCGCTCGGCGGCTTCACCGAAGCTCGCTGCCATCGCCGGCTTGTTGCCGGTTTCGTCCTGCGTCGACATCGCCGCCACGACCTGGCCCTGCTCGCGCTCGGCGCGCATGTGCCAGAGCACCGCCTCGGTTCGATTCTTCACGCCGAGCGCGCGATACATGTTGTGGAGGTAGACGCGCACGGTTCCCTCGCTGTAACCCATCTTCTTCGCGAGCCCTTTTGTGGAGGCCCCTTGCGCCAATAGCTCCAGCATCTGCTGCAGCTTGTCGCCGAGTACGACGGTCTTCTTCATACGAATCCCCGATCTTCCTGGAGCGATTGGATGAATTGCTGGAAGTCTTCCATCCCGGCGCCGGCCGAAATCTCGACGCCAATGTCCTGCGATTCGTCGTGCAGCATGACCTCGAAAGCCGTGACAAGCGCCGGATCGAATTGACCGCCGGCCTCGCGCCTCAGCTCTTCGAGGGCGCTGTCCATCGAACGCGGCTTTCGATGGCCAACCCCGCATACCATCGCGTCGTAAGCGTCCGCAATGGCGCACATTCGGGCACAAAGCGGAATGCTCATACCGCGGACCGCGTTCGGGTGCCCTTGCCCATCCCAACGGGCGTGGTGGTAAGAGTTCATTTCTCGAGCCAGGAGAAGACGCGGGTGAGGCTCGGTGCCAAGCATTTCGATTCCAGCTTCCGCATGACGGCGCACGACTCGCCCTTCGGCTTCGTTCAGGGGCGCGCGCTTGCTCAGGATTCCTTCCGGAACCGATAGCATCCCGATGTCGTGCACCTCTGCGGCGAGCCCGAGCTCCAAGGCCTGTAGCGGATTGGTTCCCTGCGCGAGCGCCAGCGCCTTTACCAAGGCCCCCACTCGCTTCCCGTGCCAGCCTGTTGTTTCCTGCCGCAAGCACGCGCTGACCGCAAGACGCTCCACCGCAGCCCAGCCGGTAGGTGGATGCGGCGGTGGAACGCGTGAGTGCAGTCGCGCCTCGAACTGTCGCTCGTGTATGCCCGTAACAGGCGTAGCCGCCGCGCCCATTGCTGCAATCTCAACCTGGGCCCGGGCAACCTCGATCGCGCTGCGATACACGTGCTCTGCTAGTTCTTGCAGGCGTAAGAGCGCGCGCGCCGCGTTACCGGCGGCCTCTTCGGCCCTCGCAAGGCACGCGAGCGTATCTCGAAGTGCGCCCGGCACCGCGCGGGCTTTTTCGAGCGTCGACTCAAGGCGCGTGAGGGCCATGTCGTGGGAGCCCCGGGCCAACTCGAAAAGCGACCGGGTTATGGCGTTCGTAATGAATCCACGCGGACTGTTCAGGAACTCCGCAAGCTCGCTTGCCTGCACGACGTAGCGCTCCGCGTCGCCAATCCGGCCCAGAGCGGCCAAGGCATTCACAAGGTTGCGGCGCAAGAAGAGCGCGGCGTGTGGATCCTGCTGCCGGAACTGGGCTGATTCTTCAACTAGGCCTCGCATGGCGTGGTCGAGGCCCTGTTCGTGCAAGCCCAAATGGGAGTAACAGTTAGCCGTATTGCAGGTGGCCAGGTATCTTGTCGCCAACGCGGCCGGACCCTCGCCAGCAACTGCAAGTGCCCGTTCAAAGCAGCGAATGGCCAGCTCGTATTGTCCGGAATTGCTTACCACCAACCCAAGGTTGTTCCAAGTGCGGCTTATCGCGTCGCCGTTGTCTTCATCGATCGCCAGCCTTAACGCGGCTGCGTGGTGTTCGATCGCACCCGCTGGATCGCCGGCTTCCGTGTGCGCAATGCCACAGAGCATTCTCGCCCTTCGCTTGTGCACCGGATTTGGCGAGGCGGAGGCGTGATCGACCAGCGCGTCGGCGACAATCGTCGCCTCGCTGACCATCGATTCGGAATACAGGCGGCGGACGAGGGCAACTCCGGCGTCGAGAACCTCCCCAGTGGAGTCGCTTGCGCCGGCGGCGCGCAGTTGGTTGGCGGCGGCAGTAATACGGGCCGAAAAGTGCTGCTTGTTTAGTCGACGGGTGAGCTCGGCGAGCTCGCGCAACCGTCCCGCAAGGGAAAGAGTGTACGGGGCAAAATCCGCAGGCAGCATGCTTAATCCCGGTTAATGCGCAATTCTAACGTTCCGGAAGGCGCCCCGGGGAAGGGCTTTGTAGAATCCAGCCCATGTGGAACCTCTCGTTCAGCCCGCCCTTCGTCGTCCATGCTCGCGTCCTCACACGCATGCCGGACGCCTTTCGCCAGCGCCGCCGCACCGATTGGTGCGATGCCAACAAGCCGGGACACCAGGTCGACGCCTTTCTCGAAGGCCCGGCCTTCGATCGCGCAGGCAACCTGTACGTGGTCGACATTCCCTTCGGCCGGATCTTCCGCATCTCGGCCGAGCTCGAGTGGACGCTGGTCTGCCAATACGACGGCTGGCCCAACGGGCTCGCGATCCATCGTGACGGTTCGCTGTGGATCGCCGACTATCGCCGCGGGATACTGACGATGCCGCGGCCCGAAGCGCAGGGCCTGGCGCCCGAGCCGGTCCTGGGTCATCGCAACAGCGAGTCCTTCAAGGGGCTGAACGATTTGGCTTTCGATGCCGTCGGCAACCTCTACTTCACCGACCAGGGCCAGACCGGGCTGCATGATCCGACGGGCCGCGTCTTCCGCTATCGGCCCTCGAGCGGCGGTCACCGCCTCGATTGCCTTGTCGACAACGTGCCCAGCCCGAACGGCATCGCGCTGGACGCGAGCGGCAAGGTGTTGTTCGTTGCCGTGACGCGCGCCAACGCCGTATGGCGCGGGCCGCTCCTGGCCGACGGCACGACGTCGAAGATGGGAGCGTTCCGGACCTTCTTCGGCACGAGTGGCCCGGACGGGCTCGCCATGGATAGCGAAGGCCGCCTCGTCGTCGCCCACGCGAGCCTCGGCGGCGCCTTCGTGCTGAACGCGCTGGGCGAGGTCACGCATTTCGTGAAGAGTCCCACTGGATCGACGATCACCAATGTCGCCTTCCGGCCGGGCAGCTCGCGCCTCGTGATGACCGAATCCGAAACGGGCGCGATCCTCGAGGCCGACCTGCCGGCGAGGGGCGCGCCGCTCTACTCACACGCCTGAGCGCCTCGCGTGGCTGGTCGTGCAAAACAGCACCGCACGGCCCTCGTCATTCGTGATCCGGGTCTGCACGACGGCGGTGAGCATGCCGCGGTGCGCGATGCTGGAGCGCACGCGCAGGCGCGAGCCGGTGCCGGGGCCGACATACCAGGCCGAAGCCGAGATGAGCGACCAGCTGTGTGGCAGCGCCCGCGCCGCGGTGTGCGCGGCCAACCCGAAGGTGACGCCGCCCTGGGCGTGGCCCACGCGATTGCCGATGTGCGGACCGATCGGAGTCGTGCAAGAAGCGCCGGCAGCCGTGGGCCGTGGGGAATACCCCCAGAACGCTTCGATGAAGGGCGTGGGCGAGCGCAGTGCGCGCCGCGCGCGGCGATGGATAACGGCCTCTGCAGAATCGAGCTCATTCGCGGCGAGGGCGCGAACTTCCGCGGCGTTGGAACGCCTGGGCAATGGATGCGGTGCCGTCGCATTCTCCCCGCCGAGCACCATGAAGGCCGCGCTGCCGGTGCACACCAACTCGCCGCCGGCGCGCACCTCCACGCGGGTGAGCCCCTGCCGCTCCGCGCCGTTCGCGACGAAGCCGTCGAGCGTGGCCTCGGCCGTGAGCATGCCGTTGCGACGCGCGTCGAGGAAGTTGAGCGTCATCGAGACCGTAGCGGTGCGTGCGCCCACGCCGATCTCGGAACGAAGGCTTGCGGCGAGCGCCATGTCCGCGAGGAGCGCCACGGCGCCTACGTGCGTGTTTCCTTGGGCATCGACGTTGTGCGGCCCTGTCTCCATCGTGACCCGCGAGCGGCGTCCGGCGACTTCGTCGAACGAAACGCCGAGGAAGTAGCCAGGAAAGTTGAAGCCCGGCGTGCGACCCTGCGCGAGCGCGTGCAGCACTCGTTGCAGCGTGGGGTCGGTCATCGCCCCTTGAACGCGGGCTTGCGTTTCTCCATGAAGGCCCTGCGGCCCTCGGCGTAGTCCTCGCTTTCGAAGCAGTCGAGGATGAGCTCGCGGCAAAGCTCCATGTCGACGTCTCGGTCGGGCTTGAGGATTTCGCGGATGATCCGCTTCCCCGCCTTGACGGTGAGCGGTGCGCCGGTGGAGATGCTCGAGGTGTATTCGGCCAGCAGGTCATCCAGGCCGTCGGCCGGCGACGCGCGGTTGACGAGGCCGATGCGGAGGGCCTCCGCTACGTCCAGGCGACGTGCCGTGAAGAAGATGTCCTTCGCGTGTCCCGGGCCGACCAGGTCCACGAGGTTCTTGAGCGCGGACATGCGATAACCCAGGCCCAGGCGCGTGGCCGGGATGGAGAACACCGATCCCTCGGCCGCGATGCGGATGTCGCAGCTGATCGCCACGTTCACCCCGCCGCCGATGCAGTAGCCGCGGATGCAGGCGATGGTGGGCTTGCCGAAGTCGTGAATGCCCATGAGCGCGGCCTCGGCCATCTGCTCGTAGCGCTTCACGGCTTCTTTGGCGGCGCGCTGGTCCTCGAACTGCGAGATGTCGGCGCCCGAGACGAAGGCCTTCGATCCCTCCCCGGAAAAAACGACCAGGCGCACGTCATCGTCGCGCTCGGCCTGCTCCAGCAAGGGCGGCACCGCCTCCCA
>Ga0196977_1000020_pt1 | contig 155067 bp, 144 predicted proteins | sample S3v_1013CmetaG_FD_148634 | JGI IMG/M metagenome (GOLD analysis project Ga0196977, IMG submission 148634) | Soil microbial communities from Anza Borrego desert, Southern California, United States - S3+v_10-13C | ecosystem: Environmental > Terrestrial > Soil > Desert | place: USA: California...
TTCGTGATCCCGGCGGCGTATTTGCTGATGCGGCGGCGGGAGTTGAAATCGGCAAGCTAAGCTGAGGTTCCCGTCCCCCGTCCCCCGTCCCCGTCCCCCGCCCTTTATGTCCATCCATGACCTGAGCGGCTGGCAGCACAACCACGCCTTCGATCCCGGCAACCGCGCGGGCGAGCGGCGCACGTGGATCGTGGTCGCGATCACGGCGATGACGATGGTGGCGGAAATCGTGGGCGGGCTCGTCACCGGCTCGATGGCCCTGCTCGCCGACGGCTGGCACATGGCCACCCACGTGGTGGCGCTGTCGGTTTCGGGAATGGCCTACGTGCTCGCGCGGCGCTGGTCGGGCGACGAGCGTTTCGCCTTCGGCACGTGGAAGATCGAGGTGCTGGGCTCGTTCACCAGCGCGCTGCTGCTGGCGCTGGTGGCGATCGCGATGGCGTGGGAATCGGCGCAGCGCCTGCTCGAGCCGCGCCCCATCGATTACGTGCCCGCGCTCGCGGTCGCCGTCGTGGGGCTCGTCGTGAACCTGGTGTGCGCCTGGGCGCTGCACGGCCCGCAGCATGCGCATGCGGGACATGGCGCGCACGACCACAGCCAAGGACACGATCACGCCCACGCACACGATCACGGCAGCCGCGCGCCGGCGGACCTCAACCTGCGCGCGGCCTATGTCCACGTGCTCACCGACGCGCTCACCTCGGTGCTCGCGATCGTGGCGCTCGCCGCCGGCTATCTCGCCGGCTGGGGCTGGGTGGATGCCGCGATGGGCGTGCTGGGCGCCGCGCTGGTCGGCTGGTGGAGCAAGGGACTGCTGGGCGCCTCGGCACGCATCCTCCTCGATCGGGAGATGGACGCGCCGGTGGTCGAGCAGCTGCGCGCGGCGGTGCAAAGCGACGGAGATGCCGAGATCTGCGACCTGCACGTCTGGCGCGTGGGGCGCACGAGTTATGCCGCCGTCGTGGGGCTCGTCGCGCACGATCCGCTCACGCCCGAGGCGTACCGCGCGCGCGTGGCCTCGATCCCGTCGCTGGTGCACGTCTCCTTCGAAGTGAATCGCTGCGCGCACCGGGATTGCCCATGAGCGCCGAGTCTGTCCTCGACTTCTGGTTCGGCCCCGAGGCCGGCAAGCCACGGCCCGAGTGGTTCCGCAAGGACGAGGCATTCGATGCGCAGATCCGCGAGCGCTTCGGGGCGGTGCACGAGGCCGCCTCGCGCAGGGAGCTGGAGGCCTGGCGCGAGGAGCCGCGATCGATGCTCGCGCTGGTGATCGTGCTCGACCAGTTCTCGCGCAACCTGTTCCGGGGCGAGGCGCGCGCGTTCGCGCAGGACGCGCATGCGCTCGAATGCGCCAACCAGGCGCTGGCGCGCGGGGACGATCGGGCGATGCTGCCGGTGCAGCGCCAGTTCCTCTACCTGCCGTACGAGCACAGCGAATCGCTGGCGGACCAGGTGAAGGGCGAGGAGCTGATGCGGGGACTGGACGGCTTCGAGGAGACGCGGGGCATCTCCGAGTGGGCGGTGAAGCACCGGGTGATCATCGAGCGCTTCGGGCGTTTCCCGCACCGCAACGCCGCGCTCGGGCGCGTTTCCACGCCCGAGGAGGTCGAGTTCCTGAAATTGCCCGGTTCGGGCTTCTAGCTACTTCTTGCGCTGCTGCTGCGTGGCCGACGCAGTGGTGGCGGCCGCCTTTTTCTGGTGCCGCGGCCGCGTCTTGCCGTAGCTTCCCTTGAAGACCTTGCCCTTGAAGCTTCGCTTGTCGCCCTTGCCCATGGAACGCCCTCGTGCGGAAAGGGCCGATTATACGGCGAGGGCCGCGGCGATCAGCCGCGGCTGCGCTCGCGCTTGCGCTCCTTCGTCTCGTAGCCTTCGGGAACCTTGAAGAGATCGGCGGCGGGCTCGACGCGGCGGATGTTTGCGAGGCGATAGACGCTCTCGCCGGTCCGCGGGTCGTGGTAGCGGGAGTGCACCGTCACCTGCAGCTCGGGCGAGAACCACGTCTCCGAGGTGATGTTGATCGGGTTCCGGTTGCCGATCTCGCCCGCCGGGATCGTCCACACGGTGGACTTTCCTTCGGCCTTCACGCCGTCGAATTCCCGCGTGCCGAGCTGGGTCGTCACGCCCTTGCCGAGCTTGGCCGTGCTCTCGAAGCGGAACGTGCCGATGCCGGGCAGCGGCGGCAGGGGGGGCAGCGGCGCGATGGCGGGGCCTCCGGGAACGGGCGGCACCGGCGGAACGGGAGGCAGCGGAGCCAGCAGGTCGCCGTGGCGAACGACGTGCACGCGCACTTCCTCGCGCGTCGTGCCGTCGGCGGACTTGATCGTCTCCACGTGGCGCATCTCGCCCGGCGCGGTCATTTCGGAGGGCGTCCGCGGGACGGAAATTTCCTTGCCGTCGACGAACACCTTGCCATTCTCGACCACGACCTTGCGGCCACTCTTCGCGGTGACGTCCACGCGCCCGGGGGCCGCTTCCTTGCCGTCGACGAAGACCTTGCCGTCCTCGACCCGGATCTCGGTATCGTTCACGCGCACCACCTGCTTGTGCCTGCCCCGGCCCTCGGCGGTCGCGACCTTCACCCGCGGCATGACGATGGCCTTCTTGCCGCCAGGCGTGAGGATCAGGTGCTTGCCCTCCACCGGATCGCTGATATGCACGGTCGCGTTCTTGCCGTCGCCGGCGAGCTCCTGGCGCGTGCGTCCTTCCGAGTCGCGGAACACGAGGCCGGTCTTCCGGCGGCTGATGGTGTTGCCGTCGGCGAGCGCCTGCGTGGTCTCGGTCACGACCTCGGCGGTATAGGGCGCGCCCTTGACCACCTTGTTGGAAGCCATGCGAGGCGCGAACAGCGTGCCCATGGAGGCGCGCATGTCGTGCGAGAAGTCGTCGGCCCAGCGTTGCCAGGCGTCGGCTTGCGCGCGGGCCGCATCAGCCGCGGCGAGGTGGCGATCGAGGAGGACGACGGGCTCGCCGGCGATGGCGGGAGCGGCGAGCGCGGCGAGGACGAGTGCGGCGAGGGAACGGTTCAGGGTGGCCATGGGATGAGCGATGAGGGATGGGGATGAGGGATGAGGCACGGGAAATGGGGATCAGTTGATGAGGCGAACCGCGAGCGCCTCGCCGTCGGCCGAATACAGCATTTCCGCGCGCACCGGCTCGCCTGCCCGATCGGGAGAAACGGGCAGTCCCCAATCCGCGAGGAGCGCGCGCGGAAACTCGGTGGCGACGACGGTGGTTCCGGGCTCGAGCGCGATGCGCTCCAGGGGCCGGAGCGCGAGGAACGGCGCGTCGTCGGAAGGCGTGGCCGAAGCCGGGATGGACTGGGCCGCCTGGACCTGCGTTTTCATCGGCGGCAGCGGGCCGCGGATCATCCAGCTCACCAGCGCGATGGTGGCGGCGAGGGCGAGCGGCGGCATCCACCAGAGGAGCGGGCGCCGCGCGGGACGTTGCTCGCGGCGGAACTTGGCGAGGAGCGCGCCTTCGAGGGCGGCGGGCGGGGCGAGCAGGGCGCTCTCGCGGCGCAGATCGGCGAGCCGCGCATCGACGAACGCTTCGCGGGCGGGATCGTTTGGGGTTTCGGTGTTCATGGTCAGACGGCCTCCTTGGCCGCGCCGTGCGCCGGGGACGCGTAGTCGGCGAGGCGTTGCGCGAGCTGGGCGCGCGCGCGGGAAAGTCTCGATCGAACCGTGCCGATGTCGATGCCGCACGTCTGCGCGGCTTCCGCGTAGGACATGCCCGAGATCTCGCACAGCACCAGCACGTCGCGGTAATGCGGGGCGATCGCCGCGATGGCGCGGCGCACCTGCTCGGCGGATTCGCTGCGCAACACGCGGTCGAGCGGCGTTTCCGGATCGACGTGCGCTTGGTGCGCGTGGCCATCGTCGGCGAGCAGCGCAGGGTCGGTGGCGTCCTCGCGCCCGGCGAAATGCTTGCGCGCGAGGTTGCGCGCCACGCCGCAGAGCCACGCGCCCACGCTGCCGCGCGTGGGATCGAACTGGCCGGGCTGGGTGATGAGGTGCACGAAGGTGTCCTGGGTCACGTCGGCGGCCACCGCGGCCGAGCCGCTGTAGAGCAGCGCGAACCGGTACACCGCATCCTTGTGCCGGCGGTAGAGCGCGAGGAAGGCTTCCTCGTCGCCGCGCTTCATGCGGGCGAGGAGGGCGTGCTCGGCTCGCGGGTCCTGTGGGGGCATGGCCATCGGGTGGTCGATCTCACCCCTATTGCGGAGACAGGCCCGGAAAGTTCCAGGCTTTTTTTCCACCACAGGGACCACGGAGACCACGGAGGACCAATGGTCTTCCGTGGTCCCGGAGGTCTCCGTGGTTGAGCGGGCCAGCTATTCCGCGTCCGGCTGCGCAGCCGGAGCCGCGGCCGCGAAGGCGGGCAGCCCGCGGCAGCGCTCGTCGATCGCGCGAATGCGCGGGTAGGGCGCGAGGTCCACGCAGAGGCGGTTCGCGTTGGCCACCTGGGGGACCAGGCACACGTCGGCGAGCGTGGGCGAATCGCCGAAGCAGAACGGATCGGCGCGCGCGCCCAGCATCGCCTCGATCGCCGCGAAGCCCTCGCGCACCCAGTGCCGGTACCACTCGTCGCGCGCCGGCTCCGGGACGCCCACCGGATTTTGAAGGTACTTGAGCACGCGCAGGTTGTTGAGCGGGTGGATGTCGCAGGCGATCGCGAGCGCTATCGCACGCACCCAGGCACGATCGGCCGGCTCGCGCGGCAGCAAGGCGGGCTCGGGGTGCGCCTCGTCGAGGTATTCGATGATCGCGAGCGACTGCGTGAACGTCCGGCCTTCCACCAGGAGCGTCGGCACAAACCCCTGCGGGTTCCGGGCGACGTAGTCCGGCGCGCGCTGCTCGCCCTTGCGCAAATGGACGAAGCGGCGCTCGGCGTCGAGCCCCTTGAGGTTCAAGGCGATGCGCACGCGATACGCGGCCGAGGAGCCGAAGTAGTCGTACAGAATCATGGCGGTCGAATCATAGCCTTCCTTATACTTTGCGCGATGCACCATCTCGCATCGCCGGGCAGCCGCGCCCTTCCGGGCCGCGCCGAGATCGCCGCGCGGCTCGCCGACCACCCGCCCCTCGAAGCGCTGCTCACCGCCGACGACCTCGAGAAGCAGCAGCTCGCGGCGCAGGCGGGACTACGGCCGGCCGCGGTGCTGCTGCTGGTGGTCAACCACGCGCAGCCGACGGTCGTCTTCACGCAGCGCACCGCGCACCTGGCCGACCATGCCGGCCAGATCAGCTTGCCCGGCGGGCGCTGTGACGACGAGGACTGCACGCCCGAGCGAACCGCGCTGCGCGAGGCCGAGGAGGAGATCGGCATCGACGTGGCGCGCGTGGACTTGCTCGGGCGCCTTCCCGACTACCGCACCTCGACCGGCTTCTCCGTCACGCCGGTAGTAGGTTGGGCGGAGCCGCCGTTGTCCTATCGCCCCGATCCGCACGAGGTCGCCGAGATCTTCGAGGTGCCGCTCGCCTTCCTGCTCGACCCCGCGAACCACCGCTACGAGAGCGCGTTCCACAAGGGACGCATCCGGAAGTTCTGGGCCATGCCCTACGGCGAGCGCTTCATCTGGGGCGCCACGGCGGGGATGCTGGTGACTTTCCAGAGGATCCTGGCGGCGGCTTGACAAACACGAACGGTCGTTCTATTCTGCGGCCATGTCAGCCACGCCTGTCCGCGCCACCAAGGGAGAGGAAACCCGCTCCCAGATCCTCGCCGCCGCCGTGGAGCAGGCGAGCGCGAGCGGCTTCGAGTCGCTCACGATCGGGGTGCTCGCGGAAAAGATCGGCATGTCCAAGAGCGGGCTCTTCGCGCACTTCGGCTCCAAGCTCGACCTGCAGATCGCCGCGCTGGACGAAGCGGCGCGCCGCTTCACCGAGGCGGTCTTCCTGCCGTCTCTCAAGGCGCCGCGGGGCCTGCGCCGGCTGCGCGCCTTCTTCGAGAACATGATCGGCTGGACCGGGCGCGCCGGCCTTCCCGGCGGCTGCCCCATCGACGCGGCCACGCGCGAGTACCGTCACCAGCCCGGTCCCATGCGCGATGCCGTGATCGCGCGCCAGCGACAGCTCGACGGCGAGCTCGCCAAGGCGGTGCGCATGGCCATCGAGACCGGCGAGCTCGCACCCGATACCGATGCCGAACAGTTCGCGTTCGAGGCCATGGGCCTCGCCCTCGCGTTTTATCGCACCGAGCCCATCGTCGGCGCGCTCGAAGCCAGCCGCCGCACCCGCGCCGCCTTCGACCGCCTGGTCGAGCAGCACCTCCCCACGTCCAGGTAAACCCCCGGAGTCCTTCATGCCCACGTCTTTCGCCTTGGCCAGAAATAGCACGAACGTTCGTAACGCGCTCCGCTTCGCCTGGGTGCGCACGAGCCTCGGCATCGCATCCGCCGTGGCACCGGCTCGCGCCACCGAAACGGCCTCACGCCTCTTCACCACGCCGCCACGCATTCCACATACGGCGCGCGAGCTGGAGCTGCTCTCCACCGGCGCGCCGTTCCGGGTCCGGGGTCCGCACGGCGAGATCGCTGCGTGGCGCTTCGGCGCGCGCGGCCGGCCGGTGGTGTTGCTCTCGCATGGATGGGGCGGACGCGGGGCGCAGTTGCGCGCCTTCGTGCCGGCCTTGCTCGGGGCGGGCTACCAGCCGGTGTTGTTCGACCATCCGGGCCACGGCCATAGCGACGGGCGGGAATCGACCCTCGTGCATTTCGTCGGTGCCATCGACGCGGTGGTGCGCGCGCTCGAAGAAGAGGGCGAGCGCATCGCCGGCATCGTCGGCCACTCGCTCGGCGCCGCCGCGGCGGGCGCGTGGCTGAACCAGACGCGGCGCGAAATCGCCGCGATCCTGGTCGCGCCACCCACGTCATTGCAGCGTTACTCGGGCTACTTCGCGCGCAAGCTCGGCATTCCCGAGCGGATTCGCCGGGCGATGCAGGAGGGCTTCGAGCGCAAGCTCGGCCAGCCCTGGCGCGACTTCGAGCTGCCGCATTCGGTGGCCGCGGTGCGCGCGCGCGCCCTGGTCGTGCACGACGCGGGCGATCGGGAGGTCGCCTTCGCCTCGGGGCTCGCGCTTGCGAGGGCGTGGCCGGGCGCGCGCCTCGTGCGCACCGAGGGCCTCGGGCACCGCGCGATCGTGCGTGATCCCGCAGTGGTGCGCGATGCGATCGATTTCCTCGACAAGCGGGTGGTGTTCGCGCCCCCGCCCGCACCCGGCGAGTGGCAAGCGTTCGCCGCCCCTGCACCCGCCTTCTGACCGGAGAAACGCATGAGACGCTTCGTCCCGCAGGAAAACACCGGCCGCGTCGTGGGCCTCGCCGTGGCCTTCTTCGGCGCGCTCGCGTTGCTCGGTTTCGCCAACGGCGTCTTCGAACGGCTGGCGCGCGAGGAGCTGGTGGCGCTCGCCGCCTTCGCCTCGGGATTCGCAACGCTCACGTACGCCCTCGACGACTCGGTGCGCGCGTGGGTGAAGCAGGCGCTGCCGCGCCGCCCGCTCAGGAAATCTCGAGCGAAGTCACCTGCGCGGAGCCCGGCCGCGACTTGAGCTCGGCGTACCAGCGCTCGAGGTTCGGGCGTGGCTTGCGCTCGATGGGCATGTTGAGCCAGCGGTGCGCGGCGCAGCCCACCACGATATCGGCCGTGGTGAACGTGCCGCCCGTGAGGAAGCGGCGCGTGGCGAGGTGCGCATCGAGGATCGACGAGAGCTTTTCGCTCTTCGCGCGCGAGGACTCGACCAGCGCCGCGTCGCGCTTTTCCGCCGGCGTGCGCACGAGCTGCCAGAAGGCGCCCCACATCGCCGGGGTGTAGGCCGTCGACTGCCACTCCATCCAGCGGTCGGCATCGGCGCGGTGGCGCAGGTCGGCGGGCCAGAGGCTGCCATCGCCGTGCCGCGCGCCGAGATAACGCACGATCGCATTCGATTCGTAGAGCACGAAGCCCTCGTCCTCGATCACCGGCACCAGGCCGTTCGGGTTCATGGCGAGGTATTCCGGAGTATCGTTGCCGCCGAACTTCCCGCCCACGTCGATGCGCTCGCAGGCGAGGCCCAGCTCGTCGGCGCACCACACCACCTTCTGCACGTTCACCGACGAGAGCCGGCCCCATATCCTGAGGCTCATCGCGCCGGGCCCGCGCGCACGGGCGGGAGCTTGGAGACGTCGATGGCCTGCGGCGGCTCCTTCTTGACCACTGCGATCGCGATCGCGATGGCGACGCAGAGGCCGAGCGCGCCAGCGATGATCCAGGCGAGCAGCCGCTTCTGCGCGCGCGCGTCCATCTCGTCGGTCTGCTCGATCTTGTCGACGAGGTGGCGCACGTTGCGCAGGGCGCGCTGCTCGAGCTCGCGCTGCGCGTCGTTGCCTTGGGTAGGTGCGGTCATGCGCGATGGGTCCCCACGAGGAGTCGATCGTAGACGGAATATTGCTCCTCCAGCTCGCCTTGCGCTCCCAGCCTGCGCCGCACGGTGATCCAGACCTCCGCAGCCAGGGTCTCGCACACCTCGGCGGTGTGGCGCACCTCTTCCTCGGCGAGAATGCGCGCGGCCTGGTAGGAGGGCGCGTTCCAGGCGCGCACGAAGTGCCAAGCGAGGGCGTCCACCTGCTGCTCGAGCTCGTCGTCGCTCGCTTCCACCACCTCGGCGATGGTGCAGCGGCTGCGCGCCCCGAGCGCCACGAAGGACGATTCGCAATGGCAGGCCGGCTCGCAGCGAGGCGCCTTCTCGAAGTCGCACACGGCGTAGCCCCCGCTCACGACCCACTCGCCGTCGCGCGCCGCGCCGCAACCTGCGAAGACGTGGTCGTCGGAGTCGTCCAGGCGCACGGCGCGAAGCAACTTGGGCATGGCCGCTATGATACCCAGCGAGGGGAGGAAGGACATGGCCGGATGCGCGAGGGCAGCCCCGGGTGAACTCCACGAGTCCCGGCTGGGTCACAATCGACATCTTCAAGACGGCCCGACGGACCCGTTCTTCCGGGGCCGCAAGCCCCCTCCATGGTGACGCGCACGCTGCCGAAGGTCGTTTTGTTCCTCGCTGCCGCGCTGCTGCTCGGCGCGTGCGCGACCATGACCCGGCTCGCGTATTCGAACGCGGCGCTCGCGTACCGGAACCTGCCGCCGATGCTCACCTGGATGGTGGACGAGTACGTCGAGCTGAGCGGCGGGCAGAAGGACTGGGTGCGCGATCGCGTCGACCGCCTGATGGAGTGGCACCGCACGCGCGAGCTGCCGGAGTACCGCCGTTTCCTCGAGCGCGTGCTCGCGGAGACGAACGAGCCGTTCACCGTGGCCGAGATCGACGCCGCCTACCGGGACTTGCGGCGCCACTACCGCTTGCTGGTCGAGCAGGCGCTGCCCGACATCGCGGACTTCATGATGCAGCTGGACAGCGTGCAGGTCGCGCAGATGGAGAAGAAGTTCGCCACCGACAACCGCAAGTTCGTGCGCGAATCGGTGAAGGGCACGCCCGACGAGCGGCGCGAGCGGCGCGTGAAGCGCTTCGTGCAGCACCTCGAGGGATGGCTGGGCGACGTCACGCGCGAGCAGCGCGAGCTGGTCGAGCGCTTCTACGCCGACATCCCGGACCTCGTCGAGGAGCGCCTGGCCGACCGCAAGGTGCGCCACCTCGAGACGCTGGAGATGATCCGCGCGCGCGGCAAGCGGGAGGAGACGATCGCGCGGCTGCGCAGGATGCTGCTCCAGCCCGACACGTGGCGACGGCCGGAATACCTGCGCAAGCTGGAGGATCGCGACCAGCGGTTCTTCCAGATGTTCGCCGCGTTGAGCGCCACGTTCACGCCGGCGCAGCGCGCCCACCTGCAGCGGCGCATCCGCGGATACATGCAGGACATCACGACGTTGACTGCCGCCAAGGCGGGCGGCAACGGTTAGGGCGGCAGGACCGAACGGCGCAAGGCGGGCTACGGGTCCCCCGTGCTTTGCCTCAAACCCGGCTCTTGAATTCCTCCATCGCGCCGATAAGGCGCGAGCGGATCCCCGGCTCGAAAGCCGAGTGCCCCGCATCGTGCACGATCGTGTACTGCGCCTCCGGCCACGCATGGTGCAGGTCGTCGGCGGAGATCGTGGGGCACACGATGTCGTAGCGTCCCTGCACGATCACGCCCGGGATCTTCTTCAGCCGCACGGCGTTCGCCAGCAGGAAGTCCGGCGGCAGGAAGATGTCGTGGGCGAAGTAGTGCGCCTCGATGCGGGCCAGGCCGAGGGCAACGCGGTCGGAGGCGAAGTCGGCCACCAGTCCGGGATTGGGTAGCAGCGTCGAGCACGAGCCCTCGTACACGCTCCAGCTGCGCGCCGCGGGCATGTGCACGGCCGGATCGGGATCGACCAGGCGCTTGTGGTATGCCGCGAGCAGGTCCTCGCGCTCGGCCTCGGGGATGTAGCTCGCGAAAGCGCGCCAGGCTTCGGGGAAGATCGCCCGCAACCCGTAGAGGAACCAGTCGATCTCGCTCGGGCGGCAGAGGAAGATGCCGCGCAGCACGAGGCCCAGGCAACGCTCGGGATGGTGCTCGGCGTAGGCGAGCGCGAGCGTCGAGCCCCACGAGCCGCCGAAGACGATCCAGCGCTCGATTCCCAGGTGCTCGCGCAGCCGCTCCATGTCCGCGATGAGCGCCGGCGTGGTGTTGTTTTCCAGGCAGCCCAGCGGGCTCGAGCGGCCGGCGCCGCGCTGGTCGAAGACCACGATGCGGTAGAACGCCGGGTCGAAGAACTGCCGATGCACCGGGCTCGAGCCCGCGCCGGGACCGCCGTGCAGGAACACCACCGCCACCCCGCGCGGGTTGCCCGACTGCTCGTAGTACATGCGGTGCGGGGCCTCGAGGTCGAGCATGCCGCTCGTGAAGGGCTCGATCGGCGCGAACAGCGGCAACAGCGGCTCGGCGCCGGTGCGAGGGTCCTGGGGCATGGAAGATGTGCTTCGCGGTGGTCCGTTGAGCTTATCAGAACGACCCGCGCGATCCTGCTCTCGTCTTTTGCCACCTTCACAATGGGGCTGGAGTAAACTCTTCCCGAAAGCGCACGACTTCGAAAGCGAGGCCCCGAACTGGAAGCGATGCTGTACCAGATCTACGACTGGCAACGCGCCGCGATGGAGCCCTGGCGGCTTTTCGCGCAGGTGGCCAACGAGCTCTACGGTCATCCCAGCAGCCCGCTTTCCAGCCTTCCCGGCAGCCGCAACGTCGCCGCCGCCTTCGATTTGATGACCCGCCTCACGCAACGCTACGAGCGTCCGGAGTTCGGCATCAAGCGCGTGAAGGTGGGCGATCGCGAATACGCTGTGCGCGAGGTGTACGAGCTCGAGCGTTCCTTCTGCCGGCTGCTCCATTTCGTGAAACCCGGCGCGCCGAAACAGCCGCGCGTCCTGGTCTTCGCACCGCTCTCCGGGCACTTCGCCACGCTGTTGCGCGACACGGTGCGCACGCTGCTCGCCGACCACGACGTCTGGGTGACCGACTGGATCGACGCCAAGGAGGTGCCCGTCGCGGCCGGCCCCTTCCATTTCGACGATTACGTGGCCTACGTGCGCGAGTTCATTCGCCACGTCGGTCCCGACGTGCACGCGATGTCGGTGTGCCAGCCGACGGTACCGGTGCTGGCCGGGGTCTCGCTCATGGCGCAGGCGGGCGAGACCATCCCGCGAACGCTCACGATGATGGGCGGACCGATCGATACTCGCCGCAGCCCCACCGCGGTGAACGAGTTCGCGACCCGCCGGCCGATCTCGTGGTTCGAGTCGAAAGTGATCCAGCGCGTGCCGATGCGTTACCCCGGTTTCATGCGCCGCGTGTATCCCGGCTACCTGCAGTTCGCCGGCTTCGTCGCGATGAATCCCGACCGCCACATGGAATCGCACATGCAGTACTACCAGCACCTGGTGGAAGGCGACGGCGAAAGCGCCGACGCGCACCGGCGCTTCTACGACGAGTACAACGCGGTGATGGACCTCCCCGCGGATTACTACCTCGAGACCGTCGAGCGCGTGTTCCAGAAGCACCTGCTGCCGCGCGGCGAGCTCGAGGTGGCGGGCGAGCGCGTTCGCCCCGAGGCCATCCGCGACACCGCGCTCTTCACCATCGAGGGCGAGCTCGACGACATCTCCGGCAACGGCCAGACCGAAGCCGCGCAGCACCTCTGCAAATCCGTGCCCGAGCGCGACAAGCAGCACTTCCTCGCCCGCGGCGTGGGCCACTACGGCATCTTCAGCGGCCGCAAATACCGCGAGATGATCTATCCGCGCATCAAGGAGTTCGTGGCGCGGCACTCGTGAGGATCGCTGCCGGGGTCCTCGTCCTCGTCGCCGCGGCGGCCTGCTCGGGTGGGGGCGGCGGTTCCACCGCCACGGTGCCGCCGGCGCCCTTCGTGCTGCAATGGTCGGCCAATCTCTCAGCCGCCACGGTCGCGGCCAGCAACGCCGCATCCGCCACCTTTTCCTCGACGCGGCTGGCGCTTTCCTGGAGCGCGCCGTCCAACCTCATTCCCGCGCGTTATGACGTGCACGTCACCGAGGGATCTTCCAGCACCGCGCGCGTGATCGGCACGACCGCGACGAGCCTCGCCCTCGACGGCCTGAAAAGCGCCACCGACTATCGCATCGAGGTGCGCGCCTGCGATGACACCACCTGCCATGCGCAGCCCGCGGCGGTCGCGACGGCGACGACACCCGCCGAGGTATGGCAGCTGCAGGGGACCGGCCGCACCTTCGCGGGGCTCGCGAGGCTCGTGTCGGACGGCAACGTGAAGCTGCACGTGCTGCGGCTGGGCGAAGGTGCTGGCGGAGATCTGCCCGGACGCCTTCGCCTCTATTACGGCGCCTCGGGTCCCAACGTGCGCGGCTTGTCGGTCGCGTTGAACGCGGCTCCCGTTTCGGCGGCGCAGCCTTCGACCTATCTTGCCTTTTCGAGCCGCGCCGGCAGCTCCGGCCTGGTCGACCCGTCGAGCGCGAGCCCGCTCGTGCGCGGCGTGGCCACCGGCCAGGCCGTGGCGTTGTCTGCATCGGCCGGCGCACGCGTGCGGCTCTATTTCGAGGCGCTCGGCGCCGACGGGCGCAATCGCATCCTCTCGGTGGATTCGCAGGACGGTTATGCCGGCCTGGATTTCAACGCCGGGAGCGCGACGCTTTGCTCCACGGCGGCCGAGTACTCCGCCGGCGGTGGCTGCGCGCCAACGGTCGTTATCGGTTCCGAAGGCGATGCGACCCAGGGCTGGCCCCGCATCCTCAACGCGCGCCAGTTCAAGATCGGCGTGCCCACGCAAACCGACTGGCGCTGGGACATGGCCACGGGCAGCTTCATGGTCTTCACCACGGATTCCATCGCCGGGTGCTCGCTCGCCACGCCCAACCAGGCGTACGCGGTGTGGGACGGCACACAATGGATCGTGCAGTACGAATCCAACGGCTGCCCGAAGCTTTTTTCCAGCATGCAGGCCGCGCACCCGCTGCACCTGGGCGGCGACCGCTTCAAGCTCTATTACGGCGATCCGTCCGACCGCGCGGGGCGCATCACCACCTCGATGCTGCCTTTCCTCGGCCCGAAGAAGGTGATGTACGCCGAAGCTTCCCGCAGCGGCGATCCCGCGCGGGTGGACTTCGAAGACTGGGATGGCACGGCCAACGCGCGACCGCTCACCTTCCTCTGGCCGGACGGCTCGGAGCTGGACGCGCATGCCGAGGGCTACATCGACGACTTCAGCATCGTGGCGCCCACCGGCTCGCTCGACCTGCAGGTGTTGTACCTGGCGATCACCGATGGCATCGTGGCGCCTTTCACCGCCGTGGCGGTGCTGCTGAACCCGTAAGGAGCCTCCCATGAGCAAGCCCGTGAGCCCCCAGGAGATGTTCGACCTGTGGCAGAAGATGGTGAATCCCGGCGCCTACCCGCTGCAAAGCCTCATGTTCCCCGTGATGGACCCGAAGGAGCTCGGGAAGAAGATCGCCGAGCTCGAGGTGGTCGAGCACTGGCTGCGGGCCAACGTGAACATGGTGCAACTGTCGATCAAGTCGCTGCAGTTCCAGCGCGACATGCTCGAAGGCGGCGACAAGGCACGCGCGGCGATGCCGGGCGCCGCTGCCGCTGGCGATGCGCCCAATCCCGCGATGTGGGCGTGGAACATGATGGCGCAGGCGGGCAAGGACGCGATGGAAGCAGGCCCTCGGCCGCCGGCGAAAAAGAAGAAAAAGCGGAAGTAGGGGGCGCTAACCATTCATCCCTCATCTCCCGTCCCTCATCACTGCCTCAATACGGCACCTTTGCGTCCGGTTTCGCTTCCAGCAGCACGCGCTTGAAATCGCCCTGGATGCGAGCGAGCGCGGCCTGGTCGTCGCCCTCGAAACGCAGCACCAGCACCGGCGTGGTATTGGAGGCCCGCATGAGGCCGAAGCCGTCGGGATACTCCACCCGCAGGCCGTCGATGGTGAGGACCTCGTCCGCGCCTTCGAAGCGCGCGCTGGCCTGCAGCTTCTCGATGAGGCGATGGTTGTCGCCTTCCTTCTCCATCTTCATGTTGAGCTCGGGCGTGGAGATCGAATCGGGCAGGCCCTCGAGCAGCGCCGAGGGGTCGTCCACGCGCGAGAGCAGCTCGAGCATCCTGGCGCCGGCGTAAAGCCCGTCGTCGAAGCCGAACCAGCGGTCCTTGAAGAAGATGTGGCCGCTCATCTCGCCGGCGAGCGGGGCGCCGGTTTCGCGCAGCTTCGACTTGATCAACGAGTGCCCGGTCTTCCACAGCAGCGGCTTGCCGCCGTGCCTGCGGATCCACGGGAAGAGGTTGCGCGTGCACTTCACGTCGAAGATGATCTCGGCGCCGGGGTTGCGCGAGAGCACCTCCTCGGCGAAGAGCATGAGCTGGCGGTCCGGATAGATGATCCTGCCCGACTTGGTGACGACCCCCAGGCGGTCGCCGTCGCCGTCGAAGGCGAGGCCGATCTGCGCCTCGGTGCGCGAGAGCTCCGAGATGAGGTCCTTCAGGTTTTCCGGCTTGGAGGGATCGGGGTGGTGGTTGGGGAAATTGCCGTCCACCTCGCAGAAGAGCTCGATCACCTCGCAGCCGAGGCGCCGGTAGAGCTTGGGCGCGAAGGCGCCGGGCGAGCCGTTGCCGCAATCGATCGCGATGGTCATGGGCTTCGCGAGCTTCACGTCGGAGGCGATGCGGTCGAGGTACGGCCCCGAAACGTCGGCGGTCTCCTCCTTGCCGCTGCCCTTGGCGAACTCGCCTTTCTCCACGAGGCGGCGCAGCTCCTGGATCGCCTCGGCGGCGAGGGTGTCGCCCGCGAGCATCATCTTGAGCCCGTTGTACTCGGGCGGGTTGTGGCTGCCCGTGACCATCACGCCGCTGCCGGTATCGAAGAGGTAGGTGGCGAAATACACCATCGGGGTGGCGACGACGCCGATGTCCACCGTGTCGATGCCGGTCGCCCTGATGCCGCGCCCGAGCGCCTTCACCAGGCGCGGCCCCGAGAGCCGGCCATCGCGGCCGAGCACGAAGCGGGAAACGCCCTTCGCTTTCGCCGCCGTGCCCAGGCCCATGCCGATCTTCTCGGCGGCCTCCTCGGTGAGGGTCTTGTCGACGATGCCGCGGATGTCGTAGGCCTTGAAGATCTCGGGTGCGATGGTCATTGCAGGTGTCTGAAGAAATGCAGGAGGCGTTGCGGGAGCCACTCGATGTGCCCGGGGAAGGGACCGGTCACGAACCCGACATGGCCCCCGTGGAGCGGGAATTCTAGCTTGACCGCCGCCGACACCTGCCGTTCCGTCGGCAGCGCCTGCTCCGGAAGGAAGGGATCATCGCGCGCGTTGAGGATCAGCGTCGGCACCCGGATGTGGGCCAGGTCGGGCTTGGAGCTCGCGCGCGTCCAGTAGTCGTCGGTGTCGCGGAAGCCGTGCAGCGGCGCGGTGACCACGTTGTCGAAGTCGCGCAGCGTGCGCGCGGAGAGCACCGCGCCGCGATCGTAGAGATCCGGGAAGCGCTCGAGCTTCTCGAGCGCGGTCTTGCGCAGCGAGCCGAGGAAGTGGCGCGCATAGACGCGCCCGAAGCCTCGGCCGAGCGCATCGCCGGCGGCCATGAGGTCGAGCGGCGCCGACACGATCGCCGCCGCCGCCACGATCGCCGTGGCATCGGCCGCGCTCCCCAGCCACTTTGCGAGAGCGTTGCCGCCGAGCGAGACGCCGGCCGCGTAGAGCGGCGCATCTCCCGCTCGCTCGTGCACGCGCTGCAGGGCCCAGCCGACCTCGTCGACATCGCCCGAGTGGTACGCGCGCGGCAGCCGGTTGGGCTCGCCGCTGCAGCCGCGGAAGTGGAACACGCTGCCGCGCCAGCCGGCCCGCTCGACGTATCGCATGAGCATGCGCGCATAGGGCGAGTTGGAAGATCCCTCGAGGCCGTGGAAGAGGTGCACCCACGGCGTTCCCGCGGCGCCGTCGACGAAATCCACGTCCACGAAGTCGCCGTCAGGCGTCTCCCACCGCTCGCGGCGCAGGCGGGGCCGCGGCGCGCGCGCGAAAACCGCGCTGTAGATCGTCTGCAGGTGCGGGTTGGAAAGGCCTCGGGTGGGAACGAACGGCTCGGGCGCCATCAACGCGCGCCCGGTGGCCAGGACAACCCGTGGGCGCCGTCGGGGCGGCGCGGTCCGAGCAGCTTGAGTACCGGCTCGAGGCTCGCGGCGTGGGTGCCTTCGGCGCGCGCGTTGCCGGCGAACTCCACGCGTCCCTGCGGCGTCACGGTGCCGTGGCCGGTGAGCTGCAGGGGGCCCTTGGTGGTGAGGAGCGTGAAGCGCGCCGGCCCGCCGGTGCCTCGGAGCTCGACTCGATAGCTTCCCAGCGGACGCACATCGGAGAACGCCACGGCGGCGTCGTCCCAGGCGAGGCCCGCGCTGCCCCTCAGCTCGCTGCCGTTCCAGGAGGCCCGCGCCACGTCCAGGGCGAGGCGGCCTTCGGGGCGCCAGGTCGACAGCAGCGGAAAGAGCTGCGCCGCGCCGGCCGCGTCCGCCAGTGCGTTTCCGGAGACTTTCCACGACGACCAGTTTCGCGCGACGCGTCCGTCGGCCCTGGCGGCACCCGCCGTCGCAGTGACGTCGAACTCCATCCTGCCCAGGAAAAACCGTGCCGGAAGGAGGCGCCACCGCACGTGATCGATGGCCAAGGGGCCCGCAACGGTCGCGAGGGTGAGCGCGCCGCTGCCGTTCCAGACAGTGCCCTCGGGGCGGAGCAGTTGCACCGCGCCCTGCGTCCATTGCGGCAACCGGCTCGCGACGAAGCTGGCGGGCAACAGCGCGACCATGAAAACCAGGTAGGCCGCCACGAACAACGCCGCGAATGCCAGTCGCCGCATCGCTCAGGACCTCGCGAGCGTGAGCTCGGCGCGGACGCGGCCCGGCGCCGGGAGCGACTCCACGCGTGCCGACTCGACCTGCATGCCGTGCGTCGCGCGCGCTGCCTGCAGCCATTCCAGCAAGGCGCTGAAGGATATGTCGGCGCCTTCGAGGCGCACGCGCCGATCGTCCATCACGCTCACGCGCGCTCCGGGCAGGCCACCGGCATTGGTTGCGAGCGAGGCGAGAGGCGTTGCAGCCGCGGGCTTCGCCGCCGGCAGCGCGCGCAGCCGGCGCACTTCGGCGGCATCGCGCTCGAGCGCCTCGATCGAGGCTCGCAGCGCGGGCAGCTCCTGCTCCAGCCGCTCGCGCGCGCGGTGCAGCTGCAACGCCGCCGCGAGCAGCACAGCCCCCGCCACGAGAAGGACCAGCGTGGCGATGATGCGGCGCTCGCCGGGCCCGCGGTGGGCATACCAGTCCCCGAGCCGGGTCATCGCGCCACCATCCGGCCGTTGCCATACTCGATCGCGCGCACGCGCCCTTGCGCGCGCGCGATTCGCGTGAGCTCGGCAAGGAACGCATCCCCCGAGGCCAGCCCGCGCGAACGCTTGAGCTCGGCCAGGTTGCGCGTCATCTGCAGCTCGGGATCCACGACCACCGTGGCCTGCGGGAAGGCCTCGCGGAAGATCGCCTCGCGGCGCTCCTCGAGGGCTTGCCGTTCGGCGCGAAGGCGGGTGTAGTCGAGCGCCATGAACGCGAGTTGCAGGGTGGCGATGGCGAGGGCAAGCGCTACCGCCGCACGCGGAATCGACGGCATCCGCCGGCCGCGCGGCGAGAACTCGTCCTGGAGCAGGTCGATCGAGCGCGCGGCCGGCTGGCCTCGCGCCACGATCTCCCAGCGCGTGCCGGCCTCGAGCGCCACGCCTGCCTCGCGGGCCCAGGCCTCGAGATCCGGGAGTGGCTCGTCGCCTTCGGTATGGACGCGCAGCGACTGGGGCCGATCGCCCCTCGCGGCCGCCTCGTCGAGCGCGATGCGCAACGCGAGCGGGACGCCGGGCCCGCGATCGAAGGTCGCGCTCACGCCATCGTCGTCCACCAGCATGCCGCGCGCCGGTCCGAGGACGAGGTGCCAGTCCCGTCGGCCCCCCGCGAGCAACGCGCTTTCGCTGAATGCGCGGGCGGGCTTCAATCCAGCGCCGGCGAGGAGCGCGAGCATGGCGCGCAGCCACTCGCGGTCGACGACACAGACCACCGTCTCGCCGCGCGCGTTCGTGGCGCCGGCCACTGCATGGATGTGCGACGGATCGGCGAGAAGCCGGTCCTCGACCGCATAGGGCAGGAGCTCGCGGATGGTGGCGGCGTTGACGCGCGGCAGCTTGAGTCGCGCGAAGAGCACGCGCTCGGCGGGAAGCATCGCCTCCACTTCGTCGGCGCGGGGCATCTGCGCGAGCGGCGAGGCGCCCTCGCGCAGGAACTGGCCGCGGCCATCGAAGAGCATCCACGCCATTGCAGCGTCGCGGGCCGGCGCGTCTGCTCCCGGAAGGAAGATGCGCAGCTTCATCAGTGCACCGGGCGGCGCCAGGCCACCATGACGCGCCCGTCGCTGCCGCGGCGAAGCAGGGCCTCGCTGGCGAGGTGCACCTCGTCCTGGGTGACGCGCACCGCCACGTGGAAGCTCGAGCTCGTCACGTCATGGGCGATCGCGGTCCCGTTCACGCCGAGGCTTGCCTGAACGCGCGCATCGAACTCGGCTTTGCGCATGAAGGGCCGCGTTCGGCGCTCCCCGACAAGGCTTTGCACCTTCTCGCGCGGCACGCCGAGCATCGCCGCGAGCACCACGTCGGAGGCGGTGTTGACGTTGACGGCGGTGCGCCCGGCCGGGGGAGTGCCCGCGACGGCGGCTGCCGGGTCGATCGCCGTCACGTAGGGCTTGAGGCGCGCGACGGCTTTCGCGTCGAAGCCACGCACGCGATAGAGCTCCTCGACCTGCACCATCGCCCGGTTGGCGGCGCGATAGGGCCGGGCGAGCGATTGGTAGTAGGCGTCTTCCGCCCCGCCGTTCCCGGCGAGGTCATGGTCGGGATCGATCCAGTCGGCCACGGCTTCGGCCAGCTCGGGCGCGAGGCCCAGCAACGCGAGCAGCTTTCGAAGCATCTCCATGTCCGGCTCGCTGCGCCGCGTTCCGTCCACCACGTTGTTCAGGTTGAGCTTGCCCTGCTCGTCGGAAATGGCGCCGGCCACGAGCGCCCTGTCGACCGGCAGCGCGGCGATCGGCTGCGCCCACGGCTCCGTGAGCGCGTCGACATCGCGCGCCGTGCGCGCGTCCTCGGCCAGCACCCCGCGCGCCCAATCGACGCCCGCCTGGGCGTAGAGGTCGGCCTGCGCACGCGCCGCGACCATGCTGGCCTGGTCGATCATCGCCGCCTGCTGCCGCAGCATCATCGTCGCCGCTGTCGCGGCGACGGCGACGATGAGGATGGCCGTGATCGCGGCTACTCCATGTTGCCCGCTTTTTCCTGGGGAGAGGGTCGGCCTCAAAGAGCCCTCGGCAAATCCACCAGCCGCACCAGCTTCTCGCCGCTCGCGAGCTGCAACGTCACCTCAACGGCGGCGGGGACGCCCTCGGCGCCGCCGGGCAGCCCCCACGTCGTGCGCCATTCGCCCCGCGGGTCGAGGAACCTCAGCGTCATCGCGGACACGTTCGAGAGCACCGGCACGGCGGTGGGCTCGGCGCGAGGCGCGGCATCGACCCCGGGCCACGTGAGGCGCTCGATGCGGCCCTCGAGATGGCGATAGGCCACGCGCTGCGGCGCGGCGAGCGCGTTCTCGTTCAGCGGCGATCCCGAGCGCGTGAAGGCGAGGCCATCGCGCGTCGTCGTGACTTCCATGGACGAGGAGACCGGGGCGAGCAGCGTGCCCGAGGCGCCGCGAGCCGGCCGATCCAGCACCGCGGCCAGGTCGCGCTCGAGCCGGCCGATGAAGACCGTCACGTCACGCCACTTGCGCGACTCCTGTTGCAGCGCTTCGCGCCCCTCGAGCATGGCGGTGAGGCCGCGATAGGCGAAGCCCGAGAGCAACGCGAAGATCGCCAGCGCAACCAGCAGCTCGACGAGGGTGAAGCCGCTGGGGACGGACCCAGGTTTGTTCGGCTGCCCGTCACCGCGCCACATAACCCACCAACCTCGCGATCACCCGATCCGGACGCCTCGCATCCGCCACGGACAGCTCCACCTTGCGCAGCGAGGCGTTCGGCGTCTCGGTGACCACTTCCTCGATCACCAGCGACATGCCACCCTGCTCGGTCGCCAGGCGCGTGGTGGTCGGCGCGGGAAAGAGGCGCCGCGCGCGGATTTCGGCCACGCGGTTCTGCGCCGCCCATGTCGCAAGCAGCCGCTGGCGCGTCTCGAGCGCGCCGTCGGTCGCGAGGCTCGCCGCCCGCGAGGTGGCCACCATCGCGACCGCGAGGATCGCCACCGCCACCAGGATCTCGATCAAGGTGAATCCGCCCCCGCGTTTCGCAGGCGGGCGCGTGATTTGCCTCATCTCTCCACCGCCTTCACCGCGCCCGCCGCATCGCCCTCGATCGCCCAGCGATGGCCGCGCAGCTCCAGGGCCACGCGGAAGGGCGTGCCCAGCCCGTCGGGCATGAATACCAGCCGCTCGGCCGGCGAGAGGGCCTCGCCATCCACGTGCAGCGACATGACGCGCGTGTCGCCTTCGAGGGGCCGATCCTTCGACGCCTCGCTCTCCCACGTCGTCCCCGCGAAACGCCATCGCCGCAGCCGCCCGTCGGCGAGGGACACCGCGGTGGGCAATCCGCCGAACCAGGCCGCCTCGCGCGCCTGCTCGATGTCGAGTGCGAGCTGCGCCGCATCGCGCCGCGCGAGCTGGGCCTGGTCGGGCATGAGGTTCACGGTAGCGACGACGAGCACGATGCCGACGATCGCGACGACCACGAGGATCTCGATGAGGGTGAAGCCGCCCGCGGGGCGGAGCAGCCGCCGCATCGACCTAGTCCCAGTTGCCGATGTCCGCATTGTTGCCTTCCCCGCCGCGCGCGCGATCGGCGCCGAGGGAAAACACGTCGATCTCCCCCTTCACGCCGGGATGGAGGTATTGGTAGTCGCCGCCCCAGGGGTCGCGCGGGAGCCGCTCCAGGTAGGGCTTCCAGTTGTTCGGCACCGGATTGGTGGTCGGGCGCTGCACCAGCGCGCCCAGTCCCTGGTCGGTCGCGGGATAGAAGCCGTTGTCGAGGCGGTAGAGCTTGAGAGCCTGCACGATGCCGCCGATGTCGGCCTTCGCGGCCACGCGCTTCGCTTCGTCGGGCCGGTCCATGATCCTCGGCACCACGATGGCGGCGAGGATGCCGAGGATGGCGACCACGACGAGGACTTCGATGAGGGTGAATCCCGAAGACGGGGGACGAGCGACGGGGGAAAAAGCCCTGTGGGTACCGGCTGTGCGGGTTGTCATCGCGCGTCTTCCTCGATCGTGGTTCTCATCCCTCATGCCTCATGCCTCATCTCTCGTCCCTATCTCCCGATCAACCTGTTCAACTCGAATATCGGCATCAGGATCGCCAGCACGATCACCAGCACCACCACGCCCATCGCGAGGATCATCAGCGGCTCGAAAAGCGCGGTGAAGGCGGCGATGCGCGTGGCAAGGTCGTTTTGTTGCTGGCGCGCGGCGCGCTCGAGCGACTCGTCCAGCCGCCCGCTCGCCTCTCCGCTCGCGATGAGGTGGACCATCACGGGAGGGAACGCGCTGGTCGCAGCCAGCGCCCGCGCGAGCGGCATGCCTTCGCGCACCCCGCGCGCGGCGGTGGTGAGCGCATCGCGCATCGGCTGCAGCGTCATCACGCCGGTGCCCGCGTCGAGCGATTGCAGGATCGGCACGCGGCTGCCGACCAGGATGGAGAGCGTGGCGGCGAGGCGAGCCGAGTCGAGATGGCGCAACACGCGCCCGATGGCCGGTGCTCTCCAGGCGAGGCGGTGCAGCGCGGCGCGCGTGCGTGGACGCTGCAGGGCGATGCGCAGGCCCACGAAGAGCGCCGCGACGAGGGCCCCCCACGCGACCCAGGTGGCTTGCAGGAAGGACGACAACGAAATCAGCGCGCGGGTGAGCCAGGGCAACTGCTGGTGGGCGTGGGCGAACACCTGCACGACTTGCGGCAACACGTATACCAGCAGTGCCCCGACGACCGTGAGGGCGACCACGACAACAATCACCGGATACACGAGGGCGAGCGAAAGGCGCGCGCGCAGCTGCGCGCGTTCCTCGAGGTAATCGGCAAGGCGCGAGAGCACGCGCGGCAGCTGGCCGGAGGCTTCCCCCGCGGCGACCAGCGTCCGGTAAAGCTCCGGGAACACTCGTGGGAAGCTTTCGAGCGCGCGGGCCACGCTGTTTCCCGCGATCACCTCGCCGCGCAACGCCGCGAGCACCTGGCGCGCGCGCTCGTTCTCGGCCTGCTCGATGAGCGCGTTGAACGCCTGCTCCACCGTGAGCCCGGCCTCCAGGAGCGAAGCCAGCCCGCGCGTGATCTGGGTCAGTTGCGATTGCGATAGCGCCACCGGCCGGAAGCGGGCGCCGCCGGCCGGATCGTTCGCGGCGATGACATCGACGCGGTAGGGCGTGAGGCCCTGCTCGCGCAGCGCGGCCCGGGCCTGCCTCGCGCTGTCGGCTTCGAGGACGCCCTTGTGGAGCTTGCCCTCGACGCTGTAGGCCTGGTACTTGAAGCCTGGCATCGCTACGCTCCGCTGGGGTTCAAGCGGTCCACGCCGATGCCCGCCGATGCCGCCGATAACACCATGGAGGGTTTCGTGCCTTCGTTTCGCGTCGTCGTGGAGCGCAGGCACGAAAAGACCCGATGCTCTGCCTGCGGCCATCGGTGTGGTATCGGCGGCATCGGCGGGAATGCCTAAGTCCGCGTCACTCGCAAGACTTCATCCAGCGAGGTCACGCCCTCGCGAACCCAGCGCAGCCCGTCCTCGCGCAGCCGCACCATGCCGTTGCGCAGGGCGCGCTCGCGCAGCACGCTCTCCTCGGCGCTGTCGTGGATCTCGTGGCGCAGCGAGTCGTCGGCGGTGAGCAGCTCGTAGATGCCGGTGCGGCCGCGATAGCCCGAGAAGTTGCAGGCGCCGCAACCCACGGCGCGATAGAGGCGCTCGGGTGAGGCACCGGAGAACACCGAGCTCTCCGCCGCGTCGGGCTCGTAGGGCGCCTTGCACTCGTCGCACAGCTTGCGCACCAGCCGCTGGGCGAGCACGCCGTTCAACGTGGAGGCGAGCAGGTAGGGCTCGATGCCCATGTCGATGAGGCGAGTGACCGCGCCGGGCGCATCGTTGGTATGGAGCGTCGCGAGCACCAGATGGCCGGTCAGCGAGGCCTGCACCGCGATCTGCGCGGTTTCCAGGTCGCGGATCTCGCCGATCATGACGACGTCGGGGTCCTGGCGCAGGATCGCGCGAAGGGCGCGCGCGAAGGTCATCTCGATGCGCGGGTTCACCGGCGTCTGGCCGATGCCGTCGAGCTCGTACTCGATCGGGTCCTCGACGGTGAGGATGTTGCGCGTCTTGCGGTCGAGCCGCGAGAGCGCCGAATAGAGCGTGGTGGTCTTGCCCGAGCCCGTGGGGCCGGTCACGAGGAGGATGCCGTGGGGCTGCTGGATCAACGCGTCGATCGCATCGCGCGTGGCGCTTCCCATGCCGAGCGCATCGAGGGTGAGGCGGCCGGCCTGCTTGTCGAGCAGGCGCAGCACCACGCGTTCGCCGGCGGCGGTGGGTATCGTCGACACGCGCACGTCGATCGGGCGGCCGGCGATCCTCAATGCGATGCGCCCATCCTGCGGCAGGCGCTTCTCGGCGATGTCGAGCGAGGCCATCACCTTGATGCGCGACACCATTGCAGGGTGCAAGCCACGTCGGGGCTCCACGACATCCCGCAGCGCGCCATCGACGCGGAAACGCACCAGCGCGCGCGATTCGAAGATCTCGAGGTGCACGTCGGAGGCGCCTTCCCGCACCGCCTGCGTGAGCAGCGCGTTGATGAGGCGGATGATCGGCGCGTCGTTCTCGGTCTCGAGCAGGTCCGCCACTTCCGGCAGCTGCTCGGTGAGCTTGGCCAGGTCCACCGAATCGCCCAGGTCCTCGACGATGGTCTCGGCGGCGGAAGGCTCGCGCGTATAGGCGAGCGCGAGGCAATGCTCGAACTCCTCGGCGGTGAGGAGCACTTCCTTCAAGGGCTTGGCGGCGATGCGGCGCACCTCGGCCAGCGTCGAGGCCTGCGGATACGGCTTGATCCAGACCTCCAGCGCGCCGGCCACGATGCGCGCGGCCAGCACGCCCTTCGCCTTGGCGAACGGATACGGCAGCAAGCGAACCGTCGCCGCATCGATGTCGGAGGGATTCACCGTCCTTGCAAGCCCCGCTGTCATTCCTGTCCTTTCCCTTTCCCCTTTCCCCTGCCTATTGCATTCCCAGCGGCTTGCGCCTTTGCTCCTCCAGCGGAGGCAGGGGCTTCACGTTGGTCTCGGGCAGCACCGGGTTGCGCGGCAGCTTCATGCCGCCCTGGATGTTGCGGATGTACTCGTAGCGGTCCGCCGTGATCGAGGCCGCGGCCTTCTCGTCCTTGAGGATCACGGGGCGCAGGAAGACCATGAGGTTGGTGCGCCGGCGGTTGCGCGACTCGTACTTGAAGAGGTTGCCGAGGTAGGGGAGGTCGCCCAGCACCGGCACCTTGTCCACCTGCGCCTGCTGGTCGTCCTGGATGAGCCCGCCCAGCACCACGATCTGCCCGTCGTCCACCAGCACCGTGGACTCCAGCGCGCGCTTGTTGGTGATGATGTCGGCCGACTGGACCAGCGCCTTGTCGCGCGTGACGCTCGAGACCTCCTGGAAGATCTTGAGCTTGACCGCGCCCGCCTCCGACACCTGCGGGGTCACGCGCAGCGTGAGGCCGATGTCCTTGCGCTCGATCGTCTGGAAGGGGTTGGTGGCGCTCGTCGAGGTCGGCGTGTAGCTGCCGGTGATGAACGGCACGTTCTGGCCCACGACGATCTTGGCCTCCTCGTTGTCGAGCGTGAGGACGTTGGGCGTCGAGAGCACGTTGGCGCCGGAGTCGCCTTCGAGCGCGCGCGCGAGCAGCTGCAGGTTGGCGACCTGGATGTCGGTGCCGGGGATGGTGAGCGTGCCGCGGATGATGCCCAGGTTCAGGCCGGTGCCGAGGTTTCGCGGGTCGAGCGCGGCGCCGATGATGTTCTGCCCGGGGATCGTGCCGAAGTTGGTGCCGCCGAAGAGCGTCTGCCCGTCGCCGATGTTGCGGCCGGCGTTCCACTGCACGCCGAATTCCGCGGCAAGCCCCGTGGAGACTTCGACGATGAGCGCCTCGACGTAGACCTGGTGGCGCCGCTGGTCGAGTGAATCGATCACCGTGCGCAGGCCGCGATACACCGGCTCGCTCGCCGTGATGATGATCGAGTTGGTGGGGGGGTATGCCTGGATGATGGAGCTGGGCGCGGGCGTACTGGCCACCGCCGCGGCAGCGTTGCCGGTCGTGGTCGACGCGGTGGTCTGGGTGGCGGTCTGGCCGGCGGGCGTCGTGGTCGTCGTCGTCGTACGCGAGGACTCGCTGCCAGAGAGCAGTCCGCGCAACGTGTCGGCGATGCGCACCGCCTCGGCGTTCCTCAGGAAGACCGTATATATGTTGTTGTTGCCCGCGCCGGGCGTATCCAGGCCGAGGGCGAGCGCCTTGATGCGGTTCATGAGCTGCGCGCTCTCGGCGCGCACGATGAGGCTGTTGGTGCGGGAATCGACCGCCACCGCCGCCTTGGGCACCGTCCCGGGAGCGTTCGCGGGCGGTGTCGTCTCCGGAACCACGCGCTGCAGCATCTGCGCAATGTCGATCGCCGAGGCGTTCTGCAGCTTCACGATCTGCACGTCGCCGCTGGCAGGACGGTCGACCGACTCGATGATGCGCTGGATGCGCTGGACGTTGCTCGCGTAATCGACGATGACGATGGCGTTGTTGTTCGGATAGGCGGCGATGAAGTTGTTGGCGGTCACCAGCGGGCGCAGCACCGGCACGAGCTGCACCGCGTTCTCGTTCTGCAGGATGAAGACCTGGGTGACCACGCGGTCGCCCGGGCCGCGGCGCACGTCGCCTGCCAAGGGCGCGGCGCTGGTCTTGGCCTCGGCCTCGGGCACGATCTTCACGAAGCCGTTGCTCTCCACCGCGGCGTAGCCCTGCACCCGCAGCGTGGAGAGCAGCAGCTCGTAGAGCATGTCCTTCGACACCGGCCGGTCCGAGACGATGTTCACGGTGCCGGTCACGCGTGGATCGAGGATGAAGTTGCGCCCCGTATGCTGGCCCACGGTCTTGATCACCGACTGGATGTCGGCATTCACGAAGTTCACCGTGATCTTCTCGTCCTGCGCCGCGGCCGGCGTCGCGGGCGCTTGCGCGGCCGCGGGCACGGCGATGGCGAGCAGGCAGGCGAGGGCCGGCCGGAGGATGGCGAGGAGGTGGGTGAGTGTCATTTGGAAGCCGGTTTTAAACCGGGGTTATGGCTGGATCGTATAGGAAAGATGCACGGTGCTGGACCCGCGTTGCACCTCGGCGTGCACTTGCGAAAGCATGTTGAACTGGGTGTACACGCGCGCGAGGTCGCCCTGGGAAGCGACATCCTGGCCGTTGACGCGCTTGATGATGTCCCCGGGCTGCAGGCCCAGCTTGCTGGCGAGGCTGCCCGGCGGGGCCTGCTCCATGCGCACGCCGCCGCCGGGAGGCATGCCCAGCATTCCCAGGTGGTTCAGCTGGCGCGGGTCGCGCAACGCGTCGTCCAGCTCGCGGCGCGAGAAGGTGTAGCTGTTGGCGCCGGAGCGCACGACGTTGACCCGGAAGCCGGTGGCGCCGGCTCGCGGATTGGCGGCGGTCGCTGCGCTCGAGCGCGGCGCTTCCAGGTCGAGCCGCTCGTCGATGCCGTTGCGCCTCAGGATCACGTGGTCCGGATGCACTTGGGCCAAGGTGACCCCCGGTTGCACGTCGCGGCCGAGGAATACCGAAAGGTCGCGGCCCGAGCCGGTAGAGAAGATCGCGGAGGCCGCCACGCCGGGCGTCGGGGCGACGACGCCCTTCAAGCGCAGCGATGACGATGGGGCCACGGTGGAGCCGGCCGGCGGCGAAGCCCCGAAGAGGCGCGCGATGGCCGCAAGGTCGATCTCGCCGGCGGGCGCGGGGACCGCCGCCGTGCGTGGCGGCGCCAGGAACACCCACGTCCAGTAAGCGAGCTGCGCGGCGAGAGCCACGACGAGCACTGCCACCAGCACGTCCCCGGCGAGGGAGCGCCGTGGCGCGTCGGATGCGGGAAGCGTGGCCATGTGTCATGGTATCGCGGCGATCATAAGAATCCCGCGCGCCGCCGGGCCCGCGCATTGCAACCAATCGTTCCGGAGGGCGGTGGCGGCAACGATTCCTTACAATTGCCGCGCCTCGCATGGACAAGAAGCACCTCCTCGTCGTCGACGACGACCGCGACATCCGCACGCTCCTCGGCGACTACCTGGAGCGCAACGGTTTTCGCGTCACGCTGCTGCCCGATGGCCGGGAGCTTGACCGCACCCTTTCCGAGCGCGCCGTGGACCTGGTGATCCTGGACCTGATGCTGCCCGGCGTGGATGGCCTCACGCTCTGCCGCGAGCTGCGCGCCAGGAGCCGCATGCCGATCCTGATCCTCTCGGCGCGCGCCGAGGACGTGGACCGGATCGTGGGCCTGGAGATGGGCGCGGACGATTACCTGGTGAAGCCGTTCAACCCTCGCGAGCTGCTCGCCCGCGTGCGCGCCATCCTCGCCCGCGCGCAACCCGCGCAGCAGCCTTCGGCGCGGGCTTATCGCTTCGAGGGGCACGAGCTCGATGCCGTGCGCCGCGTTCTCGTGCGGGCCGACGGCGAGCGCGTCGCGCTCACGGGCGCGGAGTACGACCTGCTCGCGATCTTCCTCGCGCGCCCCAACCGCGTCCTGTCGCGCGACCTGCTGGTGGAGCTGACCCAGGGACGCGCGGCCCCCGCGTACGACCGCAGCATCGACGTGCGCGTGAGCCGCCTGCGCCAGGCGCTGGGCGAAAGCGGCGAGCCCAGGTTGCTCAAGACCGTGTACGGCGAGGGCTACGTGCTCGCAGCCGAGGTGCGCAGCGAGCCCGCGGCCGCCGCGGAAGGCCCATGAGCGCGCGGCCGGCGGCCCGCGGACTTCCCGCGACACTCGCCGGCCGCGTCCTGCTGCTGCTCCTTGCCGGGCTCGTCCTCGCGCATGCCGCGAGCTTCGGCTGGTTCGTGCTCGAGCGCGGCCGCGCGCTGGAGCGCCTCGCCGCGCAGGACATCGCCGCGCGCATCATCGAGCTGGTGCGCTCGCCGGTCACGGCCAACCTGCCGCGCGAGGGCGCCGGCGGGACGGCGCCGCGGCTTCGCTGGCGCTCGGTCGACCGCCTGGCCGAAAAGCCAGCCGGCACCCGCCGCGTCTCGACGCGCATCGAGAGCGAAACCCGGCGCCTCGTGGCCGCCGACCTGGGCGCGGACCCGATCGCATGGATGGCGCGGCACGACGAGCCCCTGGTGAGCGTGGGCCTGGCGCTCGCCGACGGCCGGCGCATCGTCGCGCGGACGCTGCTCTTCGAGGACGAGCTGCCCTTTCCCTCGGAAGCGTGGATGAGCGTGCTGCTGTTGCTCGCCGTGACCGCCGCCTTCTCGTTCTGGGCCGTGCGCCTGGCGGTGCAGCCGGTGCGCGTTTTGGCCGACGCCGCCGAGCGGTTGAGTCGCAACATCGCCGAGCCGCCGCTGCCCGAGCGTGGGCCGGAGGAGCTGCGCGCGGCCACGCGCGCCTTCAACCGGATGCGCGAGCGCCTCAAGCGCCACGTCGACGGGCGCACGCTCGCTTTCGCCGCGATGTCGCACGACCTGCGCACGCCGCTCACGCGGCTGCGCTTGCGCCTGGAATCGCTGCCGGAAAAGGACCGCGCCGCGATCGAGGGCGACCTGGCCGAGGTCGAGGGCATCGCCAAGTCGGTGGTGGGCCTCGCGCGCGAGCTCTCGCCCGAAGAGGCGGTGGCAACGGTCGATCTCGAGGCGCTGGTGCGCCGCCTGCTCGACGATTACGTCCCGCTCGGGCACCACGTTGCGCTTGCCGGAAGGTGCTCGCCGGTGCAGGGGCGGGCGGATGCGTTGCGCCGCGCTATCGCCAACCTGGTCGACAACGCCCTCAAGTACGCGGGCGCCGCGGAGGTCGCGCTGTCCGACGAGGCGGGGCACTCCGTGGTGCGCGTTTGCGATCGCGGCCCCGGCATCCCCGAAGAGCACCTGCAGCGCGCGATGCAGCCCTTCCACCGGGTCGAATCGTCGCGCAGCCGCGACACCGGCGGCTCCGGGCTGGGACTCGCGATCGCCAGGGACATCGCCGAGGGGCACGGCGGCGAGCTCACGCTGGAGAACCGCGATGGCGGCGGGCTGTGCGCGCGCCTGGCGCTGCCGCCCTAGCCTAGCGCACGATGTCCAAATAGCGCCAGGGCTCGTGCGCGAAGGGATGCTTCTTGTAGCCCTTCACCCACGGGTGGATGAGGATGGTGTACTGGAAGAGGGAATTCACGCGCCACGGGTTGTACACCCACAGCAGGTGCACCATGCGGCGGTAGAGCGCGGTGCGCTCGGGTGAATCGGGCATGGCGCGGGCGCGCTCGTAGAGCTCGTCGTACTCGCGCATCGAGAAGGACGTGTAGTTCGCGCCGCCGATCGACTTCGTGGTGAAGAGCTGCAGGAAATTCTCCCCGTCGGGATAGTCCGCGATCCAGCCGTAGGTGAACGATTGCACCTTGCCCAGCTGCGCCTGCTTCCTCAGGTCCGGCAGCTTCTCCACCTTGTTGAAGGTCATGCGGATGCCCACCTCGTCCATGGCGCGTTTCCACAGCGTGTTGCGCTGCCGATCGCGCTGCACCGGGGTGGAAGCCTGGTCGATCGCAAGCCGCGACCCGTCGGGCATCTCCCGGTAGCCATCGCCGTCGCGATCCACGTAGCCGTACATGTCCAGCAAGGCCTTGGCCTTCGCCGGGTTGTATTCGAGGGTCGGGCTGCGCTCGGGCGTGTAGCCCGCCATGCCCGGCGCGATGTACGAGTCGACCTTGATCGCCTGGTTCTTGTAGACGATCGCGATCTCCTCGTGCACCGGGTAGGCCAGCGAGATCGCGCGCCGCAGCGCCACCTTCTCGGGGGTGTAGCCGCCGACGACGGGATCGCGCATGTTGAAGGTGGTGTAGGTGATCCACGCAACCTCGTCCGGGCGTACCTGGATGCCCTGGCGCGCGAGGTTCGGCGCGAGCCGGCCGCCGGGCAGCGCCATCTCCACGAACTCCACCGGCACCGAGCGGATGTAGTCGTGCTCGGCGTTGAGGAAGGCGAGCCAGCGCGGCTGCGGCTCCTCGATCACGTTGATCTCGATGCGCCCCACGAGGGGCAGGCGCTTGCCTTCGAGGTGCTTGGCGATGGCGGCATCGCGCTCGTCCTCGCCGCCGGCGGTCCGGAAATACTCCTCGCGAAAATCGGGATTGGCCGCGAGCACGATCTTCGAGGAGCGGCGCCACTCGCCCAGCTTGAAGGGGCCCGTGCCGACGGGATGCTCGGCGATCGCATCGCCGTAATGCTCGACCACCTCGCGTGCCATGGCCGCGGTCGCCGGCATGGCGAGGATGTAGAGCATGTTGTAGTCGGGCTCCACCAGCCGCAGGCGGAAGACGTAGCGCGAGAGCGCCTGCAGGCCCTCGATGGGCTTGTCGTAGTCGAAGCGCCCGCTGCGCTTGGCGTCCTCCGCAAGCTTGTCCGCGCCGGCCACCTTGCCCTCGAGCAGGAAGGCCCACTGCGCGCGCACCTTGGGGTCGAAGAAGCGCTTGAGCGAATAGACGTAATCCTCGGCCACGAGCTCGCGGCGCCTGCCCTTGAACGCGGGATCGGGCGTGAAGTGGATGCCGGGGCGGATGCGGAAGGTGTACGTGCGCCCCTCGTCGGTGATCTCCGGCAGCGATTCGGCCGCGCGCGGCTGCAGCTTGATAGGGCGCGCGAGGTGGTCGTACTGCAGCAGCGAGTCGAAGATGTTGTCGCAGACGGTGCCGGTGAACTCGTCGGACTCGCGCACGCAGTCGAAGCCGCGCTCGCCGCTCGTGTACGAGGTGCGGATCACCTTGCCCGGATCGGCCGCGTGAGCGAGAAGCGCGAGAAAGAACGGCGGCGCGAGGAGCAATACCCGGCGCAGCGCAATGGGCATCGGGGGTCAGGCGTTGCCTAGTGCAACGTATGCGGAGTCGAAGCCTGCTCGGGCTCGGAGGCGGCCGCTTCGGGCGAGGCCATGGGCGTGGCGTGATGCACCACCATGCGCCAGCCCGCGTCGGTGAGCTCGTACACGTTGGTCGCGCACACCGACTGCGTGGGCGCTTGCCCCGGCGCCGAGAGCACCTCGACCAGGGCGCGCACGGCGACACTCTGGCCGTCGAACTTCTGCAGCTCGGTCGCCTTCACCCGCAGGCGCGTGGCGCCGCCGGAAAAGATCTGCACCCAGCTGTCGCGGACTGCGTCGAAGCCGACCAGGCGCGGCCCGCGCGGATGCACGCACACGATCGAATCGCTCTCGGCCCAGACCGCCATCATCGCGGCCAGGTCGCCGCGCTCGAACGCGTCGTAGAAGGCGTTCTCGGCATCGTCCGGGGTGGGGAAAAGCTTGCTTCGGCGCACAGGAATGGTCACAAACGGCGGGGCGGCAAAGATGATATCAAAGGCATAATTGCGACCTGGACGCGGCGACCGAAAATTCGGGAGCCCAGGGCGACAAGCGGGCGCGGCGCCTGCCCCTGTCCACGGAAAAGTGGGCAGGAACGTTGTACTTGCCATGTCCATGATTCGGCATTGAAATCAGGTCTTCCCGGCCAGGTTGGGCAGCCGGGGCGCTCGCGGGCGGAACTGCCCAGCCCGGGGCGCGTCGTAGGGAGCACGAAAGGGCAAGCGATGACACGCACCACCGGCAACGACGACTGGCAAAAGGCGCTGTGGAGAATCCTGACGCATCCCACCTTCGAGGTGGTGGCCGCCATCGTGGTGGTGGCGATATCGACCTGGATCGTGGTGCAGGCGGAGGTGGACCTGCGCAACAACCCCTATCCCCTGCCGTTCCACGCCGTGCACAAGTAATCCGCGGGGCAGTCCTTTCGCTCGCGCTCGCCGTGGCCGCCGGCTGCGGCTATCTCGCCGAGAAACAGGGCGAGCTCATCTTCCGGCCCACCAAGGACACCTGGCGCGGCTACAGCACCGAGCGCTATGCCTTCGACGAGCACTGGATCGAAGTCGGCACCGACCACAAGCTCCATGCCTGGTGGGCGAAGGGCGATACGCCCGACGCCCCCGTGGTGCTCTACCTGCACGGGGCGCGCTGGAACCTGACCGGCAGCGTCACCCGCATCGACCGCTGGCGGCAGCTGGGCTTCGCTGTCTTCGCCGTGGACTACCGCGGCTTCGGCAAGAGCTCCGACGTGCCGCCCACCGAGGAATACGCCTACGAGGATGCCGAGGCGGCCTGGGAGTACCTCGATCGGCTCGCGCCCGGGCGCCCGCGCATCATCGTGGGGCACTCGCTCGGGGGCGCGATCGCCGCCGAGCTGGCGCGGCGGCGTCCCGAGGCCGCGGGGGTCGTCCTCGAGGCCACTTTCACCTCGGTGGGCGACATGGTGGCGCACTCGTCCTTCAGCTGGCTTCCGGTGAGCCTCATCCTCACCCAGAAGTTCGACACCCTTTCCAAGGTCCCCGAGCTCAAGATGCCGGTGCTGATCGCCCACGGCACCAGCGACTCGATCGTGCCCTTCGAGATGGGGCAGCGCCTCTACGACGCGGTGAAGGGCCCGAAGCGCTTCATCAAGGTCGAGGGCGCAAGCCACCACAACCTGTCCTACGTGGCGTTCGCGGAATACCGCGCGGCGATCCGGGAGCTGTTCGGGATAAAGGAGGGCAAGGGGGAGAAGGGGAAAGCGGAAAGGGCAAAGGAAAAGGGGAAAGGAAAAAGCTAGCCCCAATGGCCGCTGCATGTTTTCCGCGTTCGCCTTTACTCGTTCCCCGTCCCCGTTCCCCTTTCCCCTTACCATCTCCCCATGCAAAGCCTCGACCTCGACGTCCTCGAGCGCGCGCGCGACTGGCGCCGCGAGGGCCGGCGCGTCTGGCTGCTGACGGTGGCGCAGACCTTCGGCGCGAGTCCGCGGCCGCCGGGCTCGCTCGCGGCAGTGCGGGACGACGGCATCCTGGTGGGCTCGGTATCGGGCGGCTGCATCGAGGATGACCTGGTCGCGCGCCGCACGGAATACACGGGTCGCCGGCCGTCGTTCGCGCGTTATGGAGTGAGCGCCGAGGAGGCGCAGCGGTTCGGCCTGCCCTGCGGCGGGGAGCTCGAGGTGATCATCGAGCCGGAGGTGGGCGTGGCGCAGCTCGAGGAGCTGCTGGAGGCAATCGGCGCGGGGCGTGTCGTCGCGCGGCACGTGGACCTCGCGAGCGGCGACTGGACGCTCTCACCGGCAAACGCGGGCGACGAATGCGAGCGCACCGAGTCCCGCTTCACCAGCGTGCACGGCCCGCGCTGGCGCATGCTCGTCATCGGGGCGTCCGAGATCGCGCACTACCTGGCGGAGGTGGCGTCCACCGTCGATTTCCAGGTTTTCGTCTGCGACCCGCGCGAGGAATACAAGACCGCCTGGCGCGCTCGCGGCGCCCGCTGGATCGACGGCATGCCGGACGATGCCGTGCTCGCCTTCCGTCCCGACGGCCACAGCGTCATCCTCACGGTGTCGCACGATCCGAAGCTCGACGACATGGCGCTGCTGGAAGCGCTCAAGGGCGACGCCTTCTACGTCGGCGCGGTCGGCTCCTCGCGCACCAGCGCCGAGCGGCGCAAGCGCCTCGCGGAGTTCGACCTCTCGCCGGCGCAGATCGCGAAGCTGCGCGGGCCCGTGGGGCTTTCCATCGGCTCGCGCACCCCGCCCGAGATCGCGCTGGCGATCCTCGCCGACCTCATCGCCTGCCGCAACGGCATCGTGCTCGAGGCGGCCGGCGCCGACGCGAGCCGCCGGCGCGCCTAGCTGCGCGAGGCCTTCGCGATGGAGGTGGTGGGCATCCTCCTGTGCGGCGGCAGCGCCACGCGCTTCGGCGGCGACAAGCTCCTCGCCGGCACGCCGCCGATCGCGGCACAAGCCGCACGCAACCTGCTCGCGGCGGTTCCGCGCGTGCTCGCGGTGGTTCCGGCCGGCCGGGCCGCATTGATGGCGATGCTCGAAGGGGCCGGCTGTGAGGTCTTGGAAACCGATCGCACGACCGCCGGCATGGGCAGCACGCTCGCGGCGGGCATCGAGGCGAGCGCTGGGGCGCCGGGGTGGATCGTCGCCCTGGGCGACATGCCGTCGGTGCGAACGACCACGATCGCCGCGTTGCGGCAGGCGCTCGAGGCGGGGGCGACCATCGCCGCGCCGGTGAACGCCGAAGGCCGACGCGGACATCCCGTGGGCTTCTCCTCGGCGCTACGTGCCGAGCTGGTGTCGCTTGGCGGCGATGTAGGGGCGCGCGGAATTCTCCAGCGTCACGCGAGCGATGTGCGGCCCGTCCGCGTGGACGACGACGGCATCTTCATCGACGTGGATACCCGCGAAGACCTGGGAAAGCTGGAGGGAAACAGGTGACTCATCTTCTACCTCGGCACGAACTGCCCCGTCTTCGGATCGACGTAGCCGCCGGGCGTCGGGTGGAGAACCGAGCCGGTGCGCGGATCGATGGTGAACTGCCCCACGGGCGGATTGGCGACGCCGGTGCGCGGGTTGACGCTGGCGCGTGGGGGCTCGACAACCTCGAGCTTGGCCACGCCCGGCGAGGGCGGCACGGGCGCCACCGGAATCGCGGTCACCGCCACGGGATCGATGGCGGCACGCGCCGGGCGCGCCGGTTTCTCGTCCGGCGTACGGCCCCTGGCCTGGCCGGCGGGACTCTTCAACAGCCCGGCGAGCTCCTCGCGCGCGGCCTCGCGCTGCGGCGCGCTCGCGGCAGGATCCCGCAGGGTTTCCTGCAATGCCTTCATGCGTTGCGCGACGCTGTCGGGCGGCGGCCATTGCGCGGTCTCCAGCGCCGTGGCGGGCGCGCACGCGCAGGCCAGGGACAGGAAGAGCGCGTGGCGCGATTTCATCCCGCCTTCTTCGGCGGATATTTTTCTCCCGCCTCGACCTTGACCTTGAGGATGTTCTGCTTGGGCGGCAAAGGGCAGGTGGTGAACTCGCTGAACGCGCACGGCGGGTTGTACGCCCGGTTCAGGTCGAGCATGAACGTCTCGCGCGGCTTGGGCTTCTTCTCGATGTACAGGAAGCGCCCGGGCGGATAGGTCGTATCGCCGGCGGTGGCGTCGCGAAAGACGAAGAAGAGGCCGTCGTCGTCGCCCACCACGTCCAGGCGCTGCGTCTTGCCGGCCAGCTTGAACTCGACGTAACCCGGGGAATCGACGTCGCTCACCTCGTCGAGCACGTTGACGATGGGGATCTTGCGCGGCTTGGCGTGCGGGATGAATTTCGCCGGCACGCGGTAGTTTTCCTTGAGCTCGTACCACACGCGTCCACCGAAGCGCTTGCGCACCTCGCTTTCCCTGTCCGCGAGCCTCAGGATGTAGCGGCCGTTGCGCTCGATCACGTGGAACGAGGCGCGGCCCATCTGCACCCAATCGCGCACTTCGGTGCCCGAATCCATGACCCGTTCGGTGTAGCTCTGCCCGTCCTTGGTCAAAACGAGCCCGTCGGCCAGCTTCACCGTGACCTTGTCGGCCTCCACGGTGATGGTGCCCATGCGCTCGGGCCCGAGGCCGGGCGGGAAGACGATGTCGTTCTGCGCGCCGGTGCCGAAGGTGTTCACGCCGGGCTTCATCTCGAAGCGCCCGGCGAGCGTGAGCCAGCCGTTGTCGCGTCTCAGGCCCTGCTCGGCGCGGGCGCGCCAGTCCTGCACCGACTTTTCCCAGGCGGGATCGGCCGCGAAGGCGCTGGAGGCAAGGCAAAGGAGCAGGGCGCAGGCGAGTTTCATGGCGGGGGCGTGGGGTTGGACTCGGCGGGATTGTAGAGGTTTCGTCGGCCCGGGCAGCGCGTGGGCGCGAAGTCCTGGGCGAGGAATTCGCACAGCAGGCGGTGGAAGTGATGCACGCCGCGCTCGCGAGCGGGCGAGTAGCGCCCGCGCCCGTAGAGGCGCGAGCGCACGCCGCGCTGGACCGCGTGCACGATGGCCCGTCCTCGGCTTCCACGTGGTCGAGCCCGGCACCCGCCCCGTGGTCGAGGCGCTGCGGGTCGAGCACGAACGAGCGGAAAAGCACGCGGGTGCGATCGATCCCTTGCGGCTCGACGAGGTTGAGCGAAAGCCCCCACGGATAGAAGTTGAGCATCAGGTTGGGGAAGATCCACCAGTAGCGCGCCGCCTCCACGCCCTGGCGATCGCTTGCGAGCTGCAGGCTGGAATAGCCGAAGAGCCGGGTTTCGTAGCTCGCGTAATCCACCGCCTCGTTCAGCCCCGCATGGACGAAGGGGATGTGGAAGCCCTCGAGGTAGTTCTCGACGTACAGCGCCCAATGAGCGCGCACCTCGAAGGACCGGTCGCGCGAGGGATCGTGGCGCATGCCCTCGAGCGGATGCGTCGGGGTATCGGCCCGGACCTCGCCCACGAACGCCTCGAGTGGGGCGACCGGATCGAGGGCGGCGAAGCCGTGGCCGCCCCATTCGCCGAAGGGCACCCGCGGCAGGTCGTCGGAAGGCGCCGGAAAGCCGCGCACCCCGGCGAACTCGGGCATGAAGGCGATGCGTCCGTCGAGCTCGAAGCGGCGCGAATGGTAGCCGCAGCGGACCTGCTTCGCACGGCACGGCGCGTGCACGAGGATGTTGCCGCGATGGGTGCAGACATTCGACAGGCAGCGCAGGACGCCACCGGAATCGCGCGCGAGCAACAGCGGCTCGTCGAGGCAACCGGGCAGCAGGGTGCGGGGGGCGAGCGTCTCGATTTCAGCGACCTCCCCGAGCGTGCCCAGCCATTGCCAGGTGCGGCCGAAGGCGCGCTCGCGCAGCCGTTCGAACGCCTCGAGGTCGGAATAGAACCGTCCGGGCAGCGTGTGCGCATCGGCGATATCGGCCTCGACCTCGTACATCAGCGCAGAGCCTCGAGCACCATCGCGGGCTCCAGGGTCTCGAGGCAGTTCGTGTGGCCGAGCGGACACGTCCGCGCGAAGCAGGGGCTGCACGACAGGCGCAGCGAGATCACGCGGGCGGCCGGTGACAACGGCGGCGTGAAAGCGGGGCTGGACGAGCCGAAGATCGCCGCGGTCGGCCGGTCCAGGGCGGCTGCCACGTGCATGAGGCCGGAATCGTTGGTGACGACCTGGGTGGCCGCCGACATGAGCTCGATCGCCTCGTCGAGCGTGGTGCGGCCGGCGAGGTCCACGCAGGTTTTGCCCGACAGCGCCTGGAGCTCGCGCGTCACCTCGGCGTCCTTCGCCGAGCCGAAGAGCCAGACCTGGTGGCCGCGCTCGGCGAGCGTTCGCGCGAGGGCGGCAAAGTGCCGCGCCGGCCAGCGCTTGGCCGGGCCGTACTCGGCGCCGGGGGCGAGCGCCGTCACCGGGCCCGAGGCGTCGAGGCCGTGGCGGCGAAGCGCGGCCTCGCGCGCCGCGGGGTCGACCGCGAGGCGCGGGCGTGGCAGCGGCCGCCGCAAGGCCTCGCCCCGCGGCTGCGCGAGCGCCGCGTAACGCTCGACGATGAGCGGCAGCGCCTCCTCGTCGAGGGCTCGCACGTCGTTCAGGAGCCCGAAGCGCATCTCGCCGCGATAACCGGTTCGCACCGGAATGCCGGCATGCCATGGGATCAGCGCGGACTTGAAGCTGTTGGGCAGCACGACCGCGCGGTCGTACGCGCCGAGCGACTTGGCGAAGGCACGCCTTTCACCCAGGCGCAGGTCGCCGTGGCCGAAGGGGTTGGCGATGGCCTGCGACACCTCGGGCATGCGGCGATACACGGGTAGCGCCCAGGGCGGGGCGAGCACGTCGAGGCAGCCTGCGGGATCGGCTTGCTTCAGGCGGACCAGGAGGGGGTGGGAGAGGACTGCGTCGCCGATCCAGGAGGGGGCAACGACGAGCGTCTTCGGCATGCGCTGGCCCCTCTGCGTGAAAATTCGGCCTTTCTAATGCCCCGCCTTTGCTTCGCCCACCAACTTGTACAGCGTCCCGCAATAAGGGCAACGGCACTCCTTCTGCACGTCGATCGGCAGGAACACGCGCGGATGCGTGTTCCAAAGCTTCTGCGAGGGCAGCGGGCAGTGCAGCGGCAGGTCCGCCGCGCTCACCTCGACGAACTTGCGGTCAAGCTCGGACGGCAGCGGCATTCTTGCTCTCGGCGACGGGGGTGAGCCAGTGGTGGTACTTCTTGTTGCGGCCGTTCACGATGTCGAAGAAAGCTGCCTGTATGCGCTCTGTCACGGGCCCGCGGGAGCCCGAGCCGATGACGCGCCGGTCGAGCTCGCGGATGGGCGTGACCTCCGCGGCGGTGCCGGTGAAGAAGGCCTCGTCGCATATGTAGATGTCGTCGCGCGTGAGGCGGGTCTTCTCGACCGCAATGCCCAGGTCGGCGCAGATCGACTGCACGCTCCGCCAGGTGATGCCGTCCAGGGCGGTCGTGAGCTCGGGGGTATACACCCGTCCGTCCTTCACGATGAAGATGTTCTCGCCGGCGCCCTCGGCCACGAAGCCGTCGGTGTCGAGCAGCAGCCCCTCGTCGTAGCCGTGCTGCGTGGCCTCGAGGTTCGCGAGGATCGAGTTGGCGTAGGTGGTGGCGACCTTGGCGCGCGCCATCGTCACGTTCACGTGGTGGCGCGCATGGGAGGAGGTCTTCACGCGAATGCCCTTCTTGAGGCCATCCTCGCCCAGGTAAGCGCCCCACGGCCAGGCGGCGATGGCCACGTGGACGCCGCAGCCGACGGGCGACACACCCATCTTCTCCGAGCCGTAGAAGGCGAGCGGGCGCAGGTAGCAGCTCTCCAGCCTGTTGGCGCGCACCACCTCGCGCTGCGCCTGCATCAGCTCCTCCTTCGAATGGGGCAGCTCCATCATGTAGATCTTGGCGGAGTTGAAGAGCCGGTCGGTGTGCTCCTTCAGGCGGAAGATGGCGGTGCCGAGGGACTCGGTCTTGTATGCGCGCACGCCCTCGAAGACCGCCAGGCCATAGTGCAGCGAGTGGGTCAGGACGTGGGTGTTGGCCTCCCTCCACGGCACGAGCTTGCCGTCGTACCAGATGAAGCCGTCTCTGTCAGCCATCGACATGGGGAAAACTCCGATTCGCGGATCCCGCAAATTCTATCGGGTTACATGTTGCGGTGCACGGCGGCGCATGATTTGATGCCATAATCGAGCGCGTTTTTCGCAGCACCAGAAGAACAAAACAGCAGCGTCGTCCAAACGCCCCAGGGACATGCCGAGCGACTTCCGCGCGACCCAGGCGCCCGCCACCGGGCCCGCCGAGTCCAGCAATTCCGCCGAGGAGAGACTCTCCGGCGAGATGCTGATGCTCACCACCGGCTTCATGATGTTCGCCTCGGCGCTGTGGCTCGCGGTGCACTCCACGTGGATCCCGGTGATCTTCCAGGTGCTGTCGGGCGTGACGGTGCTGCTCTACTGGTGGACCAAGCGGCTGCAGACCTTCGCCATGGTGCAGCTGAGCCTGATCCTCTTCGCGCCCTTCGCCATCCAGTGGTCCATCGGCAACTTCGTGACCGCCTCGGGCGTGAGCCTGTGGGGGCTCATGGCGCCGGTGGGCGCGGTCACCGTGCTCGGCACGCGCAACTCGCTGCCCTGGTTCTTCACCTGGCTCTTCATGACGGTGATGGCGGGCGTGTTCGACTACCTGCTGTCCTCGCCGGGCCAGCACTTCAACCCGCAGACGGTCTCGATCTACTTCGTGCTCAACTTCGTGACCATCTCGATCATGATCTACCTGCTGCTGTGGTACTTCGTGAACGAGAAGCACAAGCTGCGCCTGCAGGTGGACGAGACGACGCAGCAGATGCGCCACGAGATGGAGAAGAGCGAGAAGCTCCTGCTCAACGTCCTGCCCGAGCCCATCGCGCAGCGCCTGAAGAGGAACGAGGTCGACATCGCCCAGGGCCATGCGGACGTGACCGTGATGTTCGCCGACATCGTGGGCTTCACCCGCATGACCGAGGAGCTCTCGCCGGTCGAGACGGTGCGCATCCTGAACGACGTGTTCTCGATCTTCGACGAGCTCGCCGACCAGCATGGCGTGGAGAAGATCAAGACCATCGGCGACGCCTACATGGCGGCCGCGGGCCTGGATACCGGGGCGCAGATCCACTTCGCGGACGCGGTCGCGGGGATGGCCCTCGAGATGCACGAGCGCATGGCGGAATACTCGGCGAGGAGTGGCGAGCGGATCATGCTGCGCATCGGGATCGGCACCGGTCCGGTGGTGGCCGGCGTGATCGGCAAGAAGAAGTTCATCTACGACATGTGGGGTGACACGGTGAACGTGGCTTTCCGCATGCTGCAGGACGCGGTCTCCGGGGCCACCCACGTGGACCTCACGACGCACCGCCGGCTGCACAACCGCTTCCGCTTCGGCGGCGCCCAGGAGGTCGAGATCAAGGGCAAGGGCCGCATGCAGGTGTTCCACCTGCTGGGCCGCGTGGAGCCGCCTGCCTCCGCGGTGGCGCCCGCCTCCGCCGCCGGCGGCTAGCGGGCCGCCTCCTCCGCAGGCCCCAGCACCTCCATCCACAACCGCTTCACCGCCGCGAGCTCGCCCTCGAGCTCGCCCTCGGCGAGGCGCACCTTCTCCTCGTCGTTGAGCGCCGCCTGGTGCACGCGCCGGCGCATCGCGAGGTAGGCGTCCGCCGCCGCGCGCGCCAGCCCGGGATCGAGGAGGCCCAGGTCACCGGCCCGCTTGAGCAGCGTGTGGTTGCCCTTGTTCTCGCGCAGCTGCGGATGCGCCGGGCCCTCGGCCAGAACCAGCGCCTGCACGCAGAACTCGAGGTCGATCACGCCGCCCTCGACGTGCTTGATCTCGCGCGCGTCGGCGCGATGCTCGGAGCGCATGCGCTTTCGCATCGCGACGATGTCGGCGAGCAGCTTCGCGCGCTCTCGCGGACGCGCGAGGAGCGTATCGCGCAGGCGCTCGAAGCGCTCGCCGAGCGCGGGATCGCCGGCACAGGCGCGCGCGCGCGTGAGCGCCTGGTGCTCCCAGGTCCAGGCGCGCTTCTCCTGGTATTCGCGGAACGACTCGATCGATCCGACCAGCAGGCCCTTCGCGCCGTCGGGGCGAAGCCGCAGGTCGATCTCGTACAACACGCCCCCGGCGGTGAGGCTGGTCATCCAGGTGTTCACCCGCTGCGCCACTCGGGTGAGCGCTTCGGCCTGGCCGGCGGCCGCCTCGTCGTAGAGGAAGATGATGTCGAGGTCCGAGCCGTAGCCCAGCTCCTTGCCGCCCAGCTTTCCATAGCCGACGATGCAGAAGCCCGGCACGAAGGAAACCGGGGACAGTCCCGGTTTGGCCGGCTCACCTTCGCCGGCCAATTCCGGGACCGTCCCCACGCTGCGTGCTGCTGCGACCAAGGTCGCATTCAGCAGCGTATCGGCCAACGCAGCCAGCTCGTCCGACAGCGCCATCACCGGCAGCTCGCCCTCGACGTCGGCGATGGTGAGCCGCAGCACCTGGCGATGCTTGTAGTGGCGCAGGTGGTCGAGCAGGCGTTCGACGTCGCCCTCGAGCGCGGCGCATTCGGCGAGCAGCGCCTCGCGTTCGGCGGGCCAGTCGGTGGCGGCGAAGCTCGCCGCCGAGCGCGTGAGCTCGTCCAGCAGGATCGGGTGCCGCGCCAGCAGCCGCGCCGCCCAGGCGCTTTTCGCCATGAGGCGCGCTGCGCGTTGCAGCACGCCGGGATGCTCGACCAGCAGCGAGTAATACGTGTCGCGCCGGTCGATCGCCTCCAGCAGCGCGAGCAGGCGCCCGGCCACGGCCTCCGTGCCGCCTTCGGCGGCGGCGGCGGCGACGAGCTCTGGCAGGAGCTTCTCGACCTTGTTGCGGCTCGCCGCGGAGAGCGAGGCGAAGCGCCGCGCGCGCGTGTAATCCAGCAGGCGCCGGCCGACCGCCTCGGCCTCGACGATGCCGGCCTCGGCCAGCCGCTCGGCAAGCTCCACCGGGTCGGGCGCCGCCTGCGGATCGAAGAGCCAGGGCGTGAGGCTCGCGCGCCGGCCCTGCGCACGCGTGTCCTCCTGGAAGAGCTGGGCGAACGTTTCCTGGACGCGCGCGCGATGGCGTGCGAGCTCCCTTTCGAGCACGTCCCAGGCGGGAAAGTCCATGGCCTCGGCGATGAGGGCACGATGTTCGTCGGAACGGGGCAGGGCCTGCGTCTGCTGGTCGTCGTAGTACTGAAGGCGATGTTCCAGGCGGCGCAGGAAGGCATACGCCTCCTCCAGCGAGGCCACGCGCGCGGGCTCGAGCAGGCCGCGCTCGGCGATGGCGCGCAAGGCCACGCGCGTGGAAGGCGTCCGCAGTCCGGGATCGCGGCCGCCGCGCACGAGCTGGAAGAGCTGCGCCGCGAACTCGATTTCGCGGATTCCGCCCGCGCCGACCTTGATGTCGTCCGCCTTGCGGCGCTGCACCGCCGCCTCGAAGATGCGCCCGTGCATGTCGCGCAGCGAATCGATGAGCCCGTAGTCGAGGTAGCGGCGATAGACGAAGGGCGTGACGCACTCGGCCACGCCCGCGGCCGGCCCCGCGACGACGCGCGCCTTGAGCCAGGCGTAGCGCTCCCAGGGCCGCGCGTGCCCGATGAAATAGTCCTCCAGCACCGGTAGCGATGTCACGAGCGGACCGCTCTGGCCGAAGGGACGAAGCCGCATGTCCACGCGGAAGGCATAACCCTCGGCCGTCGCTTCCGACAGGAGCGCGATCACGGCGCGCCCCGCGGTTGCGAAGAACTCGTGATGCGACACGCTGCGCGGGCCGGGCGTCTCGCCCTCCGATGCGTGGAGGAAGACCAGGTCCACGTCCGAAGAGACGTTGAGCTCGCAGCCGCCCAGCTTGCCCAGCGCGGCCACGATGAGCTCGTTGCCGGCGGGCGCGCCGTGCATCGCCGCCGCCTGCTCCTGCGCGGCCGCGGCCGCCGCCACGAGGCTCTCGTCGGCCAGCGCGGTCATCGTGGCAAAGACTTCGTCGAGGGAGGCGAGGCCGTTCAGGTCGCGAAACGCGAGGGCAACCATGACGCGCGCGCGCAGGCGGCGAAGCCTCGGGCCGAGATCGTCGCCCGCGACGAGCTCGGCGCGGATCTCCTCGCGGCTCCAGGGACGGTCGGCCCGGCTCTCGAGCTCGCCGGCCACCTCGGGCAGGGCGAGCACGACGCGCCGGACGTACTGGGAAAGCCGCTGCGTGCGCTCGAACGCCGCGCTGAACGGCTGCGGTGATGCTGGCATCGACGCTACAATAACGCACGTAACAGGGGAGCCCGCCGCAATCAAGCTACCGCGATTCTTCCTTCGCCTCGCGGCCGGCGGCGCGGCATTCCTCGTGGTCGTCTTCGCAGCCCTGGTCCTGTGGCTGCGCTACGTGGCCCTTCCCGACATCGACGCCTATCGCGGGCGCGTCGTCGCCTCCATCGAGGAAGCTTCCGGCATGGCGGTCGGCGTGCGCTCGATGGCCGCGCGCTGGGACGGGCTTCGTCCCGAGGTGACGCTCGAGGGACTCACGCTCGCCGACCGGCGCGGCAAGGCGGCCTTCGAGCTCGAGCGCGCCGAGGTCACGTTGTCGTGGTGGTGGCTCGCCGCGGGCGAGCTGCGCTTCCACGACGTGGACTTCCACCGCCCGCACCTTGAGCTGCGCCGTGGCGCCGACGGCCTGATCTACCTCGCCGACAAGCCGCTCAACGCCTCGGGACCTGGCGACGACGGCACCTTCACGCGCTGGCTCCTCGCCCAGCCGCGCGTGGGCGTGCACGACGCCACGCTCACGTGGCGCGACGACTTCCTCGGAGCACCCGAGGTGACCCTGGACGGCGTGGAGATCTCGGTAGCCAAGCGGCTCGGCCACCACCGCGCCGCGCTCAAGGCCCGTCCGCGCGACGCGCTTGCCTCCAGCATCGACCTTCGCGCCGACGTGGCGCTGCGCCGCGACGGCGATCGCTGGCGCGCGCGCGGCGAGGCCTTCCTCGAAAGCCTCGACGCCGACCTGGGCCGCCTGCGTTCACACCTGCCGGTGCCCGAGACCCTGCGCAGCGGGATGGGAAGCCTGCGCGTGTGGCTGCGCTTCGGCCCGCGCGGCGTCGATGAAGTCGTGGCGGACGTGAGCCTGCGCGACGGGCGCGCGCAGCTCGCCGCCGACGCGTTGCCGCTGGAGATCGCGTCCCTCTCCGGGCGTGCCACCTATCACACGCTGCGGGACGGGTTCTCCTTCGCCACCGAGGGCCTGCGTTTCCGGCTGGCGAGCGGCCTCGAGGCGCAGCCCGGGCGCTTCTCGCTCGCCCGCAGCGCGCCCGCCGGCGCCACGCCGCGCCTCGAGGTCCGCGCCGACGGCATCGACCTCAAGATCGCCGCCGCGCTGGTGGACTACTTTCCGCTTCCCCGCGAGACCAAGGAGCGGCTGCTGCGGCACGCGCCCCGCGGCCAGATCCGCGATGCGCAGGTCACCTGGAGCGACGACGGTGGCAAGTCCTATTCGGTGAAGGGCCGCTTCGAGGGGCTCGCGATCAACGCGGTCGAAGCGGTCCCGGGCCTCGAGGGTTTCGATGGCTCGATCGAGGGCACGCACGACGGCGGCATGCTGCGCCTGGAAGCCCGGCGCTCCCGCGTGGAGCTCGCGACCTTGCTGCGCGCGCCGGTGGCGCTCGACAGCCTCCAGGCCGAAGCCCGCTGGAGGCACGTGGGCGATGCGCTCGAAGTCGCGGTGGAAGACGCGCGCCTGTCCAACGCCGACGCGGAGGCCCGGTTTTCGGGGACCTGGCGCTCGCTGCCGCGCACGGCGCAACGCCAGAGCCCCGGTTTCGTCGACATGAAGGGGACCTTCACGCGTGCGCGAGCGATCCGCGCGGCGCATTACCTGCCCAACAAGATCGCGCAGTCCCGCGAATGGGTCGAGCGCGCGCTGCTCGCGGGCGAGAGCCCCCGGCTCGAGTTCGAGCTGAAGGGCGACCTGTGGGAGTTTCCCTTCGGCGGCGACTCCCACGGGCACTTCCTGTTGCACGGCCCGGTTCGCGGCGCGCGGCTGAGGTACCACCCCGATTGGCCCTCGGTGGACAACCTCGACGGCGAGATCCGGTTCCACAATCGGCGCGTCGAGGTCCGCGCCGAGGGCGCGAGCATCTTCGCCAGCCGCGTGAAAGGCGCGACCGCGGTGATCGAGGACCTGAACGCCGATCCGCCGACCCTCGTGATCGATGGCGACATCGATACCACCGGCGCGGACAGCGTGCGCTTCCTGCGCGAGTCGCCGCTCGTGCAGGGGCCGGGAGCCTTCACGCGGGTGGTCGCGGTGGAAGGCCCGGCGCGCCTCAAGCTGCACATCGATTACCCGCTCTGGGGCACCCAGCTCGTGCGCGTGGCGGGCGAGTATGCGTTCGCGGGCGCGTCCGCGAGCGTGGCGAACAGGCTCACGCTGCGCGATGTCCGCGGCAGGCTCGCCTTCAGCGAAAAGGGGGTGCGCGCGCCCGAGCTTTCCGGGAGCCTTTTCGGCAAGCCCGCGGCGCTCGCGATCATGACCCAGGCCGACGGCCAGGTCCTCACGACCCTTTCCGGCCGCATCGACGGCGTGGTCCTCGGTGCCCACCTGCCGGAGTCGATCGCGACGCGGCTGGCAGGGGCCGCCGATTGGCAGGCGCGCCTGCTCACCGGGCGCGAAGGGGCGCGCCTGGGCATCACTTCCGACCTGAAGGGGCTCGCGGCCGCGCTGCCCGCCCCGCTTGGGAAACCGGCCGACGAACCCCGCGCCTTCGAGCTTCAGGTGTCGAACCTCGGCGACGAAACCCAGATCGCATCGGCGAGGCTGGGCCCCGACGTGCACGGCCTCTTCAGCCGCGCGGCGGCCTCGCGGCCGTGGCGCGCAGCGCTCAAGTTCGGCGCGCCGCTCGCGGGCGAGCCGACGCGTGAAGGCCTGTGGCTCTACGGCGAGCTGCCCGACATGGATGTGGACGCATGGCAATCGGTGTTCGCCGGGCCGCGGCAGGCGGCGGGCGGGGGCGGGGGCACGCCCGCGGTCGAGCTGCGGGGCGTGGACCTGCGCATGGGGCGGGTGCGTTATCTCGGGCGCGAGGCCCGGGCGATGCAGGCGACGCTGCAACGCGAAGGGCCGCGCTGGACCGGCCGTCTGGCGAGCCCGCTGATCGCAGGCGACATCGAATGGAATGGCGAAGGGCGCGGGCGCCTGGTGGCGCGGCTGGAGCGCTTCGCGATCCCTGAGGCCGCTGCGGGCGTGGTGGCGCCGGCACCGGCCACATCGCAGCCCGACCTGCCCGCGCTGGAGATCGACGCGCGCCGCTTCGATTTCCGCGGGCGCCACCTTGGCAGCCTGGCCTTGCGCGCGCAACCCGCGGGCGAGGAATGGCGCATCGACCGCCTCGACATCGAATCGCCGCCGCACTCGAAATTCGCCTCCACCGGCGTCTGGCGGCGGACCGGCACCGGCTCGCTCACCTCGCTCGCGGTGAGGCTCGATGCGCAGGACCTGAACGGCCTCTTCAGCGTCTTCGGGTACGGCGACTACCTCAAGCGCGGCACCGGGCATCTGGAAGGCACCCTGGTCTGGCCCGGCCAGCCCAACGAATTCGCGCTCGCGAGCCTCTCGGGCACGCTCAAGGTCGAGGCGCGCGGCGGCCAGTTCGCGCGCATCGAGCCGGGCGCCGGCAAGCTCCTGGGGTTGCTGTCGCTGCAGTCGCTGCCGCGAAGGGCGCTTTTCGATTTCCGCGATGTCTTCAGCGACGGCTTCGCCTTCGACCGCATCGAAGGCGACGTGAAGGTCGCGCGCGGCGTATTGGTGGCCGACGAATTCTCGATCAGCGGGCCTTCGGCGTTCGTCACGTTGTCGGGCCAGGTATCGATGCCCGAGGAGACGCAGGCGCTCACGCTCAAGGTGGTCCCCGAGGTGGGCGAGGGCATGGCGCTCGCGGCCACCGTCTTCGGCACGCCGGTGCTGGGCCTGTCCACGTTGCTCATGTCGAAGCTGCTGCGAAACCCCCTGGGAAAGGCCGTTTCCTACGAATACCAGGTGACGGGCTCGTGGGATAATCCGCAGGTCACCCGCACCTCGGCGCCGGATGCGAAGCAGACGGCCGCTACCAGTGCCCGGGAGGCCGCTGCCGCGAAGGCCGCCTCCGCCCCCTGACCCCCATGATCATCACCAAGAACTCCACGACTCCGCAGGCGCTGCGGGAAACCCTGAGCACCACGCAGTCGATGTTCCGCGTGGCCGCCGTGCAGATGGCCTCGGGCCCCAACATCGCAGCCAACCTGCAGGAGGCCGAGCGGCTGATCGAGCTCGCCGCGGCCACGGGCGCGCGCATCGTGGCGCTTCCGGAGTACTTCGCCATCATGGGGATGAAGGACACCGACAAGGTGGCGGCGCGCGAAAAGGAGGGCGAAGGGCCGATCCAGTCGTTCCTCTCGGCGCAGGCGAGGCGCCACCGCATCTGGATCGTGGGCGGCTCGGTGCCCCTCGAGGCGAGCACGCCCGACAAGGTGCGCAACTCCTGCCTGGTCTACAACCAGCTGGGCGAGCGCGTGGCGCGCTACGACAAGATGCACCTCTTCGGCTTCGAGATGGGCAACGAGCGCTACAGCGAGGAGCGCACCATCGAGCCGGGCAGCTCGGTCTGCGTCGTGGATTCCCCTTACGGAAAGCTGGGGATTTCGGTGTGCTACGACCTGCGTTTTCCGGAACTCTACCGGGCCATGGGCGACGTGGACCTGATCCTCATTCCCTCGGCCTTCACCGAGACCACGGGGAAGGCCCACTGGGACACGCTCATCCGCGCCCGCGCCATCGAGAACCTTGCCTACGTGATCGCACCCGCCCAAGGGGGCTACCACGTGAACGGCCGCGAAACCCACGGTCATACGATGATCGTGGACCCCTGGGGCGTGGTGCTGGACCGGCTGGCACGGGGGTCCGGGGTTGTCGTTGCGGGCGTGAACCCCACCTACCAGGCAAAGGTGAGGCGCAGCCTTCCGGCGCTGACCCACAAGACCATTCGTCAGTGGTAACTCCCGAATTCCACGCAGACTTCCGCCGAAAACCGCCGAATTTCGCCGAAAAACCCATTCGAGTGGCCCCGTGACCAAACCAGGACCTTCTACGCTCGATATCGCCCAGGCCGCCTTGCTGGCGCCCTACGGGATCGACCAGCAGGTGACCGAAAAAGTGTTCGGCACCATCCTCGCGCACCGCGCCGACGATGCCGACCTTTTCTTCCAGTACAACCGCTCCGAGGGCTGGACGCTGGAGGAGGGGCAGGTCAAATCGGGCAACTATTCCATCGACCAGGGCGTGGGCGTGCGCGTCGTCTCGGGCGAGAAAACGGCCTTCGCCTATGCCGACGATATCCAGCCGCAAGCGCTCGAAGCCGCCGCCAAGGTGACGCGGGCGATCGCCGCCGACGGGGGCGATGGCAAGGTGGGCAGCGCGATCGTGCGCGCCGGCGCGCCACTGTATCCGCCGATCGATCCGGTCGCCCTTTTCGACGATGCGCGCAAGGTCGAGATCCTCGAGCGCATCGAGCGCTTCGCCCGCGCGGGCGACGAGCGCGTGAAGCAGGTGATCGCGCGGCTTTCGGGCGAATACGACGTGGTGCTCGTGGCCCGCGCGGACGGCGCGGTCGCCGCCGACGTGCGCCCGCTCGTGCACCTGTCGATCACGGTGATCGCCGAGCACGGTGGGCGTCGCGAGCAGGGCCACCAGGGCGCCGGCGGGCGTTTCGGCTACGACTTCTTCACCGACGAGCTGCTCGAGCAGGTGGCCCGCGACGCGGTGCGCCAGGCGCTGGTGAACCTCGAGTCGCGCCCCGCCCCCGCGGGCGTGATGAGCGTGGTGTTGGGCCCCGGCTGGCCCGGCGTGCTGCTGCACGAGGCGATCGGGCACGGGCTCGAAGGTGACTTCAACCGCAAGGGCACCTCAGCCTTCAGCGGGCGCATCGGCGAGCGGGTCGCCGCGCCCGGCGTGACCGTGGTCGACGACGGCACCCTGCCCAACCGGCGGGGCTCGCTCTCCATCGACGACGAAGGCAATCCGACCACCCGCAGCGTTCTCATCGAGGACGGCATCCTCAAGGGCTACCTGCAGGATCGCCTGAACGCGCGGCTGATGAACGTGCCCGTGACGGGCAACGGGCGGCGCGAGTCGTACGCCGCGATGCCGATGCCGCGCATGACCAACACCTTCATGCTGGGCGGCGATCGCGACCCCGCGGAGATCGTGGCTTCCATGGAACGCGGCCTCTATGCGGTCAACTTCGGCGGCGGCGAGGTCGACATCACCAGCGGCAAGTTCGTGTTCTCCGCCTCCGAGGCCTATTGGGTCGAGGGCGGGAAGGTGCAGTACCCGGTCAAGGGCGCGACGCTCATCGGCAACGGGCCCGAGGCGCTCACGCACGTCACCCTGGTCGGCAACGACATGGCCCTCGATCCGGGCATCGGCATGTGCGGCAAGGAGGGCCAGAGCGTGCCCGTCGGCGTGGGGCAGCCCACGATCCGCATCGAGGGCCTCACCGTCGGCGGCACCGCCTAGGGGCTCAGCGGCTGGCCAGCTTGCCGCGCGGCTTCTCGGCCGCCTGGCGGTCGCGGGCCTCGAGCCAGTACTGGATCAGGCCCGCCGCCGCCACCACGAAGGGCAGCATCAAGAGGAAGAGGGCTGCGGGCTCGAGATCGCCCACCCACTGCACCAGCTCGCGTGCGTAGTTCATCGTCGTCTCTCCTTGAAAGCGCAGCGCCGCCATCGCCACCAGGGTGGGGGGCAGCGCCGCTGCAAGCAGGCCGAGGGGATTGATCGCCTCGTCCTGGAAATGGCCCCGCAGGATCGCGAAGCCCGCCGGGTTGGGCGCGTTGGCGATCACGGTGAGGCCGCCGCCGGTGACGGCACCGGCCACCAGCGCGTACTGGAATTCGGGGCTCACGCCCTCGACGAGGCTGCCGAGGTAGGTGAGCGCCGCGTTGTCGGTGATCGCGGTCAGCGCCGTCGCGCCGAAATACACCGAATCCGAGTCCATGCCGCGCAGCACGGGCTCCAGCCACCACTGCTGCTGGCCGCCCAGCACGACGAGGCCCGCGAGGAAGAACGCGACCATGAGGCCCTCGCGCACCATGAGCCGGCCCTGGTGGCGCTCGTAGGCGGTGGCGAAGCCGAGGAAGAAGAGCAGCAGGCCGAGGAAGATCTCGGGGTGGTGCGAGAAAGCCACGATGCCCACCAGGAAAGCCACGTGGGCGGCGGTGATCGGCGCGGGAATCGGCGCCTGCGCCGCTGCGCGAGGCGAGCCCAGGCGGCGCAGCTCGCGCTGGAAGAGGAGCGTCGCGCCGAGCGCGTTGATCGCCACCGCAAGCGCCACCTTCCAGCCGAAGGTCGCCAGCATGAAGGGAAGGTCCCATCCCCACTTCGCCGCCACCATGAGCACCGGCGGGGCGGCGTAGGGCGTGAGCGTGCCGCCGATGGAGACGTTCACGAACAGCACGCCGAGCGTGGCGTAAGCGAGGCGTCGCGACACGCCGCGCGCGTAGTAACGGTCGCGCAGGATGAGGGCGGCGAGCGTCATCGCCGCCGGCTCGGTGATGAACGATCCCAGCAGAGGCACGAAGGCGAGCGCGGCGAAATAGAACGCGAGCGGGCGCGGCAGCGGCAGGGCGGCGGCCACCATCGCGGTCAGGCGTGAGGCGAGCGCGAGGATCGGGCGGCTGCCGGCCACCACCATGATCGCGAAGACGAACATGGGCTCGGTGAAATTGCGCGAGTCGAGGTAGGCCGTCGCCTCGCCGCGGCCGCCCAGGACCATCATCATGAGCACGAGCGCCATCGCCCAGAACCCGAACGCGACCTCGACCTCGCCCAGCAGGTGCCAGGCGCCGGCGTGCGCGGGCCGCTGGTGCGCCAGGCGCTCGAAGAACCGCGTGGAGAACGTGTGCACGACTGCCGCGGCGAAGAGCACCGCCGCGATCGCCTGCAGCGTCGTGGGGGAGGGCACGCTCATGCGTTCCTCGCAGGCGTGTTCGCGAGCGCCATGCGCAGGCCACGGCGCGTGCGGCGGATGAGGAAGGGGCCGGTGGTGAGGGCGCCCACGGCGATCGCCGCCAGCAGGCGCGCCCAGCCCGCGCCCAGCCAGCCCTCCAGGCCGTGGCGCACGAAAAGCGCGGTGACGATCAGCGCCGCCGCGATGCCCAGCAACTCGAGCGGATCGAACGGGACGACGTGCGCGCGGCGCAGGGCCTGCGCACGCTCGCCGCGCGAGAGCCGGCGCAGCTCGGGAAACAGGAGGAGGGCGAACGAGTCCATGTCCCGTTCACCGTAGCGCGCGCCCCCCTGCCGGAAAATCCGGGCGATTCCCTAAGGGCAAGCCCTTACGCGGCGCCGCCCCCGCTGCCGGCGATGCGGATCAGCTCGGCCACGTTGCGCGCGCCCAGCTTGGCGAGCACCCGGGCCTTGTGGATCTCCACGGTCCGCGGGCTGATGTCGAGGCGCTGCGCGACTTCCTTGTTGTGCATGCCGGTCACGAGCAGGCGCATCACGTCGCGCTCGCGCTCGGTCAGCGCGGCCAGGCTCGCTTCCCGCCGCGCGCTCTCGCGCCCCGCGTCGAGGCGCTCGCGTTCGCGCTCGAAGGCGGCCTCCACCGCGTCCAAAGGGCCGGTCTCGTCGAAGGGCTTCTCCAGGAAATCCACGGCATTTGCCCGGAACGCCTCGCGCGCCGATGCGGCATCGCCGTGGGCGGTGATGATGACCACGGGCATGCCCACCCCGCGGTGCGCGAGCTCGTGCTGCAGCTCCAGGCCGCTCAGCCCGGGCATGCGGATGTCGGCCATGACGCAGCCGCACCACCCGGGGCGCAGCGCCGCGAGGAAATCCTCGGCGGACCCGAAGGTCGCGGTCCGGTAACCGCGCAGGCTGAGCAGCAGCGAGAGCGAATCCCGCACGGCCGGGTCGTCGTCCACGATGTATACGGTGAGCGTGGCTTCATCCATGGGAATGCTCGGCGAGGGCGATCTGCAGGCGGAAGCGCCCGCGCGGGCGGGGCTCGGCGCGCAGGCTGCCGCCGTGGGCCTCGACGATCGCGCGGCTGATCGCGAGGCCCATGCCCATGCCGCTCGCGCGGCTCGTCTCGAATGGCGCAAAGATGCGTTCGGCATCGGCTTCCGCCACGCCCGGCCCGCTGTCTTCCACGACGATGACGGCCGCGCCGCCCTCGATGGAAGCGTGGATGCGTACTTCACGCGCGCGGTCGCTGCCCGCGGTCGCCTGGATGGCGTTCGAGAGCAGGTTGCGCAGGACCACCTCGAGCTGGACCTCGTCGGCGAGCAGCCACGCCGTGTCATCGACGTGTGATTCCACGACCACCCCGGCCGATTCGGCGGCCGGGCGCACGCTCGACAACGCCCGTTGCACGAGCCCGGCGAGCGGGACGGGCGCGAGGCGAGTGGCTCCGGTGCGGAAGAAATCGCGCAACCGGCGCACGACCTCGGCTGCGCGCGTGGACTCGTCTACCAGCTTGCGCAGCGTCTCCGACAGCAGCGCTGCGTCGGCTTCGGGCCGCGCGGCGATCATCTGGCCCGCGCGTGCGTACGTGGCTACCGCGGTGAGCGGCTGGTTGAGCTCGTGGGCGAGCGCCGCTGCCATCTCGCCCGCGGCCGCCAGGCGCATGCCGCGGCGAAGCTCCTCCTCGGCACGGCGGCGTTCGTCGACCGTGATGCCGAGGAAAAGGCCGGTGACGGTGAGCGCGATCAGCAGCGCCTGCAGCTCGAACACGGTGAGGGCCTGGTAGTGGGCGAGCTCGCCGCTCAGGATGACCGCAGCCTGGATGCCGAGCGCGGCGAGGGTCGAGCCGGCGAGGCCGAGGCGCGTGGCGATGAAGATGAGCGGCAGGAAGAGCACGTAGAAATACTTGACGGCTTCCGCGGGCGGCGCCGAGAAAACGAGGAAGAAGGCGAGCGCCGCGGCGCCCACGTGCGCGATCGCTTCGCGGCTTGCCAGCATCGCAGCGAATTCGCGCCGGCGTCGCGGCACCGAGAGCATGAGCACGAAGGGAAGGGTCACGAGCACTCCCACGGCGTCTCCGATCCAGAAGCGCACGAGCGCGCTGAAGGGCTGCTCGAGGGGGCCGATGTGCGCCGAGAGCAGGGCCGCCAGGTAGAGCACGCCCGTGGCGAAGGTGCCCACGGCGACCACGCCGACCAGGCGCACGGCATCGCGGCGCGTCTCGAGGGCGCCGCTCACGGCGAAGCGGCCGGTGAGCGCGCGAGCGATCGCGGCGTAGCCCAGGGCCAGGACGATGGCGATGAGCAAGGTCGAGGGCCACGGCGCAGGCGCGCCCCGGACCAGCCATTCGGCCGCCAGGGTGGCGGCGAAGACGACCGGGATCCAGGCCTGCCCCCGCACCATCAGGAGCGCGATGGCGAGCGCGGGCTGCGGATTCCACGGCGTGATGCCGAATTCCTGCAGTGGATGGATGTAGCTCACCCAGTCGAGGACGAGGTAGCCGGCCATGAATCCCGCCACGAGGGCCGCGTCCGCCGCCAGCCGGCGCCATGCGAGCGCGGGCCCCCGCACATCGCGCAACGGTTCCGGATGCGAGCGATCCATGCGACGATTGTTGCACGTGGAGAGCCGCAACTCGTGAAGCCGATCGCCGCGGGCGAGCCCTGCCCGCTCTGCAACCAGCCGCTGGCCGCGCGGCGACTCGCGTCGATCGCGGGCGACGAGGGGGAGCTGCGGATCACGCTGCGTGGCATCCCCGTGCTGCAATGCCCGGTCGATCACACTTACTTCACGAAACGCCGCTTTCCCGTCTGGCTGCACACACGGCTCATCGAGGTCGATGCGCCGAGCCTTGCGGCGGGCGTGGCGAGCGGGTTGCTCTTCAAGCGTTACGCGTGCGTGTCCTGCGGCAAGCGCCTTGCCACGGGCTCCGGCGGTGGGCGGCGCGACTTCGGCTTCGAGCTCGCGTTCGACGAGCAACCGTTCCGCATGGAGCTGTCGATGCCCGTCTGCGTATGCACGGGCTGCGGCACCGAGCAAGCGCGATCCGGCGAGGAATTGCGAAACCTCGCCCCCTCAGCGCTGGTCCATGCTTTCAAGGGAGCCGGCATCAAGGCCCCGGGCTGACCGTAATCGCCGCTCGCCGCCGCCGACCCATAGTCATCCCGCATCCTTCATCCCCGGTCCCTCGTCCCCCGTCCCCCATCCCCTCCCCATCCCCACATATGCTCCGCCGCCAATTCATTGCCGCCCTGTCCACGCTCTTCGTGGCCCACCGCGCCGCCGCGCAAGCACCTTCCCGGATCGAGAAGCTCAAGCTTTCCGAGCAGGAGTGGCGCAAGCGCCTCACGCCCGAGCAGTTCCTGGTGCTTCGCCAGGAGGGCACCGAGCGGCCCGGCTCGAGTGCGCTCAACAACGAGAAGCGCAAGGGCACCTACCTGTGCGCCGGTTGCGAGCTGCCGCTTTTCACGTCGGAGACCAAATACGAGAGCGGCACGGGGTGGCCCAGCTTCTGGGCGCCGATCGAGGGCAGCCTGGGCACGAAGACCGACTTCAAGATCCTCTACCCGCGAACCGAATACCACTGCATCCGCTGCGAGGGCCACCAGGGCCACGTGTTCGACGACGGCCCCAAGCCCACCGGGAAGCGTTACTGCAACAACGGCGTGGCGCTCAAGTTCCGCCCGTCCTAGGTTCGGCCGCGCTAGCGCGGCGCGTCGATCGCGGCCTCGACCTTCGTGCCGGGCGCACGCGCGGTCCACATCCAGCAGTACTCCTCGGCGCTGCCCGCGGCGAACGTGCCGCCGTCGCCGCGCATGGCGTTGCGCTTGACGGGATAGAAGACCTCGGGCCCGCGGTGGTAGTGGATGTTGAAGTCCACCGGCGCGCTCGCCTTCCAGTGGTAGCGGCGCTTGTCGCCCTTGTCGAGCTTCATGCACTCCTCGTGCACCTTGCCCGGCTCGAGCGTGACCGCGACGGCCTGCGAAGCGGGCTTGTCGGCCGCGTGGGCGAGCGCGGCCGCTAGGCAGGCGAGGAGGGTGGCGAGGACGCGGGACATGGCGGCCGTATGCTAGCATTCAGCCATGTTCCGACGGCCTGCCTTCTTCTACTGGTACTTCCATCTCACGCCCGAGGCGGTCGAGAGGATCTGAGCCAGTCGTTTCCCGAGAATCCCCGAAGACCGCCAGCGAGCCTGGCGGTTTTTTTTTTCGGGGCCCGCTTTCGCACCGACATATCCGAGCCGCTCCACACGACATGCACCTGAGGACCGACGACTTAAGGATCGAGCAGGGCGACGAGCTGCTCGCGCCCATGCAGGTCATGCGCGAGCTGCCCGCGACCGAGCGGGCCGAGGCGACGACGTTCGAGGGACGCAAGGCGGTACACGACATCCTGCGCGGCGCGGACGACCGGCTCCTGGTGGTCGTCGGGCCCTGCTCGATCCATGACGCCGGCGCCGCCATCGACTATGCGACGCGCCTGGCGGGCGAGCGCGAGCGGCTGGGGCACGACCTTGCCATCGTGATGCGCGTGTACTTCGAGAAGCCGCGCACCACCGTGGGTTGGAAGGGCTTCATCAACGACCCGCGCATGGACGAGACCTTCGACATCAACGAGGGCCTGCGCCAGGCCCGCAAGCTGCTGCTGCAGATCAACGAGCTCGGCGTGCCGTGCGGCACCGAGTTCCTCGACCTGATCTCGCCGCAGTACCTTGCCGACCTGATCGCGTGGGGAGCCATCGGCGCGCGCACCACCGAGTCGCAATCGCACCGGCAGCTGGCGTCGGGCCTTTCCTGCCCCGTGGGGTTCAAGAACGGCACCGACGGCAACATCCGCATCGCCGTGGACGCGATCAAGGCCGCCAACTCGCGCCACCACTTCATCTCGGTCACCAAGTCCGGGCACGTGGCCGTCTTCAAGACCGCCGGCAACGAGGACTGCCACGTCATCCTGCGTGGCGGCAAGGCGCCCAATTACGACGCGGCGAGCGTCGACGCCGCCTGCCGCGACCTTGCCGCGGCCGGCCTTCGCCAGCACGTGATGGTCGACTTCAGCCACGCCAATTCGTCCAAGCAGTTCCTGCGGCAGCTCGACGTCGGCGCCGACGTGGCGGCCCAGCTCGCCGCGGGCGAGCGCCGGCTAATCGGCGCCATGATCGAGAGCCACATCCATCCGGGGCGCCAGGACCTGCTGCCCGGCAAGCCGCTCGAATACGGGGTGTCGATCACCGATGCGTGCATCGGTTGGGAGGACACGGTGGGACTGCTGGAGACGCTCGCGGAGGGCGTGCGGCGGCGGCGGGTGGCGGTGGAGGAATGAGTGGGATGAGGAATGAGGAATGAGGAAAAAGAGATGAAGATAGTCAAGGCAGGGGACGGAGAGAAAACCGGGGACAGTCCCGGTTTGGCGGGCCTCAAGACCGGGGACGGACCCCAAACCGAGCAAAAGCGTGAACCGGGGTCCATCCCCTTGGACGACCTGCGGATCTCCGCAGTCCGGGCGCTGATCCCGCCGCAGCTGCTGCTGGAGGAGCTGCCGGTCGATGCCCAATCGCTGGCGACGGTCTCGCGAGCGCGCCAGGCGGTGCACCGCGTGCTGCACGGCGCGGACGACCGCCTGCTGGTGGTGGTCGGTCCGTGCTCGATCCACGATTACGACGCGGCGCTCGTCTATGCCGCCGGGCTGCAGGAAGCGGCGAGCCGGCTGCGCAACGACCTGCTCATCGTGATGCGGGTGTACTTCGAGAAGCCGCGCACCACCGTGGGCTGGAAGGGCTTCATCAACGACCCGCGCCTGGACGGCAGCTTCGCCATCAACGAGGGACTGCGGCTCGCGCGCCGGTTGCTGCTCGACATCAACCGCCTCGGGCTGCCCTGCGGCACCGAGTTCCTGGACCTGCTCTCGCCGCAATACATCTCCGACCTCATCGCCTGGGGCGCCATCGGCGCGCGCACCACGGAATCGCAATCGCACCGGCAGCTCGCATCGGGCCTTTCCTGTCCCGTGGGGTTCAAGAACGGCACCGACGGATCGATCCGCGTGGCGGTCGATGCGCTGCGCGCCGCGGCGGCGCCGCATGCCTTCATGGGCATGACCAAGACCGGGCAGGCGGCGATCTTCGAGACCGCCGGCAACGAGGACTGCCACGTGATCCTGCGCGGCGGCAAGGCGCCCAACTACGATGCGGCGAGCGTCGAGGCCGCGGCCGCCGACCTCGCGGCCGCGGGATTGGCCCCGCACCTCATGATCGACTTCTCGCACGCCAATTCCGCCAAGGACTACAAGCGGCAGGTCGAGGTCGCGCGCGACGTGGCGGCGCAACTCGCCGGCGGCGAGGAGCGCATCGTCGGCGTCATGGCCGAAAGCCATCTGAACCCCGGCCGCCAGGACCTGGTCCCGGGCAAGCGCCTTGCCCACGGCGTATCCATCACCGACGCCTGCCTCGGATGGGAGGACACCGCCTCGATGCTCGACACCCTCGCCGAAGCCGTCCGCCGGCGTCGCCTCGCGATGGCCGAATAGCCATGGCGAAGGCCGACGAGTTCCGCATCCTCGGCCGCCGCGAGGGCAACGAAGCGCCGATCCGCTTCGAGTATCGAGGCGTGACCTTCGACCCCGACTGCTTCCATGTGGTCGCGGGCCTGAATGCCGTGGACACGCGCGAGTACACCGAGCGGACCTTCAAGGCCCTCGCCGCCGCGGGCCAGGTGTGCGCGCGCATGGGGGCCTACAAGCCGCGCACGAGCCCGTACTCGTTCCAGGGCTACGGCAAGCAATGCCTTCCCTACGTGTTCGAGCTCGCGGGCAAGCACGGCATCCGGGTGATCTCGATGGAGGTCACGCGCGACGAGCACGTGGACGAGATCCGCGCGGCGCTGCGCCTCACCGGCGATGCGACCGGGGTGATGCTGCAGATCGGCACGCGCAACACCCAGAACTTCGAGCTGCTGAAGACCGTGGGCACGCAGCGCGAATTCCCCATCATGCTGAAGCGCGGCTTCGGCATCACGCTGCACGAGTCGCTGCTCGCCGCGGAGTACATCGCCGCGAGCGGCAACCGCGACATCGTCTTCTGCCTGCGCGGCATGAAGACGCACTTCGGCGATCCGCATCGCAACCTGGTGGACTTCGCCCACGTGCCGGTGGTCAAGCGCATGACGAGAATGCCGGTGTGCATCGACCCGTCGCACTCGGTGGGCTTGCGAGCCTCCGCCCCCGACGGCCTGCCGGACATCTACCACGCCGCCGCGCAGGGCATCGTCGCCGGCGCGAACCTGGTCCTCACCGACGTGCATCCCGAGCCGCACAAGGCGCTCGTGGACGCGGGGCAGGCGCTCACGCTCGAAGAGCTGCCGGGCTTCCTCGAGGACTGCGCCATGGCCCGCGAAGCCTACGAAAAGCGCCGCAGGCGCGCTGCATCCGGCGCATGACCGCGGGGCCCTGCGCCCTGGGCTCGCGCTGTATCATTTCCCTGTCCCGCATGCCGAGAACTACGTGAAAACCAGTTTCCTGGATTTCGAGCAGCCGATCGCCGAGCTCGAGCAGAAGATCGAGGAGCTGCGCTTCGTCCAGGACGACAGCGCCGTGGACATCTCGCAGGAGATCGAGCGGCTGTCGAAGAAGAGCCGCGAGCTCACGCGCGACATCTACGGCAAGCTCAGCGCCTGGCAGATCTCCAAGGTCGCGCGCCATCCGCAAAGGCCGTACACGCTCGACTACGTGAACGCGATCTGCACCGACTTCGAGGAAATCCACGGCGACCGCGCGTTCGCCGACGACGCCGCCATCGTGGGCGGCCTCGCGCGCTTCAACGGCCAGAGCGTGATGGTGATCGGGCACCAGAAGGGCCGCGACACCACCGAGAAGATCCATCGCAACTTCGGCATGCCGCGCCCCGAGGGTTATCGCAAGGCACTGCGGCTCATGAAGCTCGCCGAGAAGTTCGGCATCCCGCTCATCACCTTCGTGGACACGCCTGGCGCCTACCCCGGAATCGGCGCCGAGGAACGCGGCCAATCCGAGGCCATCGGCAAGAACCTCTATGCCATGGCGGGCCTTCGCATGCCGGTGGTGGTGTGCGTGATCGGCGAAGGCGGCTCGGGCGGGGCGCTCGCCATCGCCGTGGGCGACGTGACGATCATGATGCAGTACTCGACCTATTCGGTGATCTCGCCCGAAGGCTGCGCCGCGATCCTGTGGAAGAGCGCGGAGAACGCCGGCGAGGCGGCCGAGAGCCTCGGCATCACGGCGGTGCGCCTGAAGGCCCTCGGCGTCATCGACAAGGTGGTGACCGAGCCCCTGGGCGGCGCGCACCGCGACCACGCCGAGGCGGCCAAGTCGCTCAAGAAGGCGATCCACGAAAGCCTTCGCAGCCTGCAGGACCTCTCGCCCGAGCAGCTGCTGGAACGTCGCCAGGAGCGCTGGGTGAACTACGGCAAGTTCAAGGAGCTCGCGGAGTGAGGAGCATTCCCCCCCGCCAAACCGCGTCCCACGTTTGCTCCCTCTCCCTCGGGAGGGGGTTCGTGCTGGCGAGAGAGCTGCCGTGAACGCCGTCGTCGCCGGCAACCTCGCCCCGGAGATCTGCGCGCGCGTGGCGCGCCTCGTGCCGGCGAACGAGATGGTGTGCGTGGCGCTTTCGGGCGGGCTGGACTCGACCGTGCTGCTCGACGTCCTGGCCGAGAACATGGACCACAACGGTCACCCCGTCTCGGCCGTGCACGTGAACCACAACTTGAGCCCCAACGCCGGCAAGTGGGTCAAGTTCTGCGAGCGGCTCTGCGCCAACGCGGGTGTGCCCCTCGTGGTGGAGGAGATCCGGGTGGACGGCCAGACGCCCGACGGCCTCGAAGCCGCCGCCCGCATCGCCCGCTACGCCGTCTTCTCGGCGCGGCCCGAGCGCTACGTCGCCCTCGCGCACCACCTCGACGACCAGGCCGAGACCGTGCTGCTGCAGCTGCTGCGCGGCACGGGTCTCAAGGGCATCGCGGCCATGCCCGAGATCCGCGAGCTGCGCGGCTCCGGGGTGAACGTGATCCGCCCGCTGCTCGACTATCCGCGCGCAGTCCTCGAGGCGTACGCCCAGGAGCGGGGCCTTCGCTGGATCGAGGACGAGTCCAACGCATCGACGCGCCACGACCGCAATTACCTGCGCCACGACGTCTTGCCGCTGCTCGACAAGCGTTTTCCCGGCTGGCGCGACGCGATGTCGCGTTTCGCGCGCCATGCGGGCAGCGCCAACGACCTGCTTGAGCAGCTCGCCGCCACCGACGGCGTGCCGCAGCGCGCAGGCGACGCGCTGCCCATCCGCGACCTGCCCGAGGAGCGGCGCGCCAATGCCCTGCGGACGTTCCTCTCGCGCAACGCCGTGGCGATGCCGAGCGAAGTGCGGCTCACCGAAATGCTGCGCCAGTTCTGGGGCGCCCGGGACGACGCGCGCGTGCGCATCGACCACGCCGGGGTCTCGCTCGTGCGCTACAAGGGCGAGATCCACATCGAACGCAACCTCGCGAGCGGCGGGCCGTGGCGAGTGGACTGGACCCTCGAGAGCGCCGTGGACCTGGGTGGCGAGCGCGGCGTGATCGAGTTCGAGGAAGTCGTGGGCGACGGCATCCGCGCCGAGGCCGTGGACGGCGGCGAGTGGTACTTCGCGCCGCGCTCGGGCGGTGAGAGCATCCGCCTGGGAGGCGCCGAGCGCCCCACCAAGAGCCTCAAGAACCTGTTCCAGGAGCTCGAGGTGCCCATCTGGCAGCGGGAAAAATTGCCGCTGCTTTTCCATGACGGGCGGCTGGTCTGGGTCCCGGGCATCGGGATCGCCTCGGAATATGCCTGCCAGCCGGGCCAGGATGGCTTCCGGCCGAGCTGGAGGGTGGCGGGAAAGGCGCCTCTGTGCTAGAATGAAAAGCTAAATTTTTCATCAATTTAGCGGAGATTTTCAGACATGGCGGTGGAGCGCACCCTCTCGATCATCAAACCCGACGCCGTGGCCAAGAACGTGATCGGGGAGATCTACGCCCGGTTCGAAAAGGCGGGCCTGAAGATCGTGGCGGCGAAGATGGCCCACCTGTCCCGCAACGAGGCCGAGGGCTTCTATGCCGTGCACCGCGGCCGCCCCTTCTTCAACGACCTGGTGGGCTTCATGATCTCGGGCCCGGTGATGGTGCAGGTGCTCGAAGGCGAGGGCGCCATCCTCAAGAACCGCGACCTCATGGGCGCGACCGACCCGAAGAAGGCCGCCGCGGGAACGATACGCGCCGACTTCGCGCAATCCATCGATGCCAACGCCGTGCACGGTTCGGACGGTCCCGAGACCGCCGCCGTGGAAATCGCCTACTTCTTCCCGTCGTCGCAGGTCTTCAGCCGCTAGGCGGGTGACGCACGGGGTACGGGGGACGGACTCTTGCAGAAGGCGAACCTTCTCGAATTCACGCTTCCGCGGCTGACGGACTGGTTCGCCGCGCGCGGCGAGAAGCCGTTCCGCGCGCGCCAGGTGTTCCAGTGGATCCACCAGCGCGGCGTGGCGGATTTCGGCGCCATGACCGACCTGGCCAAGTCGCTGCGCGAGAAGCTCGGGGAGACCGCCGAGGTGCGGCCTCCGGCGATCCTCTCCGAGAAGCGTTCTGCCGACGGCACGGTGAAGTGGCTCTTCGACGTGGGCATCGGCAACGGCATCGAGACGGTGTTCATCCCCGAAGACGACCGTGGCACGCTGTGCGTCTCCTCGCAGGTGGGGTGCGCGCTCGACTGCAAGTTCTGCTCGACCGGCCGCCAGGGCTTCAACCGCGACCTCTCGGTTGCGGAGATCATCGGGCAGGTGTGGGTGGCGAACAGGCGGCTGCGGGAGATGGAAGCCGAGAAAACCGGGGACAGTCCCGGTTTTTCGCGCCTGGCGTCTCGCGAAAATTCCGGGGCGGCCCCCGTCACCAACGTCGTGATGATGGGCATGGGCGAGCCGCTCAACAACTTCGGCCCGGTGGTGGATGCGATGGCGATCATGCTCGACGACTTCGCCTACGGGCTGTCGCGGCGGCGCGTGACGCTCTCCACCTCGGGCGTGGTGCCGCACATCCGCAAGCTGAAGGACGCCTTGCCGGTCGCGCTCGCCGTGAGCCTGCACGCCCCCAACGACGAGATCCGCAGCCGCATCATGCCCATCAACGACGCGTATCCGATCGCGTCGTTGCTCGGCGCCTGCCGCGAATACCTCGAGGTGGCGCCGCGCGATTTCATCACCTTCGAGTACGTGATGCTGAAGGGCGTGAACGACGCCCCCGACCACGCGCGCGAGCTGGTGCGCACGCTCGAGGGCACCGCCGCAAAGGTGAACCTCATCCCTTTCAACCCGTTCCCCGATTCGGGGTTCGAGCGCACCTCGATGGACCGGGTGAAGCTCTTCCAGCGCATCCTCCTCGACGCGGGGCTCGTCGCCACGATCCGCAGGACGCGTGGCGACGACATCGACGCCGCGTGCGGCCAGCTCGCGGGCCAGGTAGTGAATCGCATGAAACGCCGCAACGTCGTCCGCTTCCAGGAAGGAAGGCCCTGATGCGCGCTCTCTTCACGTTGCCCGCGATGCTCCTGGCGCTGGCGCTGGCCGGTTGTGTCGCCCACAGCACCTCCACCGAGACTCGCCTGGTGACCGACGCCGCCGGCGCCGACGGACGTCGCCGCGCCGAAGTGCACACGGCGCTGGCCGGCGAGTATTACGCGCGCGGCAACCACGCCGTGGCGCTGGAGGAAACGCGCCTCGCGCTCAAGGACGATCCCACCTACGCCCAGGCCCACAACATGCAGGCGCTGGTGTACATGGAGCTGCGCGAGGACACCGCCGCGCGCAAGGCCTTCGACAAGGCGCTGCGCCTGTCGCCCAACAATCCCGAGCTGCTCAACAACTTCGGCTGGTTCCTGTGCCTGCAGAACGAGACCGACCGGGGCCTTTCCATGATGCAGCGCGCCGCCAGCGACACCTTGTACGCCTCGCCCGAGAAGGCGATGCTTTCCGCGGGGCTGTGCCTGCGCCGGGCGGGCCGCATGGAGGAGGCGGAGCAGCAGCTGCGCCGCGCGGTGCTGGTGCGCCCGGACCTCATCGGCGCGCTCTTCAACCTCGCCGACATTTCGCTCGCGCTCGGCAAGCCCAAGGACGCCGAGATCTACCTGCTGCGCTACATGCGCCTGTCGCAGCCTACCCTGGAAGCGCTCGCCCTCGGCGTGCGCGTGGCGCGCGCCAACGGCGACAAGGTCGCCGAGGACAGCTTCATGCAGCAGCTTCGCCGCCGCTTCGCCGATTCGCCGCAACTGCGCGCGCTCGAGGCAAGCCGCCGGTAACGTGGATTCGGCCGCCAATGCCGAGGTGAAGCCCCTCGGCCTCGTCTTTTCCGAGGAGCGCGAGCGCCAGGGCCTCACGCGGGCCGAGTGCGCCCAGCGGCTGCACATGAGCGCCTACCAGGTCGAGGCGATCGAGACCGGCGATTACTCGCGGCTGCCCAAGGGCCCGTTCCTGCGCGGCTTCGTGCGCAACTACGCCAAGGTCCTCGGCATGGACCCGGATGCCACGCTCGCGCGCCTGGCCGAGGCCGCGCCCGTGAGCCCCGCCCCGCAGATCGTCGTGCCCAGCCAGAACATCCGCTTCGACCCGCTGGGCGAGCGGCTCGCCAACCCCTACGTGAAGGCCGGCGCGCTGGCCGTCGTCGCGGTCGCGTTGCTCTTCGCCGCGCTCTACTGGTGGCTCTTCATCCGGCCCGCGCCGCCGGCGAGCCTTGGGAAGGCGCCCGAGGCGGCGGCGCAGCGGGCGGGCCCGCCGCAACAGATCGCCGCGGCACCGGTATCGCCGCCGGAAGCGGTGCCGCCCAGTCCCGCGCCGGTGGAAAGCGCCGATGCGCCGAAATCCGAGGCTTCGAAGCCCGATGCGTCGGACCCGCCGAAGGCCGATGCCGCGAAGGCAGGTTCCGTGGCGGTGCAGCCGCCCGAGGCCAGCCGCCTGGAGGGACCGCGCGCGGAGCCGCAGAAGCCCGGCATGAAAAAGGCGGGCAACCTCGCCGCCGCCGGCAACGTGCGCTCAGTGAGGCTTCGCTTCCGCGGCGAGTCCTGGGTCGAGGTGCGCGACGCCCAGGGCAAGGTCATCTTCTCGCGCCTCAACGCCGCCGGCAGTGAGGCGCAGGTCGAAGGCCGCCCGCCGCTCACGCTCGTCGTCGGCAACGCGCCCGAGGTGCGGGTGAGCGTGGACGAGCGTGACTTCCCGCTCGAGCCCCACACCCGTGTCGCGGTCGCGCGCTTCACCGTCGAATGAACCCGTTCCCATGACTCCCCAGCGCCGCATCTCGCGCGCCGTCCGCGTCGCCGACCACATGATCGGCGGCAACGCGCCCATCCTCGTGCAGTCGATGACCAACACCGACACCGAGGACGCGGCAGGCACCGCCGCCCAGGTGGCCGCGCTCGCGCGCGCCGGCTCGGAAGTCGTGCGCATCACCGTGAATACGCTCGAGGCCGCGCGCCAGGTGCCCGCCATACGCGATCGCCTCGAAGCGGCGGGCGTGAAGGTGCCGCTGGTGGGCGACTTCCACTTCAACGGCCACAAGCTGCTGGCCCAGGTGCCCGAGTGCGCCACGGCGCTCGACAAGTACCGCATCAATCCCGGCAACGTGGGCCACGGCTCGAAGCGCGACGACCAGTTCTCCACCATGGTGGAAAAGGCGATCGAGCACGGCAAGCCGGTGCGCATCGGGGTGAACTGGGGATCGCTCGATCCGGAGCTGCTCGCCCGCATGATGGATGCGAACGCTCGCCTCGCGCAGCCGCTCGAGGCGGGCGAGGTGATGCGCGAGGCCCTCATCGCCTCGGCGCTGGAAAGCGCGGCCCATGCCCAGGACATCGGCCTTGCCGCCGACCGCATCGTGATCTCCTGCAAGGTCTCCGCGGTGCAGGACCTGATCCGCGTCTATCGCGCCCTCGCCGCGCGCTGCGACTACGCGCTGCACCTGGGGCTCACCGAGGCGGGCATGGGCTCCAAGGGCATCGTCGCCTCGACCGCGGCCATGGGCGTGCTGCTGCAGGAGGGCATCGGCGACACCATCCGCGTCTCGCTCACGCCCGAACCCGGCGGCGACCGCACGCGCGAGGTGATCGTCGCGCAGGAGATCCTGCAGACCATGGGGCTGCGCTCGTTCACGCCGATGGTCTCGGCCTGCCCCGGCTGCGGGCGCACCACCAGCACCTTCTTCCAGGAGCTCGCCGACAAGATCCAGGTGTACCTGCGCGCGCAGATGCCCGTCTGGAAGGCGCAGTACCCCGGAGTGGAGGAGATGCACGTGGCCGTGATGGGCTGCGTGGTCAACGGGCCGGGCGAGTCGAAGCTCGCCGACATCGGCATCTCGCTGCCGGGTTCAGGCGAGAAGCCGGTGGCGCCGGTCTTCGTGGACGGGCGCAAGACCGTGACGCTCAAGGGCAAGCGCATCGCCGAGGAGTTCCAGGCGATCGTCGAGAGCTACGTTCGCGCCCGGTACTCCCCGGGCGCGAAGCGCGAGGGACGGGCGATGGGGGGCGCGAAGTCGATCCCGATTCGCGTGGCGGGACCATGACGGCCAGGGTGCAGGGCATCCGCGGCATGGAGGACGTGCTGCCCGATGCGAGCGCGCTGTGGGAGAGGCTCGAGGACGCCTGCCGCGAGGTGTTCCACCAATACGGTTACCGCAACATCCGCACTCCGATCGTCGAGCCCACCGCGCTTTTCGTGCGCGGCCTGGGCGAAGTCACCGACATCGTCGAGAAGGAGATGTACGTCTTCGAGGATCGCAACGGCGAGTCGCTCGCGCTGCGTCCCGAGGCGACCGCGGGCATCGTGCGCTCGGCCATCGAGCACAACTTCCTCTACAACGGGCCGCTGCGGGTCTGGACCACGGGCCCCATGTTCCGCTACGAGCGCCCGCAGAAGGGACGCTACCGACAGTTCCACCAGTTCGACGTCGAGGCGCTCGGCTTCGCCGGGCCGGATGTGGATGCCGAGCAGATCGTGATGCTCGCGCGCCTGTGGAAGGCGCTCGGCATCCGCGAGGTCGATCTGCACGTGAATTCGATCGGCGACGCCGCCGACCGCAAGGCGCATCGCGAGAAGCTGGTGGCGTATTTCGAGCGGCACGCCGCGGTGCTGGACGAGGACGCGAAGCGCCGGTTGCATTCGAACCCGCTGCGCATCCTCGATTCGAAGAACCCGGCGATGCAGGAGATGATCGAGGGCGCGCCGCGCCTGCTCGACCACCTCGGCGCGGCCGCGGCCGAGCATTTCGAGGCGCTCAAGGTCTACCTCGAGGATGCGGGCCTCGCCTTCACGGTGAACCCGCGATTGGTGCGCGGGCTCGACTACTACAACCGCACCGTGTTCGAGTGGATCACGCCGCTCATCGGCGCGCAGTCCACGCTCGCGGGCGGCGGCCGCTACGACGCGCTCTTCGCGCAGCTGGGCGGCAAGGACACGCCTGCCTGCGGCTTCGGCATGGGCGTCGAGCGCGTGTTGCTCGCGCTGCAGGCCTCGGGAATCGCGGCGGCCAACGAGCCCGACGCCTTCGTGGTGCACGCCGGCCAGCAGGCCGAGCGCGCGGCCTGGCGGCTCGCCGAGCGCCTGCGCGACGGCGGCAAGCGCGTGGTCCTCGGCGCGGGCGGCAGCTTCAAGTCGCAGATGAAGAAGGCCGACGCGAGCGGCGCGCGCTACGCGCTCATCGTGGGCGACGACGAGGTCGCCGCCGGCAAGGTCACATTGAAACCGCTTCGCGGCGAAGGCGAGCAGCGCCTGCTCGACCTCGGCGAGGCCCTGGCAGAACTCTGAGAGAAAAAACCATGGCGGGTGAATACGACTTCGAGGAACAGGAACGCATCGCCGAGCTGAAGGCCTGGTGGGACGACAACCGCTGGCTGGTGCTGGGCGCGGTGGCCGCGGCGCTGCTCGCGATCGCGGGCTGGCGCGCGTGGCAGTACTGGTCGGCGCAGCAGGCCGACGACGCCGCGGCGATGTTCACGCCGGTGGCCGAGGCCGCCAAGACGGCCGATCCGAAGAAAGTGGTCGATGCGGCCAAGCCGCTGATCGAAAAGCACCCCGGGTCCTTCCCGGCCTCGGAGGCGGCGCTGCTCGCGGCCAAGGTGGCCTTCGATGCCGGCAACCTCCCCGAGGCGCGCAAGCAGCTCGAGTGGGCGATGAACCACGGCGTGGAAGTGCATCGCGGCGTGGCGCGCCTGCGCCTGGCGGCCGTCCTGCTCGAGGAGAAGAAATACGAGGAGGCACTCAAGGCGCTCGACGGCAACAAGGACGAGGCCTTCACCGCCCTCGTGGCCGACATGCGCGGCGACATCATGCTGGCCCAGGGCCGCATGGACGAGGCGCGCGCCGCCTACAAGCTCGCCGCGGAGAAGGCCGACCCGCGCAGCCCGGCCAAGGGCATCGCGGAGACCAAGCTCAACGCCCTGGGGGGCTCGCAATGATCGTCGTTCGCCTGGCACTGGTCGCGGCGCTGCTGCTGCCGGCCGCGTGCAGCACCTGGAACCCGCTCGTGGCCCTCGGCATCCGCAACGAGCCCGCGCACAAGCCCACACCGCTCGCGCCCATCAACGCCACGGTGACGCCGCGCGCCGCGTGGACGGCGCAGGTGGGCAAGTCCGGCGGCTTCGCGTTCCGCCCGGAGGTCGATGGCGGTCGCGTCTATGCCGCGGCGGCCGATGGCTCCGTGAGCATCCTCGACGAGGCGAGCGGCCGGGTCCTTTCGAAGGTCGAAACGAAGAAGAAGCTCTCCGGCGGCGTCGAAGTGGGCGAGGGCAAGGTGATCGCCGGCAGCGTGAAGGGCGAAGTCATCGCGCTCGACGCGAGCGGCAAGACCGCGTGGACGGCCAACGTGGCGGGCGAGGTGATCGCGCCGCCCACCGTCGCCGCGGGCCAGACGGTCATCGTGCGCACCGCCGACGGGCGCATCTTCGGCCTGTCGGCCGAGGACGGGAAGCGCCGCTGGGTGTACCAGCGCCCCACGCCCGCGCTGCTCCTGCGCAGCGAAGCCGGCGTGCTCGCGGTGGGCCGCAACGTGGTCGCGGGCTATCCGAACGGCAAGCTCATCGCCCTCGACGTCGAGGACGGCAAGCTCACCTGGGAAGTGAACGTGAGCCTTCCGCGCGGCACCACGGAGCTCGAGCGCATCGCCGACGTGGCCGGGTTGCCGATCATCGACGGCGACAACGTCTGCGCCGCCGCCTACCAGGGCAAGGTGGCCTGCTTCGAGATCGGCAGCCGCAACCTCGTCTGGGCGCGCGACCTCTCCAGCTCGCGCGGCATCGCCTCCGACGCGCGCCACTTCTACGTGGTGGATGACGAGGGCGGCGTGCACGCGCTCGACAAGAAGACCGGCGCCAGCGTTTGGAAGAACGACAAGCTGCTGCATCGGCGCATCGGCTCGCCGGTCACGATCGACGGCAAGGTGCTCGTGGCCGACGGCTTCGGCTTCGTGCACGTGCTCGCCCCCGACGACGGCGCGCTCATCGGGCGCCTCGCCACCGACGGCTCCGCGGTGCGCTGGCTCGTGCTCGCGGGCGAGGGCGTGCTGGCGCAGACCGACAAGGGAAGCGTAGCGATGGTGAAGTTCTGAGCCAAGACCGGGGACGGACCCAAAACCAAGCAGGGGCGAAAACCCGGGTCCGTCCCCAATGAAACCCACCCTCGTCATCGTCGGCCGGCCCAACGTCGGCAAGTCCACGCTCTTCAATCGGCTCACGCGCAGCAGGGACGCGCTCGTGGCCGACCTGCCGGGCCTCACGCGCGACCGCCACTACGGCCAGGCGCGAATGGGCGACAAGCCCTTCATCGTGGTCGACACGGGCGGCTTCGAGCCGGTGGCCAAGGAAGGGATCATGTCCGAGATGGCGCGCCAGGCGCGCGAGGCCATCGCCGAGGCCGACGTGATCGTGTTCGTGACCGACGGGCGGGCGGGGCTCGCACCGCAGGACAAGCGCATCGCGCAGCAGCTGCGCGAGGCGCACGCGCCGGTGTTCCTCGCGGTGAACAAGACCGAGGGCATGCGCGAGGAAGTCGTCACCGCCGAGTTCCACGAGCTGGCCCTCGGCACGCCGCACGCGATCTCCGCCGAGCACGGCGAGGGCGTGCGCCAGCTGGTCGAGGATGCGTTGGCGCCCTTCGAGGTCGAAGAGGAGGAGCCCACGCCCGACCATCCGCGCGTGGCGATCATCGGCCGGCCCAACGTGGGCAAGTCCACGCTGGTGAACCGGCTCCTCGGCGAGGAACGCATGATCGCCTTCGACCAGCCGGGCACCACGCGCGATGCGATCGAAGTCGAGCTCGAACGCGACGGCAAGCGCTACACCCTCATCGACACCGCGGGCATCCGCCGCAAGGGCAAGGTGTTCGAGGCGGTGGAGAAGTTCTCGGTGGTGAAGACGCTGCAGGCGATCGAGCGCGCCAACGTGGTGGTGCTGGTGCTGGACGCGGAATCCGGCATCGCCGAGCAGGACGCGCACATCGCGGGCTACATCCTCGAGTCCGGGCGCGCGCTGGTCGTCGCCGTCAACAAGTGGGACGCGATCGCCGCCGACAAGCGCGCGGACGTGAAAAGCGAGCTGGAGAGGAAGCTCTTCTTCCTCGACTTCGCCGATTTCCACCACATCTCCGCGCGCCACGGCACCGGCATCAAGCCGATGCTGGCCTCGGTGGACGTGGCCTTCAGGGCGGCGATGGCCAAGCTGCCGACCCCGCGGCTCACGCGAGCGCTGCAGGCCGCGGTGGAGCAGCAGCAACCGCCCAAGTCGGGGCGCTTCCGCCCCAAGATGCGCTACGCCCACCAGGGCGGGCTGAACCCGCCCATCGTCGTGATCCACGGCTCGGGCCTGGCCGAGGTGAAGGCGCCGTACAAGCGCTACCTCGAGGGCCAGTTCCAGAAGGCCTTCAAGCTGCGCGGCACGCCGCTGCGCATCGAATTCAAGTCGAGCGTCAATCCTTTCGAGGGCGTGCGCAAGCCCTTGACCGAGAAGCAGGATGCGCAGCGCCGGCGCCGCAAGATCGTCTCCAAGCGCCGCTACGGCTGAGCCCGCCGGAACTCATTACCTGCGGGGGTGTCCGTCCCTCTCCGGATGGCATAATCCATGCAGCACGTTCCGCAGCGCAGGCAAACGGCCCGGCGTAGACCGGGAAACCCGTACACAAAACAGGGGCACAACAATGAGCAACAAGGGCCAACTGCTACAAGACCCATTCCTCAACACGCTTCGCAAGGAGCACGTGCCGGTGTCGATCTACCTGGTCAACGGCATCAAGCTCCAGGGCCAGATCGAGTCCTTCGACCAGTACGTCGTGCTCCTCAAGAACACCGTGACGCAGATGGTGTACAAGCACGCCATTTCCACGGTGGTCCCCGCCCGCCCGGTGACCGTCCCGCTTGAGCACTCCCAGGATTCCTGAGCGCCCCCGCGCGATCCTCGTCAGCCTCGACATAGGCAAGGCCCGCCCCGGCGACCGGGCGCAGGAAGCCGCACGCCTGGTGGAAAGCGCGGGCGCGCAGGTCGTCGAGACCATCCGCGGGCGGCGCGATCGGCCCGATCCGAAGACGTTCGCCGGCTCGGGCAAGGTGGAAGAGATCCACGTGGCCGTGCTCGAGCACCGCGCCGAGGTGGTGGTCTTCGACCGCGAGCTTTCGGCCGCGCAGATCCGCAACCTCGAGCGCGCCCTGCAGGAAGGCGGCGCCGAGGTGCAGGTGTACGACCGCACCGACGTGATCCTCGACATCTTCGCGCAGCGCGCGCGCACGAGCGAGGGCAAGCTGCAGGTGGAGCTGGCCCGCCTCGAGCACCTTTCCACGCGCCTCGTGCGCGGCTGGACGCACCTCGAGCGCCAGCGCGGCAGCCTCGGCAAGACGGGGGGGCCGGGCGAGAAGCAGATCGAGCTCGACCGCCGCATGATCGGCGAGCGGGTGAAGAAGCTGCGCTCGCGGCTGGAGAAGGTGGGCCGCGTGCGCGCCACGCAACGCTCGGGGCGCGTGCGCTCCGGCGTGCTGCGCGTGGCGATCGTGGGCTACACCAACGCCGGCAAGTCCACGCTCTTCAACCGGCTCACGACCTCCAAGGCCTACGCCGCCGACCAGCTCTTCGCCACGCTCGATCCGACGACGCGCCGCCTCTACCTGGGCGAGGACGCCACCGTGGTGCTGTCCGACACCGTGGGCTTCATCCGCGACCTGCCGCACACCCTCGTGGACGCCTTCCGCGCCACCCTCGAGGAGACGGTGCAGGCGGACTTGCTGCTGCATGTCGTGGACATGGCCGACGAGGCGCGCGACGAGCAGGTGAAGTCGGTCGAAGCCGTGCTGCAGGAGATCGGCGCCGCCGGCGTGCCGCAGCTGCTGGTGCTCAACCAGATCGACCGCATTCCCGGCATGGAACCCGAAGTGGTGCGCGATTCTTCTGGTAAGATCTTGAATATCAAGGTGAGTGCGATGACGGGGGCCGGGATGGACCTGCTTCGACAGACCCTTGCCGACATCGCGCGCAACACCGCGCCAGGATTGTTACCTACCGCCGCCTGAGTCCCTCCTTGTTAAACCGGGGACGGACCCTATCTAGAAAACATCGCTACGCCCAGTAACCAGGGTCCGTCCCCATGCCAAACGATCCCCAGTGGGGTAAGAAGAACAACGACGGTCCGCCGGACCTCGACGAGATCCTGAAGAAGCTGCAGCAGAAGATCTCGGGCCTTCTCGGCTTCCGTCCGCGTCCCGCAGGCACGCCACCCACGGGCGGCGGCGGCATGCCGGGCATGGGCGCCGCCATGGGCGGCGGCCTCGTGTTCATCGTGCTCCTCATCGTCGCGGTCTGGCTCGCGAGCGGCTTCTACATCGTGGAGGAAGGCCGGCGCGGCGTCGTGCTGCGCCTGGGCAAGTACCTCGAGACGACGATGCCCGGCCCGCGCTGGCACATCCCGTATCCCTTCGAAAGCGTCGAGGTCGTGAACGTGGCCGGCGTGCGCACGGTCGAGGTCGGCTACCGCGGCAACCCCAAGAACAAGCAGCCCCAGGAAGCGCTGATGCTGACCGACGACGAGAACATCGTCGACGTCCAGTTCGCCATCCAGTACACGCTCAAGAGCCCCGAGGAATACCTCTTCAACAACCGCAATCCCGACGATAACGTGCTGCAGGCCGCGGAGACCGCCATCCGCGAGGTGGTCGGCAAGAGCAAGATGGACTTCGTGCTCTCCCAGGGCCGCAGCGAAGTGGCCGCGCGCGTGAAGGTGCTGATGCAGCAGATCCTCGACCGCTACAAGACCGGCATCTTCATCACCACGGTGAACCTGCAGAACGTGCAGGCGCCCGAGCAGGTGCTGCCGTCCTTCGAGGACGTGGTGCGAGCGGGCCAGGATCGCGAGCGCTTCCGCAACGAGGGCCAGGCCTACGCGAACGACGTCGTGCCGAAGGCGCGCGGCGTCGCGGCGCGGCTGATCGAGGAGGCCAACGGTTATCGCCAGAGCGTGATCAACACCGCCCAGGGCGACGCCTCCCGCTTCCGCCAGGTCCTCACCGAGTACGAGAAGGCGCCGCAGGTGACGCGCGAGCGCATCTACCTCGAGACGTTGCAGCAGGTGCTGGGCTCGACCAGCAAGGTGATCGTGGACCAGAAGGGCGGCCAGAGCCTGCTCTACCTGCCGCTCGACCGCCTCACGGCAATGACGCAGCAGGGCGCGGTGAGCGTGGAAGCGGTGCCCCGCGCTCCCGAGGCCGTGTCGCAGCAGGGCCCCGAATCGGCGCAGAACCGCCGTGACGGCCTGCGCACGCGCGACCGGGAGGCCGGGCGATGAAGCGCTCCGCCGGATTCCTCCTCGTAGGCCTTGTGGTCCTGGGGCTCATCATCTCGATGAGCGTCTACACCATCGACCAGCGCCGCGCCGCCATCAAGTTCCAGCTGGGCGAGGTGGTCGCGGTCCAGACGCAGCCGGGGCTCTACTTCCTCGTGCCGATGCTGCAGAACGTGCGGCTTTTCGATACGCGCATCCAGACCCTCGATGCGCGCGATGCCGAGCGCTTCCTCACCAGCGAGAACAAGAACGTGCTGGTGGATTCCTTCGTGAAGTGGCGGATCATCGACGTGCGCCAGTACTTCGTCTCGGTGCGCGGCGACTCGCTGGCGGCCGAGGCGCGCATTTCCCAGACCGTCAACGACGCGCTGCGCGCGGAGTTCGCGCGCCGCACGGTGCACGACGTGGTCTCGGGCGAGCGCGACAAGATCATGGCCACCGTGGCCGACAAGGTGGACGCGGACGTGAAGGGCATCGGCGTGGAGGTCGTTGACGTGCGCCTGAAGCGCGTCGACCTGGTGCCCGAGATCTCCTCGGACGTCTTCCGCCGCATGGAGTCGGAGCGGAAGCGCGTCGCCAACGAGCTGCGCGCCACCGGGCAGGCCGAAGGCGAGAAGATCAAGGCCGAGGCCGACCGCGCGCGCCAGATCATCGTGGCCGAGGCCTACCGCGAGGCGCAGAAGGTGAAGGGCGACGGCGATGCCCAGGCCTCCCGCATCTACGCCGAGGCGTTCCAGAAGAACCCCGAGTTCTACAGCTTCTACCGCAGCATGGAGGCCTACCGCCAGAGCCTGCGCAGCAAGAGCGACGTGATGGTGCTCGATCCGTCTTCGGACTTCTTCAAGTACCTGAAGAGCCCCGGCCGCGCCAAGTAGCGATGGGCGAGGTCCTCGTCCCGGCGATCGCGCTCATGCTCGTCCTCGAAGGCATCCTGCCCCTCACCGCGCCCAGGGTCTGGCGCGAGGTCTTCCGCCAGATGATGGAGCTTCGCGACGGGCAGATCCGGTTCATCGGGCTCGCGAGCGTGGGGATCGGGGTCGCTTTGCTGGTGGTGGCGAGATGAGGAGCGGCCGGAGCCGGGGACAGTCCCGGTTTGCCCCGCCTGGCGTTTCGCGGCAATTCCGGGACGTTTCCCTATGACGGTCCCCAAGAACTGGCTCCTCCCCGAGCACATCGAGGACGTCCTCCCCGCCGAGGCGCGGACGATCGAGCGGCTGCGTCGCGCGATCCTCGATCTTTTCGAGACGCACGGCTACGAGCTGGTTGCCCCGCCGCTGCTCGAATACGTCGAGTCGCTGCTCTCGGGCACGGGGCGCGACATGGATCTCGCCACGTTCAAGCTCGTCGACCGGCTGTCCGGGCGAATGATGGGCGTGCGCGCCGACCACACTCCCCAGGTCGCGCGCATCGACGCGCACCTGCTCAACCGCAAGGGCGTGGCGCGGTTGTGCTACTGCGGCAGCGTGCTGCACACGGTCCCGGCGGGCATGACCAAGATGCGCGAGCCGATCCAGATCGGCGCCGAGCTCTACGGCCACGCCGGCCTCGAGGCCGACATCGAGATCGTCCGCCTGATGGTGGAATCGCTCGAGCGCGCGGGCCTGGAGCGCATCCACATCGACATCGGCAACCCCGCGATCTACCGAGCGCTCGCCGCGCACATGGACGGTGACGGGGCCGAGGCGCTTTTCAATGCCGTGCAGCAGAAGGATGCCGTCGCGGCGGGCGACCTCGCGGTGCTCACCACGTTGAATGGCGGAATCGACGTGATCGAGCGGGCTCGCCGCGAGCTGCCTGCCGCCGTCTCGCCCGCGCTCGATTCACTCGAGCATCTGGCCCGCGCCGTCTCCGCGCCCGGCGTGGAAATCTCCGTGGACCTGGCCGAGCTGGGCGGCTTCAACTACGAAAGCGGCCTCGTCTTCGCCGCCTTCACGCCCGGATGCCCCGATGCGATCGCGCGCGGCGGCCGCTACGACGAGGTGGGCGCGAGCTTCGGCCGCGCGCGGCCGGCCACCGGCTTCACGATGGACCTGCGCCAGCTGGCGTCGATGTCGCCCCCTGCCTTGGGAGAGGGCCGGAGGGAGGGTGCCGTGTTGGCCCCGTGCCTCGAGGATGCCGAGCTGCAACGCGCCATCGACGAGCTGAGGAAACGCGGGGAGATTGTCATCGTCGACCTCCCCGGCCACGACGCGGCCGAGCTGGGCTGCAAACGAATGCTGGTGAAAAGGAACGGGCGATGGGAAGCAACTTGAATCCGGGGACGGGCCGGGCCCCCCGAAACATAGTCGTCATCGGCACCCAGTGGGGCGATGAGGGCAAGGGCAAGATCGTCGACTGGCTCACCGACCACGTGGCCGGCGTGGTGCGTTTCCAGGGCGGCCACAACGCCGGGCACACGCTCGTCATCAAGGGGCGCAAGACCATCCTGCGGCTCATCCCCTCGGGGATCCTGCACCCGCAGGTGAAGTGCTTCATCGGCAACGGGGTGGTGGTCTCGCCCGCGGCGCTGATGCAGGAGCTGGACGAGCTGGGAAAGGCCGGCATCGACGCGCCCAGTCAGCTGCGCATCTCGGAGGCCTGCCCGCTCATCCTGCCGCACCACATCGCCATCGACCAGGCGCGCGAGCGCGCCAAGGGCGAGGCCAAGCTCGGCACCACCGGCCGCGGCATCGGCCCGGCGTACGAGGACAAGGTCGCGCGCCGCGCGATCCGCGTGCAGGACCTCTACACCCGCGAGCGCTTCGCTTCCAAGCTGGGCGAGGTGCTCGACTACCACAACTTCGTCCTGCGCAACTACTTCCACGCCGAGGCGATCGACTTCCAGAAGACGCTCGACGACACGCTGGCGCTCGCCGCGCGCATCAAGCCGATGGTGGCCGACGTCTCGCGCGAGGTGAACGACCTCATCCGCGCGGGCAAGGCGATCCTCTTCGAGGGCGCGCAGGCAGCGCTGCTCGACGTGGACCACGGCACCTATCCGTACGTCACGTCATCCAACTGCGTGGCTGGCCAGGCCTCGGCGGGCGCGGGCGTGGGCCCCGGCCAGCTGCACTACATCCTCGGAGTGGCCAAGGCCTATGCGACGCGCGTGGGCGCGGGGCCGTTTCCGACCGAGCTCGACGACGAGGTGGGCGAGCACCTGCGCGTGCGCGGCAACGAGTACGGCTCGGTCACCGGCCGGCCGCGCCGCTGCGGCTGGTTCGACGCGGCGGCGTTGAAGCGCGCGGTGCAGCTGAACGGCCTTTCGGGCATCTGCATCACCAAGCTCGACGTGCTCGACGGCCTCGACATCGTGCGCGTGTGCGTGGGCTACAAGGTGGGCGACGAAAAGCGCGACATCCTGCCGGTGGGCGCCGAAGCGCTCGCGATCTGCGAGCCGGTGTACGAGGAGCACGCGGGCTGGAAGGAAAGCACCGTCGGCATCAAGGCATTCGAGGCGCTGCCGAAGAACGCGCAGTCCTACCTGCGCCGGCTCGAAGCGCTGGTGGAAGCGCCGATAGCCCTCATCTCGACGGGGCCGGACCGGGAGGAGACGATCGTGCTTCGCCACCCGTTCGATCCGGCGGCGGCGCGACCGATCGGCTGAGATCGAGCGCGCGCTCGAGCTGGAAGGTCGGCGCGGGCGGCGACGATTTCGAAGGCGCCGGCGGTGGCAGGTCCATCGGCAGGTAACGCCAACCCGTCACGGCAACGCCGATGAGGCCGAGCGCGATGGCCACGCCCGCGTAAGCACGCGCATGGCTTTGCGGCGCCGGCATGATCGACGCAGTCGCGGTGGAGGCGGCTCCGGCCGGTTCCACCTGCGCCGACTCGCCAGCCAGGCTCTCCGGTTGCGGCTGCGTTTCCAGGCGGGTGCGCGCTGCCGCGGCCGCCTTGCGCTCTACCTCCGCCCGGGCCTCGGCGACCTTGGCGATTTCGCGCTCGACGCGCTCGCGTTCGCGCGCGGCGCGCTGGGCCGCGGCGGCCTCTTCAGCGAGCTGCCGCGCCCTCGCGAGGGCGATCACCTCGGCTTCGGCGCGGCGCGTGGCGGCGAGCCGCGCATCCTCCTCGGCCTGTGCCTTGGCGCGCTCGGTGGCGATGGCGGCTTCGTCGGCGCGAATGCGCGCGTTGGCTGCGGCTATGGCGTTCTCTTCGGCAGCGGCGCGGGACTGCGCGGCCTCCATGGCCTTGCGCGCGCTCTCCGCGCGTCGATGGGCGTGCTCGGTGAGCTTGCGCTCGGCATCCGCGCGGGCATTCGCTTCGACCATGGCGTGGCGCTCGACCTCGATGCGCTCCTCGCTGGCACGCGCCGCCTCGCGGTCGTCGCGCTCCTGCGCCGCGGATCTCTTCTCCTGCTCGTGCGCGCCGGCGCGCTCGCGCTCGGCGTGCGCGCGGCGCAGTGCCTGGGCAAGCAGGGCGGGGGTTGCCGGAGCCTCTTCGCTCCCCGCGGACGCGCGCGCCCGGGCGGCGGCGCGCAGCTGGTCGAGCAGCTTGCTCACGGCTTGCGGGGAGGTACGGCGGCGGGCGGCACGCGCAGCTCGTAGTCGAGCCTCAACTGCAGCGGCGGCGGCATCGTCGCGGAGAGCGCCGGGCGCGGCGGTGGCACCTGGAAGGCGAGCCATACCAGCAGGGCGGCGGCCGACAGCGCGCCGAGGGCGGCGGCGACGGCGGGCAAATCCATGGCGCGCGGGGAAACGCCATCGGCAGGCGCCTGCGCTTCGAGGCGGGCGCGTTCCGACGCAACCTCCGCGGCGCGTGCCTGCGCGAGCTCTCGCGCCTGGGTCGCGTGTTGCAGCTCACGCTCGGCTTCGAGCCTGCGCTCGAGGGCGTGTTGCGCGCGTGCGTCCGCGCGCGTCGCCCGATAGGCCTGTTGCGCCGCTTCGCGTTCAGCTCGGCTGCGCTCGCTTGCCGCCGCGGCAGCGCGCTTCTGCGCCAGCTCGCGCTCGAAGGCGGCGAGCCGGCTGCGCTCGGCGGCTTGCGCGTGCTCCTGCGCCTGCCTTGCGGCTTCGCGATCGCGCGCCTCGCGCGCCGTCGCCTCGCGAAGGGCGTCTTCCTCGAGGGCGGCGCGGCGCAGCTCGGCGGCGGCGCGCGCGCGGTGCTGCTCGGCCAACGCGCGCTCGCGAGCTGCGGCTTCGGCCTCGCGCTCGGCCGCTTCGCGTTGGCGTGCGGCTTCCTGGAGGCGCCGGTCCTGTGCGGCGGCTTCGAGCGCCGCCTGGGCCGCCGCAGCCTCGTCGCGCGCGCGTGCCTGCGCGGCCGCTTCGGCGCGGGCTTCCTCGGCGGCGCGCGTTTCGATCTGGCGCGCGGCTTCGCGCTGCGCCGCTTCGCGCTCGCGCGCCGACGCGGCGGCATTTTCCTCGACCTCGGCGCGGTGCCGCGCCGCTTCGACCGCCAGGGCTTCGGCTTCGGCGTGGGCCCGCGCAGCTCCTGCGGCCTGCGATTCCTGCACCGCGCGCTCCTGGGCCAGGCGCGCGAGCTCGGCTTCCACCGTCGCGCGCTTGCGGGCGGCCGCTTCGAGCCTCGCCGCCTGGCGGCTCGCGGCGAGCTGCGCCGCCTTGGCCTCGCGCTCGGCCTTCTCGCGTTCCCGCAGCATGGCCGCAAGGCGGCCTTCCTCGGCGATGCGGGCCTCGATTTCCTCGCGCTGGCGCTCGGTGGCTTCGACGTTCGCTTTCGCGGCGGCCAGCGCCGCTTCCTCGGCAGCCAGCCGCTCCTGTGTCGCCGCGCGCAGGCGCCCTTCGGCGGCGATGCGCTCCTGCGCCTGGGCTTCAGCGCGCGCTTCGGCGGCGAGGCGCTCGCGCATCGCGGCGGCGGCGCGTTCGTCGCGCGCGGCGGCTTCCTCGGCGAGCTTGCGCGCCTCGGCTTCCACGGCCTCGCGCTCGGTGGCCAGCGCGTGCGCCTGCTGTTCCAGCTGCTCCGCCGTGGCGCCGCCCGCGCGCGCGTTCTCCGCGGCCTGCCGCGCCGCGCGGGCCTTCTCGACCGCGCGCGTTTCGGCAGCCACCCGCGCCTCCGCGGCGATCCGCGCTCGTTCCTGGGCGGCGGCCCGTTCCTCGGCCGCAAGGCGAGCGGCCTCCTGCGCTCGCTCGCGCTCGGCGGCGCGGGCGGCCAGCGCCTCTTCGGCGACCTGGCGCAGGCGCGCCTGCTCCGCGGCGACTGTCTCTTCCTGCGCGAGGCGCCGGGCGGTTTCGGCGAGCCTTGCCTGCTCGGCCTCACGCTCGCGCAAGGCCTCGGTCGCATCGGCATCGGCGCGCGCGCGGGCTTCGGCTTCTTCGACGGCAAGCTGCTCCGCGCGCTGGCGCGCCTTCAAAGCCGCAGAAGCCTCGCGCGCGATGCGCGCGGCTTCCTGGGATCGCTCGCGCGCCTGGCGCTCGTCCTCGACGCGCGCCATTGCGAGCGCTTCCGCCTTGCGTTCGGCTTCGAGCGCGGTGGCGCGCATGCGGCGCTCGAGCTCGGCGTTCTCGGCGGCCTTGCGGGCCTGCGCTGCGGCCTGCTCCTCGGAAAGCGCACGCAACCGCGCGGTTTCGGAGGCGGCCTGTGCTTCCCTCAGTGCCTGCGCCTGCGCGGCGGCATCGCGCTCGGCCGCGGCCTTGCGCTTCGCCTCCCGGGCCTTCATGGATTCGAGTTGCGCGAGTGCTTCGCTTTCCGCGGCCTCCCGTTCCTTCGCCACGGCGCTCGCGCGCGCCTCGGCGATGGCCTGCGTGGATTCGGCCTCGGCCGCGGCGGTCTCGGCCGCGAGCCGCTCGCGCACGCGCGCCTGCAGCTCGCGCTCGGCGCGCTCGCGCTTCTCGGCGGCCGCGATGGCCCGCGCCGCGGCTTCGCTGCGCGCCACGGCGGCGCGCGCGAGCTCGGCTTCGGCGGTGGCACGGCGTTCGGCGACGGCGGCCGCCTCGGCCTCGGCGCGCTCGCGCTCCTTCTGCAGCTGGGCGGCGGCGTTCGCTTCGGCAACGGCGGCCTGGGCCTGGGCGATGGCGGCGGCATCGGCTTGGGCGCGGGATCGGGCGGCTGCGGCGGCCTCCCGCTCGGCATCGGCACCGTGCAGGGCACTCGCCTCGGCGTGCTGCTCGGCCTCCAGGCGCTGCTCGGCGGCCGCGCGCGCTGCGAAATGCGCCTGCTCGAGGTCCCGCGCCTCGCGGGCCAGTTGCTCCTCGCCGCGGCCGCGTTCGAGCGCGTCGCGCGCGGCGCGCAGCTCGGCCTCGCGCTGCAATGCGAGCTGCGCGAGCGAAACGCGTGCGGTGTCGGAAGCCGAAGCGATGCGCTGCGCCGCCTCGGGATCGAGCGGCGGCTCGGCCGAAGCCGGGGTTGCGGCATCCTTTGCGGCACCTTCGGCGGACCGGCGCTCCAGGGCCTCGCGGCGAGCGCGCGCCGCGTTCCGAAGCTGGTCGTAGAGCTTGCTCAAGCGCGAATTTCCCGGGAAAACCCCTTTCCGGGAGACAATACCGGGAAAACGCGGGCCGAAGAACCTACAAGTTGGAAACTGGTGCCCAGAAGAGGACTCGAACCTCCACGGTGTTACCCGCCAGTACCTGAAACTGGTGCGTCTACCAATTCCGCCATCTGGGCGCGGAAACCCTAAATTTTACCTCAAGTGAGCCATAGATTGTCCAGAAAAAATAAGGGCATGGAACCGTATGCCGTGACCATCCCGTCGCGCGAGGAGATGCTGGCCTGCCTCGCCGACGAGGGCGTCCCGGTCCCCGAGGAAAAGCTGTCCGAGGCGCTCGGCATCACCCCCGAGCAGCGCGAAGGCTTCGAACGCCGGCTGGCCGCCATGGAGCGCGAGGGCCAGGTGCACCGCAACCGGCGCGGCCAGATCCTGCTCGCCGACAAGGCGGGCCTCATCCGCGGCAAGGTCGTGGGCCATCCCGACGGCTTCGGCTTCCTGCGGCCCGACGACGGCAAGGACGACCTCTTCCTCGCGCCAAAGCAGATGCACAAGGTGCTGCACGGCGACATCGTCCTCGCGCGCGTCACCGGCACGGACCGGCGCGGGCGCCTCGAGGGCTCCATCGTCGAGGTGCTCGAGCAGGCCAACCGCAAGGTGGTGGGGCGCCTCTTCATCGAGCAGGGCGTGGCCTTCGTCATCGCGGAGAACAAGCGCATCAACCAGGACATCCTGGTGACGCCCGAAAGCGTGGGCAGCGCCAAGTCGGGCCAGGTGGTAACCGTGGAAATCATCCAGCCGCCCACGAAGCACTCCGAGCCCATCGGCAAGCTGGTCGAGGTGCTGGGCAACTACGCTGATCCCGGCATGGAGATCGAGATCGCGCTGCGCAAGCACGACCTGCCGCACGAGTTCTCGAAGCAGGTCGAGGAGGCCGCGAAGAAGCTGCCGAAGAAGGTCGAGGCGAAGGACCTCAAGGGCCGCAAGGACTTGCGGGAGCTGGCGTTCGTCACGATCGACGGGGAGACGGCGAAGGATTTCGACGATGCAGTGTATTGCGAGCCCCTGCAGGGCTCGCGCGGGACGAGGGACGGGGCACGGGGAGCAACATCCAAGGGATGGCGGCTGTGGGTGGCCATCGCCGACGTGAGCCATTACGTGAAGCCGGGCACGCCGCTCGACCAGGAGGCGCACGAGCGCGGCAACTCGGTGTATTTCCCGCGGCGCGTGATTCCGATGCTGCCCGAGGAGCTTTCCAACGAGCTTTGCTCGCTCAAGCCCGATGTCGACCGCCTGGTCATGGTGTGCGAGATGGAAGTGAGCCCGAATGGCGTGGTGAGGCACTACGAGTTCTACAACGGCGTGATCCATTCGCATGCGCGCCTCACGTACACGCGGGTCGCGGCGGCCATACCCTCACCCCGGTCCTCTCCCCAGGGAGAGGGGGAAACGCCCGAGCCCGTCCCGCCGGACGTGATGCCCAACATCCAGAACCTCTACGCCGCCTTCAAGGCGCTGCTCGGGGCGCGGCAGAAGCGCGGCGCCATCGACTTCGACTCGATGGAGACGCGCATGATCTTCGACGAGCAGGGCAAGATCGAGAAGATCGTGCGGGTGGAGCGAAACGACGCGCATCGCCTCATCGAGGAATGCATGCTCGCCGCCAACGTGTGCGCTTCGGATTACCTGGAGAAGAACGACCAGCCGACCCTCTACCGCGTGCACGAAGGGCCTTCGGCGGAGAAGCTCGAGGCATTGCGCGCGATGCTCAAGGACTTCGCGCTCACCCTCGGCGGCGGCGACGAGCCGCACGCCAAGGACTATGCCGAGCTGCTGCGCCGCATCAAGGACAAGCCGTACGCCGGGATGCTGCAGACGGTGATGCTGCGCTCGCTCTCGCAGGCGGTGTACACGCCGGAGAACGTGGGCCACTTCGGGCTCGCCTACGAGGCGTACGCGCACTTCACTTCGCCCATCCGCCGCTACCCGGATCTCCTCGTGCATCGCGGCATCAAGGCGGTGCTCGCGGGCAGGAAGTACGACGCGGGCGACCTGCACGCCGTGGGCCAGCACTGCTCCGACACCGAGCGCCGCGCCGACGAGGCGACGCGCGACGTCGAGAACTGGCTCAAGAGCTACTACATGCAGGACCACGTGGGCGAGGAGTTCGACGGCACCATCAGCGGCGTGACCAACTTCGGCCTTTTCGTGACGCTCGACGACCTCTACGTGGATGGCCTGGTGCACATCTCCGACCTGGGCCAGGACTACTTCCAGTTCGATGCGCACAAGCACATGCTGCGGGGCGAGCGCACCGGCGTTAAGTACCAGCTCGCCGGGCGGGTGCGCGTGAAGGTGGTTCGCGTGAGCCTCGAGCAGGCCAAGATCGACTTCGTCCTGGTCGACCCGCCGCGCGCGTGGCTGGCGCCCGAGCAGGAAGCGGAGAAGAGGCCGCCCAAGCTGCGCGACCTCGACAAGCGCCTGCAGAAGCTCGAGCAGAGCCGTGGCACCAAGCCCAAGGGCAAGGGGAAGAAGCGATGAAGACGCTGGTGGGCTTCCACGCCGTCACGAGCCGCCTGCGCCAGAAGCCCGGCACGGTGAGCGAGATCTACGTGGACGCCGAGCGCAACGACCACCGCGCCAAGGACCTGCGGGCGCTCGCCAAGCAGCACGACATCCGCGTGATCCCCGTGGACGCGAAGCGCCTGGACGGGATGGCGGGCGGCGCGCGCCACCAGGGCGTGGTCGCCCAGGCCCAGCCGCTCGACATGCCCAAGTTCATCGAGGATGCCCTCGAAGGCCTCGACGAGCCGCCGCTGCTGCTGATCCTCGACGGCGTGCAGGACCCGCACAACCTCGGCGCGTGCCTGCGCGTGGCCGACGGGGCCGGCGCGCACGCCGTCATCGCCCCCAAGGACCGCAGCGTGGGACTCACCACCGCGGCGATCAAGGTCGCCTCGGGCGCCGCCGAGTCCGTGCCCTACATCGTGGTGACCAACCTCGCGCGCACCCTGCGCGACCTGAAGGACCGCGGCATCTGGCTTATCGGCGCCGACGACTCCGCGCCGCAGTCGCTCTACAAGGCGAAGCTCGACGGGGCCGTGGGATTGGTCCTGGGCGCCGAAGGCGAAGGGCTGCGCCGCCTCACGCGCGAAAGCTGCGACCTGCTGGTGTCGATCCCGATGCGCGGCGCGGTCGAGAGCCTGAACGTCTCGGTGGCGAGCGGGATCTGCCTCTACGAAGCCAGGCGGCAGCGCGCCTGATTCAGAACACCTGCCGGATGATCTGGCGCGAGGCGGTGACGCCTTCCACGGTGTAGAGGATCACGCCGTGGTTGGTGTCGCTGAACGTGGCTTCGATGGTCCCCACTGCGTTCGCGCGCACGCGCGACGAATCGAAGGTATCGCTCGCCGCCGGTCCCGGAGGTCCCGAGGTGCGATAGAGCGTGCCGCGGCAGCCGTTGCCCGCCGGAATGACCTCGCAGTTGGACGCCACGTACCAGATGGGCTTTCCTTCCTGGTCGTACACGAACCACGTGAGGAACATCACGTTGCCCTGGTGCGTGACGCCGATGCCCCATCCGGATTCCGTCGGGTTCCACCAGAGGTCGGTGTAGTCGGGATTCGGAGGCACTTCCCTCGTCGCGAACACCTGGCGCTCGACGTCGAGCGTGCGGGTGCGGCCGCCCACCACGTAGCTCATGCGCGCATGGTCGCGGTCGCGGAAATCGATCTGCAGCACGCCAACGTTCTTGACCGTGACGGCGCCCGGGTTGTACGGGTCGATGAAGAAGCGCGGGCCGGTGGTCTCGAAGAGGTCGCCGGTGCAGAAGGCGTTGGCGGAGCAGTCGGGGCAGGGCGGTGACATCGAGCAATTGGAGGAGACCAGCCATCGCGGCGCGCCGAAGGCGTCGTAGGTGAACCAGGCGGCGAAGACGGTGTTGCGCCGCTGCGTGAGGTGGATGCCCCAGCCCGATTCCGAAGGGCGCCACCAGAGGCCGCTCAGCGGGCCAGGCACTTGCGCCGCCACAGGCGTGGCGCCGCCGAAGAAACGGCCGATGGCCTGAGGGTCGGCGCCGACCGTTATAGTCCGCACCACGTTGAAGTTGTTCGCATCGATGACCGAGACCGTGCCGCTGCCGAAATTTGCCACGTAGGCCTGGCTCGCATCGGGCGTGATGTCGATGCCGCGCGGGGTGGCGCCCACGGGAACCGTGGCAAGGACTCCAAGGCTGCCGAGATCCACCACCGAGACGCTGTTGGAGCCGGCATTCGTCACGAACATGCGCGTGCCGGTCGGGTTGATCACCAGGCTATCCGGGGCGAGGCCGACTGTGATCGTGCCCACGACCGTCGAGGTTTCGAGGTCCACCACGGAGATCGTGTTGCCGACCGGTGGCGTGAAGGGGTCCACAGCCGGCGTGTGCGCGACGTACAGGCGCTTTCCGGGTGGATCGACGGCGAGGCCCACGGGCCCGGGCGCAACCGTGATGTTGCCCAGCAGCGTGTTGCTGGCCACGTGGATCACCGAAACCGTATTGCCCGAGCGGTTGGAGACGAACACCAGGGTTCCGAGCGGGTTCAGGACGACGCGGTCGGCACCATTGGGCAGCGCGATGGAGGCCACGATGTTCCAGTTCTCCGTGAGCACCACCTGGAGGAAGCGCCCCGAAGCGCCGCTCGTCGGATCCACGAGGGTCGTGACCACGAAGAGCCGCTCGCCCCCCGGGCTGAGCGCGATGCCGCGTGTGGGGCCGCCGATGGGCATCTGTGCGATCACGCCTTGTGCCGCCGTGTCGATCACGGCGATCTCGTTGTTGAACAGGTTGCTCACATACGCGCGTGCGCCCCCGGGCAGGGTGGCAAGGCCGTACGGGTTGCCGCCGACCGCGATCTCGCGCACCACCAGCCCGGTCTCCGCGTCGATCACCGTCACGGCGCCGTTGTCACGCGCGACGAAGGCGAAGGGCGCCGCCATGGCGAGGGCGGTCGCCAGCAAGCCGAGAAGCGTCGCGAGGAGCCGCAAGGTCATGTTTTTCATGGCTTGCATTCTGACCGGTAACCCCGGGGAAAGGAACCCCGCGCCTCTGGGATAATCCACTCCATTCCCGGCCGGCACGCCGCAGGCCGACTTCCCACCCCGCCCAAGATCCCATGCGCATCCTCCCCGCCCGCCTTTTGGCCGTCTTCCTGGCATGCCTGCCCCTGCTCGCCCTCGCCCAGGCTCCCGCCCCCACAGGCGCGATCGAGAAGGTCACCGAGGTCGAGGGCATCAGCGAATATCGCCTCGCCAACGGCCTCAAGGTGCTGCTCTTCCCCGATCCCTCGAAGCCCACGATCACGGTCAACATCACCTACCTCGTGGGCAGCCGGCACGAGAACTATGGCGAGACCGGCATGGCGCACCTGCTCGAGCACCTGCTCTTCAAGGGCACGCCCACGCACCCCGCGATCGACCAGGAGTTCAACCGCCGCGGCGTGCGCTACAACGGCACCACGTGGCTCGACCGCACCAACTACTTCGAGATGTTCCAGGCGACCGACGACAACCTCGCCTGGGCGATCGAGCTCGAGGCCGACCGCATGGTGAACTCCAACATCTCGAAGAAGGACCTCGACAGCGAGATGACCGTGGTGCGCAACGAATACGAGTCGGGGGAGAACTCGCCCTTCAGCGTGATGGTGAAGCGCCTGCAGGCCATCGCCTTCGACTGGCACAGCTACGGGCGCTCCTCCATCGGCAACCGCAGCGACATCGAGAACGTCCGCATCGAGAACCTGCAGGCGTTCTACCGCACCTACTACCAGCCCGACAACGCGGTGCTGCTGGTGGCGGGCAAGTTCGACCCGGCGAAGACGCTGGCTCTCATCGCCGCGCATTTCGGCCCGATCCCGCGCCCGGCGCGCACCCTGCCGCCCGAGTGGACGGTGGAGCCCACGCAGGACGGCCCGCGCGAGTTCCAGGTGCGCCGCAAGGGCGACATCCAGATCGTGGCGGTGGCGTACAAGGTGCCCTCGAGCCTGCACAAGGACTCCGACGGCCTCGCGTTCTCCAACTTCATCCTCACGCAGGTTCCCACCGGTCGAATGCACAAGGCGCTGGTGGAGACCGGCAAGGCGGCGCAGGTCTTCGGCTTCCCGCTGATGGGGCGCTATCCCGGCATCCAGGTCTTCGGCGCGGTGGTGAAGAAGGGCGATCCGGTGGACCCGGTGCGCGACGAGATCGTGAAGATGGTGGAGGCCTTCGGCGATGCGGCCCCGACCGCGGACGAGATGGCGCGCGCCAGGCAGAGCTTCCTCAACGCGGCCGAGAAGACGCTCACCAACCACGAATCCCTCGGGGTGCAGATGTCCGAGTACATCGCGCTGGGCGACTGGAGGTTGTTCTTCCTCGCCCGCGACGACGTGGAGAACGTGAAGCCCGAGGAGGTGGCAGCCGCGGCCAAGGCCTACTTCCGCCGCGACAACCGCACCGTGGGTTATTTCCTGCCCGAGGACAACCCCCTGCGCGCCGAGGTGCCCGCGGCACCCACGGTCGAGGAGGTGATGAAGGACTTCAAGGCGAAGGCCGCGACCTCGGTGGCCGAGGCCTTCGATCCCTCGCAGGACAACATCGACAAGCGCACGCGCAAGCTGCAGGTCGGGCCCATCAAGGTGGCGCTGCTATCGAAGAAGAACCGCGGCGAGACCGTGAACATCGCCATCAACCTGCACATCGGCAACGAGAAGGACCTCTTCGGCAAGCAGACGGCCGCGGTTTTCGCTTCCAACATGCTGGCGCGGGGCACGACGAAGTTCACGCGCGCCGAGCTCTCCGACCAGTGGGAGGCGCTCAAGGTCACCGGCCGCGTCGCGGGTCCCACCGTGAACCTGCAGACCACGCGGCCCAATCTCGAAGGCACGCTGCGCCTCACCGCCCACGTGCTCAAGGAGCCGTCGTTCGACGCGGGCGAGTTCGAGCAGCTGAGGAACCAGACCATCACCGGCATCATGTCGCAGCTCTCGGAGCCCGTGGCGCGCGCAAGCGAAGAGCTCAACAAGCACTTCAACATCTATCCCAAGGGCGATTGGCGCTACCAGCCGACGCTCGAGGAGTCGCTCGCCAACGCGCGCGCGGTGAAGCTCGAGGAAGCGCGCCGGTTCCACGGCGATTTCTATGGCGCCGAGGTGGCCGAAGTCGCCATCGTCGGCGACTTCGACGAGGCCGCGGCCGAGGCGCTGGTGAAGGAGCTCTTCCTCGGCTGGAAACCCAAGGTGCCGTTCCAGCGCGTGCCGATGGAGCATCGCGACATCCCGGCGGTAGAGAAGGTGGTCGCCACGCCCGACAAGGAAAACGCCGTGCTCATCGGGCGCCAGAACGTCGAGATGCGCGACGAGGATCCCGACTATCCCGCGCTCTACGTGGCCAACTACATCCTGGGCGGAGGCGCGGGCTTCGATTCGCGCCTCGGCGCGCGCATACGCCAGCGCGACGGGCTCTCCTACTCGGTGGGCTCCGACCTGTCTGTCGGACCGATCGACCGCGCCGGCGCCTTCTCGGTCTTCGCCATCGCCGCGCCCGCCAACGTCGCCAAGGTGGAGGCCGCCTTCAAGGAGGAGATCGCACGCGCGCTAAAGGAAGGCTTCACCGAGGAGGAGCTCGCGAGCGCCAAGTCCGGGATCCTGCAGATGCGCGTGCAGAACCGCTCCCAGGATGGGGGCCTCGCCGCGGCGTGGGCGGCCAACATGTACCTCGGCCGCACCTTCCAGCACAGCAAGGCGCTGGAGGGCAAGATCATGGCACTCACGACCGCGGACCTCGCCGCCGCGCTTCGCAAGCACATCGATCCGTCAAAGCTCACGGTGGTGAAGGCGGGGGACTTCAAGTAACCAGGCGCAGCCTGTCGTTCCCGAAGGCGGGCCAACGCAGGTGCCCGACTCCCTAATACTCCCGCCGGGGACCCCCGTACGAATCCTTGCCGAAGACGAAGGGCGGCGTGCGCCCGACCAGCGCCTCGATGAGCGTGAGCTCCTCGTCGGTGTGGTTGAAAAAGGGCGCGTTGCGGATGTTGCGGCCGGGCGCGGCGTCGCGGCGCACGTACACCGGGCGGTCGTGGTGCCTGGCCGTGATCGTCTCTTTCATCTCCGGTGCCGCCACGGATGCCACGTCGGTCACTCCGTAGCAGGTGCAGAAGTACGTCTCCTCCGGCGAGGCCTCGATGTAGAAGCCCGTGCCGCGCACGCCCACGTGCGCCGTAGGCGTGGTGACCGCGAGCCTGGAGGGCGGGCACACCGTGAGCAGCGCGCCCTGGATCACGTTCAGCGCCCGCACGACGAAGCTTTGGCTGGGAGGATCGGGCGGGGCGATGACGATCGTCGATTCCCCTCGCAGGATCATCGCGTGCGCGCCGACCACGAACACGATTTCGCAGCCCTTGGTGCCGCGCACGGTATCGCCGCACTTGATCACGGTATCGAGCGTGGCCTCGACGTCGTTGACGGTCACCTTGCCGGAGAGGCGATAGATGCTGCGGCCGGCGGGCATCTTCGAGGGCCGGTCGCCGAAGAGCGCCTGGGCAGAGGCGCTGCCGGACAGCGAGCCCAGCGCCAGCGCCTTCAGCAGCGCGCGCCGGCCCGCCCGCTCAATACTCACGCCGTGGCCCGCCGTACGCGTCTTTCGGGAAAACGAACGGCGTCTCGCGCCCGACGAGCGCCTCGATGAGCGAGAGCTCCTGGTCGGTGTGGTTGATGAACGGCGCGTTGCGGATGCGCTTGCCGCCCGGGCCCGCGTTCAGTATCCAGACCGGCCGGTCGTGGTGGCTCGCGCTGATGGTTTCGCGGCTCTGCGGGTCGTCGCTCGCTGCCACCTCGGTCACCCCATAGCATGTGCAGAAATAGGTTTCCTGCGGCTCGGCTTCGACGTAGAAGCCGGTGCCGCGGATGCCGATCGAGGCATTGGCGGTTTGTAGCGCAATTCCGCTGCCGCGCGAGACCGACAGCAGCGCCCCGCTCAACATGCGCATGGCTCGAACGGCGAGCGTCTCGGCCACCTGCTCGGCCTGCACGGTGACGGCGCTTCGCTCGCGCAGGATCATGGCGTGCGAGCCCATGACGAAGACCGCCTCGCCGCCCGCCCCCGTGGTGACCGTGTCGCCCGCGCGAAGCACGGTCTGCAGGCTCGCCGGCGTGCCATTGACCCGTACGTCGCCGACCACACGATAGAAGCTGCGCCCGGGCGGCATCTGCCCCGGGCGCGAGCCGAGGAGTTGCGCGGCCGCCTGGCGCGCGGCGAGGCCGCTTCCGAGAAGCCCCAGGCCGAGCGCGCGCACGACCATGCGGCGCCTTGGATCGTCGGGTTCGCGTGCCATGGCCACTCCTCAGAAGCTCAGCAGGTAGAGGACGAAGAACTGGTTCACCGTGTAGCGCACCGGCGGCACCGGCGCATAGAACCCGATCACCACGTCCGCCGGATCGTCCGGCTTGGTGCGCACGCGCCGCCACGAGAAGTCGATCGCATCGCGCGGTCCCAGCGCGTAGTTGAAGCCCACGCCGGCGAGCCACGAACGCCCTTCGAAGCGCGCGGTGGTGAGGTCCGGGCCGCGGAAGGCGTCGTCGATCACCTGGTGCGGCATCTCGTCGTGCTTGAAGGCGATGTGCTCGCCGAGCGGGTTGGCCGAAGTCACGTGGTCGCCGCGCCGATGCTCTCCCGAAAGATAGAACGTGGCGCGCTGGCCGAGGGCCCAATCCAGGTTCACGCGCGCGCCGTTCTCGCGACCGTCGAACACATGGCTGCGCGCCTCGCGCCGCTGGTGGAAGACCGTGCCGAAGAGTCCGATGCGGTCTGTCACCGGAAGCCGCATCGATGCGCCGATGCCGTACCTCTCGCCGTCGCGCAGGCGCGATTCGTACTGCTCGGTGGCAGCCTGACCGAAGAGTGCCAGGGTCGGCGCTCCGAATGCCGCGGAGGGGCGGTATTGCAGCTCGCCCTTCACGCCGCCCGTCGCGCGGCTCAGCCCGTTGTGGTACTGGAATTTCTCCCCGCCCAGCGACGCAGTGGCGACCGCGCGCATGTTCCTCGAAACCCCCCAGGCACGGGTGAGCCTGGCATTCGCGCTGAACGAGCGATCGTGGCGCCGGTCGGCCGCCGAGAGGGCGCGGCTCACGTTGTCGTCGAACGTGAAGCCGGCATCGAGCTGCAGGTCGAGGGGGCGGGTGGCCTCGAGGAAGAGGCCGTCCAGCCAACGCAACGACCCGGTGCCCGCGAGCTCCTGGGTGATGTTCAGGCGCACGAGCTGGTCGCTTTCGCCGGCGCCCGCCCTTTGCACCTGGTACTCGAGACCCACGGTGAGGCCGCCGCGGAAGACCAGGTCCGTCCCGAGCCCCAGAACGAACGCGTCCCGGTCGGCGGGCCTGCCCGAGAACGAGAAGCGCGGCCCATCGAGAAGGTCCGCGTAGGCGATGTCGGTGGCGCGATCGCCGCGCAGGTGGCGCCGATATTCCGCGCGCAGGCGCGGTGTCGTCCAGCCGAAGCGCGTGCCGATGGTCGCCTCGGCGCGGATGCCCGCCGCAGCGCTCAACCACGACGCCGTTTGTCCGGAATACGCCAGTGCGTAAGGCGCGCCGCCGGCTTCCGTGCCGGCATCGATGCGGTCGCGCGAGTAGTCGAGGCGGCCATAGGGCGAAAGGACGACGCCGTTGCGACGATGCTCATAACCTGCGGCGAGGGAGCCGAACAACTGGCGCCCATGACGGTCGCTCGAGAGCATCGCGTCCAGCGGAGCCACGAAGCGCTGCGATTCGAATTCGAGGCGTCCGCCGCCCACCATGGCATCGACGAAGGTGTTTGCGCCCGGCTGGAAGCTCGCGTACGCGACAGCCGAAACGCCGCGCGCGCGCGTGTGCGTGCCATCGCTGCCCACGTCGGCGCGGTCTCGCGCCATCCCTGCGCCCGCCCCGACCACGAGGCTACGGCCGATGCGGCGGTCCACGCCTACCGTCAAGCCGCGCGTGGTGAAGTCCAGCCCGGCGAGCGAGCCGTCGGCATCGCGCCGGCCGAACTGGGCAAGCCCGCCCACCCAGACGTTGGCGCGTTCGCGGTTCACGCCGAGCGTGGTTCCGCCCAACGCGGCCAGCTCGAGCGTGCCCGTGGTTGCCAGCGAGGCCAGCATGGGTGCCGCAGCGAGATTGCCGGCAGCGGGCGGGGCGCCGCGATGCAGGGACTCCATGCGCCGCTGCACGTTGGCGATCTGCGCCGCGGAAAAGCGTTGCGCGGCGTTGGACTGCGATTCCAGCAGGCCGGTGACGGAAGGATCGCGCGTGGGATCCGGACGGCCCACGATGGTCACCGAGACGATGGCCGCCGTCGAGCTGCCGGCGTTGCCGATCGCCACGTAGCTGAACGCATCGCTACCGAAGACGTCGCGATTGGGCGTGTACGTGACCGAGGTGCCGCTCGCGATCGCCCTGCCGCGCGCCGGCTGGGAGGTGATGGCGATGCGCGTGATGCCCGAGCCTCGGATGAACGGCCGCAGGTCGAGCGTCGTCGCCGTGTTGAGCGGCACTGTCATCGTCGCAGCCCCGGCGGTGGGCGCCACGGTCCCCACGGTGATGCGCACCCGCGCTGGCGCCGAGGTGCCGCCGGGCCCGGTCGCCGTGAAGGTGAAGCTGTCCTCCCCGAAGAACCCCGCCGCCGGCGTATACGTGGCGGTTGTCCCCTCCAACGTGAGCAGGCCCCGGTCCGGCAGCGTGGCGATCGCCAGCGTCGCATAGATCCCGCTCACGGCGCCGGCCAACTCGATGCGGACCGGCGTCTCGAAGCTCGTCACCGCGTCGATGGCCGAGACCGTGGGGGCGGGCGGCGCAAGCACGGTGATGGTGATGGTCGCCGGCGCCGAGGTGCCGCCGGGGCCGGTGGCGGTGTAGACGAAGCTGTCGGTGCCCAGGTACCCCGCGCGCGGCGTATAGGTGACTACGCTTCCAGAAACGGTCGCGGTGCCCTGCGAGGGACCGCTCACGATCTCCACGCTGGTGAAGGCGTTGAGGATGAAGGGCGCGAGGTCGATCGCGGTCGGGGCATTGAAGGGCACGCTGACGCTGCGATTGCCGGCCGCGGGTCCTGGGACGTTGCCGATCGCGATCGAGAGCGTGGCGGAACCCGTGCCGGCGGCGTTGGTGGCGGTGAGCGCCACCGGAAACACGCCTCCGGTGGTGGGCGTGCCCGAGATGAGGCCGGTGCCCGTGTTCAGCGTGAGGCCCGGCGGCAATCCGCTCGCCCCGAAGCTGGTGGGCGAATTGCTGGCGGCGATCTGGTAGCTGAAGGCCTGGCCCACGAAGCCGTTGGCAGACAGCGCGCTGGTGATGGCGGGCGGCAGCAGCGTGATGGTGATCGACAGCGCCTGGCTTCCGGTGCCCGCAGCGTTTGAGGCCGTGATCGTGGCCGAATAGCTGCCCGGCGCCGTCGGCGTGCCGGAGATTAGGCCGGTCGAGGTCGCCACCGACAGGCCCGGAGGCAATCCGGTCGCGCCGAAGCTGGTGGCGAAGTTGGTCGCCGTGATCTGGTAGCTGAAGGCCTGGCCCACGATGCCGCTCGCCGTCGCTGCGCTGGTGATCGCCGGCGGCCCGCCGGCCACGTTGATCGTGAGCGCCTGGCTGCCCGTGCCGGCGGCGTTGCTCGCGCTGATGGTGGCGTTGAACGAGCCGGGCGATGTCGGCGTGCCGGAAACGAGTCCGGAGCCCGTGTCCACGCTGAGGCCCGGCGGCAGTCCCGAGGCGCCGAAGCTGGCCGGAAGGTTGCTCGCGGTGATCTGGTAGCTGAACGGGGATCCGAGGCTTGCCGCGGCGCTGCCCGGGCTGGTGATGGCAGGCGGTGCCAGATTTAGCGTGAGCGTGAGCGTCTGCGTGCCCGTCCCCGCCGAGTTGGTCGCATTCACGGTGACCGTGAACGTGCCCGTGACCGTGGGCGTGCCCGAGATCAAGCCGCTTGCCGTGTCGATCGACAGGCCCGCCGGCAGCCCGCTCGCGGAGAAGGAGGAGGGCAGGTTCCCGGCTGTCACCTGGAAGCTGAACGGCTGGCCGCCCGTGCCGCTCGCGCTGCTCGAGCTGGTGATGACCGGCGCCACCAGGTTGATGGTGATCGTGACCGGCTGGGTGCCGGTGCCGCTCACGTTGGTCGCGCTCACCGTGGCGTTGAAGGTGCCGCCCTGGGTGGGCGTGCCCGAAACGAGCCCGGTGGACGTGTTGACACTCACGCCAGCAGGCAACCCGGTGGCGCCGAAGCTGGTGGGCGAATTGCTCGCGGTGATCTGGTAGCTGAAAGGCTGGCCGCCGGTGCCCGTCGCCGTGTTCGGGCTCGTGATCGCCGGCGCAGGCGGGTGGATGGTGAACACGAGCGTCTTGCTGTCGGCGCCGCTCGCGTTGGTCGCCGTGATGGTGCTGTTGAAGGTGCCGGCGGTGGTGGGCGTGCCGGAGATGAAGCCGCTGCCGTTGATCGACAGGCCCGCAGGCAGGCCGCTGGCGCCGAAGCTCGTCGGGCTGTTGGTGGCGGTGATCTGGTAGCCGGCGAAGGCGACGTTCACCGTGCCCGTGGCGGTGAGCGGGCTGGTGATAACCGGAGGCGGGCTGGCGCCCGTGCCGGTCACCGTGAAGCTGCGCTCAGTAATGCACCCGGCGCAGATCGGCGGATCGACCGGGACGTGGACCGTGGCCGTCTTCGCGCCGGCGGAGAGCGGGTTGAAGGCTACGGTGATGGTGCATTGCGAGCCGTTGTGCACCGGGCCGTTGGTGTCGGAGCACGTTCCGCCGGTGATGACGAAGCTCGCGGCATCGGCGCCATCGATGAAGATGATCCCCAGGTCCGCCATCGAGCCCGCCGGCCCGGTGACCGCGGCCACGTAGGCCGTCTGCGCCGCGCTGGTCGTACCCACCGCCTGGCTGCCGAAGGCCATGGTGAAGGTCGACGAGCCGCCGCCGTGGTGATTGGTATCGGCCTCCCCGGGCGTGCGGCCGATGGAGATGCACTGGACGGAGCCGCCGCACTCGGCGCGGGCATCCAGGGAAAGGATTGCAGCAAAGAACAGCGCGACGAGCAGGAAAAGCCGTGCGACTCGTGCCATGGCGGACTCCCTTGGCTGGCTTGTTCTATGGCCAGGCGAGGCTGGCGCTGGCTGCAAAATAGCAGCCTGCGCGCCGACTCTCAACTAATGCGCAGGACGCTCGTGGGGGTCGTCAAGGGCGCGGGCTTGCCGGCCGCTTCATCCATCGCCACGCGGTGGCGATGATGTCGTCGAGGTTGGTGTAGCGAGGAGCCCAGCCGAGCTCCCGCCGGGCAAGCTCGTTGGTCGACACCAGGTGCGATGGATCGCCTTCGCGGGGCGGTCCCATTCGGTAACCGATGGCGATACCGGTCACGCGGCGCGCGGCTTCGATAACTTCGAGGACCGAGTACCCGCGGCCGGTGCCGAGGTTGAATGCACTGGCGGTGCCGGCGGGCTCGTCCATCATCCGCAGCGCTGCGGCGAGGTGCGCCGCTGCCAGGTCCTCGACGTGGACGTAATCGCGAACGCAGGTCCCGTCGGGCGTGGGGAAGTCGCCGCCATTGACCACGAGGCTGGTTTCGGAAGGATCGCCACCGCCCTCGATGCGCAACGCCTCTTTCAGCACCAGCGGGATGAGGTGGGTTTCGGGCTCGTGGCGCTCGCCCAGCAGCCCCTCGCTGTCGCAACCTGCGGCGTTGAAGTAGCGCAGGGAGACGCTCGATAACCCGTACGCCTTGGCGTAGTCGCGCAATGCCCCTTCGACCGCGAGCTTGGTGGCGCCGTAGGGATTGATCGGCCGCTGCGGGTGCGACTCGGGGATGGGGCTCTCGAGCGGCACGCCATAGGTCGAGCAGGTGGACGAGAAGACGAGGCGATGGACGTTGGCGTCCAACATCGCGTCCAGCAGGTTCAGGGCGCCCACCAGGTTGTTGCGGTAGTAGGCCCTGGGGTGGCTCACCGATTCGCCGACGTAGGCGAGGGCGGCGAAATGCATCACCACGTCGATGGGCCGGGAGACCAGGACCTTGGCAACGCCGGCCGCATCGGTGAGGTCCGCTTGCACGAAGTCCGCACCGAGCACGGCGTCGCGATGACCGCGAGACAGGTTGTCCAGGGCGAGCACACGGTGGCCGGCGGAGAGCAAAAATTTCGTGGCGTGGGAGCCGACATAACCGGCCGCGCCCACGACGAGGATGGAGAGGGTCATGGGGCCGAAGGATCGCACATTCCCCTTCCGCTCATGCATGCCAAAATGCCGCTTCGCCATTCGACATAGACTTAAATGAACAACAACACGCGTCGCTACTCCACCCGCCGCCGCATCCTGGTCACCGGTGGGGCGGGCTTCCTGGGTTCTCACCTGTGCGAGCGCCTGCTCGCCCGGGGCGATGACGTCCTGTGCCTGGACAACTTCTTCACCGGCACCAAGGAGAACGTCTCGCACCTGCTGGGCGACCCGCACTTCGAGCTCATGCGCCACGACGTGACCTTTCCGCTCTACGTGGAGGTGGACGAGATCTACAACCTCGCCTGTCCCGCGGCGCCGATCCACTACCAGTTCGACCCGGTGCAGACCACCAAGACCAGCGTGCACGGGGCGATCAACATGCTGGGGTTGGCCAAGCGGTTGCGGGCGAAGATCCTGCAGGCCTCGACGAGCGAGGTGTATGGAGACCCGGAGGTTCATCCCCAGGTCGAGAGCTACTGGGGTCATGTGAATCCCATCGGCATTCGCTCCTGCTATGACGAGGGCAAGCGCTGTGCCGAGACGCTTTTCTTCGACTACCACCGCCAACACAAGCTGCGCATCAAGGTGGCGCGGATTTTCAATACCTATGGCCCGCGCATGCATCCCAACGACGGGCGCGTGGTGTCCAACTTCATCGTGCAGGCGCTGAAGGGCGAGGACATCACCCTTTATGGCGACGGGTCGCAGACGCGGTCGTTCTGCTACGTCGACGACCTGGTGGAGGGATTAATGCGGCTGATGGGCACGGGGGATGACGTGACCGGGCCGATCAATCTGGGCAACCCGGGCGAGTTCACGATCCGGCAGTTGGCCGAGAAGGTGGTGGAGATGACGGGGTCGAAGTCGAAAATCGTGATGAAGGCGTTGCCGAGCGATGATCCACGGCAGAGAAGACCGGATATCACGCTGGCGAAGGAGAAGCTGGGTTGGGGGCCGAAAACCCAGCTTGACGCCGGGCTGGAAAAGACGATCGGCTATTTCGAAGAGAGATCTGCCTAGAGGCGCCAGACGGCGCGGCCGGAGTTAGTCACCGCCTCGCGATCGAGGACCGCCTTGACGTCGATGACGCAGCCATCTGCGGCAACTTTGCCGAGCAGTTCGTCCAACGGGAGCGAGCAGAACTCCTGATGCGCTACGGCAAGCACCAGCGCGTCGGCTTGGGGTAGCGCCTCCCAAGACGAGAGTTCAATGCCGTACTCCCGGAGAGCTTCGCCGTCATCGACCCGCGGATCATGCACCTGCACGCTTACGCCATACGATCGAAGCTCGGCGATCAAGTCCGCGACCTTGCTGTTGCGCAGGTCGGGACAGTTCTCCTTGAAAGCGAGGCCGAGGACATTGACCGTTGCGCCATTCACAGGGCGGTTCTTGCCGACCATGCACTTGACGGTTTGCTCTGCCACGTATTTCCCCATGCTGTCATTGATGCGTCGGCCAGCCAGGATGACTTCAGGGTGGTGGCCCAATTTCTCTGCGGCATGGGTGAGGTAGTACGGGTCCACGCCTATGCAGTGGCCGCCAACCAACCCCGGTTTGAAGCGCAAGAAGTTCCACTTGGTGCCTGCAGCAGCAAGTACCTCGCTGGTGTCGATGCCCATGCGGTGAAAGATCACCGAGAGCTCGTTCATGAGGGCGATGTTCAGGTCGCGCTGCGTGTTCTCAATGACCTTTGCAGCTTCGGCGACCTTGATGCTCGATGCGAGGTACACGTCGGCGGTCACGACGACTCGATAAAGGTCGGCGACTCGGGCAAGCGTTTTCGGTGTGTCGCCCGCGACGACCTTCACGATCTTTGCAAGCGTGTGTTCCTTATCGCCCGGGTTAATCCGCTCGGGTGAGTAGCCAACGAAAAAATCTCGTTTCCATTGCTTCGACGAAGCGCGCTCGAGCTCAGGCACGCAGACGTCCTCCGTTGCTCCCGGATAGACGGTGGACTCGAACACAACTGTCACACCTGCCTTGAGGTGCGGTCCCACGCTACGGCATGCCGCGAGCAGCGGCGCGAAGTCCGGAAGCTTTGCGTCGTTCACCGGTGTGGGAACTGCCACAACTATGAAGTCGCAGACGGCGAGCGCAGCGGGATCAGTCGTTGCCTCCAGGCACCTGGCCGCGTCAAATTGCGCGGCGCTAACCTCACCCGTGGGGTCTTGGCCCGCCCTGATCAAAGCGACCTTCTGCTCCGAAACGTCGAATCCGATGGTGTGCATGTGCTGCGCGAATCCAACCGCCAGCGGCAAGCCCACGTAGCCCAGGCCTACGACGCCGACCACGGCGCTCTTCACGGGAGCTGTCGTCACTCCTCAGCCCGCGGTTGGGGCGAGTTTCGACTTGGACATCTGTGCGAGCAGTGTGGCGAATCCGCGGCAGCCGTCCTCGATCATGGCGAGCGCCTTCTCGAAGTCGCGGACGTTGCCTCCGTAAGGATCGGGCACGTCCTGGCCGTAATAGGTCTCGCCGTACTCGAGCAGCAATTCCACTTTCTGCTTGCACCGAGTGGGACAAACGGTCCGCAAATTCGCCAATTGCCCACGATCCATGCTGAGAATGAAGTCGAAGCGATCGAAATCGCTCGGCATGATGCGCCGCGCAACCTGCCTCGAAATGTCGTACCCGCGCAATTTCGCGACTTCCAGGGCGAGGGGGGCAGGTGGCTTGCCCGCCTGGTAGTCATGCGTCCCAGCAGAATCAATGGCGACCTCGTGCGAACCCAAGCCCCGAGCGGAGAGCATGGAGCGCAGCACGCCCTCTGCCATGGGAGAACGGCAGATGTTAGCGGTGCATACAAAGAGAACGGAGCGCAAATGGATTCCCTCGGGGTCAGGCTGCGGCCTCGCCTTGATCGGACAGTTGAGAGGGGGCGTCCTCGATGGTGCCTTGCGATGTCTCGAGTTGAGACCAGGCCCTCTGTATCCATGCATGGAACGCGAAAAAGCCGAAGAAGAACGGGTAGAAGAGCGCGGCCTCGCTGACCTTGAAGACCCAGCCGAAGTAACCGACGGCGCCGCAAAGCACAGAGACGCCGACAAGAATCGCGAGGGTTTGGCTAGATGTGAAGCCACGCGCAAGCAGGTAGTGATGAATGTGCCCACGGTCCGCCACGAACGGGCTCTTGTCGGCACGCAAGCGCCGAACCATTAGAGAAACGCAATCCACCAGCGGCAGCACGATAACCCAGAGGGCGGCGATCGGTGGGAAGGTTCGGCCGGGCCCCTGCGTCAGGTCGATCGCATACCATCCCAGCGCAAAGCCAAGCATCAGGCTACCCGCGTCGCCAAGGAACACGCGGGCCTGAGGCTGCCAGGGAAAGCGCAAGTTGAACACCAGAAACCCCGCAATTGCCCCACACAGCAACCAGGCAGTCATTGACTGCACATCAAGGCCGGACTGCGCCGCAACGAAGGCATACCAGCACATCGCAACCAAAGAAATTGAACCGGCCAGACCGTCGATGCCGTCCATCATGTTGACCGCGTTGACGACCCCCACGACAGCGAAAATCGTCATGGGTACCGCGAGTATCCACAGGCCGATGCTGCGCCAACCGACGATGTCCCCGATCGTCCGCAATTCGATGCCCGCTCCCCAAATCATTACAGCGCACGCGGCGATCTGGATCACCAGCTTCACATGCGGCGAGATCTCCGAGACGTCGTCCCAGCAACCCACCGCGATAACGATAGCGAGAGCCAGCAAGAACCAGGCGGAGTGAACTGCGACGCCTACAACGTATGCTGAAACCAGCAATCCTGTGAACACCGCCAAGCCGCCGACAAGAGGCACTGTGCGACCGTGGACTTTGCGACCACCTGGTTGATCCACGATCCCCAGCACGGAGGCAAACCTGGCGTAAAGGACCACGGCGAGGGCCGTGAGGGCCGCCGTGGTGCACAGCGATGCTCCGATTCGGGTCGCTTCCATATAAGGCTGAGGTTTGCAGGTTGAAAGTATGCCCATGCGGACAGTCCACCACCAAGCAATTCTTACGGCTGCAATCGCCTTACGGACGTAGCTCGGCGAGGGCCCGGCACGGGCACGGGTGGGCGATTTTCCCTTTACTTTTCATGGGCTTTTCGAGAAGATGTGGCTCAAAATCGGTAGCGGAGAGGATATGAGCGGTACGTTACTCGACCAGGAAGTTCGCGCGCCCGAGCGCGCCACAGGAATCCGTGCGCCCGGCTCGGCTGCGCCACTCGCAACCGAGCAATTCGTTCGCGAGTACGGGGAGCGGCTCGCCAAGGCACTCCGGCTGGATGCCATGACGAAGGTTCCGGACCTCCTGGACGCACTGCGAAGCGCCTGGCGGGACGGGCGCTCAATCTACATTTGCGGCAACGGTGGCAGCGCCGGTAACGCGATCCATATCGCCAACGACTTGCTCTGCGGGGCGGGATTGAAGGCAAAGGGCGGTTTGAAGGTCGAAGCGCTCAGCGCCAACCCGGCCGTCCTCACATGCCTGGCAAACGATTTGGGGTACGACTCGATCTACGCCGAGCAGGTGCGCGTAAAGGGAAATCCGGGCGATATCCTGATCGTCCTCTCTGGCAGTGGGAACTCCCCCAATGTCGTACGCGCCCTTGAGGTGGCGCACGCGAAGGGGATGATCACTTTTGCGATCGTTGGCTATTCCGGCGGCAAATGCCGCGTGCTCGCGCAACATCCGATCCACTTCATGGTGGACGACATGCAAATCGCAGAGGATCTTCAACTCGTCGTGGGTCACGTGGCCATGCAGTGGCTGTGCGCGAATCCAATCGAAACGTGACTGAGGATTGGTCCTTAGCCACGCGCTGAATGCATTATTTCATCACGGGCGTAGCGGGCTTCATCGGGAGCCGTCTCGCCGACTCACTGCTCGCGCAGGGCGCACATGTCACAGGGGTCGACGACCTCTCGCTTGGACGCCTCGCAAATCTTGATTCGGCTCGCCGTCACGGCGCCTTCGATTTTCTCGAGCTGGATATGAGCCGCCCGGCGAACGCAGTCCGCGCGCTGCGTTGGTCGACGGAGCTTTTCGGCGTACCCGACATCGCCTGGCATATGGCGGCCAACAGCGACATCGCCGCCGGTTCCGCCGATGCGACTCGCGATTTCAACCGCACGCTCGAAACCACGTTCGCGCTCCTCGAGGCGGGGCGGGCCGAGGGCCTGAAGCGCCTGGCGTTCGCCTCGACCTCGGCGGTGTACGGCAACCGCCAGGAACACCTCGCCGAGGACTCAGGGCCGCTGCTGCCGATTTCCAACTACGGCGCGGCCAAGCTCGCCAGCGAGGCCCTCATCAGCGCGGCGGCCGAGAGCTTCCTCGAGCGCATATGGATCTTCCGCTTCCCCAACGTGGTCGGGCCCCGCGCCACCCACGGCGTGATCTTCGACCTGCTCGCGCGGCTCGCGGCCTCGCCGCCGTCGTTGCGCGTCCTCGGTGACGGCACGCAGACAAAGCCGTACCTGCACGTCGACGAGCTCATCGACGCGATGCGCTTCATTGTCGAGCGCGCCGGCGAGCGGCGCAACGTCTACAACATCGGCCCGGAAGGCGCCGGCACCAGCGTGAAGTTCATAGCGGAGGCAGTGGTGGAGCGCGCAGCGCCCGGCACGCCGCTCGCGTATACCGGCGGCGATCGCGGCTGGGTGGGCGACGTGCCGCGCTTCCAGTACTCCACGGAACGGCTCGCGCGCCTCGGTTGGAAGCCCAGGCTCTCCTCGGACCAGGCCATCCTGCGCGCCATCGAGGAGCTCGCCCCGGCCGCGGTCGCGCGATGAGCCGCGTCGACCACCTCGTCATCGTCGCCGGGGGCATGGGCACGCGGCTGGCCACCGTGCACGCCGACATCCCCAAGGTGCTGGTGCCGATCGGCGGCAAGCCGCTCCTCGGCCATCACCTTGAGCTCGCGCGGCGCTGCGGCGTGCGTGAGGTGACCGTGTTCGCCGGCCACCTGGCCGAAGCGATCGCGCGCTTCCTGGGCGACGGTTCCGAATTCGGCTTGCACGCGCGCGTACGCGTCGAAGAGACCCCGCTCGGTACCGCGGGCGCGGTGCTCGCGCACCTCGAGGAGCTGCCCGAAAACTTCATCGTGCTGTACGGCGACGTCATGACGTCCGCCGACCTAGGGACGATCGCGGCGGCGCACGTGGCGCGCGACGCCGACTTTACCGCGATGGTCCATCCGAACGACCATCCGCTGGATTCCGACCTGCTCGAGACCGATGCCGAGGGCCGGGTGAGCGCGATCCATGCGTACCCGCATCAGCCGGGGAGCGACCTGCCCAACCTGGTGAACGCGGCGCTCTACGTCGTGCGCCGCGATGCGCTGCAGCGCTTCAGCCCGCCGCGCAAGCTCGACTTCGTGAAGGACGTGATGGCGCAGCTCCTCGCCGCGGGCGGGCGCGTGTTCGCGCATCGCTCGTGCGAATACCTGAAGGACATGGGAACGCCGGCGCGCCTGGCGCAGGTAGAGGCCGATTTCGCGGCGGGCCGCATCGTGTCGCACGGCGTGAAGTTGCCGGCGGTGTTCCTTGACCGTGACGGTACGCTCAACGTGGAGAAGGGACATCTCCGCCGCAAGGAAGACCTAGAGCTCGTGGCCGGGGCCGCCGCCGCGCTGCGGCAGCTGCGTCGCGCCGGCTTCCGGCTGGTGCTCCTCACCAACCAGCCCGTCATCGCCCGCGGCGAGGCGACCGAGGCCGACGTGGCCGCCATCCACCGCCGCCTGGAATGGGAGCTGGGCGTGGGCGGCGCCTACCTCGATGCCATCTACGTCTGCCCGCACCATCCGGACGCCGGGTTTCCCGGCGAGCGCGCGGCGCTCAAGGTCGCCTGCGATTGCCGCAAGCCAGGCGTCGGCCTCTTCCGGCAGGCGTGCGCGGACCTGGGAATCGATGCCGCGCGCTCGTGGATGGTCGGCGACCACGAGCGCGACGTGGAGATGGCGCGGCGCGCGGGCGTGCGCTCGATCCTGGTGGGCGGCGGGCGCAGCGCCGTGCGTCCCGACCACACCGCGAAGGACATCGTCGCCGCGGCCGAGCTCATCGCGCCGCGGCGCGAAGGCGTGGCGGCATGATCATCTCGCGCACCCCGCTGCGCGTGAGCTTCTTTGGCGGCGGCTCCGACCTGCCCGCGCATTACCGGCGGCGCGGCGGCGCGGTCCTTTCCACCAGCATCGACCACTTCGTCTACGTCACGGTGTCGCGCAAGTTCGACGAGGCGGTCCGCGTGAGCTACGCGAGGACCGAGGAGGTAGCCCATGCGCGCCAGGTGGAGCATCCGCTGGTGCGCGAGTGCCTGGCGCTCCTCGGCATCGACGGCGGCATCGAGATCACGTCGGTCGCCGACATTCCCGCGCGCGGCACGGGCCTCGGGTCCTCGAGCTCCTTCACCGTCGGGCTGCTGAACGCGCTGCACGCGTTTCGCGGGTGCCATGCCACGGCGTCGCGCCTTGCCGAGGAGAGCTGCCACATCGAGATCGAGCGCTGCGGCGAACCCATCGGCAAGCAAGACCAGTACGCGGCGGCCTTCGGCGGCTTCAACTTCATCCGCTTCCACGAGAACGACTCGGTGGAGGTGCGCAAGGTCATCTGCCCGCAGGCGCTGCTCGAGGCGCTGCAGGAGCGGCTGCTGTTCTTCTACACTGGCGTCACGCGCTCGGCCTCGCCGTTGCTGCAGCGGCAGGCGGCCGCGGTGGCGCAGGCGGGCAAGGCCTCGGACGCCACGGCGCGGATGGTCACGCTGGCCAAAGCCGCCTTCGACGACATCTGCGACGGCCGTATCGAGGCGCTCGGCGGGATGCTGCACGAGGCGTGGGAGCTCAAGCGCGGCCTGGGCGAAGGGATTTCCAACGAGCTCGTCGACAGCGCTTACGCCGCGGCCCGTACTGCCGGCGCGTCGGGCGGCAAGCTGCTCGGCGCCGGCGGCGGCGGCTTCCTCATGGTCTACGCTGAGCCCCGCGACCACGCGGCAGTGCGCAAGGCCCTCGCCTCCCTGCGCGAAGTGCGTTTCCGCTTCGCGCCGCAAGGCAGCGCGATCATCTTCGTGCACTGAGGGCGCGCGCGCATGCACATCGTGATCGAGCCAGGCCGCACGGAGCAGAACTACTGGGCCGACCTGTGGCGCTATCGCGAGCTCTTCCGCGTGCTCGCCTGGCGCGACCTGTCGGTGCGCTACAAGCAGACCTTCATCGGCGTGGCGTGGGTGGTGCTGCGCCCGCTTTTGGCGATGGTGGTCTTCACCATAGTTTTCGGTCGCATCGCGCGCCTGCCGAGCGAAGGCGGCGCGCCCTACGCGCTGGTGGTGTTCGCGGGCCTGCTGCCGTGGATGTTCTTCGCCGCCGCGCTCTCCGAAGCAGCCACCAGCGTGGTGACGAACGCGAACCTGATCGGCAAGGTGTACTTCCCGCGGCTGATCGTTCCCGCGGCGGCGGTCGTCGTGGCGCTGGTCGAGCTGCTCATAGGCCTCGTCATGCTGGCCGCCCTCATGGCGTGGTTCGGATATGCGCCGCGCTGGAACGTGCTGCTGCTGCCGCTCTTCATGGCGCTCGCCTTCGCCGCCGCGCTCGGCCCCGGCCTGTGGATCTCGGCGCTGAACGCCAAGTACCGCGACTTCCGCTTCGTGGTGCCGTTCGTGATCCAGTTCGGCATGTACGTCTCGCCGGTGGGCTTCAGCACTTCGGTGGTGCCCGCCGAATGGCGCCTGCTGTATTCCCTTAATCCGATGGCCGGCGTGATCGACGGCTTCCGCTGGTGCGTGCTCGGCACGCCGATCCACGCGCAGGGCTTTGCGGTGAGCGTGGGGGTGGTCGTGGCCTTCCTGTGGCTGGGCCTGCGGCGCTTCCGCCGCACCGAGAAGACTTTCGCGGACCTGGTATGAGCGCCGATACCGTCATCCGCGTGGAGGGGCTGGGCAAGAGCTACCTGGTGGGCCATGAATCGGCGAGAGGCGTCCACACGTCGTTTCGCGAGGTCGCCACGCGCGGGCTGCGCAACCTCGCCCGGCGCACGGCAGACCTGCTGCGCGGTCGCGCCTTCGTCGAGGGCGACGACATCGAGGAGTTCTGGGCCCTCCAGGACGTGAACTTCGAGGTGGCGCGCGGCGAGGTCCTGGGCGTCATCGGACCGAACGGCTCCGGCAAGTCGACGCTGCTCAAGTTGCTCTCGCGCGTCACCGAGCCCACGCGCGGGCGAATCGAGCTGAAGGGCCGCGTGGCGAGCCTGCTCGAGGTTGGCACGGGCTTCCACCCGGAGCTCACGGGGCGCGAGAACATCTTCCTCAACGGCGCCATCCTCGGCATGACGCGCCGCGAGATCGTGTCGCGCTTCGACGCGATCGTCGATTTCGCCGAGACGGAGAAATTCCTCGACACGCCGGTGAAGCGCTACAGCTCGGGCATGTACGTGCGTCTCGCGTTCGCAGTCGCGGCACACCTGGAGCCGGATGTTCTCGTCATCGACGAAGTGTTGGCGGTGGGAGACCTGGTCTTCCAGAAGAAGTGCATGGGAAAGATGCAAGGCGTCGCCAACTCCGGGCGTACGGTGCTGTTCGTCAGTCACAACATGCAGACGATCAGCGCTCTAACGCAGAGATGCGTGCTGCTCGACGCGGGTCGGCTCGTCGCAACGGGGCGCACGCAGGACGTGGTTTCGCGGTATCTCTCGGAGAGCACGCGAGGAGGTGGCGTGTACGTAGCGGCGCCCGCTGGCGGACCTACCATCGTCCGAGTGGAGCTTCGAACCAGCGAGGCGGGCAACATCCAACGCCACGGCGCTCCGATGGAAGTGGAAGTGACGATCACGACGCCACATCCTGTTCCCAATGCCGCGTTGTCCTTCCAGATTTTCAATCCTTCCCACCAGCCCGTCGTGCACGTCCTGAACCTGGATAGCGAGGTTGCCATGTTGCGGGAGGCAGGCACGTATCGGCTCACGTGCCGCTTTTCGCGCGTGCGCCTATATCCGGGCAGTTATTTCTTGACTTTCTACTTTGGCGCCAGCCATCCCCGCCGCATTTTCGAGGCTCCCGCGCAGATCTGCCAATTCGAGGTGGCGCTGCTGGGCGAGTCACGCGATTTCTATTGGGCGCCGGATACCGCCGTATATATCGAAGACACGCACTGGTCGGTCGACAATCTCGCCGAGGTGGCGGCTTGACGCCATGATCGACTACCTCGCGCCCGCCTGCCGGCCGTCCACCCTGGACGGCTACGGCAACGTGCGCCTGCTGCTGGCGGCTATGAAGCGCGCCATGCCCGCCTTCCGCGGAACCCTACTGGACATCGGCTGCGGGGCGATGCCGTACCGGCCGCTCATCGAGAAACAGGCCGGCGTCAACCGCTACATCGGGCTCGACCTGCCGCAGGAAGGATCGCCCGCGCACCTCTTCTGGGATGGCAAGGTGATCCCGCTGGGAGACGCTAGCGTCGACAGCGCCCTGCTGACCGAAGTCCTCGAGCACTGCCCCGATGCCGGCGTCGTGCTCGCCGAGGCGCGGCGCGTGCTGCGGCCGGGCGGGTTCCTGTTCGCAACGGTGCCCTTCATCTGGCCGATCCACAACGTCCCGTACGACGAGTTCCGCTATACGCCCTATTCGCTGCGGCGCATCTTCGAGGGCGCCGGCTTTACCGATGTGCGCATCGAAGCGACCGGCGGACGCCACGCGATGCTCGCCGTGGCGCTCGGGCTGTGGGTGCGGCGGCGTGCGATCACGTCGCGGCGCCACCTCGCGGTGCGCTGGCTGCTGTCGCGCCTGCTCACGCCGGTCGTGTGGCTGCTCATGTGCATCGACGACCGTCCCACGCAGCTCGGCGAGAGCACGCTGCTGGTCGGGCTCGAGATTTCGGCGCGCAGGCCATGAGCGCGGCGCTCGCGGTGTTCACCTATGACCTGGGGGCGTCCTTCATCGACAAGCACGTCGAGGGCGTGCGCCCGGGCCGCACCGTCGCGATCGGCACGTACGGACGGCATCCCGCGCTCGCGTCGCTGTGGCCCATGGCCTGCCCGGCCCTGCTGCTGGACCGGTGGGCCCTGCGGGTGCCGGTGCGCCTCGCGCGGCGCGCCGGCATGTCGCAGGAGGCGATGCGCGACCTGGCCATCCGCGCGTTCCTGCGCCGCCACGGCGTGGGCGCTGTGCTCGGCGAGTACCTCGACCAGTTCCTCGACTTCGCACCGCTGGTCGAGCGCCTGCGCCTGCCCTACGTGGTCCAGGCCCACGGCATCGACGTGAGCGCCTCGATCCGCCGCCCGGAGATGGCGCAGCGCTACCTGCGTTACGCCGGCGCGCGCGCTATCCTCACGCGCTGCGAGCATCACCGCCGCCGGCTGCTCGAGGTCGGCCTCCCGGAAGACAAGGTCCACGTGAATCCGGGTGGCGTGGCCATTCCGCCAGCTCCGCCGGTGCGCGACGATTCGGCGGCGCGGCGGCTGCTCGCGATCGGCGTGATGGTGCCGAAGAAGGGCCCCATCTATCTGCTGGAGGCCTTCCGCCGCGCCCTAGAGCAGGAACCGCGGCTCACGCTCGACTACATCGGCGGTGGAGACCTCATGCCCGCGGCCGAGCACTTCGTGGTGATGTTCGGGCTGCAGGACCGCATCCGCCTGCTGGGCTTCGTGCCCGAGGACGTGAAGCAGCGCCTGCTGCGCGAGTGCGGCGTTTTCGTGCAGCACAGCATCACCAACCCCAATACCGGCGACGAGGAGGGCCTGCCGGCGGCCATCCAGGAAGCGATGGCGCAAGGCATGGCGGTGGTGTCCACGCGTCACTCGGGCATTCCCGAGGCAGTGGTCGACGGCCTCACCGGCTTGCTGGTGGACGAGGGCGACGTGAACGGCATGGCCGCAGCCATGGTCGAGGCGAGCCGGCGGCCGCGCGACTTAGGTGAGCAGGGCTATCGTCGCGCCGCCGAGCTGTATGCCTTCGAGGACGAGAACGCGCGCCTGAGGAAGTGGCTGTCGTGATCGCCATCGTCGACTACGGCATCGGCAACGTGAAGTCGATAAAGAACATGCTCAACCGCGCCGGCGCGAGCGCGGCCATCTCCGCGGACCCACGCGTGATCGAATCGGCGGACAAGCTCATCCTTCCCGGCGTCGGCCACTTCGGCTACGGCATCGAGCGCCTGCGCGCGAGCGGGCTCATCCCCGCGCTCGAGCGGCGCGCGCTCCAAGCGCGGGTGCCGGTGCTGGGCATCTGCCTCGGCGCTCAGCTCATGGGCCGCGGCAGCGACGAGGCCGAGTTGCCGGGCCTGGGCTGGCTGCCGATGCGCACCGTCGCCTTCGATCGCGCGCGCCTGCCGGCCGGGCACAAGGTGCCGCACATGGGCTGGGCCGAAACGCTCGAGTCCCGGGGGCCGCTCTTCGCCGGGATGGCGGAAGCCCGGTTTTACTTCGTGCACTCGTTCCACTTCGCGTGCGACGACGAGGCGCTGGTGGTGAGCCGCGCGCAACATGGCTACGGCTTCCCCGCCGGCGTGGCGAGCGGCAACCTGTACGCGGTGCAGTTCCACCCCGAGAAGAGCCACGCGCACGGGCTTCGCCTGCTGCAGAACTTCGCCGCTCTGGGGACGCCATGAGCCGCACGCGCGTGATTCCCGTGCTGCTGGTGTCCGACGAGGGGCTGGTGAAGACTCGCCGCTTCGCCGACCGCCGCTACCTCGGCGATCCCATCAACGCGGTGAAGATCTTCAACGACAAGATGGCCGACGAGCTGGTGCTGCTTGACATCGACGCCACCGCGCGCGGGGGGGCGCCCGACTTCGACCGCGTCGACGAGATGGTGGGCGAAGCCTTCATGCCCGTCGCCTACGGAGGCGGGGTGCGCAGCGTCGAGCACTTCGCGCAGCTCTTCCGCCGCGGCGTGGAGAAGGTGGTCGTCAACACCGCGGCGTTCGACTCGCCGCAGCTGGTCGAGCAGGCCGCGCGCCGCTTCGGCTCGCAGGCCGTGGTCGTCTCGCTCGACGTGCGCCGCACGCTGTGGGGAAAGGCGCGTTGCTATACCGCCGGGGGAAGGCGGCGCACCCGGCTCGACCCCGTGCATGCCGCCCGCCACTTCGAGTCGCTCGGGGCGGGTGAGCTGATCGTCACGGCCATCGAGTGCGAGGGCACCTTCTCTGGTTACGACCTGGACCTGCTCGCGGCGGTCGCGGGGGCCGTGGGCATCCCCGTGATCGCCCACGGTGGCGCGGGCCGTATCGAGCATTTAGTGCAAGCCGTCGAGAAGGCAGGCTGCCAGGCGGTGGCGGCAGGCAGCATGTTCGTCTTTGCTGCCCAGGGGCAGGGCGTGCTGATCACCTATCCGTCCCCCGCCGAGCTGCAGCGCGGGTTGTGGGAACGCACCTCTGCGGCGGGGCGCGCCTGATGGACCGCGCCCTGCCGACGCCTCGCCCGTTCGTCCCCGAGCGCCTGCGGGTATGCACGCGCACCGTGATGGACAACACCGATCCCGACATCAGCTTCGACGCCGAGGGCGCGTGCAACTGGTGGCACGAATTCCACGCCTTGCGCGCCGCGCGCCCCGAGGGCGAGGCGCTGCATGCAATCCTCGCGGAGATCCTCGCCGCCATCCGCGACAGCGGGCGCGGCAGGCGCTTTGACTGCATCCTCGGGCTCTCCGGCGGCGTGGACAGTTCCTACATGGCCTACCTCGCCAAGACGTGGGGCCTGCGTCCGCTTATCGTCCACTTCGATAACGGCTGGAACGACGAGCTGGCGGTACGGAACATCGAGCTCATGGTGAAGAAGCTGGGCTTCGAGCTGCACACGTTCGTGATGAACTGGCCGGAGTTCCGCGACCTTCAGCGCGCCTACTTCGAGGCCTCGGTCCTTGACCTCGAGATTCCCACCGACCACATGATCTTCGGCGCGCTGCACCGCACCGCGCATGAGCAGGGGATCAAGTACGTGCTCTCGGGCAACAACTTCGCCACCGAATGGCTGCTGCCGCGGGCGTGGTACTACTCCAAGTTCGACCTTGAGAACATCAAGGGCATCCACCGGCGCTTCGGCAAGGTGCCGATGAAGCACCTGCCGCGGCTGGGCGTGTGGCAGCGCCTGTACTACCAGCGCGTGCGCCTGATCGAGGACGTGAAGGTCTTGGACCTGGTGGCGTACCGCAAGCTCGACGCCAAGCGCTTCCTGATGGAGGAGTTCGGGTGGAGCGACTACGGCGGCAAGCACTACGAGTCGGTGTTCACGCGCTTCTACCAGGGCTACATCCTCCCGGTGAAGTACGGCATCGACAAGCGCAAGGCGCACTTGTCCAACCTCGTCTGCAACGGCGAGGTGACGCGCGAGGCGGCACTTGCCGAGCTGGCGCTGCCGCCCTACGAGCCGGCGCGGCAGCAGGCGGACAAGCGCTACGTGGCCAAGAAGCTCGGCTGGTCGGAGGCGCAGTTCGAGGAGATCCTCGCGCTGCCGCCACGCCGCCACGAGGAATTCGGCACCGACGCATGGCAGCAGAAGGCCGCGGCGGTGATCATGAAACTGGCCCGTCCATTTGCGAAGACGGGTCGCACCATCCTGGGTTGGCAATAGGCAAGTGACACTCTGCGTCAGCAGCTACCAGCTGGGGGCTTCGTTCATCGACAAGCACATCTCGGGCATCCGGCCCGACGACACGGTGGCCATCGTGCGCTACAACGGCACGCCCTTCGGCACGCGCTTCGACCCCGGCTTCCCAGTGCTGAGCCTCGAGCAATGGGCCTCGACGCTGGGCAGCCGCATCGGCCGGCGCATCGGCATGCCGCAGGAAAGGCTGCGCGATTCCGCCATCCGCAAGTTCCTGCAGCGCCACGGGGCGACCGCGGTGCTGGGCGACTTCCTCGACCAGTTCCTCGACGTCGTGCCCGCGGTGCGCGCGCTCGGCCTGCCGTACGTCGTCCAGGGACACGGCATCGACGTGAGCGCGGCGCTGCGCAACCCGCAGACCGCCGCCGGTTACAAAGTCTACGAGTCCGCGGCGGCGATCCTCACGCGCTGCGAGTTCCATCGCCGCCGCCTCATCGGTCTGGGGCTTCCGGCGGACAAGATCCACGTGAATCCCGGCGGGGTGGAGGTCCCGGCGAGCAAGCCGGCCAAGGACGCGGCCTCGGCCAAGCGGTTGCTGGCGGTCGGGATGATGGTCCCGCAGAAAGCGCCCATCGTGCTGCTCGAGTCGTTCCGGCGGGCGGCGGCGCGCGACCCGGACCTCACGCTCGACTACGTGGGCTCGGGCCAGTTGCTGCCGGCCGCCGAGCAGTTCGTCGCCGCGTGCGACTTGAAGTCGCGGGTGAAGCTGCACGGCTTCGCGCCGGAAGCGGAAAAGCGACGCCTGCTGCGCGAGTGCGGCATCTTCGTGCAACACAGCATGACGGTCGCCCGCACCGGCCACGAGGAGGGGTTGCCCGCGGCGATCCAGGAGGCGATGGCGCACGGGCTGGCGGTAGTGAGCACGCGGCATTCGGGCATCCCCGAAGCGGTGGTCCACGGCGAGACGGGGCTGCTCGTGCGCGAGGGCGACGCCGAGGCGATGGCGCAGGCGATGGTCGCGGCCACGCATGAGGCCGAACGCATGGGCGCCGCCGGGTACGCGCGGGCCAAGTCGATGTACGCCTGGGAACACGAGCGCGACCGTCTGTCGCGCTGGCTGTTCGGTTGACCATGGCGCTGGCGGACTTGAGGCGCCGGGCGACGCGCGCGTGGCGCCGGATGAGCAACCCGATCGGGCCCGCGGCGCTGCGCGCGGCTCTCGACCGCGCCATCGGCGCGGCGCCGGGCACGCTCTTGGTGCACGCATCCTTCTCGGCGTGCGGCCGCTTCACCGGCGGATCGGACGACGTCCTCGCGGCGCTGGGCGAACGCTGCTCCACGCTCGCCTTCCCCACGCACACCTACAGCTACCCCGAGAACGGCGCGCCGGCGCCGCTCTTCGACCCGCGCGCGACGCCCTCGCGGACGGGGCTGCTCACCGAGATCTTCCGCATCTCGCCGGGCGTCACGCGCAGCATCCAGTCGACGCATTCGATCGCGGCGCGCGGCGCGGAAGCCGCGGCGCTGTGCGCCGGGCATTACCTCAACGACACGCCCTGCGGGCGCGGCACGCCGTACGAGAGGATGGTCCGCTCGCAGGCCGCGGTGCTGCTCTTCGGCGCGACCTTCCACTCGTATACCCTCTACCACACGGCCGAGGATGCTTCCGGGAGTCAGTTCGCGTACGAGCCGGCGACGGTCGATCTGCTGGAAGTGATCGACGAGTCCGGCAACCGCCGCCATTGCCGCTCGCGCCGCCAGTCGCGCGCGCCGCGCCGCTTCCGCGAGGCGGGGGGGCTCCTCGAGTCCGCCGGTATCGCGCGCCGCGTGCCGCTCGGCGCCGGCATCCTGCTATACGTGCCCGACTGCGCGCGGGCCCACGATTTCCTGGTCGAGAGGCTGCGGCGCGTGCCGGATTTCCTCTACGCGACCTGCACCGAACCGCTGAGATAGGAGCTTGCCTGGATGTTGAAGGTCGGAATCGTAGGAACCGGCGTGATCGCCGAGGAGCATGCGCGATCCATCGCCATGGTCCCGGAAAGCGCGCGCCTGGTGGTCGCCGCGGACGTCGACGCCGACCGCTTGGCGCGCTTCGCGCGGGAGCACTCCGTGCCGGCATCGCATGCCACGGCGGAGAAGCTCATTGCCGATCCGCAGGTGGACCTCGTGGCGATCGCCACGCCCCCGTCGTCGCACGAGGCGCTCGCCGTGGCCGCCCTGGAGGCCGGCAAGTTCGTGCTGTGCGAGAAGCCGCTCGCGCATTCGCTCGAAAGCGCGCGGCGCATCGTCGAGGCCGCCCGCCGCAAGCCCGGGCGCCTTGCGGTGAGCTACCAGATGCGCTACGACCCTTGGTACAGTCGGTTGGTCTGGCTCGCTACCAGCCGCACACTGGGGGACCTGCGTGGCGCGCGCCTGGAGCGGCATAGCCCGCTGCCCAAGCCGCGCGACGGCGCCTACGGCTGGTGGGGACAGTGGAACGTCTCCGGCGGCGGCGTGCTGATCACGCAGCTCATCCACGAGCTCGACGTGCTGATCCAGGCGCTCGGTAAGCCGCTCTCGGTGCGCGCGCGCATGGACACGCGCCACGCCGCCATCGAATCCGAGGACTACATCGAAGCCGCCTTCTCGTTCCCCGGCGGCGTGGTGGCCGAGTGCATCGCTTCGGCGAACTCTGGCGTCGCGCGCGGCGGGTTGTCGATCGACGGCGCCGAGGGCAGCGTGGGCTTGCCGTGGCGCCTCGTCCTTGATCGCGCCGACGTGGCGCCGGCCACGCTCGCGCGGCTGCGTTCGATGGCGCCGGAGGAATGGCTGCCGTCGCGCTCCTTCGCGGCGCGGCTGGGCCGGCTGCTGGCGCGCAAGCTCGGCATCGCGCCGCGCCCGCCGCTCACTGCCCACGCGCGGCTCTATCGCGACCTCGCGGAGAGCGCCGCGGCCGGGCGCCCGCTGCCCATCCCGGCCGAGGATGCGTGGGTTTCTCTCGAAGCCTGCATGGCGGCGTACGAATCCGCGATCACCGGGGCCGAGGTGACGCTGCCGCTCGGCGAGTGGAGCGCGGTGTTCCGTGGCGTGACGCCCGACGCTTACGCGGCACGCAAGGTGAGGCCCGCGCCCGCGCCACGCGCCGCCACCCGGCTGCGCGTGGGCCTCGTGGGGCTCGACACGTCGCACGCCTCGGCGTTCGCGAACCTGCTGCATGATCCGGCGTTTCCGCTGCACCTGCCCGGCGCGTGTGTGGCGGCCGCCTATCCCGGCGGCTCGGCCGACATGCCCATCAGCGCCTCGCGCGTGGACGGGTTCACCCAGGAGCTGCGCGGCAAGCACGGCATCCCGATCGTCGACTCGCCCGAGCGCGTAGCGCGCGAATCCGACGTGGTCTTCATCCTGTCCTCGGACGGGCGCACCCATCCGGCACTCCTGCGCGCCGTGGCGGGCGAGGGTTGCCGCGTCTTCGTCGACAAGCCCTTCGCCATCTCAGTGAAGGACGCCGAGGATATGCTGGCCATCGCGCGGCATACCGGAACGCGGCTCTTCGCAGCCTCGGCGTTCCGCTACGCCGATGCGCTGGTGGCCGCGCTGCGCGACATCCGCGACATGGGCGAGACGGTGAAGGGCTGCGTCGTGCGATTCTGGCTGCAGGTGCAGGAGACCCAGGGGCGGTACTTCTGGTACGGCATCCATGCCGCGGAGATGCTCTCCACGTGCATGGGCCGCGGCGTGGCCGAGGTCGAGGTGACCAGCCCTTCGGCGACGCAGGACCGCATCCAGGTGCGCTACGCCGACGGCCGCGAGGCCACGCTTGTCGGCACGACCAACGACGGCACGTTCGCGGTGGAGCTGCAGACCGACCGCCGCAAGGTCGCCGTGGACCTCGCATCGTCGAATCCGTCGCTCGCGGCGCGCATCCTCTGGGCCGCGCTCGACAACCTGGCGGGCGACGACTACCCGCGCCTGTGGCGCGCGACCCCGCAGGGCTCGGTGCGCGGGGAGCGCCCGGGCCGCCCGTTCGACCCGACGCTCGAGGACACCCTCGAAACCGTGCGCATTCTCGAAGCCGCGCAGGAAAGCCAGCGCTCCGGCAGAAAGGTGGTGATCTAGATGGGAGTGAAGATGCTGGCGCGGGGCCTCGCGGTGAACGCGGCGCGCAAGATGATGGATGTCGCCAACGTGGAGCCCGCGTACGTGAAGGCGCTGCTGCGCAAGCCCGGCCCGGTGAACGGCGGGCCGAAGACGCGTCGCATGCCGTGGCCGCGGCGCCGCCATTTCGACCACCAGGAGCGGCGTGCCGTGATGGACCTCATGACGCGGGAGATGCGCCGCGGCGGCGCCATCGTCTACGGCGGCGCGGAGGAGAAGGCGTACTGCCAGGAGTTCGCGGCGTACCTCGGGGGCGGCTTCGCCGACGCGGTCAACTCGGGAACCAACGCGGTGTACTTGGCCCTGCGCGCGCTCGACCTGGAGCCCGGCACGGAAGTCGTGGTGCCGCCGATCACCGATGCGGGCGGCACCATGCCGGTAGCCATGCTGAACTGCATCCCGGTGCCTGCGGACTCGATGCCCGGTTCGCTCAACAGCTCCGTCGAGCAGATCCGCGCGGTGCTCACGGAGCGCACCTCCGCCATCGTGGTCGCGCACATCGCCGGGCACCCGGTCGACATGGACCCGATCATGGCGCTGGCCGCGGAGCGCGGCATCCCCGTGGTCGAGGATTGCGCGCAGGCCCTCGGCGCCACCTACAAGGGACGCATGGCGGGCACGCTCGGCACGGTGTCGGCCTTCTCCACCATGTTCGGCAAGCAGCACTGCACCGGCGCGCAGGGCGGCGTGGTGTATACCCACGACACGCTCATATACGCGCGCATCCGCCAGGCCGCCGACCGCGGCAAGCCGCACGGCGCCATCGGCTCGCCCTCGAACCTGGTCGCCTCGCTCAACTTCAACCAGGACGAAATCAGCATGGCGATCGGCCGCGTGCAGCTCGCCAAGCTGCCGGCCAACGTCGCGCGCCGCCGGCGCTTCGCGGGCTCGGTGGCGCAGGGGATGGCCGGCATCCGCGGCGTGAGCCTCGTCCCCGAGCCTGCCGGCTGCCGCAGCTCGCCCTGGTTCCTGGTCCTGCTGCTCGGCGATTCGGTGCGCTGCGACTCGGCGCAATTCGCCGCGGCCCTCACGGCCGAAGGCGTGGACGGCGTGTGGCCGGGCTACTCGTTCCATCCCACGGACTGGCCGTGGCACCAGGACGCCGTGGTGTACGGCGCGAGCCGCCTGCCCTGGTCCCTCGCGGGCGCCGTGCCCCGCCGCTTCGAGCTGCCCAACGCCCACGCCGCCAACAAGCGCGTGGTGCGCGTGGAGGTGCACGAGAACCTGGGCGAGGTGGAAGCCGCCGACATGGTGCGCGCCGTGGGCAAGCTCGCCGCGTTCTTCCGCGAGCCTCGATAGATGGCGGCGGCTCAAACACAATCGGCGCCCATGGTGGACTGCGTCTACATGGCGGCCTGCTCGCGCGACGCGCGGCTCACGCGCATCTGCGTGGCAAGCGTGCGCTACTTCTATCCCGACGTGCCGATCAGGATCCTCGCGGGCGACATCCTGCAGCCGGGCCTAGCCGAGGAGCTCGCGCGCCACTGGAACGTGAGCGTGGTGCCGCTGCCCGAGGGCGACTACGGCTGGGGGCTGGTCAAGCTCGAGCCGCTCTTCGGCCCCCCGGGCGAGCGCTTCCTGGTGATGGACGTGGACACCGTGTTCACCGGCCGCGTGCTCGACCTCCGCGCCACGACCGACGCGCCGTTCCTCGTCGACAACGAGGTGCTTTCCGACGCCGACTTCAAGCGGCTCTATTACGACTGGGAGAAGATGCGCGAGGTCGATCCCGACGTGCAGGACGCGCGCACCGCGTTCAACGTGGGCCAGTGGTTCGGCACCGCCGGCCTGGTGAAGCGCGAGGAGTTCGATCGCTGGGTGGAGTGGAGCCTGCCGCGGCGGCTGCGCTACCCGGATGCGTTCATGGGCGGCGACCAGGGGGTCATGAACTACGTGATCCTCAAGAAGGAGCGCTTCGAGGGGCTGCGCATCCACCGCACCACGCTCATGCGCTGGCCGGGCAATTCCCTCGAGGGGTTCGACGCGGAGAGCGTGGCGGCGGGGCGCGCGCCGCCGCTGGTGATCCACTGGGCCGGAATGAAGGCGGTGTTCCTGCGCAACATGGTCGGCAGCGACCTCCTGGTCTTCTTCGAGAAGTTCTACTATTCGCGCATTCCCGGCGGGACGCTGCGGCGCCTCGCCGACAATGCGTACCACGTATGGCTGCAGTGGAAGCACTACGTGAGCGTGCGGGTGCGCCTAACCTGCCGCCGCTTCATGCCGGCGCGGCCGCCCACCACCGCGGGCTCGCCCTCGTGAGGCGCTGATGCACGGCGTCAAGAGGAAGGTGAAGACGCTGCTCGCGCGCTGGGGCTATCGCGTGCAGGGCACGCGCTTCGTGCCGCGGCAGCTGCTCGACCCGGCGCTCGCGCGCCCGCTCGAGCTGGCCGACGTGGTGAGCCGCCTCATGGTTGAGCAGGGCCCCGAGCTCGCCTTCGTGCAGGTCGGCGCCTTCGACGGCGTCACCAAGGATCCCCTGTACGTCTTCATCGGCAAGCACGGCTGGCGCGGGGTGATGCTCGAGCCGCAGCCGGGACCGGCTGCGCAACTGCGCCAGCTCTACCGCGACAACGAGCGCATCACCGTGATGGAGGCGGTGATCGATGCGCAACGCGGCGAGCGCACGCTCTTCATGGTCGAATCCGACACCGTCCCGGTGTGGGCGCGCGGCATGGCGTCGTTCTCCCGCGACCACATAGCCAAGCACGACTACCTCATTCCCGGCATCGAGGCGATAATCCGCGAGATCCGCGTGCCCGCCGTGACGTTCGACGATGTGCTCACGAAGCTGGGCGGCGAGCGCATCGACGTGCTGCAGATCGACGCGGAAGGCGCGGACGCCTACATCCTCTCGCTCCTGCCGCTCGCGCGCGTGCGCCCTGCCATCATCCACTGGGAGGTGAAAAACCTCACCATGGCGCAGCGCGAAGCGAGCCTCGAGCTGCTGGCGCGCGCCGGCTACCGCTTCGCGCCCTCAGGCGACGAGGACATGTTAGCGGTGCTGGGGTGAGCCGATGATCGCCGCGCCCCGCATCAGCATCGTGACGCCGACGAAGAACCGGGGCGAGCTGCTCATGCAGACCATGGACACGGTCGCCGCGCAGACGATGCAGGACTGGGAGCACGTCATTGTCGACGACGGCTCCACCGACGGCACGCACGAGGCGGTGGCGCGGCGCGCCGCGGCGGACGCGCGCATCCGTTTCATCGCGCGCCCTCCGGGCGAGCGGGGCGGCGCCAACGTGTGCCGCAACCTGGGCCTGCGCGAGGCGCGCGGCGACCTGGTGCTGTTCCTCGATTCGGACGACCTGCTGCGGCCCGAGTGCCTCGCGCGCCGCGTCGAGGCCATGGCGCGCAACCAGGACCTGGACTTCGCGGTGTTCCCTGCGGACGTCTTCCGCGAGAAAGCTGGCGACATGGGCAAGGCCTTCCATGACATGAGCCCGGGGGACGACCTGCTGCGCTTCCTCTGCCTCGAGTGCGTGTGGGAGATCACCGGCCCCGTGTGGCGCAAGCCCTTCCTCGAGAGGCTGGGCGGTTTCGACGAGGCCCTGCCGAGCATGCAGGACGTGGACCTGCACGTCCGCGCCATCGCCTCCGGCGCGCGCTACATCTTCTTCCGCGGCGCCGACCACGACATTCGCTGGCAACCCGATCCCTCCAAGATCAGCGTGCGCCACTTCCACGACCCCGCCGCGATCGCCGCCTCGCGCGTGATCCCCGAGGCGTTGGTGAGCGCCATCGAGGGCGCGGGCCTCATGCGCTGGACGCTTCGCCGCGCGGCGCTGGGTCGGCTCTTCCAGACCTCGGAGTCGTTCGCCCGCCTGGGGCATCTGGGCGAGGCGCTAGCCGAATGGCGTGCCGCGTGCCGGAAGTACGCCGCGCCGGCGCACATCCGCTGGAGTGGCGTGGCCATGCTGCTCATCGCACGGCGCGCGCGCGGCGAGACGACCCTCGCGCACCGCATCGTCAACAAGTGGCGCGGCCTCGCGCGCTTCCGCAGCGAGCCGGCGCTGATCGTCCCGCCGCGGCCGGAGGCGCGGCGGTGAGCGCGCTGCCCACCGCGGGACGCCTCTTCGAGCGCTTCCCGCGCTTCCTGCGCCGCCATCAGCTCATGCGGGCGTGGATGGCGTTCACCGGCGAGGACCCGGTGCAGCTCGTGCGCATCCGCGGCGACAGCTTCGGCCACGCCGACATGTCGGACGGGTTCCTGCGCCTCATCGTGATCGACGGCGACTTCGAGGTTGAATTCTTCGCGCTCGCCGACCGGCTGCTGGAGCGCGGCGGCACGTTCCTGGACGTGGGCGCCAATTACGGTTTGCTGAGCTTTGGCCTGGCCGGCCGGCACGGCGACCGGGTCGGCTTCCACCTCTTCGAGCCCAATCCGAAGCTCCTCGGCGCGATCGAGCGCACGGCGAAGCTGTATCCCTCGATGCGCCTCACGCTCAATCCCGTCGCGATCGGGGAGGAGGACGGCGCGGTGCGGTTCTTCTTCGATGCCTGCCAATCCGGCGCCTCGCACATCTCCGAAGGCGAGGGTGACACCGAAGTGCGCTGCCTGCGCATCGACACCTACCTGCACGAACGCGGCATCGAGCGCGTCGACATGCTGAAGCTAGACGTCGAGGGCTATGAGTTGCACGCGCTGCGCGGCGCCGCCGAAGCCCTGAAGGCCAAGGCGATCCGCGCAGTCTATTTCGAGTACTTCGAGAAGTGGCTGCTGCGCGTCGGCCCGCCGCGGGAGCTCATCGAGTTCCTCGACCAGTGCGGCTACGAGACCTGCTTCATCCGCGGCAACGACGTCGCCGCGCGCGGCGGCTACACGGCCACCATCGCGGCGGGCGTGGCGGGCGCGGGCGTGCGCGCGTTGCCGGTGCGGGGGCACGCGATGCCGCCGATGACCGACCTGCTGGCGGTGCCGAAGGAGAGCCTCGCCCATGGCCGCTGACGCCCGGGCCGGCGACGCAGACGCGGGCATCACGCTCGTCATCTGCACGCACAACCCGAAGGAAAGGAATTTTGTCCGCTGCCTGGAGGCTTTGCGCGGCCAGACCCTCGATCGCGCCGCCTGGGAGCTGCTGGTGGTGGACAACAGGAGCGATGCGGAGATCGCGCGCACGCTCGACCTGTCGTGGCACCCCCACGCGCGCATCGTGCGCGAGGAGAAGCTGGGCCTCACGCCGGCGCGCCTGCGCGGCATCCAGGAGGCGGCCGGCGCGCTGCTGGTCTTCGTCGACGACGACAACGTGCTCGACGCCGACTACCTGGAGGTGGCTGCGCGCGTGGCTTCGGAGCGCGCGTACCTGGGCGCTTGGAGCGGGCAGTGCCGCCCCGGCTTCGAGGCGCAGCCGCCGGACTGGACCCGGCGTTACTGGGGCAACCTCGTCATCCGCGAGTTTGAGGCCGACGCCTGGTCCAACCAGCCGCGCCTCCCCGCCACCATGCCCTGCGGGGCGGGACTGTGCGTGCGACGCGAAGTGGCGCGCGCCTACCTGCAGCTCAACCTCGAAGGCAAGCGCCGTATCCAGCTCGACCGCACCGGCGGTTCGCTCCTGTCGGGCGGCGACAACGATCTCGCCGGATGCGCCTGCCGGCTGGGCCTGGGGGTGGGCCTCATCTCGGGGCTGCGGCTCACGCACCTCATCCCCCCCGACCGACTCACGGCCGACTATCTCGAGCGGCTGGCCGAAGGCATCCACCTCTCGTCGGCAGTGCTCGACGACGAATACGGGCTGCCTGTGCGGCCGCGCTCGTTGCTACGGCGCATCGCCGACGCGGCGCGGGCGCTGCGAATGCGCGAGCCGCACCGCAGCATTTTCCGCGCGGCGCTCCGCGGGCACGACCGCGGCGCCGCGCTGGTGGCCTCGAAAGGAAGGGCATGATCGACCTCAAGCCCACGCTGTTCCTCGCCGCCAAGCGCCTCGCCTATGGGCGCCGCGGCGAGCCGTATCGCATCGCCGGTCGGACGCTGCGCTACGCGCCCGCCACGCGGCCCATCCGCACGCGCTACGCCGCTTCCAGCAACGACGCGGACGGCGCGCTCACGAGCGACCCGAAGTACGGCACGGTGCTGCTCCAACGGCAAACGTAAAATGCCGCGCGTGCTCCACATCGTCGAAAGCCTCGACCGCGGCGCCGTGGAGAATTGGCTGCTGCGCATGCTGCGGCACGCGGTGGCGCGCGGCCAGGCGCCCGACTGGACGTTCTATTGCGCGCTCTGCCGTCCGGGCGAGAAGGAGGCCGAGGCGCGTGCCCTGGGGGCGCGCGTCGTGCACTCGCCGGTGCCGCTGCGCCAGAAGCTCGGGTTCGCGCGCGCGCTGCGCGCAGAGCTGGCGCGAGGGGCGCACGACGTGCTGCATTGCCATCACGACCTCGTGAGCGCGCTGTACCTGGTCGCGGCGGCCCGGATGCCGCTCGCGCTCCGCATCGTGCACGCCCACAACGCCGACCAGGTGGTGCCGAGCGGCAGCGCGGCCCGGCGGGCGCTGCTGCGCGAACCCATGCGGCACACCTGCCTGCGGCTCGCCGACCGCGTGGTAGGCATTTCGCACCACACGCTCGACACGCTGCTGGGCGGCCGCGCGCGCCGCCCTGGACGCGACCAGGTGCATTACTACGGCGTTGATCCGACGCGCATCGCGCGCGCCCGCGGCGACCGGGCAGGGCTGCGCGCCGAGTTCGGCTTCCCCCCGGACGCGCGCGTGCTGCTCTTCCTCGCGCGCATGGTCCCGGAAAAGAACCCGATGTTCGCGCTCGAGGTGTTCGCGCGGCTGGCGGCGCTCGAGCCACGCGCCGTGGTGCTCTTCGTGGGCGCGGGCTCCGAGAGCGGTGCCGTCGCCGACCGCGCACGCGACATGGGACTGGACAGCCGCGTGCGCCTCGCCGGGTGGCGCGACGACGGCGGCGAGATCATGGCGGCGAGCGACTGGTTCATCCTGGCGCGCCCCGAAGCGCCCATGGAGGGCTTCGGCGTCGCCGTGGTGGAGGCGCAGCTCGCGGGGCTGCACCTGCTGCTGTCGCGCGGCATCCCGGACGACCCGCTGCTGCCGGGCGCGAGCTTTCGCCGGCTGGCGCTCGCCGCAGGGCCCGAGGCGTGGGCGCAAGCCGCGCTGGAGCTCGCGCGGTCCGGCGCACCCTCGCGCGACGCGGCGATCGCTGCGCTTGCCGCCTCGCCGATGGACATGGATTTCGCCCTGCAGGATCTTTGGCGGCTGCACGAGGCGCGCGCGTGAGCGGCGTGCGCGCGCTGCAGGTGATCGACACGCTCGGCATGGGCGGCGCAGAGACGTGGTTGATGGAAGTGCTGAGGCGCTGGGCGCGCAGCGGCGAAGCCTTCATGGATTTCCTCGTGACGAGCGGCGCAGAGGGCGTCTTCGACGCCGAGGCGCGCGCGCTGGGCGCGCGCCTGCACTACCTGCGCTACGGGCGGCGCAGCGCCCTGTCGTTCGGGCAAGCCTTTCGGGCGATCCTTGCGAAGGGCCGCTATGACGCCATCCACGACCACCAGGACTTCTCCAGCGGCTGGCATTTCCTGATGGGCGCCGGCGCGCTGCCTCCGGTCCGCGTGACACACGTGCACAACCCGGCATACCAGATCCGCAACAACTACGGCGTCACCGCATCGCGGCGAATCGTGGCCTCGATCGGACGCGGGCTGGTGCGCCGCTATGCGACGTGCGTCACGGGTACCTCGCGGCAGGTGCTGTCGGAGTACGGTTTCGATGCGCCGGCGTTCGCGCGCATTCCCAAGGCGGCGCTGCATTGCGGGTTCGACACGGCGCGTTTCGACGGCGACCGCGAGGTGGCCCGTGCGGCGGTGCGCGAGGAGCACGGTTGGCCCGCGGCTTCGCCGCTGGTGCTCTTCGCGGGGCGCATTGACCAGTCCGCGGAGCTCGACCATCCGCAGAACCACAAGAACTCCGCCTTCGCGGTATGCGCAGCGCTAGCGTGTCTGCGGATATGTCCCGGCGCCCGCTTCCTGTTCGCCGGCGCGCCCAGCCCCGCCGTGGCGATCCTCGAGCAGCGCGTCGCCGCCCAGGCCCGTGCGGACCACTTCGCCTTCGTCGGCGTGCGGCGCGACATCGAGCGGCTGATGCTCGCCTCGGACGTGCTGCTGTTCCCGTCGCGCGGCGAGGGGCTCGGCATGGTGGCGGTGGAAGCGCAGGCGGCGTCGCTGCCCGTGCTCGCCTCCACGGCCGTGCCGCGGGAGTGCGTGGTAGTGCCGGAGCTGGTGCGCTTCCTCGACCTTGCCCAAGGCGAGGATGCGTGGGGAGGCGCCATCGCGGCGCTGCTTGCGAATCCGCCCCGCGTCGATGGCGCGAACGAGCGTGTCGCGGCTTCCGCGTTCGGCATCGCGCAATCCGCCGCCGCCCTGCGCCGCCTCTACGAAACGGGGCGCGCGTGATCAACTACGTCTCCAACCTGCCGCGTGAGCTGCGTTCGGGCGGCTTCTCCGCGATGAATGCCGCGGCGGCCGCGGCGCTGGCCTCGCAATACGAGCTTCACTATGTGGGGCCGATCGACCCGCCATTCATCGCGGCCGAGAAGCTGGCGTCCAAGGCGCTGCGCCTCCTCGGCCGGCCGGGGCGCTTCGCGTTCTTCTCCCCGCGCCGCCTGGAGGGCATCGCCGCCGAGGTGGCGCGCAAGTCGCGCCCGGATGCCGCCCTAAACTTCTTCCACGGCTTCACGCCGTGGATCCATACGCAGTCGCAGCGACCCTACGTGGCCTGGAGCGACTGCACCTTCCGCGACTACATCGACATCTACCATGCGCGCGCCGCCTTCGACGCCGCCGACCTGGAGCGAATCGAGCGCGCCGAAGGCCGCTGGCTGCGCGGCGCCGCGCGCGTGCTGCTCAAGTGCCAATGGGCGGCGGAGCGCGCCGTGCGCGATTACGGGCTCGCGCCGGAGCGCGTGTCCTCCGTAGGCAGCTTCGGCGAGATCGATCCGCCGGAGCGTGATGCCTACGCCGGTGGCCAGGGGTTCGCGTTCGTCTCCACGGACTTCGCGGCCAAGGGCGGTCGCACGGTGCTAGAGGCCTTCGCCTCGGTGAGAAGGGAGTTCCCCGGCGTCACGCTCACCGTGGTCGGCGACGCGCCCGCCTCGGCTCCGAGCGTCGACGGCGTCATCTTCACCGGCTTCCTGCGCAAGGAGAACGCCGTCGAGGCGGCGCAAATGCGGCAGATCCTCGCCTCGGCGCGCGCGCTGGTGCATCCTACCCTGAGCGACGTGGCGCCGCTTATCGTGGTGGAGGCGGCCTATTTCGGCTGCCCGTCTGTCAGCTCGCGCCGCTTCGCCATCCCCGAGCTCGTCGAGCACGACTCGACCGGCCTGCTGCTGGAAGAGCCGCGCGACGTGACCGCCCTCGCCGCGGCGATGCGCCGCCTGCTCGTCGACGAGGACGCTTATCGCGCCATGCGCGTGGCGGCGTGGACGCAGTCGCGGCGGCTGCATTCGCGTGCGCGCTTCGACGAGCGGCTGCAGGCGGCGGTGGCCTCGGTGCTGCCCGAGGGGATGGAGGCGCGATGAGGATCCTCTCCCTCGGCGAGATTTCCCCCGGACGCACGACGCTCATGCGCCAGCGCGCCATGGCGCGCCTGGGGCACGAGGTGCGCGGCGTCAACACCGTGAAACCCTGGGCGCGCGCCTCGTGGCTCGCGCGGCACGTGCAGAAGCGCCTCGAGCGCGGCTCGGTCGTGGATGCGATCAACGCCTCTGTGCTGGCGGCAGCGAACGAGTTCCGCCCCGACCTCGTGTGGGCCGACAAGCAGGAGTTCCTGCGGGCCGAGACGCTGCGCGAGCTGCGCGCGGGCGGGGCGCGGCTGGTCCACTTCACGCCAGATCCGTATTTCACCTTGTCGTGGAAGCGCACGCGCCTGATGGACGAGGCGCTGGCCGAATTCGACGTGCTGGTCTATTGCAAGAGCTACGAGCGGCCGCAGTACGAACGCAGCGGCAAGGCGAGCTACTACATGGCGCTCGGATACTGCGACGAGGTGCACCGGCCGCTTCCGTCGGCGGACCCGCGCTGGCGCTCGACCATCGGCTTCCTCGGCGGGTGGGAGCCGCGCCGCGAGCGCATGCTGCACGCGATCGCCGCCTCAGGGGCCGCCACCAAGATCTGGGGCATGTACTGGGACTTCCTCGCCGACGGCCGCTGGACGCTGCGGCGGCAGGTGATCCTGGGCCAGCTCGCGGGCGACGACGACTTCCGCTTCCACGCCGACCCGCTGCTCGCCGCCGCCTACCAGGGCCCCGAGGTGTACGACGACGATTACGCCGCGGCGCTGACCGGCGCGCGCATCGGCCTCGGGCTGCTGCGCACCTGCTGCCCAGACCAGCACACCACGCGCAGCTTCGAGATCCCAGCCTGCGGCAGCATGCTGCTCGCCGACCGCACCGACGAGCATCGCGAGCTCTTCGAGGAGGGGCGCGAGGCCGAGTACTTCGCCTCCGACGCGGAGCTGCTCGACAAGGTCGCGTTCTATCGCCGCAACGACGCGGCGCGCGCCCGCGTGGCCCTCGCAGGCTTGCGCCGCTGCGAGACCGGGCGCTACGCGTACATCCATCGCATGCGCGACGCGCTCGAATGGATCGCGCGCACGTGAGCGCCCCCGCAGCCGTTCCCTGGCTGGAGCGCCTGCTCCTGGCGTATGCGCGCGGGTTTCCGGCGCCGCGGCAAGCTGCGGGTGGTGAACGCGTTGTGGCGCGCTACCAGCGGCGGCACCACGCAGCGCACGGCGCGCCTCGAGCACGGCGGATGGGTGATGCCGTGTGACATCAGCCAGCTGCTGCAGCGCCAGTTCTATTTCTTCGGCGCCTACTTCACCGAAGCCGCGGTGCTGGAGGCCTGGCACCGCGAGGCGCGCGAGGCGGGCGTGGTCTTCGACGTGGACGCCAACGCGGGCATCTTCAGCCTCGCGGCGACCGCGGCGAACACGCGCGTGCAGGTGCATACGTTCGAGCCGAAGCCGGAAATCGCGGCGCGCCTGTCTCGCGGATCAACGGCCTCGAGGTGCTGCATGTGCACCAGGCCGCGGTCGCCGCGAAAGAGGGCGCGCGAAGCTCAACTGGTTCCAGGGCGACACCGGCGACAACGACGGCATGAACTACATCACGAGCCTCGTCGCCGCGGGAGACGAGTCGATGCCGACCCTCACGCTCGACGGGTTCTGCTCGGTTCACGGCATCAAGCGCGTCGACCTGCTCAAGATCGACATCCAGGGCAACGAGCCGCGCGCCCTGGAGGGTGCCGCCGGCCTGCTGCGGCGCGGCGCGATCGGCACCGCGTTCGTCGAGCTGAATTGGGGAAAGAACGCTTCTGATCCTTCGCCCGCGCTCGAATGCCTCGCCCTCCTGGACGGCGCCGGCTTCGGCGTGGCGCTTCCCGGCGAGGCCGGGTGCGCGCGCCCGGGGCGTGGCTTTATCCGCGCGACGAGATCTTGGCCAAGAGCCTCCGCAAATCCGGGATAATTTGACAATGCTTGTCGTTTCCATCTTCATCTGCATCGCAACCTTCGCTCAGCTGGTGCGTTTGCTACGGAGGCAGCAGAGCTCCCTGGGGCTTCCGGCGGCGTATTTGTTCAGCCTTCTCCTGATCCACCTGCCAGGCGGCGCGGCGCACTTTCTGGCCCCAGATTTACTTTTCGGAACCGATGCTACTACTGTCGGAATGAGCCTCACTGCACTCGGTGCAGCGTCCTTCGTTACGGGCGTCTGGTTCAGCAGCCGACGTATCGCCGGCAAGATCGATTTTCAGGGTCCTTCGCTGCATTTAACTTGGCTTTGTCTCGGCGGGGGACTTTTATTGACGTTCGTGTTCCAGCTTTTCGAGCGCCTACCTTCGATAGGTGCTGCAGTCGACAAGGCAGGGGGAGTATGGATGCTTGCCGTAATGCTAGGTATGAGAGCCGCTGTCGCTGCCGGCAATATTTCCTCTATTGCGCGTTGGCTTGCATTGCTGGCCGTATATCCGACGTTCATGCTGCTTTTCGGTGGCTTTCTCAGCTACGGATCTACTGCTGCCATCACGGTCTTGTCCATCCTCGTTGTTTCGGTCAGGAGTAAGTGGAAACTGGCACTTGGGTTGCTTGCTGCGATCATCTTGGGCATCAACTTCTTTCTCAGTTACTTCCAATTGCGTGACGAGATTCGCGAGGCCACTTGGGGTGGGGCGAAGCTCGAGGAACGCGTATCGACCTCGCTCAAGGTGTTCGAGAATTTGGAGTGGTTCGATCCAAGGAACGAGCACCACGTCATGTCGCTTGACCAACGGCTCAACCAGAACTTCTTCGCGGGGCTCGCCGCGCAGAGAATTGAAATGGACCAGGCCGATTTCCTTTGGGGTCGGTCGCTATGGGACGGATTGATCGCGCTGATTCCACGGGTTTTTTGGGAGGACAAGCCGATTTCCGGCGGAAGCGGACAGGTGGTTCAGGAAATGACCGGCCTGGTGCTTTCCGATAGCACCTCTTGGGGAATTGGCAACGTGATGGAATTTCACATCAATTTCGGGATTCCCGGTGTCATCGTTGGATTCCTTCTGCTGGGATTTGCCTTGGGCTACCTGGACCGTCGCGCCGCCGAAACCATTCAAGAAGGGGACCTTAGCCGCGTTTTCGTTTTCTTTCTGCCGGCCATCGCGCTTAGCAACCCCGGGGGTTCCGTGGTCGAGATGTTCGGTGGCACTGCGGCCGCTTATGTCGCGGCGCTGTTCTGGAAGTGGATCTGGTTGCACTGGGGAGGTGACCAAGTCAGCGACCCTCGCCGCGGCCGCCTACAGACGCCGGTCTGAGCCGGCATGAAGATTTTCTTGGCGGCTACGAGCCTAGCCTCCGCGTATGGCGGTCCGGCCCGCTCGGTTGCGCGGCTTGCCGAGTCGCTCGCGGATGAGGACGACGTCGGGCTATGGAGCGCCGATGGTAGCCGGCCAAGCCCGGCCTCGGGACGGCTTCGATGGCTTCCTGGAGCTCTTGACTCCGCCTTCGGAGCATTCGGCACTCCGGATGTCATTCACGACAACGGCATTTGGCTACCGCACAACCATTGCTTGGCGGTGCGAGCGCGGTCCCTTTCGATCGCTCGAGTAGTCAGCACGCGGGGGATGCTGGAGCCGTGGGCGCGCTCACATAAGGCGATACGAAAAGCCCTGGCGTGGGCCGGTTATCAGCGCCGCGACCTAGCGCGCGCCGGTTGTCTCCACGCGACAGCGTCGAGCGAAGCTGCGAATTTGTTGAAACTGGGCTTGAACGTCGACATCCGCACCATTCCTAATGGCGTAGACGTTCCACCCCCGATGGGCGCTACGGCCAGTCAACGCGTTCGGCGACAGCGTATCGCGCTCTTCCTCGGGCGGATTTGCCCGATCAAAGGCCTGGAAATGTTGGTTCGGGCATGGTCGATTGCACGGCCCGCCGGGTGGATCTTGCGCATCGCGGGTCCCGACGAGGCCGGCCATCGCGCTGTCGTCGAGCACGAGGTGGCGGCCGCGGGCCTTGCGCAGGCCGTGGAATTTATCGGTACGGTGGACGACTCTTTCAAGACACGAGTCTTCCATTCCGCAGACATTCTGGTGCTACCAAGTTATTCGGAAAGCTTCGGCATGTCAGCTGCGGAGGCCCTGGCGCACGGCGTGCCGGTCCTGGCTACCCGTGGAACCCCTTGGTCTTCGCTGATTGAGCATTCATGCGGCTGGTGGGTGGACACCACCGAACAGGGGTTGTCAGAAGGTCTTCGTGAGGTAGCTGCGACATCGGCCGAAGAGTTGCTCGCCATGGGGTCCCGCGGCCGCGACTACGTTGCTTCCGAGCTAGGCTGGTCCTCCGTTGCCCGGCGTTTCAGGCAGCTCTATGCGGAATTGATGACATGACCTGGTTAATTGGCCTTAATGCCTTTCACGGCGATTCCGCGGCCTGCATCGTCCGCGATGGTGAGCTCATCGCTGCGGCGGAGGAGGAGCGCTTCCGACGCGTCAAGCATTGGGCGGGCTTTCCCAGCGCCGCAATCCGCTATTGCCTGGCAGAGGCCGGCATCACTGCCGCACAGATCGACATCGTGGCGATCAACCAGGACGCCAGCGCCAACATTGGCCGGAAACTTGCCTATGCGGTGGTGCGGCGGCCCGAGTTGTCAATTGTGTTGGACCGTATCCGTAACAAGCGTGAACGTGCAGGAATCCTGGAGCTGCTAAAGGCGGAGTTTCCGGAGGAGCACGTGAAGGCCGAGCTCTGCCTTGTGGAACATCACCTGGCTCATCTTGCATCGACCTACCTCGCGTCCCCTTTCGCCGACGCAGTGGTCGTTTCTGTCGATGGATTCGGTGACTTCGCGAGTGCCGCCTGGGGCGTGGGCCGGGATGGGGTCCTGGAGCTCGAGGACAAGGTTTACTTTCCCCACTCGCTGGGGATTTTTTACCAGGCGATGACGCAATACCTGGGCTTTCCAAAGTACGGCGACGAGTACAAGGTCATGGGGCTTGCCCCCTACGGTGAGCCAAGCTTCACTGCCGAAATGGAATCGGTTGTGCGTCTCCAGGACGACGGGACCTTTCGCCTTGGCCTGGACTGCTTCCGTCACCACAAAGAAAAGGTCGAATACGAGTGGGAGAACGGCGAGCCGTCTGTGGGCAAGCTCTATTCCGCGAGTCTGGAGGACTTGCTTGGGCCTGCCCGCGATCCCAGCGACGAGCTCAGCCAACGCCACAAGGACATTGCACGCTCGGTTCAAGCTACTTATGAGCGCGCTTTCTTCCATCTGCTCAATCGTCTGCACGACCGTTATGGCCTCGACGCGGTAGCGCTGGCGGGTGGCTGCGCCATGAACTCGGTAGCCAATGGGAAGGTTCTTCGGGAAACGCCATTCAGGCAGATCTATGTGCAAGCCGCCGCGGGGGACGCGGGCGGCGCGATCGGTGCCGCGTTGAAGGCGTGGGCTGATTCAACCGCAGACGACGAGGTGGCACGGCGGAAATTGCGCCGATTCGACATGCAGCACGCGTACTGGGGCCCGTCGTACAGCGATGAGGAGATCGAAACTCTCCTCCGGACCCGTCGGCACGACCTCGGGGACGCCGGCTGCACAATACGCGTCCTGGAGGAAGCGGAATTGGTGCGCCGGTCCGCGCAGGCGATCGCCGATGGCAAGGTGGTGGGCTGGTTCCAGGGGCGGATGGAGTGGGGTCCACGTGCGCTCGGCAATCGCTCCATCCTGGCGGATGCCCGGCGTGCGGACATGAAGGATGTGCTGAACTCGAAGATCAAGCGGCGCGAGTCTTTCCGGCCGTTCGCGCCTTCAATGCTGCGGGAGCGCATGTCGGAGTGGTTCGCCTGCGATGACGATGTTCCCTTCATGATGCAGGTCTATCCGATACGGCCCGAGATGCGCGCTCGCATCCCGGCCGTCACGCACGTCGACGGATCGGGCCGTGTGCAGACCGTGACGCGCGCATCCAATCCACGGTACTACGCGCTCATCGAGGCCTTCGATGCGATTACCGGAGTGCCGATGGTGCTCAATACCTCGTTCAACGAGAACGAGCCCGTGGTTTGCCACCCCAGAGAGGCGCTGGATTGCTTCCTGCGCACTCGCATGGATGTGCTGGTGATGGGCGACACGTTCATCGAACGTGCGGGATGAGGATCTACTTCCTCAACCGCTTTTACGCTCCGGATATTTCCGCCACGAGCCAGATCCTGTCGGACCTGGCTCGCGACCTCGCCACAGACCACGAGGTCCATGTGGTGACGAGCAGGCAGCGTTACGACGACGCGGCTGCGGCACTGCGGCGGGAAGAGATTCTCGAAGGTGTACACGTGCACCGAGTGTGGACGAGTGTTTTTGGCCGCGGCTGTTTGCCTGGCCGCGCTATCGATTACGCCACGTTCTACGCTGCAGCAACGGCTGCGCTTTCGGCTCGCCTGCGCGAGGGCGACGTAGTCGTGTCCATGACTGACCCGCCGATGGTCTCAGTGCCGGCTGCCTGGGTTGCGCAACTGCGCGGGGCACGCTTGGTCAACTGGCTGCAGGACGTCTTTCCCGAGGTGGCGGCCGCGCTTGGCCTGGGAATGGCAAAGGGCTTTCTTGGGATGCTTGCAAAGCGCCTGCGCGACCGCTCACTCCGCCGAGCTGCGTGCAACGTCGCGATCGGGCGAGCGATGGGCGAGCACGCCGAGGCAGCCGCTCCCGGACGCACGCGGGTGATCCACAATTGGGCGACCGGCGACGAAGTGAGGCCAATGGACGCGCGCTCGAATGGGCTGCGCGAGGCTTGGGGCCTGCGGGGTAAGTTCGTGGTGGGATACTCAGGCAACATGGGGCGTGCCCACGAACTCGACTCCATTGTCGAAGCCGCTGTGGAACTTCGAGCCCGGCGTGATATCGCTTTTCTCCTAATCGGCGACGGGCGGCAAAAGGCGAGGCTGCAGGAACGCGTGCGCAGGGACGCGCTGGGCAACGTGCTCTTCCAGCCCTATCAGCCTCGCGAATTGCTAGGCCAGAGCCTCACAGTGCCGGATGTGCATGTAGTGTCGCTGCTTCCCGAGCTCGAAGGGCTCATCGTGCCGAGCAAACTCTATAGCTGTCTCGCCGCGGGCCGCCCGGTTCTTTTTGTTGGCGCTTCTGACGGCGAGGTTGCCCGCATCATTGACGAGGGCGCATGTGGCGTTCGCGTGGCTCCTTCCCAGCCCAAGTTGTTAGCCGCGGCAATCACACGGCTCGCGGATGCGCCGGCGGAGTCACGGGCGATGGGGCTGCGCGGGAGAAACCTCTTCGAGCGAAGATTCGATCGGAATGTCGCGATCCGGCAGTGGAAAGCAGTGCTCGGGGAACTTTAGGCGGATTGCCAAGCCGCGACCATTTCATGGACGCGACGCTCAAAACTGCGGAAGGAGAAATGTGAGAGGGCCTCATTCACGCGGCGGGGTTTGGCCAGCGCCTCCAGGATCGCGCGCTCAAGCGCCTCGGAATCGGCCGGATCGACCAACGCGCCGAGCTTCCCGTCCATCAGCGCTTCGCGACTTCCATCAACGGAACCGCCCACGACCGGCACACCACAAGCTAATGCTTCGAGGAAGACAATGCCGAAGCCTTCGCCGCGGCTGGGCATTACAAAGGCATCGGCAAGATTGAGATGATCCCGCTTTTCCGCCTCGGGGACGTAGCCGGTGAAAATTACCTGTGCCGTCAGTTTTAAGGCAGCCGCCTTTGCTTCGAGACGTGAGCGATCGTTGCCATCGCCAACAATCACATAACGGAGATCTGGGTTCGCGCGCAGCAATCGCGGCAGTACCTCCAGCACTTCGTCAAGCCCTTTATAGCGTTCATTGGCCGCGAGACGCGCCATAGTCAGGAGCACTCGGCAACCGCGCAACCCATAGCGTTCAAGGAGGTCCTCGGATTTGGGACCCGGCCTGAAAGCCTCGAGATCGACCGAATTGGGCAGTACTCGCGCTTTATCACGCTTTACACGACTCCATGACGCGAACCGGTTGGCCGTGAACGAGCTCACCGAGATGACCCCGTCGATGCGTCTTATGAGGAAATTGGAAAGGGGGTTGCGTGCTGGGCGCCATGCGTCGATTCCATGAATCACGAGTACCAGTCGCGAGCCGGTGACAGCGCTTGCGAGCCATGCGAGCGGAAACAGGTTGATATGGCCGCAAATCACCGTGCCGAAGGTGCCGGCCCGGAAGGCCGTGGCAAGCACGGCCATAGCGTAGCGAGCCTTGTTACCAACGGCGGTAGAGATGTAGCGAAGCTTCGGCGGAAGCGTCCCAAAGGTGCCCGAGGCTACGCGCGGTAGCGCCACTACCTCTTCGCACCCGGCGGCACTGCACAAGGCGTTCAGCAAGTCGCGATTGAACTTCGCGATTCCTCCAAATCCGCCGAACGCGTCGGTTAGCAGGACCATTGCTCGCAGTCGGCGGATCGGGGGACAAACGCGCACTGCCCAGGCCCGCAGGCCCCGCGGACTGCCGTGGGCCCCTTTCAACCACTCGCGCACCGGTATCGAAAAGCCTGTCTTTTCGCGTGAAGTGATTTCGGACGGTAGCGGCTTCGCCGGGGCCGAGGCGATAGCGGCCTTACGCGCGGGCGCGTTTGACATGAAGGGCGCGACCGCTCTCAGCAAAGCTACGTCCACGAACGGCACGCGGATTTCGAGTGAGTGGGCCATGCCCGCCCAATCTGCATCGCGAAGCAGTTGATTACGCATGTACCATGCCAGCTCCAGCGCAGCTACCTTCTGATAGGGAGATTCCAGTCCATGCGTCGTCGCGCGCAGCTGTGGCAGGGTAGCCAGTTCCTCGAGTCCTTCGGCGGCCATTCGCGCATCCATCACGGCCCCCACCTCGTGAGGCATGAACAGTGCGCGGCGAAGGAGGTAGGCACCCTCGAGAGTGCCGCCGAACTCGAGCAGGCTCGCGTACTTGGGAGACGTGACGCGTGAGATCATGGGCGCGAAGAGCTGTCGCGCCACGCGGCCCACGGATGGCATCTTCGCGAACGGTCGCAGCAATGAAGCGGTCCGGGGCAGCTGCCTGAAGCTGGGGTATCCTCCAAAGAGCTCGTCCCCACCAAGACCGGAAAGCGCTACCTTCAAGCCTGCGGCAGCCGCCGCGCGACTTACAAAGTATGTGTTGACGCCGTCGATGGAAGGCTGATCCATGGCCCCCAGCAAGCGGTCAAGCTCTTCCTCGAAATCGGCGCGCGAAATCCAGTGCGTTTCGTGGCGCGTACCGTAGCATTTTGCGACACGCGCGGCCAACAGTGACTCGTCGTTCGCGCTGCCGCGGTATTCCTCGAATGCCAGGGTGATTGTGCGCAGCTTGCCGGCCATGTGAGTTTCGCTTGCAAGCGCCGTGAGGGCCGTCGAATCGATGCCCGATGAGAGGAAGACGCCCACAGGCACGTCCGCCACAAGGTGGTGGGCGACGGAATCGCGCAGCGCGTTGCGCACCACGACGTCCCTTTCCCTTATGTCACGCTGCGTCTTCCCTGCGGCGGCCAGTTCGTCGCTTATCGAGAAATACGACTTCACGCGTATTCCGCGCTGGTCGATGCGTGCTACGCAACCCGCCGGCAACGCGCGAATTTCGCGATGGAGCGTGTACGGCTCCGGCACATGGCCCCACAGGAAAAAGCCTGCATGGCCCGCGGGCGAGGGCGTGAGACCGATGCGAGCAGTCTGTGCGAGCGCCTTTACTTGCGAAGCGAAACGGATTTGAAATCCATTGTCCGAGTAGTAGAGCGGCTTGATGCCAATCGGGTCGCGAGCGAGCAGTGCGGTTTGGTCTCGCTCGTCGCAGATCGCGAAGGCATACATGCCCCGAAGCGAGTGAACCATCTCTTCGCCGCGGTCCAGATACAACTTCAACAGCACTTCGGTGTCGCTTGAAGAGTGGAAGGTATAGCCCTTGGCGACAAGCTCCTGCCTCAAAGACCGATAGTTGTAGATCTCGCCGTTGAATGTGATGGTTAGGCGACCTTCGGCGCAGTGCATTGGCTGCGCGCCCGACGCGCTGAGATCAATGATCGCAAGCCGCCTATGGGCAAGCCCGGCTTTTCCAGAGGTTGAAATCCAGGAGCCGTAGCCATCCGGGCCGCGGACGGCCATCGCATCGCGAATGGCATCCAGTTCGATATCCGACACGTGCGGCGAAGTCGGGGCATAGCCCACAATTCCGGCTATTCCGCACATCTCGTTGCATTGATCATCCTCACAATGCCTATGGTAATCGGATGCACCTGAAAACAAACGAAATTGACGCGAGCCGCGCGATTGGGCATGTTTGACGAACCGGGGCTTCAAACGTACTATGCGGCTGGCAAGGGCGGATTAGGAACGTAATCCGTACAAAGACTTAGAAAGCAAAGTTGCACTAACGCATGAATTGGAGGCGTTAAACGGCGCCTTTCGGCTGTGGTTTGCCCTGGGAGGTAGAGGCAATGGAAAACAAGACAAAGATGGCGGCATCATTGCTCGTGGCTTTTGCGGCTGGCGCGGCCCACGCTCAGGTCCGGCCCGCCTATTCATATCCTGGTGAATCTGGGCGCGGCGCGGTGAATATCGCCGGCACCCCGCTGTACATCACGCCTTACGTGGGCTTGGGGATCGGCCGGGACGACAACGTGCTGTTGCAGCCTAACAACGAGCGCTCCTCGACGTATTGGGTGCTCAGCCCCGGGTTCATGATCGATGCGCGCACTTCTAATGTCGTTTTCCTGGCCAAGTACCAAGCCTCGATCGGGCGGTACGCACAAAGCGATGACGACAACTATGTCGATCATGCCGCTCGGACGCAGTTTGACTTTGCCTTCGATCGACGCAACTTCCTGCGCGTGGGTCTCGATTGGGTGCGCGGGCACGATCCGCGGGGATCTACCGACAGAGCCATTTCCAACCGGCCCGATATCTACCGTCTCACCTCCCCGAACGTCACGTACGCCTTCGGCGCCCCTGGCGCGCGGGGCCGTGTCGAAGTCTATGCGGCGGAAGCTGACCGGCGATACTTGAACAACCGCGCTATTACGCAGTTCAGCGACCGGGAAGTGCTGGAGTACGGCGGCGTGCTTTACATCCGCGCCGCGCCAAAGACGTACGTGCTGGCCGAGGTGCGCCAATCCGAAATCGCATACCGGCTTCCAAACGCGTCGAACGGAGAAGAGCGCCGCTTCTTCGGCGGTGTTTCCTGGGAAGCCACCGCGGCTACCACCGGCACCATAAAAGCCGGCCGTCTGGAGCGGGAGTCCGACATTGGGGTTGAGGATTCCGCGACGAGCTGGGAGGCTAGCGTCAGCTGGGCGCCTCGCACCTATTCCAAGTTTGATTTCGCCACGGCGCGCACCACGACGGAATCGACCGGCCTTGGGCGATTTATCCTCTCTTCCATTGCAGGTGTAACCTGGACACATGCGTGGAATTCGTATCTGTCGACGGGGGTGGACTTCCGCTACCAGAAAGACCAATACCAAGGCTTTCCCCGGACCGACGAGACACGCACCTTGGGGCTGAAAGCGGGTTACAAATTCCGCCGTTGGCTGACTTTGGGAGCCGAGTTTTCGCATTCAAGCCGCGACTCCAACCTGCCTAGTTCCGACTACGACAAGAACCTGTATCTTCTGACTGCCACGGCGTCGATGTAGTAGCATCGTTCGGCGCGGCTACGCGCTTATGCGACATTTCCTTCAGGCCGATGCGAAGACTGGTTCGGTTTTTTGTCCTGCTTTTTTTCTCCATTTGTGGGGCGTTCTCCGCCGCCCAGGAGTTGTCCACCTACAAGCTGGGATCGGGTGACACGATATCGATCCGCGTTTTGGGTGAGGAGGATCTGAGGCGGGAGAAGGTCAGGTTGTCCGACGCGGGAACGATCTCTTACCCAGTTCTTGGTGAACTGAAGGTGAAGGGGCTCACGGTAGGCGCCCTGGAGGAGCAGATCACGCGGGGGCTGAAGGGCCGCTACCTCCTCAACCCACAGGTCACCGTTTCGATCGACGAGTACCGCCCTTTCTTCGTAAACGGAATGGTGGAGAAGCCCGGTAGCTATCCGTTCGCGCCGGGAATGACCGTACGCAAGGCGATCTCGCTCGCGGGGGGATTCAAGGAGCGGGCATCGCGGGACAAGATTCACGTCATTCGTGACGACGATACGAAGCAAGCGTCGCGCCGGGTCGATCTCAATGCGCCACTGCTGCCGGGCGATATTCTGACCGTCGAGGAAAGCTTTTTCTGATGAACGACCTGACTTTGCAGGGACGACTCCAAGCGGCCGAGGTCGCTGCCGCGCCTCGGCAGGAGAACCAGGAACTGATCGAATACTGGCGGGCGATAACCCGGCGCCGCTGGACGATCCTGGGGCTTACGGTTCTGGTTTCGCTCATTGCCCTTCTGATCGTTAACGGCATGCAGCCAGAGTTTCGGTCTACCGCGACACTCCTGATCGAGCAGGGCAAGTCGAAGGTCGTCTCCATCGAGGAGGTGTACAGCCAGGGAATGATCCAGCGTGAGTATTACCAGACGCAGGCGGAGATCCTCAAGAGCGCCGACCTGGCGAAGAAGGTGATCCAAAAGCTCGGCCTCACGTCGCACAGCGAGTACGACCCTCGACAGGAGACCCCTGGATGGTTTGCCCGTATGAGAGGTGTCGACGCTAAGGCTGCGGCCAAGCGGGAATGGACGGAAGAACAGCTGATGAAGGCTGTCGTCGGGCGCTTCCGGTCGAATTTGAATGTCCAGCTCGTCAGGAATAGCCAGTTGGTAAACATAACCTTCTCGTCCAGCGATCCGGAACTCGCCTCGAAAGTGCCGAATGCTCTGGCTGAGACGTACATCGAGAACGATCTCGAAGCGCGGATGGCCATGACGCAAAAGGCGGCTAGCTGGCTGCGCGAGCGCATGGGTGAGCTTCGGGCTAAGGTGGATGCGAGTGAAAAGGCATTGCAAGACTTCCGCGATCGCGAACGCATCATTGACGTCAAGGGTTTGGCATTGTCAGGGGCTAGCCGACAGCTTGAGGAGCTGACGCGCAGCTTGGTCGAGGCCCGCCAGCGTCGCGCCGAGGCGGAAAATGCCTATTCCATGGTGCAACAGGCGCGCACGGCGAGGGGTGGCGGTTCCTACGAGAGTATCCCCGCGATCATGCGGATTCCGACGGTGCAGAAGGCAAAGGAACAGGAAGCGGAATCGGAACGGCGCCTAAATGACGCAGCCAAGCGATACGGCCCGGAGCATCCACGCATGATCCAGGCGAAGACGGATATGGAAACGGCGAAGGAAAACTCGCGCCGCCAGGTCGAGATCGCCGCCGCTGCAGTGGCGAAAGACTATGAGGTCGCAAGAGCCAACGAGGCGGCCATCGAACGCGCGCTCGCCCAAAGCAAGGCGGACATCCAGGGGCTGAACCGGAAAGAATTCCAGCTCGGCGTCCTGGAACGCGAGGTTGTCCAGAACCGTAACCTGTACGACATGTTCGTCAACCGTTTGAAGGAAACGAGTGCGGCCGATGGACTGCAGACAACAGTGGCGCGCTTGGTTGATCACGCGGTGACGCCAGGCGCGCCTTACGCCCCGAGCAAAGAGCGAATCATTTTGGCAACGGCGCTCATCACGCTGATCGCCGCGGCGTTACTTGCGCTGGTGCTGGATCGGATTTCCAACACGCTGAATTCGTCGACTGACGTCGAAAACCGGCTCGGTTATCCCGTGCTAGGCGTACTCCATAAGATCAAGGGTTTCACGAAGAAGGGTTTCATCTCGGAGCTCGCTTTTTTCAACGATACCCAGTCGACATTCGCAGAAGCGGTGCGCACCGTGCGCACCAGCGTGTTGATGTCCTCGCTCGACGAGGCAAACAAGGTCGTCGTGGTTACTTCGTCTGTGCCGGAAGAAGGAAAGACCACACTGTCATTTAACCTGGCCTGTGCGCTGGGACAGGTCAAGAAAGTGCTGCTCGTGGACGGCGACCTTCGCCGCCCCAAGATCGGCCGTCTCGTCGGCAGGGAGGGCAAGGCGGTGGGCCTCGCCGACCTCGTGGCTGGTCAGGCGCCGCTATCCCAGTGCGTCGCTTACGACGAGCGCGCCGGCATTCACATTCTCACGGCGGGCACGGTGCCTCCCAATCCGCTCGAGTTGTTGAGCTCGCGACGCTTTCAAGAAGTGATTGCAAAGCTTCGCGAAGCCTTCGACATCGTACTGATCGACAGCGCGCCGCTGCAACTGGTTAGCGACGCCCAAATCCTGTCTCAACACGCTTCGTCCGTGATCTACGTGGTCAAGGCCGACGGCACCCCTTACCAGGTTGCGCAGAACGGACTCAAGAAGCTCAGGCGCGTAAATGCTTCTGTCCTGGGAATCGTACTCAACCAGCTCGATCTTGAGAAAGCTGAGCGTTACTACGGCGAGTACAGCGGCTACAAGAGCTATCGAGGCTACAAGAAGCACGGGTACACCAGGACCTATGGTTCGGCCTGAAGCTTGCGCTGAAGCCATGCAACTCCTTGGAGATGCTGCAGTTTTTTGGAAGACGTGGTAGTCTCGATGCCGCTTGGCACCCAGCGACCGAACGAAAGTCACCGCAACAGTCAGAGTAGGGAGGCAACACAATGAAGAAAGTCTCCGTAATCCTTGCACTGGTAACGATATTCTTCGCTGGCCTCGCATTAGCGAACACCGCCACGGTAACGTCATTGACCGGCAATGTTCAGGCGCAGACGGGCTCTGAGCCGGTGCGTACGCTTCGCGTGGGCGATCTCGTGCGCCAGGGCGATACGGTGTCCACCGGCGCCGCCTCCTCTGCCGTTCTGCGATTCGAAGACGGCCAAGTCACGGCCCTCACGGCAAGGTCGCGGTTGACTATCACTGCCTACCAATACAACCCGCAGACTCAGTCAGGCAGCATACTTTTGTCGCTGGTCGATGGCGGCATGCGCGCGATTACTGGACTCATCGGCCGTCGCAGCCCTGAGAACGTGGCGTACCGCGCGGCAACGGCTACGATCGGAATTCGCGGCACCGACATAACGGTCGTGACAAGCCAAGGGAATGTGGTGGTAACCGTGGCAGATGGCGTCATTTCCTTCCGGGTGGGTGATGGACCACCGACGATTGTCGTTGCGGGCAATGCCGCTTCCCTCACCCAAGGGCAGATCAGGTCCGGGCCCGCGGCCACGATCATCAACGCTTTGCCGCTCAACTTGGGTGTGGCGCTGACCAACGCAACCTCGGATATCAATCAACTGGCTGCGGCAATCGGTATTGCGCTTGGCCCTGCCGGTGATGTTCCGGGGCGGGGCACTCCGTCCCGCGTCGATGTCAGCACCGTGCCCTCCGGTGGCACGGGCGGCGGCGGAGGGGGCGCCAGCGGGCCCACAGCGTGTCCGCCGGGACAGGTGCTCAACCCGACCACCGGTACCTGCAGCTAGACATCATCTCATCTCGCACTTGAAGGCCATTCCAGCCCGGCTGGAATGGCCTTCGCATTTTCTGAGCCCCTAGATGTCGAGTCCCAAGGCGGAAGCTGCCTTGTTTGGCCTCTTCGTGGCGTTGCTTCTGTGGATCCCGATTCCCAACGGCAGCTATTTCCCCGATGCTGCCGTGGCGCTGCAGGTCGGGATCTACGCGATGCTGCTCGGCTGGCTGGCGCTTTGGGCGGCCGGCCGGACCGCGATTTCCGCGGCCCTTTTTGGCGCAGCGCTCCCCGTGGGGCTCCTCGCGCTGTGGACACTGAACCAGGCATTCCATGTCTTGCCTTTGTCGAGGTCATGGCTGGAAGTGATCTCTCCGGAATCGGCGAGGATCCACGGATTTGCCGATTCGCTTACTTCCACGGGATCGGCTGTCACCACCTCGCTGGATCCCTACGCCTCGAAGATCTCGCTACTGAAGACCTTCGCTTACGCGGGCACGTTCTTCCTCACGCTGGCCCTGGTGCGCACGCGGTCAAGGGTCCGTTGGCTGGCGGGCGCCCTCGTCTTCGGGGCGCTCGCCCATTCCGTTTACGCCGTCCTCATGCACTTGGCCGGCGTGGACGGCCGGTTCTTCGGGGTGTACGTCTCCCATAGCTCGGCGGCCAGCGGCTTCTTCTGGAACCGCAACCACTTCGCGGGTTATCTCGAGATGACGCTCGCGCTCGGCATCGGCTTGCTCATCGCCGGGCTTTCCGACCGGCGCGCGGAGAGCTGGAAGCAATTCGCGCGGCAGACCCTGGAGTGGATGCTGAGCCCGAAGATGATCCTGCGGCTTTCGCTTTGCGTCCTGGTGATCGCCCTGACGACCACCCATTCGCGGATGGGCAATACCGCCTTCTTCGCCTCGCTGCTGATCGCCGGCGTGATCGGCATCGGGTTGTCGCGGCACGCTACCCGGAATGCCGTCTTGCTCCTCTCCAGCCTGGTCATCATCGACCTGATGATCGTGGGCAGCTGGTTCGGGGTCGATCGGCTGGTGCAGCGCATCGAGCAGACGACTGCGCAGGAGGTGGTGGATCGGGAAACCCCGGCGGCACATACGTTGGCCATGCTCGAAAGATTTCCCGTGCTCGGGACCGGCCCCGGGACGTTCTACGTGGCCTTCGAGCCCTTCCGGCCGGAGGTCGTCGTGGATTACTACAACTTCGCCCATAACGATTACGCGCAGTTCGCTTCGGAAAGCGGCGTTCTGGGCTTGTTGTTGTTGGGTGTTTTCGTGCTCGCGAGCATTGCCGCGGCCGTGCGGGCGCAGGCGGTGCGGCGCGACCCATTGATGCGCGGTATCTCTTTCGCCAGCATCATGGGTGTCGCGGCCATCCTCATACACTCGACGGCCGACTTCAACTTGCAGATTCCATCGAACGCCACCTATTTCACGGTGCTGCTGGCGCTCGGCTGGATCGCCTTGCACCAGGGGCGTGAGGAATCCGCGAGCACGGGCCCGGTTACCGCAAGAAAAGGAGTTCTGGGGAGATGGATGCTGGTCGTCCTTGCGGCTTGCCTGCTGGGCTGGGCCTCACTCGAGTCATGGCAGGCTGCCCGAGCGCACTGGCCGGTCGAGTCGGGCAGCTCGATGCTTTCGCACCAGGCCCGTCGAGCCTTGACGCTGGAGGACTGGACTTTGCTGCAGAAGGAGCTTCAGCGCGCAGAGGCACTCGAGCCCGACAATCCCACGACCCAGGAGTTGTTGGGCCTGCTCGCCATGAATCGCCCCGACGATCGGTCGCTGCTCAAGGAGGCCTCCGCGCGTTTTGAGCGCTCACTCGCCATGCGACCCGTCTCGCCCAACACCTGGGCGAACCTTGCCGCCGCGCGCTATGAGATGGGCGACACGGGCAAGGTCTTTCGGGAGGCGCTAATCCATGCCGCGCAACTCGGGCCGTCACTGCCCCAGGTGCAACGGCTTGTGGCTCTTTATGGCCTGGCCGTTCTCGAGGAGGTGGATCAGCAGACACGGCAGGCCATCGAGTCCATGGTGGCCGCCGGCATGCGGCGCAGCCCCGCCGATTTCCTGGCCATCGCCGAGCGCCGCGGAAGGCTGGATGTGGCATGCCGGTACCTGTCCCAGGCCCGAAAAATCGAGCCGCGATGGCCCCAGCTTTGCACTAGTGCTGCCCGCAAGCCATGAGACGGCTTGACGTGATCCTTCTACTGCCGCGAGCATTGGCCGCTTGAAGATCCTCGTCACCGGCGCGGCCGGATTCATCGGCTCCCATCTCGCGAAGCGCCTGCTCGATCGCGGCGATACGGTCGTGGGGCTGGACAACCTCAACGATTACTACGACGTCCGGCTCAAGGAAGCGCGCCTTGCCTTGCTCCGCGAGCGGCCGGGGTTCGAATTCGTTCGCGCGGACCTGGCGGATCGGAAGGCGATGTCGGAGGTCTTCGCGGGTGGCCGGTTCGATGCGGTGGTCAATCTCGCCGCCCAGGCCGGCGTGCGTTACTCGATCGAGAACCCGCTCGCCTACGTGGACGCGAACCTGGTGGGATTCATGAACGTCCTGGAGGGCGCGCGGCACCACGCCACCGGCCACCTGGTCTTCGCTTCCACCAGTTCTATCTACGGGCTCAATACATCACTGCCTTTCGACGAGAGCCAGAACACCGACCATCCGGTGTCGCTCTACGCCGCCACGAAGAAGGCCAACGAGGCGATGGCGCACTCGTACGCGCATCTCTTCGGCCTGCCGTGCACGGGGCTTCGGTTCTTCACCGTTTACGGTCCCTGGGGCCGACCGGACATGGCGCTCTTCAAGTTCACGCGCGGCATCCTGGCGGGCGAGCCGATCCCTGTCTTCAACGAAGGCCGGATGATTCGCGACTTCACCTTCGTGGACGACATCGTCGAGGGCATCGTCCGGGTGATCGACCGGCCGCCCAAGCCCAATCCTGCATGGGACAGCGCCAAGGCCGATGCCGCGACGAGCTCGGCGCCATGGCGGGTCTACAACATCGGCAACAACCAGCGCGTGAAGCTGATGCGATACATCCGCGCATTGGAGACGGCCTTGGGCATCACCGCCAAGCTGGACCTCTTGCCCATGCAGGCGGGGGACGTCCAGGCCACCGAGGCCGATACGTCGGCGCTGGAGGCCGCCACGGGCTTCAAGCCTGCCACGCCGGTCGAGGAGGGCATCCGGCGCTTCGTGGCGTGGTACCGGGAGTACCACCGCGTATGAAGCTCAATCGCAACCATGCGGGCTGGGCGGTGAAGTTGTGGGTGCTGGCGTCGGTGTTCGTGTTGCCGTTCTTGTCGACGGTGGAGGTGGTGGCTTGGCTGGCGCTGGGGGCGGTCTTCGGGGCGGTGTGGAAGGTGCTGCCGGAGGGGCCGGAAACGACCGTGGAGCCGCTGCCGTACGCGGATGAGTATCGGGATAGGGAGGTGCCGAGGAAGCCCTCTCCCAAGGGAGAGGGAGATTCCTAGTCTTTGTTTTTCCTCGCCTTTCCTGCTATAATCTCTGGCTTTCCGTCCTTGCCCCACCGCCTAGGCGCCTATCCGGGGGGCATCACCACAAGGAGATTCAATGCGCCATTACGAGATCGTTTTCATCGTGCATCCCGATCAGAGCGAGCAGGTGCCCGCCATGATCGAGCGCTACCGCAACACCATCACCCAGGGCGGCGGCAAGGTGCACCGCATCGAGGATTGGGGCCGGCGCCAGCTGGCCTATCCCATCCAGAAGGTGTTCAAGGCCCACTACGTGCTGATGAACATCGAGGTGCCGCAGGCGACCCTCGATGAGCTCGAGCACGCGTTCCGCTTCAACGACGCCGTCCTTCGCCACCTCACGGTCAGCAAGAGCGAGGCCGAGACGGGTCCCTCCCCGATGATGAAGGAGGAGAAGTCGCGCAACGTGACCGACGGCCCGGCGACCGACAAGCCCGCCGACCGCGAAGGCAGCGCCCCCGCGCAGCCTGCCGCGGCCGAGTGACCCAGACCCGATAAGGACATAGAGACATGGCACCCCCCTCCAGAGGCCGCGGCAAAGGCAAAGGCGGCAAGTTCGCCAAAGGCAAGGATGGCCGCAACCAGAATCGCGGGCTGTTCCGCCGCCGCAAGTTCTGCCGCTTCACCGCCGAGAAGATCAAGGAAGTCGACTACAAGGACATCGCGATCCTGAAGGACTTCATCAACGAGAACGGCAAGATCATCCCGGCGCGCATCACCGGGACCAAGGCCCGCTACCAGCGCCAGCTGGGCGTGGCGATCAAGCGCGCGCGTTTCCTCGCGCTGCTGCACTTCACCGACCTGCACTGAGGACCGACACCATGCAAGTGATCCTGATGGAAAAAGTGGTGAACCTCGGCGGCCTGGGCGACGTGGTGAAGGTGAAGGACGGCTTCGCCCGCAACTTCCTCATCCCGCAGGGCAAGGCCAAGCGCGCGACCGAGAAGAACCTGGAAGAGTTCAAGAACCGCCGCGCCGACCTTGAGAAGAAGGCCAACGAAGCGCTCGCCTCCGCCCAGGAGCGCGCCTCGAAGCTCGAGGGCCTCAAGATCGACATCACCCAGAAGGCCGGTGTGGATGGCCGCCTCTTCGGCTCCGTGACCAACGCGGACATCGCCGAGGCGCTCACGAAGCAGGGCACCGAGGTGAAGAAAGCCGAGATTCGCATGCCGGCCGGCCCGCTCAAGCACATCGGCGAGTTCCCGATCACGGTCCAGTTGCACTCGGACGTGCTGGCGAACATCACCGTGCACGTGGTGGGCGAGCAGTAAGCGCGACAGCTGAACAGGAGAGCCGCCTTTGGGCGGCTTTTTTTTGGGGGGGGGCCTACTTTCGCCGTAGAAAGATGAACAGATTTCCCCGAAGCGGCCGCGGAAGTAGATCATCGACGAAGCGCATGAAAGAAAAGATTAATGGCGAATTGAAGTGGTATGCCGGCTCGGCCTGATAGTAAAAGCTGAAGTGTTCGAAATCGACATTGGAGAAGTATTTTTTGATGCTTCTCATGGTGTTCAAGCGGAAACGCGTTGGAAAGACATCGATTTCCTTTCGCTCGGGCTGGGCCAGCCGCAGGATGCGGGCATGCAACCTGTTACTAAAGATGCGGGTTCCGATTGAAACGTAGCCCCATCGGTTGGGCGTGCGTGCGCAAAACCAGCCTCCGGGACGGAGTATCCGCCGGATTTCAGCGGCCACTTGTGCGGGATCGTCAATGTGCTCAAGCACGTAGTCGGCAATGACAACATCAAAGCTGGCGCTATTGAAGGGAAGCGCCTGGCCGGGAATTCCCACGACCGCCTTGTCCAAACTCCGATTAGTTGTAACGACGGGATCGACGTCGATCCCGACGACCTCGGCCACCTTTCCCTTGAGCATTCGCAGGCTGCGCTTCACCTCATTAGTTTCGTCCTCTAGCCACCATCCCCGCCCGGCGCCAAGGTCGAGCACATGGGAGTGCTGCTGCACGAGGGCATTGATCCGGAAATAGAACTGGATCGTGCCGTCGACGTGGGTGAAACCCCCCGCGCCGAGTTCCGGATACTGCCGACGCAGGAAGTCGTCTGTCGGCTTCTTCATGGGTGGTTACTCTAACTTATTTAATTGGGGTGATTCGTCAAGCTCACATGGTGAGCTTCAGAGCAGGAAGACTGATGGCGAACGCCACGGACTTCGGGCTTTGCCCACACCTTATCCACAGACTTTTCCGTTGTCCCCACACGATCACTTGGGCACACTTCCCCCTCGCGATCGGGGAGGCCGCTCGCGTTCACGGAGGAGACAACACTAAATGGCCGCCCCTGCTGGCACCGAACGTTTCGCCCGCTCCGCCCCGGGTGATGTCCAGATCGAGTCGCTGCGCCTGCCGCCGCATTCGGTGGAAGCCGAGCAGGCCGTGCTGGGGGGCCTGCTGCTCAGCAACTCGGCCTGGGACCGCATCGGTGACCTGATCGGCGAGTCGGACTTCTACCGCGCCGACCATCGCCTGCTGTGGCGCGCCATCACCCGCCTGATCGAGGAGAACAAGCCCGCCGACGTGCTCACCGTGTCGGAGGCGCTCAAGATAACGGGTGACATCCAGGATGTGGGCGGGCTGGCCTACCTGCACCAGCTTGCTTCGGGCACGCCCTCGGCGGCCAACATTCGCCGCTACGCGGAGATCGTTCGCGAGCGCGCCATCATGCGCAAGCTCGCCGAGGTCGGCACCGCCATTGCGGATTCGGCCTACTCGCCCCAGGGGCGCGAGGCGCGGCAGCTGCTGGACGAGGCCGAGACCAAGATCCTCGAAATCGGGGAGACGGGCGGGCGTTCATCCGAGAGCTTCGTCGAGATGTCGAAGGTGCTGGCGGAGGTGATGAGCCGGCTGGATGAGCTGCATCGCAATCCGGCGAGCGTGACCGGGGTGGCCACTGGCTTCGTCGATCTCGATGAGCAGACCACGGGCTTGCAGCCAGGCGATCTGATCATCGTGGCGGGAAGACCCAGCATGGGGAAAGCGATGCCCCTGGATGCGCGCATCAAGACGCCCACGGGCTGGCGCGAGATGGGGTCGCTCCAGGTCGGCGACGCCGTCGCTTCGGTGGATGGTGAGCCGTCCATCGTCACCGGAGTGTTTCCACAGGGCGAGCGACAGGTCTACCGGATCCAGTTCTCCGATGGCCGCAGCGCTGAAGCGTGTGCCGAGCACCTCTGGCGTGTGCATTACCGCTCATGGCCGGAGCCTCGCATCCTCAGCACCGCCAAGTTGATCGAGATGCTCCGTCGTGTGCGCTACCGCCACCGGCTGTGGATCGACCAGGCGTCGGGAGACTTCGGGCACCACGATGCCCTTCCTGTGGATCCTTGGGTTCTGGGAGCCATGCTCGGGGACGGTCACATCTGCAGCGGCACTCCCACCTTCAGCACGGCCGAGCCGGAGATGCTCGAGAGGATGCAGGCGGGCGTCGGAGACACCATGGCGCTCCGGCATGACTCCCGGTACGACTGGCGAATCGCCAATTCGGTTTCCCAACGCACCTACTTTGGCCCTATCCCGAATAGCCTTGCAGAAGGATTGCGCTCTGTCGGCCTCTGGGGCGTCCAAAGCCACGAGAAGTTCATTCCTCGCACTTATCGGTACGCATGCAAGGAAGCCCGCCTCGCCCTTTTGCAAGGGCTGCTGGACACCGATGGATGGGTGGAAACGTTCAAGGCGGTTCGATTTTGCACGTCGAGCTATCGCCTGGCCCGTGATGTCCAGGAACTGGTTCGGTCCCTGGGCGGGTGGTGCACCCTGAATGACAAGCGCACCACCTTCACCTACAAGGGCGAGAAGAAGGTTGGGCGCTCGGCTTACGTGCTGAATATCAGCCATCCTCGGCCGCGCTCACTTTTCCGCCTTTCGCACAAACGCGATCGCCTGCCCGAGGAGGCTGGACGCCGCCATCGGCCGGTCATTACGGCCATCACTCCGACCCGTGTCACACCAACCCAGTGCATAGCGGTCTCGCACCCCTCGAAGCTCTACATCACGAACGACTACGTCGTCACGCACAACACCTCGCTCGCGCTCAACATGGCCGAGCACGTGGCGCTCGAGCTCAAGCTTCCGGTGCTCGTGTTCTCGATGGAGATGGGCGGCACGCAGCTCGCCACTCGTTTGCTCGGCTCTGTCGGCAAGGTAGACGCGCAGCGGCTGCGGACGGGTCGCCTCGAGCCATCCGATTGGGATCGATTGGGCGCTGCGCTGGGCAAATTGAACGAGGCGCCGCTGCTGATCGATGAAACCGCGGCGCTCAACCCACTCGAGCTTCGCGCGCGCGCAAGGCGCAAGTGGCGCGAGTACGGCGCGCTCGGCCTCATCGTCATCGACTACATCCAGCTCATGCAGGGCAGCGATTCGGGCCAGAACGAAAACCGCGCGACGGAGCTCTCCGAGATCTCGCGCGGATTGAAGCAGATGGCCAAGGAGCTCAAGGTCCCTGTGATCGCGCTGTCGCAGTTGAACCGCTCGCTCGAGCAGCGGCCGAACAAGCGGCCGGTGATGTCGGATCTTCGTGAATCGGGCGCCCTCGAGCAGGACGCGGACATGATCTTCTTCATCTACCGCGACGAGGTCTACAACGAGGACTCGCCGGACAAGGGTGTCGCGGAGATCATCATCGGCAAGCAGCGTAACGGTCCCATCGGCACCGTGAAGCTCACTTTCCTCGGCAAGCACACGCGCTTCGAGAATTTCTCGGGGATGTCCGGCTACCAGCCCTAGCGGGGCCGATAGAATCGCGGTCATCCATGGCCCGCCCCATCCACGCGCGCGTCTCCGCAGCCGCGCTTCGCCACAACTACCTCACCGCGAAGCAGGCTGCGCGCTATTCGAAGGTGCTCGCCGTGGTGAAGGCGAACGGCTACGGCCATGGCATCGACCGCGTGGCGCGCGCGTTGGCTGAGGCCGATGGTTTCGCGACATTGGAGCTGGACGGCGCGGTGCGGTTGCGGGAGGCGCGTCCCGATACGCCGATCCTCCTCCTCGAGGGTTTTTTCGATGCGGTGGAGCTTCGGGAAATCGCGGCATCCCGTCTCGCCACCGCCGTGCACCACGAAGAGCAGCTCCGCATGCTCGAAGCTGACCGCGGCGAGCCGATCGACCTGTGGCTCAAGATCAACACCGGCATGAACCGCCTGGGCTTTCCGCTGGAGAAGGTGGCAAACGCTCTCGAGCGCCTGCAGGCGGGCGGTCGCGCGCGCTCGATCACCCTCATGACGCATTTCGCGACCTCCGAGGCGCCCGATGGCGTGCGCGAGGCGATGCGACGATTCGCCGAGGTGACTCGCGGCATCACGCTCCCGCGCAGCCTCGCCAACTCCGCCGCCATCTTCGCGCACCCGGGCTCGCACATGGATGCGGTGCGCCTCGGCATCTGCCTCTACGGGGCCACGCCGTTCGCCGATCGCAGCGCCGAGCAGCTCGGGCTCATCCCCGCGATGACGCTCGAATCGCAACTCATCTCCATCCAGGAGCTGCGCCCCGGGGACGAGGTGGGGTATGGAGCGACGTTCCGCTGCGAGAAGCCGATGCGCCTGGGTGTCGTCGCCTGCGGCTATGCCGATGGCTATCCGCGCCACGCGCCCTCCGGCACGCCGGTGCTTGTCGAGGGCATCCGCACCGTCACCGCCGGCCGCGTCTCCATGGACATGATCACGGTGGACCTCACCCCCGTTCCGCACGCGAAAGTCGGCTCGCCCGTGACGCTCTGGGGCGAGGGCCTGCCCGTCGATGAGGTGGCGACGGCCGCGGGCACCGTGGGTTACGAGTTGCTCTGCGGCGTGGCCCCGCGCGTTCCGATCCAGGACGCGCTCTGATGGCGAGGTCGAAGTCCGTCTATACCTGCACCGAGTGCGGCGGCCAGACGCCGAAGTGGCAGGGCCAGTGCCCGCACTGCAGCGCCTGGAACACGCTCGTGGAAACGGCGTTGGAAGCCGGCGGCAAGGCCGGCGCGCATCGCTTCGCAAGCATCGGCGGCACGGGTGCGGTGGTCGAGCTGGGAGAAGTCGAGGCGCGCGACTTCCCGCGGCTGCCCACGCTCATTGCCGAGTTCGACCGCGTGCTCGGCGGCGGCCTGGTCGAGGGCGGCGTCGTTCTCATCGGCGGCGACCCGGGCATCGGCAAGTCCACGTTGCTGCTCCAGGCCGCGGCGCGCCTGGCCGAGCAGGTGCCGGTGCTCTACATCACCGGCGAGGAATCCGCGCAGCAGGTCGCGCTGCGGGCCAAGCGCCTGGGTGTGAACGCCGCCAAGGTGCAGCTGCTACCCGAGATCGAGCTGGAGAAGATCCAGGGCACGCTCGCCGAGAGGAAGCCGCGCGTGGCGGTGGTCGATTCGATCCAGACGCTCTACTCGAGCGCGCTCACCTCGGCGCCGGGGTCGGTGGCGCAGGTGCGCGAATGCGCGGCCCAGCTCACGCGGCTGGCCAAGCAGAGCCAGACCACCATCATCTTCGTGGGCCACGTCACGAAAGAAGGGGCCCTCGCGGGCCCCCGGGTCCTCGAGCACATGGTGGACACGGTGCTCTATTTCGAGGGTGAGACGCACACGAGCTTTCGCCTCATCCGCGCGTTCAAGAACCGCTTCGGCGCGGTAAACGAGATCGGCGTCTTCGCGATGACGGAGAAGGGCCTGCGCGAGGTGACGAACCCGTCGGCGCTCTTCCTCTCGCAACACCACTCGGGAGTCGCGGGATCGTGCGTGATGGTGACGCAGGAAGGCACGCGCCCGCTGCTGGTGGAGCTGCAGGCCCTCGTGGATGACGCCCACGGAGGCAGCCCCAAGCGCCTCGCCGTGGGCCTCGAGCAGAACCGGCTCGCGATGCTGCTCGCGGTGCTGCACCGGCACGCCGGCATCGCATGCTTCGACCAGGACGTGTTCCTCAATGCGGTGGGCGGCGTGAAGATCATCGAGCCGGGTGCGGACCTCGCCGTGACGCTTGCGGTCGTCTCGAGCCTCAGGAACCGGCCGCTGCCCGAGAAGCACGTGGTCTTCGGGGAGGTCGGCCTGGCGGGGGAAGTGCGTCCCGTGCAGCGCGGCCAGGAGCGCCTGCGCGAGGCGGCGAAGCTCGGCTTCACGCATGCGATCGTGCCCGCGGCGAACAAGCCCAAGCAGGCGATCGCGGGACTGGAGGTCGTGCCGGTGGAGCGCCTGGTGGAGGCGGTGGACTACTTGAAGGGGTGATTGGGTTCCCGCCTACGCGGGAACGACAGGCTCTACTTGATCAGCAGCGCCACCAGCAGCGCCGCGGCCGCGATGGCGAGCACCACGATGGCGCCGATGGCGATGAAGTTGGTGCCGCCGGAGGCCGGCGGCATCTCTTCCATCGCAGCGGGACGAGCGGCCGGCGTGGGCTTGGGCGTCGGTTTCGGCGCGAGTGGGGGCTTCTTCTTCTCGACCGGCGGCGGAGCCGGCGCGGTGGCTGCGGCGGCGGCAGTCTTCGCAGCCTGCGCCGCCAGGGGACCCGACTCGATCTTCCCCTTGTACGCGCGCATCTTCTGCGTCTGCGTGATGTACTCGCGGAACTCGTCGGTCTGGTCGGTCATGGCCGCCAGGCGCATCGTCGCGTCGAACGAGTCGAAGGTCTTGGCGAGCGGCACGGCCTTGGCCTCGTCCTCCTTGGACTTGGCGCCGCCCATCGGCATCGTCGCCGTGTCCACTTCCGACTGCTGCAGGGGCGTGGTGCTGGGCTGGCTGCGCGGCAGCGCCGGCGCGGTCGTGGCCTTGAGCGCCGCGGCGGGGCGCGTCGAGTCGATCTGGCGGCGGACCTCGCGCAGGTCGTCGGCGAGCTCCTTGATGGACTGGTAGCGATCCTCGAGCAGCTTGGCCATCGCCTTGGCGACGATGAGGTCCAGCATCGCGGGCACCGCGCGGTTGTGCTCGGAGGGCGGGGGCGGGCTGGTGTTCACCGTCGCGTACATGATGGCGTTCACGTTCTCGCCATCGAAGGGCGCGATTCCGGTGAGGGCCTCGTAGAGCACCACGCCCAGCGAGAAGATGTCGCTGCGGGCATCGATCGTCTTGCCGATCACCTGCTCGGGCGACATGTAGCGCGGCGAGCCGAGGATGAGGCCCGTCATCGTCTTCACCGCCGAGTTGGGCAGGCGCGCGATGCCGAAGTCGGTGATCTTCGCGATGCCGCCCTTCATCACCATGATGTTCGAGGGCTTCACGTCGCGGTGCACGATGTCCTGCTGGTGCGCGAACCAGAGGCCATCGGCCACCTGCGCGATGATGTCCACGACCTGGTCGGGCGGCATCAGGCTGCCCGAGGCGATGATGTCCTTGAGCTCGTTGCCCTCGAGGAACTCCATCGCCATGTAGGCCACGGCGTCGGTCTTGCCCACGTCGTAGATGGTGACGATGTTGGGGTGGTTCAGGCGCCCCGCCGCCTTGATCTCCTGCTGGAACCGCGCCTCGTACTCCTCGAGCTCCTGGCGCGAGAGGTTCAGGTTGATCGTCTTGATCGCGACCGTGCGGTCGATGATGGGGTCGACCGCCTTGTAGACGACGCCCATCGCCCCCTGGCCGATCTCGGAGATGATCTTGTAGCGTCCAAGCGTCGACAGCATCGTCTCGTTTACTTCTTCGGCACCGCCGCCGCCGGCGGCGCCTTCGCCTTCTCGCGGGCCTCGCGTACTTCCTTGTCCTTGAGGGCGCGCTTGGCCTGCGCCTTGGCGCCGGCGAAGGTCCTGGTCCAGGACGGATGGCCCGCCTCGGCGGGGGTGAGGTCGAACTCGGGATCGACGTCGTAGATCTTGATGAACGCGCCGCGGCAGTCGCGGTATTTTTCCTGCAGGCAGAGGTTGAAGGCGAGGTGCTTCATCGCGCGCACCTGGTCGGCCTTGTCCTTGAGGCCCTCCTTGAGCGCGCCCTCCAGCAGCTTGTACGAGGCGGCGTAGTCGCCGGCGTCGTACTTGACCATGCCGTCGGCCAGCATCTGCTCGGCCTTGCCGAGGGTGCCGGTGGACTTGCGGCCCTGGGACGCCTCGCGCTCGGCGATGAGCTGCGCGCGCACGTCGCGGTACACCGGTCCCCAGATGGGATGCCCGTCCTCGGCCGGCGTGAGGGCGAACTCGGGATAGATCTCGAAGGCCTTGCGGAACTCCGCGCGGCACGAGCCGTCGCGGGCCGAGACGCAATGGCTGAAGGCGAGGAATTTGCGGGCGCGCGCCTGGTCGGCCTTGCTCAGCATGCCGTGGTCGAGCGAGGCGGTGAGGGTGCGCACGGCGTTGTCGTACTCACCTGCCTGGTATTGCTGCACGCCCTGCGCGAGCTGCTCCTCGGCGCGCTTGCGCAGCACGTCCTCGGTGATCTGCGGCGCCGCGGGCTTGGGCGCGGCCACCTCGCCCTGCTTTGGCACCTCCGCGCAACCGGCCGCGACCAGCAGCAGCGTCGTCCCCGCAAAGGCGGGGAGCCAACCGAACAGCGTGCGCAGTGTTGTCTTCATCACTGGAACCTGTGGCGGACGGTGATCTCGTCACGTGTCTTGAGATCGAGGTTTTGGGAATGGACCGGGAAGGTGGTGTTCTTCACCTCGAGCTTGTACTTGCCCGGGGGAAGCTTGAGCGACTTCATCGGCGGCGTGACCCCGCGCGACTTCCCGTCCACGAATATCTCGCCCCACGGCTGGATGGCGAACACCAGCGTGGCGGGCGGTGCGGCAGCGGCCCCTTTCGGGTCGCCGGACTTGGACTCGGCGCCTTTGGCGTCGGCGACCCTGGTGTCGGGCTTGGTTTCGGCCTTCGGCGCCTCCTTCGCGGGCGGCGGCGCGGCCGCGGGCACCTGGGAAGCGGAGGGCTTGGGATCGAGCACCTTGGCGTCGGGCTTGGCGGCGTCCTTCGGTGCCGCGCCTGCGGCAGGAGGCGCGTCGGTCGGCGCGGGGGCCGCGGCAACGGCTGGCGTGGTCGCGGGCTTTGCCGGCTCGGTGGTCGTGGCGGGCGTGGTGGCGGCGACCGCGGGCTGCGTGCCCGCCGCGGCGGCCATGCCGTCGGGCGTCGCGGGCTTCTTGGTCGCCAGCAGGATCGCCAGCACCAGCACGAGCAGCGAAAGCCCGCCAGCCACCATCGCGAGCTTCTTGCGGTCCTGGATGAACCCGAAGGAGGGGATCGTGACCGTCATCGTCGAGGAGCCCGCGGCGCCATGCGTCCCGGTGCGGCGCGCGGCCTGGTTGGGCGTGGTGGACGAAGCCCGGTCGCGCATGCCGTCCTTGGCCTTCTGCAGCGCGCCCTCGTGGTGGCCCACGACGTAGATCTCGTGCTCGCGCACGTGCTTGTCGGTGCGCGAGCCCTCGTACGAGAAGAGCTTGGCGTATTCGCCGGCGAGGTTGGACACCACGTCGTAGTACGAGCGCGAGACCACGATCTGGCCGGGGCGCGCGAAGCTCATGATGCGCTGCGCCACGTTGATGCCGTCACCGATGATGTTCGGGTGGCCGTTGATGTCCTTCACCAGCTTGACGGGGCCGAGGTTGATGCCCATGCGCACCGAGTCGTCGCCGGAGGTCTCGATGCCGCCTTCGGCCGAGGCGGCGTCGCGCACGATGGCTTCGCGCAGCGACAGCGTCACGAAGAGCGCGTCTTCGGGATCGCCCAGGAAGCTGATGGCCGCGCCGTCGCCGGTGTCGAGGATGATCCGGTCGTTGACCGGGATGTCCTTGATGGCTTCGGAGAGGTTGTTCGTGAGGCTCGTCTTGAGCCGGATCTGTTCGGTGACGGGCTTCTTCGAGTAGCCCACCAGGTCGATGAACACGACGCTGCAGATGAAGGTTCGGTTAGCCGTGTCTTGCATCGAGCGACCTGGAGATAGAGCGGCGGGGAGCCGTCCTCGCTATTAGTTGTGGTAATGCAGGGACTTACGGTGCGAATCTCGGGCGAAACCTAGTTTAACCGATTGCGCCTCAAAAAGCCGCGTTCCCGGTCACGCATGGACGGTTTTTCCGCTGAGCGGCGCGCTTTCGGGCCCCAGCAGGTATAGATAGGCGCGCGCAACTTCTTCCGGTGGACGCAGGCGCGCGCGATCTTCGCCAGGGTGGCTTTGCGCGCGCTGCGGGCTCGCGATGGGTCCCGGGATGAGCACGTTCATGCGCGGCTTGCCGGCGTGCTCCAGCTCGTCGGCCCAGATGGTGGCAAGCGGCGAGAGGCCCGATTTCGAAACCGCAAAGCCGCCCCAGTACGCCTTGGGCTGCGCGCCATGGGTCTCGCCCGTGAAGACCACGGCGGAGTCCGGCGCGGCGGCGAGCAGGGGCAGGCACGCGCGTGTGAGTGCGAAGGGTGCGACGAGGTTCACGCGCAGCAAGGTGTTCCATTGCTCGAGCGTCTGCCCCGCGAGCGGGCCGAGCGGCACGAAGTGGCTCGCGCAATGGGCGATGCCGTCGAGGCGCTTCAGGTCGCGCCGGATGAGGTTCGCCACCTGCTCCATCTCGCCGCTGCCCGCGCTCGCCAGGTCGAGCGGGATGATCGCCCCCGTCGGCAGCCCCGCGGCCTCGATCTCGTCGTAGGTCTTCTCGAGCTTCTCCTGCTTGCGGCCGAGGAGGGCCACGGTCGCGCCATGGCGCGCGCACGCCAACGCGACCGCCTTGCCCAGGCCTTGCCCCGCGCCGGAGACCAGGATCACTCGACCGGCGAGCAGGTCGGGGGGAGGGGCGTACGAGGGGGGAATGGCGGTCATCGTGTCATCCCCCGCGAAGGCGGGAACCATTTTCCAAATACCCGAGCGTGGCCTGCGCGGCCTTCCTCCCACTCTGCACCGCGCTTTCCAGCGTGGCGGGATAGGGGCTCGCAGTGTAATCGCCGGCCAGGAAGAACCCCTTGGCGGCGGTGGCGTTCTGCGGCCGGAAGATGCCCGGCTTGCAGGCGAAGGTGGCGCGCTTCTCGGTGATCGCCTTGGCCCACGTGGGCTCCGGCAACGTTCCGACTACCTGGGCAAGCTCGCGGTGCGCGACGGTGCAGAGGACGTCGTTGTCGAGATCGAGGTGCGGGCCCGAGGCGGAAATAACGGCGGCGATGA